>Ga0126381_100005454_pt1 | contig 13995 bp, 12 predicted proteins | sample PanSoiMetPlot_28_FD_96465 | JGI IMG/M metagenome (GOLD analysis project Ga0126381, IMG submission 96465) | Tropical forest soil microbial communities from Panama - MetaG Plot_28 | ecosystem: Environmental > Terrestrial > Soil > Tropical forest > Bulk soil | place: Panama | collected 2016-02-17
CTCGGCGCACTGGAGATCAGCAGCCGCGGCAACAGGGTCCTTTGGCGCAGCGCGGTCCGCTAGTACGCCCGCCAGCTGGCTCAGGGCCTCGACCGAGCTAGGGTCGAGCCATCGGCTTTGTGCATTTGCTGCAATCGCGCATCGACGAGGCGATCGCCTGGCTCGAAAAAGGACGGAGTGCGCAGCCGAAAGCCAATCCACCGCATTGGTTTCTAGCGGCCGCCTACGGCTTAAAAGGCGACCTCGAACGTGCCCGCGCGGAACTCGCAGAAGCGCAGAGGCTGACGGGCTCTGATCGCTATTCGAGCGTCGCTCGCACCCGGGCCAATGGCGACCTCTACACCCCGGCGCTGCGCGACCGATGGGAAACGACATATTTCCCGGGTATCCGCGCCGCCGGATTGCCGGAAGAATGACAACTACCTGCCGCCTCACCGCAATCCTCGCCGCGGATGTGGCAGGCTACTCGCGGCTGATGGGGGCGGACGAGGAGGTACGCTTACCGCGCTGAAGGCGCTGCGGCGCGAGCTGGCCGATCCCAAAGTCAAGGAGCACCGCGGCCGCGTTGTAAAAACCACCGGCGATGGCTTGCTCGTGGAGTTTGGCAGTGTCGTCGACGCGGTGCGCTGCGCAGTCGAGGTGCAGCGCGAGATGGCGGAGCGAAATGCCGATGTGCCGTCCGATCGCCGCATCGAGTTCCGCATGGGGATCAGCTGCGCTGGCCAGTCTCGGACGCAATGAAGACGCCAAAGCTGTCGTCGAGCGGCTCGTTGAGCTGCAGCCCGGTATCACCTGCGGCACCGCAATCCTACAGACCCGTTACGCAAAACCGGAACATAGAGTCGCGCTGGAAAACGCGTTGCGCCGGGCCGGGTTACCAAAAGGAGGACCACGACGCGTCGACTCGCCCGCGATCCTCTAAGACGACGCCAAGTTTACCCTCTCCCCCGCCGGCGCAGGGTGAGGGGGGCCGACGTGCCGATGAGCGGCGTCGCCCACCTCACCCTCCCGCTGCGCGGGCCCCTCCCTCTCCCCGCTGAAGGGCGGAGAGAGGCTCTTTCGCCGCCCGGCCCGAGCACTCTACGGTTGAGCCGACGGTATCTGTTCAACATGGTCAAAAATCTCCGGACAGCCCTCCGCGGGCCGGAAGAGGTTGAGGGGCGGTGGAACTTCGGATGGTTGCGATATGGGCAACTATAAAATAGCCATATTCATGTTTTACTGATGTCCCTCCCGCGTCGGAATGGTGCCCGCCGCTCTTATCGGAGAGCGGATGCCTATAGATTTCTTGCAGAAACAGGGCCGCCGCCGGGCAGCAAGGTGTCCTTGGTCGCTGCTATGCGCGCACGCGGCAGCTGTATTGCCGGGTCTGGCAGGCTCGCGGCTAGTGCATAAGTCAGGCGTGCCTCGATCCTTCATGCCGGATGGCCGACACCCCACAAGATGAACACGGCTGAAGACGGACTTGCGCTGCCGCACAGGTATTGGGCGATCCTGAACCTGGCGGTCGGGATAGCACTGTCGGTGCTGGACAGCGCCATCGCGAACATCGCATTGCCGGCGATTGCCAAGGAGATCCACGCCAGCCCGGCGGATTCGATCTGGGTGATAAACGCTTACCAGCTGGCCGTCGTGATCTCGCTGCTGCCGCTGGCTTCGTTAGGCGATATCTTCGGTTATCGCCGCATCTACATCATTGGCCTTACGGTGTTTACCGGCGCCGCACTGGTCAGCGCGCTGTCGCACTCCTTGCTTATGCTGACCTTCGGTCGCGCGCTGCAGGGGCTCGGCGCGGCCGGCATGATGAGCGTCAACACCGCTCTGGTTCGGTTCACTTATCCGCGGCGGCAATTGGGTCGCGGCATCGCGATGGTTTCAGTCGTCGTTTCGATATCGTCGGCGGCGGGCCCGAGCGTCGCCGCGGCGATCCTGGCGGTCGCCTCGTGGCCGTGGCTCTTTGCGATCAATGTGCCGCTGGGACTGGTCACCCTCGGAATGTCACTACGACTGCTGCCTTACAACCGGCCGTCGGATCACCGCTTCGACCTCCTCAGCGCCTTGCTGTGCGCCTTTGCTTTTGCGTTTCTGATCAGCGGCATCAACGGCATCGGCCATCATCACTCGCCTCTTTTTGTCGTTATCGAGCTGGCCGGTGCCCTATTCATCGGCTATGTCCTGGTGCGCCGGCAGGACTCGCTGAGCATGCCGCTGCTGCCGATCGATCTGTTCAAGCGCCCGATCTTCGCGCTTTCCGTGGCGACATCGGTGTGCGCGTTTGTCGCGCAAGGCATCGTGTTTGTCGCGTTGCCTTTTTATTTTCAGGACGTGATTGGCCGCTCGCAGGTCGAAACTGGGCTATTGATCACGCCGTGGCCGGTAACCGTCGCGATGATCGCCCCGATCGCCGGCCGGCTGGCCGATCGCTATCACGCCGGGATTCTGGGCGGCATTGGGCTTATGGTGCTGAGCCTCGGCTTTGTACTGCTGGCGCTTCTGCCCGCCGAGCCCGGCGACGCCGACATCATATGGCGCATCGGCGTCTGCGCCTTCGGGTTTGGATTTTTCCAATCGCCGAACAACCGTGCCATTATCGGCAGCGCACCGCGCGAACGCAGCGGCGGCGCCGGCGCCATACAGGCGACCGCCAGGCTGCTCGGCCAGACCATAGGCGCCGCCCTGGTGGCGCTCGTATTCGGCTTTGCCGGACCGGCCGGCGGAAGCAGCCCGACCGCGGCGATTCTGCTGGCGGCTTTTTTTGCGACGCTGGCAGCGATCGCCAGCCTCGCACGCCTGCTCGGCTTTATGCGCCGGCCATGGCCCTCTCGCACTACCCGATCTGCCTTGCCGACAGCCGCCGGAGACGAGTTTACCGTTCGCTCGCCGCCATGAATGAAAGCCGGGCGGTAGGCCGCCAGCTTGCACCGGGGCCGAGTTTGACTATCCTTGAAGCCGCCTGCAATGGGGGTAGGGCGGGCCCGATATGAATCGAAGGATGCCGGGGCGCTCGGGTTTTTACCGGTCCGTCGCGATGCGGCTCGCCGCCGCCGCGAGCCTCTTGATTGCTCTGCCGCCGGTATTGTCGACCGCTGCTGAGGCAATCTCCGACCAAGCGGTCGTCCATTTGCTGAACCGCCTCGCCTTCGGTCCGACTCTCGGCGAGGTCCGGCAGGTCAAGACGGTCGGGGTCGAACGGTATATTGCCCAGCAGCTCGATCCCGACTCGCTCCCTGAACCGATCGAGTTGCGATGGCGCCTTGCCCAGCTCGACACTCTGAAGTTCGACCCGATGCAGCTGCGCCGGCTTTATGGGCCGCCGCGGGTTCTGCGCGGCTTCAAGCCCAATCCGGAGCTGGAGAAGGCACAACGCGAACGGGTGCGCATCATCCTGCGGGACGCCAGCGAGGCGCGCATGCTCAGAGCGGTGCTCAGTACACGCCAGCTTCACGAGGTCATGGTCGATTTCTGGTTCAACCATTTCAATGTGTTCTCCGGCAAGGGGCTGGACGACGTATGGATCGGAAATTACGAGCAGCAGGCGATCCGGCCCTTTGTGCTCGGCCGCTTCCGCGATCTGCTCTTCGCCGCGACAAAGCATCCGGCGATGTTGGTCTATCTCGACAACGCGCTCAGCACAGCCCCGGAGAGCCCCGGCGCACGCGGCGGAAAGAAGGGACTGAACGAGAATTTCGCGCGCGAGGTCATGGAATTGCACACGCTCGGCGTCAATGGCGGCTACACACAGGACGACATTGTCACGTTGGCCCGCGCCTTGACCGGGTGGGGCGTCAATTCGCCGGATGCTCGCCTTTTTCCGGAATACGCTGCAGTCTTTGAAGGTGCCCGTCACGATTACCGTCCCAAGGTGTTCCTCGGCCATCCGCTGCGATCGCGCGGCAAGGCAGAGGGCGAGGAAGCGCTCGACATTCTGGCGCGCAGTCCGGCAACCGCGCGCCACATCGCGTTTAAACTGGCGCAATACTTTGTCGCCGACGAGCCGCCCCCGCCTCTCGTCGAGCGGCTCGCGGCTCGATTTCTCGAAACCGACGGCAACATCCGAGAGGTGTTGAGGACATTGTTTGCCAGCAGTGAATTCTGGAACAGCAGGAGTGAGAAATATAAGACGCCGTATCAGTTCGTCATCTCGGCAGTGCGCGCCGCGGCTGTCCCAATCGGCAATATCCGCCCGTTGCTCGGCGCTATGGATCAGCTCGGGATGCCCCTCTACGGCTGCCTGACACCCGACGGCTACAAGAATACCGAGGACGCCTGGCTCGGCCCTGACGCGACGACCCAGAGGATCGGTTTCGCGACGGCATTGGCCCGCGGCACCATAAAACTGACGGGAGCGGCGCAGCCGGTCGATGCGGCCCGGCTCGAAGCGACCTTTGGCTCGACCTTAAGCGATGCCACCCGCGCTGCCATAGACGGAGCGCCGCCGGGGCTGCGCGCCGCCTTGATCCTCGGCAGCCCCGATTTTATGCGTCGATAGGCGGCGTCCGTGCATCGGCGAGATTTTATCAAAGGGGTGTCGCTCTCTCCGGCCTGTCTCGGCCCAGACGCTTGGGCGGCGACGTCCAATGAGGGATCGAGGCGCCTTATTGTCGTCCTGTTGCGCGGGGCGGTCGACGGCCTCAATGTCGTCATTCCCCACCGCGACGAACCCTATTACAGCGCGCGTCAATCGATCGCGATCGCGCCGCCGGGCAAGCCGGACGGGGCTCTGCCGCTTGACGGGCAATTTGGGTTGCACCCGGCGCTCGCGAGCCTGATGCCGCTATGGATCGAGCGCAAGCTCGCCTTTGTGCACGCCGCGGGCTCGCCCGACCCGACGCGCTCGCATTTCGACGCGCAACTCTACATAGAGAACGGCATTCCGGGGCAGGGCACCATCCGCGACGGTTGGATGAACCGGCTGCTGCTGGCGCTGCCCGGCCCGCGCGGTGCAACCGACGCGATCAGCATCGGCCCGACGGTGCCGCGCATCCTGGCCGGCAAGGCGCCCGTCGCAACGTTGACGCTCGGGCCCAACGGCGCCCAGCCGCTACCGATCGACCAGCCGGACATCGCCAACGCGTTCGACCGGCTTTATTCCGGCAATGACGACCTCGCCAGATCGTATCGTGAAGGCCGGGTGGCGCGCGCCCAATTGGTCGCGGCCCTCAATCAGGAGCAGCGGATTGCGGATAATGGCGCGCCACTCCCGACCGGCTTTCCCGGGCAGGCCACCCGGCTCGGGCTGCTCGTCCGGCGCCACCCCGGCCTCCGAATAGCGGCGATCGGGCTCGGAGGTTGGGACACTCACATCAACCAGGGCAACCACAAAGGGCAATTGGCGGATCGCCTGCGGCCGCTCGGCGTGGGTCTCGCAGCGTTTGTCCGCGCATCGGGCGAGGCTTGGCACGATACCGTCGTTGTCGTCTTGTCTGAATTCGGACGCACCTTTCGGGAAAACGGCAATCGGGGTACCGATCACGGCCACGGCAATGTCATCTGGGTGTTGGGCGGAGACATCAATGGCGGCCGGGTTTACGGGAACTGGCCCGGCCTTGCCCCGTCACAGCTCTATCAGGGCCGCGACCTCGCCGTTACCACCGACTTCCGCAGCGTGCTCGCCGCGATCCTCGAACGCCACATGCGCCTCGGCGACCGCCAGCTCGAGGCAGTGCTCCCTGGGGCGCCACCGGCGGCGAAGGATTTGGCCCAAGTGATTCCGGGATGATATGGGCTAATCTGACCGCTCCACGCAGGTTCAAATCGTAAAATACCGATCGGAGGAAAAGTGGGGAGCAAGCGGCGACGGCAAGCGGGGCACGCCCCCGGCCGCATATTCTCTGCCGATACGCCATGACGGTAACCGCCGTCCGCGTCGCACCCAGGGTGTGGCTTTTCGGAGAACCCGACTTTCGGCGGCTGTGGCTGGTCGGGGTCGTCGTTTTCGCGGTGCGCTGGCTGGAGATGCTCGCGGTTGCCGTGTTCGCGTATCAGCGCACCGGGTCGCCGTTCATCGTCGCTCTGCTGACGATGCTGCGGATGCTGCCGATGGCATTGTTCGGCGCGGTTGTGGGTGCCATCGCCGAGCGCCTCGAGCGGCGCAGCGCGCTGATCGTTGTCGTCGTTTCGATGCTGCTCAGCTCGCTGGTTCTGGCGCTCCTTGCCTGGAGCGACACGCTCGAAGTCTGGCACGTCGCGCTCGCCAGCCTTGTCAACGGCATCGCCTGGACGACGGACAACCCCGTGCGCCGCACGATGATCGGCGAAGTGGTGGGTCCGGACCGGATGAGCGCGGCGATGTCCCTCGATGTCGGAGCCAACAACGCCAGTCGCATGCTCGGCCCGACGCTGGGCGGCGTGCTGCTCGCCACGGTCGGGATCGGCGGCGCCTTTGCCGTCAGCGTCGCCTGCTATGTCACTGCGGTCGTCGCTGCGCTGCGCATCGTGCATCGCAATCCCGTCCGGCCATCGGGCGCGGCCAGCATCCTCGAGCGGATCATCGAGGGCTTTATGCTCGTCAAACGTGACCGGCGCCTGATCGGCACCTTGGTCATCACCGTTATCTACAACACCTTCGGCTGGCCGTTTACCAGCATGATCCCGGTGATCGGCCAGGATAACCTCGGCCTCGGCGCGGTCGGCATCGGATTGCTCGCCAGCATGGATGGGGTCGGCGCGTTCTGCGGCGCCGTCCTGATCGCGCTGCTGGCAAAGCCGGCGATGTTCGCGCGCCTCTATGTCGGCGGCGTCTTCGTCTACCTGCTGATGCTCCCGGTCTTTGCGCTGGCGCCAGGCTCGCTGCTCGCCGGCACGGTGCTCCTGATTACCGGTCTCGCCAATGCAGGCTTCAGCATCATGCAGGCGACGCTCGTTTTTCTCGCAGCGCCGCCCGAGATGCGCAGCCGCATTTTTGGTGTGCTTTCGGTCTGCATCGGGGTCGGCATGGTCGGTTTCATTCAACTCGGCGTGCTTGCCGGTGTGATGGGCGCGGCGTGGGCGACGGCGGTGACCGGCATCGCGGGAATTGCGGCAATGCTTTTGACAAGCCGCTGGTGGCGCGACATCGCGGCGTAACGGCGCAACGAGGATTGCGCGGAAGTCATCGCTAACCCGCTGCGCCCGATGTATTTTGGCTGCGCATTGCGGGAGAAGAAGATGTCGTCGACCCTGCTGGACCTCCCCCGCGCCGAAACGCGCGGCCCCGATTACCTGGAACGCGCCCGTCGGCTCGCGCCGATGCTGAAAGATGCCGCGGACGAGATCGAGGAGCGCCGCGAGCTGCCGGAGCGTATTGTCGAGGCGCTGATCGAGGCCGGCTTCTTTAAATTGCTGATCCCGCGCTCATTGGGCGGCGCCGAGCTTAACCCGCTGACCTATGTGCAGGTGCTCGAGGAGATCGCCAAGGCCGAGCCCTCGACCGCCTGGTCGCTCGGGCAGAATTCCGGCTGCTCGATGTCGGCCCCTTATCTCGACCCTGCGGTGGCGCGCGAGATCTTCGGACTGCCGCGCGGCATCCTCGCCTGGGGGCCGGACCTGCCGGGCGCCGGGCGCGGCGTCGCGGTCGAGGGCGGGATCCGCGTCACCGGGCGCTGGGGGTTCGCGACCGGCAGCCGGCATGCGACCTGGCTCGGCGCGCATGTCCCGGTGTTCGAGCCGGACGGCACGCAGCGCATGAACCCGAACGGCCGGCCGCATGTCCGCACCGTGCTCTTCCCGAAATCGAGCGCCGAGATCATCGACAACTGGCAGGTCATCGGCTTGCGCGGCACCGGCAGCGACAGCTACCGGGTCGAGGATCTGTTCGTGCCGCAGAAATACACCTTCTCGCGCGACAACCCAGCCGAGCGGCGCGAGCCGGGCCTGCTCTACCGGTTTACCAGCGGCATGATCTACGCGATGGGGTTCTCGAACGTGTCGTTGGGGATTGCCCGCGGCACGCTCGAAGCCTTCATCGAGCTGGCGCGCGACAAGATCCCCCGCGGCGCCCGCAAGACGCTGCGCGAGAACAATGTGATCCAGTCGGATGTGGCTCAGTGCGAGGCGAAATTGCGCTCGGCGCGCGCCTCGATCCATGCCACCTTGCGCGAGATGTGGGAAGACGCCGAGCGCGACGGCGACTTCCTGCCCGAGCGGCACTGGCAATTGCGCCTCGCCGCGACCTGGGCGATCCAGCAGGCCCGCGACGTCGTCGTGACGGTCTACAATGCTGCCGGTTCGACCGCGATCTTCAACGAGAACCCGTTCGAGCGCCGGCTGCGCGACATCCACGCCGGCACGCAGCAGGGCCAGGGCCGCCCGGTCCATTTCGAAACCGTCGGCCAGATCCTCTTGGGCCTGCCTCCGGAAGGACGGATGTTTCGCTAGAATTTAAACGTGCCCGCGAAGAGCGGGCCCCGCATGTGGACGTTGAAGCCGAAACGGCCTTCGCTTCCCGTAATGTTGAAGTTGAGGCTGCGATAGCCGAGGTGGAGGTTCCACGATGGGCTCAGGGAATAGTCGACCGTGCCCAGGACCTGCCAATCAGTATGCGCGCCGACCCCAAACCCGCCGACATCGCCATAGGCGGTCAGCCCGAAACCATTGCCGAGGTCGCGGTGATAGCGCGCGCCGATCAGCGGATCGGTCCAGCCGCCGCTGGGGTTCACGCTCACACCCGGAAGCAGACCAGGGTTGAGCGCTACCCTCGACGAAAATCCCCAAGCACGGAAGCCAAGGCCGGCATCGGCGAACTGCAGTGGGTCCTCGAGCACGCGGTAGAGGGCGATCCCCGTGCCGGTATTCACCCGCAGCGCGGCATTGCCGCCCTGGTAAAATACGTCATGCGTCGTGATGTTGGTGCTCACCGGCAGGTGGATGGCGTCGACAAGGAAGCCGAACTGCCCGTAGCGAGCCTCCGCCGACCCCATGAACGGAGCCCCGTCGAGATGCGACAGCAGTTGGAAGACGCCGACGTTGGAATTCACTTCCGGCGCGCGCTCCAGCGGCGTCTGCGTCGTGGCGTGGACGCTGGCGAGCCACAGATAGGGTGTAACGAAGAATTGGTACCCGCTCGGGGTGGTCACGTCTTGGGCGGATGCGGGGCGGGCCCCCGGCCCAATCACGACGACGCTAACGACAAAAGCCGCCAGCGCCGACCTGGCAAACCTGGATGGTTGCCGCGGTATCCTCCGGTTCATCCCCGCGAGCTGAATGGACTTGGACATAAATCTCCCCCATTAGGTCCGCCGACTTTACTGCTTCAGCCAGGCTTGGAAGAGCCCCTCCTTGCAGGGCTCTGAAAGCTCGGGCAGATGTTCCTTCATGCAGGCCTTGATCCGCCCTTGGCCGGGCGGAACCTGGCTGCAGAAGCGCGCGATATCGGGTTTGCACGCTTGGAGAACCGCCCGTGCGCCCGGCCGCATCTGCGCCATTGCGCCCGAGGTTGAAAGCAGCAAGACGATAACCGCAACGAGGATTTTCTTTGTAATCATGGCAATCCCCCATTTTCTGCTGAACATAACCATTGTTCGGCCAGGAATGCATAGCGCCGGGCCGCATCATTCACAAGCGACTGCGGTGTCTCGATCAGCACATTGATGCCGCGGGCGGCGGTGACGAGCTCGCGCCACGTTTCGTCGGTCGATCGGCACGCTATGTCGAGGATGATCGGCCGGGCTGGCTCGGCGCCCGGCATTGCGATGCAGACGGGATTGGTGCTGAAGCGCGCATCGCTGCCGCGCCACGGCGCGACGGCCGGTCGCGCGTCGGTGACGTCGACGAAATGGAACGAGACGAAACCGGCATTGGCGCACATCTCGCCATAGGTGCCGACCCGGCCGATGTGGTGCGGGGTTGCGCAACGCGACGACCCCGACCCAGGCGGAATACGACAGAGCATGAGCGATTTTGATCACGCCGGGTTGGCGAAGGACGGTTTTACCTTGGCGATTTTCTGTTAACATGAACGCGTACGAACGCCTCCGGCGGCATCAGCTGCGAGAGGGCGATAACAACGGGCTTAACTCAAAGCTCGACAAGCGGGGGAAATCCGATGACGACTGCCGAAATCACCGCGAGCGGCCTGTCAGAGAGCGAGCACAGTAGGCAACTGCGCCGCGCCCTGATCGCCAGCACCGTCGGCACGACGATCGAGTGGTACGATTTTCTGCTGTACGGTCAGGTCACGGGATTGGTCTTCGGGAAGCTCTTCTTCCCCAAATCGGACCCATTGGTGGGGGTGCTCGAAGCGTTCGCCATCTTCTTCATCGGCTTTGTCGGGAGGCCGATCGGGGCGGCGATCTTCGGCCATTGGGGCGACCGCATCGGGCGCAAGGCGACGTTGATCGCGACATTGCTGGTGACCGGCATTGCGACGATGGCCGTGGGTTTCGTACCGACCTACGAGAGCATCGGCATCTGGGGGGCTGTCCTGTTGACGATCATCCGCCTGATCCAGGGGATCGGCGTCGGCGGCGAATGGGGCGGGTCGGTATTGCTGGCGATGGAGTGGGCGCGAACCAACAAAAATCGCGGTTTCCTCGCCGCCTGGCCGCAGTTCGGCGGGCCGGCCGGACTGTTCCTGGCGAATTTGGCGGTGCTGTTCTTCAGCTGGTTGTCGGGCGACCAATTCCTGGTTTGGGGATGGCGGATTCCGTTCCTGCTCAGCATCGTCATGGTCGGGATCGGGCTGTGGATCCGCCTCGGCATCTCCGAGACCCCGGTCTTCCAAAAGGTGCTCGACGAAGAGCGCGTCGAACGCGTGCCGGTCTTGGAAGTGCTCAAGCGCCAGCCGAAGCAGGTGGCGCTGACCGCGCTCCTGCGGATGCCCGAGCAGGCGCCGGGCTATATCGTCGGCACTTTTATCTTCACCTACGCTACGACAGTGCTCGGCGCTCAGCGCAATTTCGTGCTGATGGCTGTCCTCGTTCAGGCCTTCCTCGGATTTTGCTGGATCCCGGTCGCCGGGCACCTGTCGGACCGCATCGGGCGAAGGCGCATGTATATAATCGGATCGATCTTTTCGGGGATCTTCGGCTTCATTTACTTCGGCTTGCTCGATACGAAAGTGCCGGCCCTGATCTTTATCGCCATCGCGCTGTCGTTGCTTCCGGTCACGACGTGCTACGGCCCACAGGCGGCAATGATCGCTGAAAGCTTCACTCCACGGCTGCGCTACAGTGGTACCTCGCTCGGCTATCAGCTCGCCTCGATCATCGCGGGGGGCCCGTCACCATTTATCGCGACGGCCCTGTTCGCCACCTTCGCGTCGAGCTTTCCGATCGCCCTTTATATTCTCGGCTGCGGGGTTCTCGGCATCATCGCGGCCACGTTGCTCACTGACTATACCAACAAGGACATTTCCGCCGAATACGAGAGGGTCTGAACCGTTCCGACGGATCACCGTTGTACAAACCGCCGGCGTGGTGACCAACGGATCATTCGGGAGGACTCTGCCATGACGACTGTCGAAATGCCATTGGGCGGTCTGTCGGAGGCGGATCATCGCGCACATTTGCGCCGCGCCATGATCGCCAGTACGGTCGGCACCACGATCGAGTGGTACGATTTCCTGCTCTACGGCCAGGTGACCGCGCTGGTCTTCGGCAAGCTGTTTTTCCCCAAATCGGATCCGTTGGTCGGCGTGCTCGAGGCGTTCGCCGTTTTCTTCATCGGGTTTGTCGGCCGGCCGATCGGCGCAGCGATATTCGGCCATTGGGGTGATCGGATTGGCCGCAAGGCAACCCTGATTGCGACATTGCTGGTGACGGGGCTTGCGACCGTTGCCGTGGGCCTCGTCCCAACCTACGAGAGCATCGGCATCTGGGGCGCCGTTCTATTAACGGTCATTCGCCTGATCCAAGGCATCGGGGTTGGCGGCGAATGGGGCGGTTCGGTATTGCTGGCGATGGAGTGGGCGCAAACCAACCAGAATCGCGGCTTTATTGCCTCCTGGCCGCAATTCGGGGCGCCTGCCGGATTTTTCCTCGCCAATCTGGCGGTGCTGGTGTTCAGCTGGCTCTCCGGCGACCAGTTCCTGGTCTGGGGGTGGCGCATCCCGTTCCTCATCAGCATCATCATGGTGGGGATCGGGCTGTGGATCCGGCTCGGCATTCTCGAAACCCCGGTCTTCCAAAGGGTGCTCGACGAAGAGCGCGTCGAACGCGTGCCCGTGCTGCAAGTACTCAAGCGCCAGCCCAAAGAGGTCGCACTGACCGCGCTGTTGCGGCTGCCGGAGCAGGCGCCCGGCTATATCTTTGGCGCGTTCGTTTTCACCTACGGCACGACGGTCCTGGGCCAATCACGAGATTTTCTGCTGACGGCCATACTCGTCAATGCCGTCCTGGGTTTTCTTTGGGTCACGGTCGCCGGGCATCTGTCGGACCGCATCGGCCGCAAGCGCATGTATATGATCGGCTGTGTCTTCGTCGCCGTGTTCGGCTTCATCTACTTCGCCATGCTGGATACGAAACTGCCGGCCTTGATCTTTATCGCCGTGGCGCTGTCGGGGCTGCCGATAATGACGATGTACGGCCCCGAGGCCGCGCTGATCGCGGAAAGCTTCTCTCCCCGGCTGCGCTACAGCGGCAGCTCGCTTGGCTACCAGCTTGCCTCGATCATTGCCGGCGGCCCCTCGCCGTTTATCGCAACGGCGCTGCTTGCCGCCTTTGCTTCGAGCTTTCCGATTGCCCTTTATATCCTGGGCTGCGCCGTCGTCGGGATTGTCGCGACATCGCTGCTGACCGACTACACCAACAAAGACATCTCGGAGGAGTACGACAAAATCCGGCCCGCTCAGGCGACAGCCCGCTAGGGCGCTACGCAATCTCCTGGACCGAGACACATGAGGCATCGATGGGGCGGTAATTGCCGTCCTAGGGAGGGACATTCGATGACGACAGCCACAATCACCGTTGGCCAGCTTTCCGAGGCCGAACACACCCGGCAACTGCGTCGCGCAGTCGTCGCGAGCACGGTCGGGACAATAATCGAGGCGTACGATTTTTTGCTCTACGTTCTCGTTGCTCCGCTGGTTTTCGCAAAACTGTTCTTCCCGGAGTCCGACCCGCTGGTCGGGATATTGCAGGCCTTCGGCATCTACGCCGTCGGCTTTGTCGCCCGCCCGGTCGGCGCGGCTCTGTTCGGCCATTACGGGGACCGCATCGGACGCAAGACGACATTGATCGCGACGTTGCTGCTGACGGGCCTCTCGACCTTCGCGGTCGGCTTCGTCCCGGGCTACGCCTCGATCGGCATCTGGGGGGCGATCATCCTGACCACCGTGCGCTTTATCCAGGGCCTCGGCATCGGCGGCGAATGGGGCGGCGCGACATTGATGGCGATGGAATGGGCGAAGACCGATGCCCATCGCGGCTTCATCACCGCCTGGCCGCAATGGGGCGGTCCGGCCGGATTGTTCTTCGCCAACGTCGCAGTGCTGATCTTCAGCGCGATCTCGGGGGATCAGTTTCTGACCTGGGGGTGGCGCGTCCCGTTTTGGCTCTCGATCGTGATGGTGGGGATTGGATTGTACATCCGCCTCGGTATTCTCGAGACGCCGGTATTCAGGCGAATCCTCGAAGAACGCCGGATCGAACGCACGCCGGTCGTCGAAGTGATCAAACGGCAGCCGAAGCAAATCATCCTGACCGCGCTGGCGCGGATGGCCGAGCAGGGTCCATTTTATGTCTATGCCGCCTTTGTCTTTGTCTACGGCACAAAAGTCTCCGGCGCGTCGCGCGACTTTCTGCTCACCGCGCTTTTGGTCGCGACCGGTCTGTCGGCGGTAACGATCCCGCTGTCGGGGTACATCTCGGACCGCATCGGCCGCAAGCGGATGTACCTGATCGGCTCGGTATCGGTCGGGGTGTTCGCCTTTGTCTACTTCGCGATGATGAACAGTATGGTTCCTGGGCTGATTTTCCTTGCGATTGTGCTGTCGTTCATCCCGCATGACATGATGTACGGGCCGCAAGCGGCATTGATTGCCGAGTGCTTCACGCCGCGGCTGCGCTACAGCGGGTCCTC
>Ga0126381_100005455_pt1 | contig 13995 bp, 9 predicted proteins | sample PanSoiMetPlot_28_FD_96465 | JGI IMG/M metagenome (GOLD analysis project Ga0126381, IMG submission 96465) | Tropical forest soil microbial communities from Panama - MetaG Plot_28 | ecosystem: Environmental > Terrestrial > Soil > Tropical forest > Bulk soil | place: Panama | collected 2016-02-17
CACGGCTTGGGCCTGGCCCAGAATCCGATGTTCACGGGGGATAGTAAGGGCGGACCTCTGACCCGAACGATTGCTCAACTGAGAACATTGCTATGGGGCGGGCCTGATAAGTCCTATCGGGACACCGGACCGGAGGGGGAGATTCCAATAGATCCCGGCCTCATAGACACCTATCTCAGACGGCTTACTATTCGCCCACGAGTTGGAACGCGCTTGGTGGTAGTTGGTTTCAGCACACCGGACCCTGCACTCTCGGCACAAATCGCCAATGCGCACGTGAATACATATATCCTCCGCGGCATGGAGTTACATGCTCAGGCGGGAGAAGAAGCAGAGCACTTCCTTGAGAGCAAGATTACCGAACTCAAAAACCGTGTGGAGAAGTCAGAAGCTGCACTAAACAGCTACCGCAAGAGCCGCGGAATCGTTGCCTTCTCACTCAATGACAAAGGCAAGCTTGTGAGTATGCGACTTAGCGATCTGGATAAGGCTCTGACCGCGGCCGAAACATCACGAATCAGCTACGAGGCCGAAGTTCTGCAGATAAACAACCGCAATTATGATTTGCTGCCTGAGGTTGTCGATAATCCGCTGATTCACAGCCTCCGGGAACAATTAGTCCAGCTGGAGGCCGAACACGCGAGTATAGCGAACCGGTTTCTGCCCGGCTATCCGCCGCTCGCCCAACTAGAAGCTAAACTTGCTGAGACTCGCAAACGCTTGCAGGCGGAAAACACGCGTATAGTGGCGGCCGTGATGAGCCGATATCACGCCGCACTCGAGCGGGAACGAGAGTTGCGCGATGCTGAAAAGGCCGAGACGACGCGGGCCATGGCTATGAACGATTCATCCCTGCAGGACACAATCCTGGCTCGCGAAGTCGACACGAGCCGACAGCTCTACAAGAGTGTACTGGAGCGAATGCGTGAAATTAGCGTCGAATCGGAAGTGCGATTATCTAATATCTCGATAGTTGATAAGGCCGAGGCGCCGCGATGGCCGTCCGCACCCAGGAAGCTTATGAGTATGTTTTTAGCAGGTGTGCTAGGTTTGCTCGCTGGAGTAGGATCGGCCTTCTTCCTGGATCATATCGATCAGAGTTTGAAGAGTGTTGAGGAGGCCGAACGGTATCTGGGTCTTCCCGGTCTCGGTGTTATACCTGATTTCAGCAGAGATGGGTCCCGCAATCACCAAGACGACGCCTACGCATCACGGGATGCCGCCGGCAGGCATGCCAATCGGTCGATCGAGCGTCGGAAAGCGGAACTGGTGATCAGTGGCAATCCATTTTCTGTTGCAAGCGAGGCGTACCGGACGATCCGGACAAGTGTGATGCTGTCGCGCGCGGGCGATTCGCCCAAAACAATCCTGATCACGAGTGCCAGCCCACAGGAAGGAAAAACGGTAACGGCCATCAACATAGCGTTGGCGTTTTCTCGGCTCGGTGGCCGCATTTTGCTCATCGATGCCGATCTGCGCCGTCCACGCTGTCACGAGGTGCTGAGTTGCGCGAACGGTCCGGGCCTCACTGAGATTCTCACAAGTCATCGCGATCCGGAGAGCCTGATTCGTACCGCAGCCAAGGACCTTTATTTCCTGAGCGCCGGCTCGATTCCACCCAACCCGGCTGAACTCCTTGGGTCGGAAAGGATGCGGGAGACCGTATGCCACATTGCGGGGCAGTATGATCACGTGATCATCGATTCCGCGCCGCTGCTGCCGGTAACCGACACGATCTTGCTGTCACGCGCAGTGAATGGCGTTTTGGTAGTTGTCGGGCCGGCGTCGCCGAAACAATCGGTCAGCGCCGGGTGCACCAGACTCGCGCGAGCCGGTGCCAAAATTCTCGGCGTCGTCCTCAATCGTGTCGACGTTCAGCACAACCCCCGGCATAGCTCTTACGGCTATTATTCGAACAATTATTATTCAAACAATGGCACGTCTCTGGCCGGCTCACAGAATCCCGATTCCGATGCTAACGGGGAGTTACCCTGAACTGAACCGGCACTGCTCCGGAAGCTGGCCCTCAGGCCAAATCCGCCGCCCACACATTAGGCTCCACCATGCGGATACTTCATCTCGGCATCAACTATTGGCCTGACGAGACTGGGATTGCTCCATTCGCTACAGGACGATGCGAGTATCTGGCTTCCTGTGGCCACGAAGTCGTCGCATGTGTTGGTTTGCCCTACTATCCTCAATGGCGGATCCCCGCCTCGTACAAGCGGGTGATGTTTCACAACGAACAGAGGAGCAATGTCAAAATTGGGCGTTCCTGGATGTATGTGCCTAATCGACCCACATCGCTGCGGCGCATCCTGCATGAGATGTCGTTCGTTTGCTCGTCCCTGTTACGTGCCGCGGTTCTCTCGCGGCCGGATCTGATTTTCGTCACTTCGCCGCCTCTGGCGCTCGGAGCCAGCGCTCTGATGCTGAGCCGGTTGTGGGGAGTTCCTTATGTGTTCCACGTCGCCGATCTGCAGCCAGACGCGGCGGTCGATCTGGGAATGCTTGATCACGGTCTTTTCGTGCGAACACTCTATCGGCTGGAAATGTTATCTTACCGCCATGCAGCACTGATTTCAACACTGACCCAAGCTATGCGCGAAAAGATCGTTTCAAAGGGCATTGCACAGGAGAAAGTTGCTCTGTTCTCTGATTGGGTTGATCCCTCCTTGTTCACGATCGGCGTTTCGCAGCGTGGCTCAAGGAGACAGTTCATCGTTGCGCATTTCGGCAACATGGGAGTGAAACAGGGCCTCGGAGTCGTCATCGATGCTGCGGAACAGTCTCGCGAGGATGACAAAATAGTTTATCGGCTAGTCGGAGACGGCGCTGCGCGGTGGGATCTGGAAGACCATGCGCGAAGGCTCAAGCTTGGCAATGTAGAATTCCTGCCACTGCAACCGCGCGATCGGTTCCTCGACCTACTATCAGCGTCGGACGTATGCCTGGTAACCCAGCAGCAGAACGTTGCCGACATAGTATTTCCTTCCAAGGTAATCACTCTGCTGGCAGCCGCGCGGCCAGTGATCGCGTCGGTTGCGGCAGGCAGTGAAGTGGCCAGGGTCATTCGCGACTCACGCGCCGGTCTGATAGTCGCGCCCGGCGACCCGCAAGCCCTACGCTGTGCCGTCGAGACACTGCGCGCTCGCCCGGAGCTGGCACTAGAGATGGGCCACGCGGGGCGCGCTTATGCCCTGAAACACTGGCATCGGGAAACCGTGCTCAATTCAATGGAGCAGACCCTCACTGCAGTGGCCGGGGACGAAATCCGCTCCCCGGTACATACGCAGCCTCTGCCTACATCTGTGGACGCCTGGACTCCTGCTTCGCGTGCTTTGGGTTCCCGGATCTTCAGCGAACGAAAGTATTCATTTCCAACGCTCGATCGCATTTTCGACGGGCAAGGAGCCATTAATGAGAAAAGTGCTGGTAACAGGCGCGGGCGGCTTTATCGGCCATCACCTGGTCCATCATCTGAAAGAACAGGGGTACTGGGTTCGCGGCGCTGACCTGAAATTTCCTGAATACGAGCCAACCGCGGCGGACGAGTTTCTTCGACTCGATCTCCGGAACAAAGATTATGGCCTCTCTGCAACAGCTGGAGTCTCAGAGGTTTATGCACTCGCGGCCAACATGGGCGGTATGGGTTTCATTTCTTCCCACCACGCTCGGATCCTCCGCGATAACGCCTTGATGAGCATACATACCATTGAAGCTGCTCGCCGAAATGGAATCGAGCGATACCTGTACTGCTCCTCCGCATGCGTCTATCCCGAATATCGGCAAACGACGGCTGATGTGACGCCCTTGCGGGAGGAGGATGCGTACCCGGCACAGCCACAGGATGCTTACGGCTGGGAAAAACTCATCAGCGAGCGATTGTGCATGCATTATCGCCAAGATTATAACATCAATACCCGGATCGTCCGGTTCCATAATATCTTCGGTCCGCTGGGCACCTGGCAGGGCGGGCGAGAGAAAGCCCCAGCGGCCATATGCCGCAAGGTGGCGATCGCAAAGCTCACCGGCCATCACGAGATCGAGATTTGGGGCGACGGCAAGCAGACCCGCTCGTTCTGTTATATCGACGACTGCGTGATCGGCATCTATAAACTGATGCAGTCCGATTATGATCAGCCGCTGAATCTAGGGCAGAATCGCTTGGTCACAATTGATGAACTCGCCGATATAGTCGCGTCCGTCGCCGGCATTCGGATAACCAAACGTTACGTACCTGGTCCCCAGGGTGTCCGTGGGCGCAACTCCGATAATACGCGGCTAAGGCAAGTTCTCGGTTGGGAACCTCAGATTAGCCTGGAAGAGGGGATCAGCCGTACCTATGCCTGGATCGAAGAGCAGGTGCGCAGGACAGGCGTTGCTTCGCTGTACGCAGCTCCGAGCCAATGCGGGTAAATGGCTATGAGAAATGCCTGCATGAACGCTCACGCGAGAACTTAACCTCGTCGTCCGCTGATGATACTCCAGGTTCAACGCTCTGAGCTGAGATCTTCGCGTCTCTTGGCACAATAGCGGTGTTCTTTAGGCCGTCGGCCGAACAAGCTCCTATGCACCGCCATAACAGTCCAGTCAGCAAGCCTAGCCGTGCCTTCAACTGAAGCCGCTGTACAGCTGGCCCTCAGGAATGTACTTCGTCTCCAGCTCACGGACAGGCCCGTTCAGCACAAAGGGGGCCTGGTTAGTCGCCGTGCTCTTTTTCAGCAAGCACTCACGATAGGGGACATCGCGATACTCATAATTGCGTTGGCTGTGTCGCACAGGTTGGCTCGAACACTGTTTAAGGTGCCTCTTTCGCCGCTGGGTGCTGATCTCTGGCTATTATGGGTCATCATTCCAGTCTGGCTGCTTTCTCTACGATGGTTCGGGCTCTACGAAATTTCAGCTTACTCATCACTTTCATCCACGCTTGGGCACCTGATGCGGGCTCACTCTGTTGCGGCGCTCATGCTGCTCAGCACGATGTATGCAACGAAGGCTGTGATGGTCAGCCGGATGCTGATGCAGACTTTTCTGTTGATTAGCCTCATCGCTCTGGCGGTTGAAAAAGCCATACTTCAGCATTTACTTCAACGGCGCCGATGGCGCATCGGCTTCAATCGACCTCGGGTCCTGCTGGTGGGTACACCGAACAACAGCTCCCGGTATATGAAATTGATTGAGCGCCACGCCTGGATATCCACACAGGTAATTGGTCTACTATGCGTGCAGACCAGCGGAGGAACGCATTTATCGGACAGCAGAATACCGGTTCTGGGTGAGCCGCGTGATCTGCCGGAAGTGCTTAAGCGCCACGTGATCGACGAAGTAATCGCGCTCCTGCCTGTGGACAATGACAAACTGGAACAGCTAGCCTTCTCGTGCGCGGCACGGGGAGTGGTCATGCGTATACTCGTTGGAGTACCGCGTGCGGCGCCTGGAAGCTGGCAAGTCGACGATTGCGGTGAGGGATCAATTTTCCTTTCGCTGGCCGCCGTCCCGCAGGATGCCTTGCAGTTAGCCGCCAAACGCTTAATAGACATCGTGGGCGGGATTGCCGGGCTAATGGTTTTCGGGTTCACAGCGGCCATCTACGCGCGGCGGCTCCGCCGTGAAACCGGTGCGTCAGCCTTGTTTCGGCAGCAGCGGGTCGGCCGCAGCGGCCGTTTGTTCACACTCTACAAATTTCGCACCATGTACCGAGATGCGGAACGTCGATTCGAGGATTTGCTAGCCTTTAACGAGATGAAGGGGCCGATGTTCAAACTCAAGCACGACCCCCGGGTTACTTCCACCGGCGCGAAGCTGCGGAAGAGTCATCTGGATGAATTGCCTCAGTTCTGGAACGTGCTCAAGGGCGAGATGAGCCTGGTAGGAACGCGCCCGCCGACGCAAAAAGAGGTCGCTAACTATCGCGAGGTTCACCATCGCCGCCTCAGTATGAAGCCAGGGCTGACGGGGCTGTGGCAACTGAACGGAAACCAGCAGGTGAATGATTTCGAAGAAGTAGTCAAACTCGATTGCAAGTACATCGACAATTGGTCGCTCGGGCTCGACTTCCGCATCATCATGCAAACCATCAGAAAAGTGATGCGTGCCGACGCTTGCTGACTCCTCAGTCGAAGAAGCTCCACGCGAAGGCGAGACAAGTTGTCTCCCGACCGTGCAATTTCAAAGCTCGATGAGCAATCTCCTTACCACTTGGCGGAAATGGCTGGTGAGTGCCCCTATACGGCGCTTCCTCAGACGGGCAGACATTCCCAATATGCATGGTACCATGGCCTCAAGTCACCTCGATTTGATGCGGGGCCTCGCAGCTATCGCCGTGTTGGTTTCGCATCTCCGGAACATTTTTTTTGTAGATTACGCCGAGCTGCTTTCAAGCCGGAAGGGCGCGTTGGTTGCGATAGTTTATTTTACGACGGATCTCGGCCATCAGGCGGTGATCATCTTCTTTGTTCTAAGCGGCTTTCTTATCGCTGGTTCCGTAATCAAATCAACAGTTGATAGCCGTTGGTCATGGCGCTCATACTTGATAAAGCGAGGCTCGCGTTTGTATGTGGTGCTAATTCCAGCGCTGGTGCTGGGTCTCATTCTCGATCGAACCGGGATGGCACTGAGTGGCCGAGGTATTTACGTTGGCCAGTTCCACAATCATGTGATCGAGTTCTCGGTAGCGGACCGATCCAGCATATTGACTCTCATTGGAAATGCGCTGTTCTTACAGGACGTTTTTGTGAAGCCTTTCGGCTCGAACGCAGCCTTATGGAGCTTGAGTTATGAATTTTGGTACTACATCCTCTTTCCGCTCCTAATTTACGTTGCCTTCTTTGCGAACAGGCTTGTTAGGTTATGCTCAGTGGGTGCAACGGCTCTTATACTGTTAGCCGTCGGCAAGGACATATCGCTTTATTTTGTTATCTGGCTATGTGGCGCAGCACTCAACCTGTTTCCGCGTCACCCTATGCGTTTGCGACGATCCACCATCCTGGCATGCGCAGGAGTGTTCGTGCTGAGCCTGGTTGGAAGTCGGCTGGCGGTCTTGGCTTCTTCCACCTTCGTCAACGATCTCATTCTGGGCTTGGCTGCGGCGACCCTGACCTATGCTCTGGCAAGCGACCGTCGTAAAACAGTTGGGAGCTGGATATACACTCCGCTTGCGGGCGGAATCGCAGGGTTTTCCTACTCGCTATACCTTGTGCATCTTCCCTTTCTCGTTCTGATCAAAAGCCAGATAGATCAATCTCATCGCTGGGAGCCAACCGCAACGACCGTTGTGGGTGGACTTGGCATCGGAGCTGCAGCGCTCCTGTATGCTGTGGGCGTGGCGCACTTCACCGAGCGGCGAACCGACATCGCGTGCCGCCACCTTAGCCAACTAGTCGAATCCCTGCCATGCACCGGCTCTTTTCTGCAAAGGCGAATAGCAAGAGAGGCTGTTCAATAGCAATGCGCCGGCGGGGCGGGCTAAGTTGCGATGAACGTAATCCGGCAATGGCACGAGCTGAAGGCAACCAGGCCCCTCGCCGCCAACACAGCCGCAACTGCGGCGGCCAACCTCGTGATTGCTGCCTTTGGAATGCTTACCGGGATCGTCACCGCCCGACTGCTTGGGCCTCAAGGACGGGGCGAGCTGGCTGCAATTCAGACTACCCCCGGCTTTATCGGGACGCTCGCCATGCTGGGCCTACCCGAGGCACTCTCGTACTATTCGGCGCAGGATCCGAGACGTGCGGGCCGCTTTCTCGGCACTGCCAGCGCGCTCGCCCTGACAGCTTCAGTGTTTTTTGTGGCTGGGGGATATGTAGTGATGCCGACCCTGCTACATGCGCAGGACGCAGTTATCATCAACGCCGCGCGATGGTATTTGCTAATTACGCCGATTTGGGCTTTGCAGGGAATGTTGCCTCCCTTAGTACGTGGCGTGGGGGATTTTGCACTTTGGAATGTAATGCGCTTGATGGTCCCTGTGTGTGCAGTTGCCGTGCTGCTGTTCGCGTGGCTAGCTCATGAAGAGACCGCCAGATTCATCGGATTTGGCAACCTTGGTTTCAACATGCTCCTATTCGTGCCGTTCCTGTGGCTGGCGCAGCGACGAATCAAAGGCTCGTATTCACCTGAGCACGCACAGATTCGCCGGATGCTCGAATACGGGTTGCCATGCGCGATGACCGTGCTGCCGCAGACGCTAAACTTGCGCCTTGATCAGATGCTGATGGCAGCGTTTGTACCGCCGCGCGAGCTCGGGTTTTATGTAGTCGCGGTTGCATGGAGTATGGCCGCTTCTCCACTTCTCACCTCGATCGGCGCTGCTATTCTACCCTCGGTTGCTTCGGCCGATAACCGTGAACTCGCGATCGCCTGTCTTGGTAAAGGAACAAGAGCGGCTTGTGCTGCAGCCTTGTCAGTATGTACGCCACTGATGATGCTAACCCCGATTGGGCTAAGATGCCTATTTGGCGCTAACTTCCGTGCTTCGATTCCAGCCGCACTGGTGCTGGTTCCCGCCGCCGGAGTACTTGGGATAAACCTCACACTCCAGGAGAGCATCCGCGGGTTAGGGTTTCCCTACGCAGTATTGCGGGCAGAACTGTTCGGCCTGGCAGTGACGGCAGTATCGTTGGCCGCTTTGTTGCGGCCCCTTGGGATTCTGGGCGCTGCTGTTAGTTCACTGCTGGGCTACTCCACTGTTATGGCAGCTCTGCTTGCGAGCGCCGCGCGATTGGCGGGCTGCCCGGCTAGCAAGCTATTATACCTGACCGCGCATGAGTTCAGAATGGGGAGCATAAGGAATTGTGGGGTGGCGGGCCGGCAACTCCAAAGCGATAATCTGTCGGCATGAGGCGCTCGTGCAAATCGCCGGCAGATGACATCAGGACAGTGGATGCGGACACCATCGTGCAGGTCAAAGTCTAGCTCAATGGTGTGAGCCCTACATTCCGTACCTTAGACAAACAGAAGTCACACATTGACGATCCGCATTGGCATATTGTCTCGTGGTGGGTACCTGAATGGCAGAGCCGAAGCCGAAGGAATTAACTCTAAGTAATTAGGAGAAAACATAATGACAAGACGCTCAAGTGCCTTGAATTGGGCCGTCAGGCCCAAAAATGAAAGGAGATTTGGGATGAGAACTCTCTTAGTTGTTGCGCTTGCCGCAACAACAGCCATCTGCAGTTATGCCTGGGCAGGGGGCTTGCCGCGCCCCGGTGGGGGCACCTCTCGAGATTCATCAGCCAAGACTAGCGCGCCGTTCAAGGCGGTGACGAGTCCAAAAATCACACCGGAAATCCGCTTCGAGATCTTTACAGGTGCGCAATATGCCGCTGCAGGGACAGGGCTCCGTAACCGCAACACGGGGACAATCAACATCAGCGGCTTTGTTCCCCCGTTGCAGAAAGCCATCCTCTACTGGGGAGTCCTGTGCCCCAGCACCAGAGCCTGTGGCTCCTCCATTTTGATTCGGCGTGTAGCTCCTGCACCGAACGCGGGACAATGGTTCACCGGAATCTCGATAGGGACGGGATCCGATCCCTGCTGGGGAAGCGACCACGCCGAGTACTACAAGGCGGAGTTACCGGCCAGCTACGCGCCTCCCACCGGAGACGGCGGAATCTACCAGGTAGCTATTCCGCTCGGAGAGCAGGGAATTACGGACTTCAGCGATCCCTGGGCGTCGGCGGATGACACTCTGCCTCAGTGGGAAGGCGCGTCCTTGGTCCTCGTCGGAACTGGAACGTCGACTGTCAATATTACGGACGTCGGCTTAGCCGGTACGCCTTTCGTTTCCCTACCGATTGTCCCGTTCACCTACGCGGTGACTTTGTTTGGCACCCCCTCCGGCGGTCCGGTCATTTGGTCCAGCATTAACGCCGACGGACAGGTCGGTGCTAGCACGACCGCCAAACCGAACGATTTTGACGAACAAGTCACCATCAACGGCACTCATGTCTCCGGGCCGAGTACGGGACCGACTACTTGGGACTCTGACAGCGATTACAATGGCAATGACGCCTCGCCATTGCCACAACTGTGGGATACCAGGACCCATAACATTAGCACGGTGCGGTTGGGCTCGCCGCCAGCACTAAGGGTCTCGGTCTCGTCACTAAGCGGACGCCCGGTCCACGATTGCATCGAGACCGTCGCCAATATCATAGCGTTCTAACAAACGCGAAATCGCGGGTGCGGCAGGGCTGACTCAACTTCGACATTTGGAGGGTGCGGATCAAAGTTTTGCCGGCATTTTTTCGGACAAAGTTAGCACTACATTAGGCCAAGACGATCGAGCAGGAGCGCCTACGTCTGATCCGGACCGACCACACAGCGGATGCGCAGTTGGCGGTTGGGCTGCTCGGCCAGCGGCGACACTAAATCCACGCTCTGAATGCGACTGAGCTCATCCAGGATGGTGCGCGAGCTGTTACCCAAGACTGCACGGCTTTGCCACTATTTGAGCGGTGGCATCCAGGGGACGGAGGCCAATCACATCAACGTTGAATCGAACGCACGGCGGCGAGAACCCTACAACTGCTCATGCTCTTCAGAATGGGGTTTCATTGGGCTGGAGCAATCGCGCGCTGGCTGGTTGCCGCTTAAGAACATAGTTCCGAAGACGGTTGCACTGTGAAAGTGACGGTCGGCTGTCAGGGGCGGTTCCATCTTTTCGATTTAGCGCGACAGATGGAGCAGCTTGGTCATCTTGGCCATCTATACACGGCCTATCCGAGATTCAAGGTCGGGCAATTGCCACGCCATAAGGTTAGCACGTTTCCATGGTTGATGGCGCCCTACATGGCCGCAGGCCGGCTCGGGATCGGTTCACGTCTGGAAATGCTGGAGCCCGTGATCATTCGTTCTTTTGATGATTGGGTCGCGCGCAATATCGAACAATGCGACATATATCATTGCCTTTCAGCGTCCGGCACCAGAACCCACGAAATTGTCCGAAGGAGCTATGGGGCAATATCTATTTGCGATCGCCCATGCGCGCACATTCTTTATCAGGAGCAAATCTTGCGTGAGGAATATGAACGGCAGGGACGCTACTTCCGGAGCATTGATCCGTACGTGAAGCGACGCGAACTGGAAGAATATGAAATGTGCGATCTTATAACGGTTCCATCGACATTCGCTTATCGTTCGTTCATTGGGCTCGGCGTGCCATCGAGCAAACTAATAGTAAATCCTCTTGGAGCCGATCTACACACCTTTAGGCCGATCCCCAAAGAGGACGACATTTTCCGCGTCGTTTACACCGGAGCGGTGAGCTTTCAGAAGGGTATCCCATACTTGCTGCAGGCGCTCTGCGAATTGCGGCTCGCCAAATTTGAAATCTGGCTCATTGGCTATGTTCGTGACGAGATGAAATCACTCCTCGGCCGATACGACGGACGGTTCCGATATTTGGGTGTAATAGATCGTCACCAACTGCATCGTTTTTACAGTCAGGGGTCGGTTTTTGTCCTAGCCTCCGTCCATGACGGATTTGGAATGGTTCAAGCCGAAGCGATGGCATGCGGCCTTCCTGTTATCGCAACCACCAACACCGGTGCACCCGATCTTTTCACAGACGGGGAGGAGGGCTTCATCGTGCCAGTTCGCAATCCTGAGGCTATACGTGAGAAGGTTCTCCTACTGTATGAAAATCCGGAACTACAGGCAGAGATGTCGAAAGCAGCAATACGGCGTATGGCTGAGATTGGCGGGTGGCGCGAATACGGTGAGAGAGCTGTGCGACTCTACGAGCAGGCTCTGGCCGGCAGGACGATGATGAGCCAGACGCTTTCGGCTGGATGACTCTCGACGAGCTGCTCATGCCTGCTCTGCAGTGTGTGTCCTCACCCTTGCCAGCTGTTATTGATGCTGCCGACCGAGTCCTATCGATAATTCCCAAGGCCCATAGTGATAATCCTGGAAATCTTGATCGCGACCGAACTGTTGGTTTGGCTCTATGCAGCCATAATCGCGAAATGGCGCCGTGGGTTCTTGCTGCTCATGCTCTACCTGCCGTTCGCCGGTGCCATCACGTTGGCGTTAAATCTCTGGCAGCCGTCGCTCTTGTTCAAGGACGTGTTGTTTATCATTCCGACGTACATCGGCCTCGCTTACGAGGCGCTTGGCCGAAAGAGGATAGCCCGGGGCTTTCCGCGTCAGATTGTCATTCTGGCGTTGTGTCTCGCCGCATTGGTACTTGCGCAGACGGTAAATGCAGGGGTGGCCAACAGCATGATGGCGCTGATCGGACTCAAAATATGGCTCTTTTACATCCCTCTTGCCTTGGCTGCATATGCATATTTCGATTCGTGCTACCGTTTTCTTAGATTCTGCCGCCTCCTGATATTGCCGTCCTTCATCCCGTCAGCTGTCGCATTGCTACAGATGGGCACGATCAGGAGCGTCGGGTATCGCGCTGCTATGGAGCTGTCATACGGCGACATGGCGGTCCAAACGACTCAACGATTTGCAGGGTCACAGTTTGACAGCGCGCTGTTCGGCAGAGTTCCATCCATATTTACATTTGCGCCACAGTTTTTTGCCTTTTCTCTCGCCATGCTCGTGCCCGCTTATATAGTGTGGCGGACCGACTCATCGGCAAGATGGCGGCGCGTTGGAGCCGCGGCGTTTGTGGCGTCCGCGCTTTCGACTTTCATCTCCGGAGAGCGTGCTTCTTTTATCTTCACACCGTTGGCAATCGCTCTCATTTTTGTTTTCGATCGAGGGATCAGGGGACTTCTTGAGGGTGTTTGCCTTGCCATATCTGGAGCGTGGTTAGTCATGAGCTTTGCATTCGGGGTCAGCCTTGGCCCGATGTATAACCTTGTCGGCAACCTTTTTCTCAACTATGGGAGCGATATCGCGTATGGGGGGTTGGTGCAGGCGCTGGCAGTAGCGCCGTTCGGACGCGGAACCGGAACTAATACGGGCGCTGCCAGATATTCACTCACCGATCCCGACTCTTTTGTGAACATCGAGAACTATTACGCGAAGGCCATATACGAGCTGGGATTGCCTGGTTTATTGATTGTGGCTGGTCTCTTCGCCACGATTTTAGTCATTGGCCTCCAGGTTCGTAGTACAATGCGATCTTCGATCCTGCGTTGCTGGGCCGGCACTCTGCTCGGGTTTCTGCTTGTTATTCAGTTGAATTCTTTCAAAGGATGGCTCATCGATCTGGACCCGGTGAATGTGTACTACTGGGTGTTTTGCGGACTGCTGGTCAAATTGCCTATGCTGCAGGCGTCGGAACTTACGCGTTGGCGATATGACAGCATCTAGGGGAGACCAATCGAGAAGGTCCTTTCGCGGCGCTCCGACCTATTGGGCACTGGTTAGCGTTGCCGATTGACGACTCGTAGATCTCTCTTACAACAGTGCCGTACCTAACGCTCGTATTTTATTGCGAGGTATCGGTCTTTTACGCGTTCATCTCGGGGTCCACTGGAGCTGTAAAGCAATGGTACAGTCTACAGACTTCATCAGCTCGCACCACGAAAGGCGAGCTGGAACGGGCGTGCTCCTGATGCTGGCCCTGGTATGGAACGTTCGCATAGCACATGCGCAGCGATGTCCATATTATCCCACCTGCACCGCCGTATTCGGCTCGGTTGCGCTTCCCGCACTATCGACAGATGCGGCGACCGGAGTCATACACGCAGAGGAAAAGAGCCCGGACGGCCTGTTCATAGACGAGATCATTGGGCTCTCTTATAACCGCTCCTGGAACCCAGCAACAGGTTTCGCGCGCGATGACCCGTCGCAGCCCACTACTTGGATGGGACTTGAGTCCTATTGGAACGGCGACATGGAGCTAAACGTGGATCTGGCTCCGGCGAATTCGGGCGGTTTTGTGCGGCCTCTGGGATTCGACGCCGCCTATAATGGCAGCATCACTCAGCTAGAAGTGGGCGGGCCTCCTTACGCCTCCGGAGCAGCAGGGGTGATACTACAGGGCGGCGCGGGGCAACTTCCGTCATTGCTTACCATAAGGGATCA
>Ga0126381_100005457_pt1 | contig 13991 bp, 10 predicted proteins | sample PanSoiMetPlot_28_FD_96465 | JGI IMG/M metagenome (GOLD analysis project Ga0126381, IMG submission 96465) | Tropical forest soil microbial communities from Panama - MetaG Plot_28 | ecosystem: Environmental > Terrestrial > Soil > Tropical forest > Bulk soil | place: Panama | collected 2016-02-17
CTCGAACAGCCGGATCGCGTAACTGACGCAGCAGGTTGGCATAGAAGTTGGCGATTTCCGCGTCAACCGGCTCGACAGGGCCACGGTTCAGGTGCATGGAGATACGCACCTTCTTACCTTCCAACTGCCCCTGATGGAAGAATCGCAGCCCGGGAGTAAAGAAAGTAAGAATGGCCGCGGCTGGATGGACCGCAGCAGGAAATGTCGCTGCGGCGCGGGGCTCGTCATGATTCTCTAAAAAGCGCGCCAGCCTGTCTTGGAAATCCAGTCCAGCCATCAAATGCTGGCGAACAGGCTGGGCATTTCGTTCACTTAAACGATCGTACAGGCGCTTGTCATAGGTGTAATCAAATCCCTGTTGCTGAAGAGTCCACTCAAGATCCCAGTAGACCTCCGCCATGAATAGAAATCCAGGATGCTGACGATGGATCGCTTCGGTCGCCTTGGACCAGAAAGGCTCCGCCTGCATGCCCCAGGTGCGTGCCAGCACGTCGGGTAATTCCAGCATCGCCATGTCGCAACGGACCCCATCACAGTACGTGGCAATGCGCGTCAACTCAGCGAGCATTGCATCCTGCAAATCCGGGTTGCCATAGTTTAATTGCAGCGTATCCGGCCACCCTGGAAAGTAGGGATCGCGACCATGCGCGAGAATTTGTTCCCCTCTGGAGGTAGAGACACGACAGTAGTTCTGCGGCTCCGCGGCTAGTTGTTGTTCTGTACCTGAAACGTAAAAGTCGGGACGTTGGGTAACCCAGAGGTGATCCAGCGCCGTATGGTTGGGCACGAAATCGAGCATCAGTCGAAGGCCGCGAGTGGCAAGGCGTTGGCGAATGCGCTGCAAGGCATCGTCCCCGCCAAAGTCCTGGTGTACGTGGTAATCACGGACCGCAAAGCAGGAACCGCTGACATCGCCTTCTTGAAAGTCAGGAAGGGTCTGGCGATATTCGTGCAGCCATTCCAGATTCGAAAGCGATATGTTCTTTCCCACTGCACCTGTCTGCCAGACTCCAAGCAGCCAGACGATGTCGAACCCGACTTCTGCAATCTGATCCAACTCAGCTTCGGGGAAGTCATCCAGCGTCGCTGCCCGACCCAATTTTGAGGCGAGTTCCGACAGGCGAACACGGACATTGATCTGGTACAACGACGGATAGCGCGGAAAACTCATAGTCTTGCTCCCACCCTCAGCTGATCCGCTTCTGATCCGCACAGCTGAATTTTCTTTCCTGCGAAGACGGCAGTCATTCTACACTCAGTCGTGCATCCGCAAATACGGGTAACTCGCCAGTGACAGGTATCCACTGACCTCAGCCTCAGGAGGACACGGCCGTGACCACTGAACAGCGATTAAGCGACCATCGAGAGTATGTGCGTCGCGCCATTGAAGTATCGATCCATGTCGGCCTGCTGATTCTCCTGGCAAGCGCTTGCCTCATGATCCTTCGCCCCTTCGTTCCATTGATTACATGGGGCATTATCATTGCAATCGCCATCTACCCTGCGTACCGAAGACTGCGCAGTCTGTTAGGCGATCGGGGAACGCTCGCGGCGATTATTTGCATTCTGATTTCGCTGGCTATTCTCGTCGTTCCAGTCACCCTGCTGACGACAACGTTGATCGACGGCGTCCACTCGTTGACCACTCACTTTAGAGAGGGCACGATTGCTGTCCCGCCTCCACCGGAGAACATCAAAACCTGGCCTCTAATCGGCGCTCCCTTGGATAGGGTGTGGAACATGGCGGCTACGAATTTAACTGGCTTACTGAAGAGCTTCGCTCCTCAACTAAGAGAATTCATTCCCCGCATCCTCTCTGCCTCTGCGGGAATTGGACTGACCGTGGTGGAGTTCATTCTCTCGATTCTGGTTGCAGGGGCACTTCTTGCCAATGCTTCTGGTGGCGCCGCAGTCACGCGTTCCCTGGCCAACCGCCTTTTCGGCGAAAAGGGCCCCGAGTTCCAGGAGCTTGCTGGTTCCACGATTCGAAGTGTTACCAACGGAATTCTTGGGGTGGCGGTCATTCAGGCAGTTCTGGCCGGTGTTGGCTTCTTAGTAGTGGGCTTGCCGGGCGCCGGACTCTGGACATTGTTCTTCCTCATCGCCGCGGTAGTTCAGGCAGGAGGCCTGGTACTCATTCCCGCAATCATCTACGTATTTGCGATTGCGAGTACGACTAAGGCTGTTCTGTTCCTGGTGTGGTGCATCGTCGTTTGGCTGATGGAACATGTATTGAAGCCATTGTTGCTCGGTCGAGGCATAGCAGTTCCGATGGTTGTAATCTTTCTGGGCGCGATCGGCGGATTTCTGGCTTTGGGCATCATCGGCCTTTTTGTGGGCGCCATCGTTCTGTCCGTAGGCTATAAGCTCTTTTTGGCATGGCTGGAGGGTCCAGTCGCCGCGAAACAAGAAGCCTGAACAGCACTGATTCGTGCAATGAGTAGAAAAAGCCAGGTCCGAGGAAAGGAAAACACAATGAAAAGCGTCTTCGTGAAAGGAATTTCGAGCAAAATGACAAAAATTGATATCGTACAAAGACCAAAAAGAGCGGAGAAACACGCATTTTTCTTCGTTTTTATGGCCTTCTGTGTGGCTTTTTCTAGCCAAATTTTCGCTCAAAACTCAACAGATAAGGCTTGGTCAGTGCTGCAATCAGGGTTAAACGCAAGCGGCGATGACAAAGTTACAGCGGTGCGGGTTCTTGGACTGATCGAGAAAGACCCCAAAGCGACCGAACTCGCTCTCACGGCACTCCATGATCAAAATTCCGATGTTCGAGCCGCAGCTGCAGACGCACTGGGACAGATGCAGGCGAAATCGGCTGCACCTCAAATAGAGGCCGTACTGAAATCCGAAACAGACGTGGGGGTCGTTGTGGCTGGAGCCCGTGCCCTGATTAACCTTGGCGATCTCTTTGGATACAACGTGTACTACGCCGTTCTTACCGGCGAAAAGAAAAGCGGCGGGGCCTTACTAGAAGACCAGAAGAAAATGCTGAAAGATCCGAAAAAAATGGCCCAGTTTGGTTTCGAACAGGGAATTGGGTTCATTCCGTTCGCGGGTCTCGGGCTGGGAGCATTTAAGGCTCTTACGAAAGACGATACCTCGCCTGTACGGGCAGCAGCTGCCAGAGTTCTGGCCAAGGACCCTGATCCAAAAAGCGGCGAAGCTCTTGTTCAAGCTGCTTCAGACAAAAGCTGGTTGGTACGTACCGCCGCGCTCGACTCGCTTTCACATCGCGGAGATCCAAGTGTAATTTCTAAAATCGAATCGAGCCTCGATGATGAGAAATCAGCCGTCCGTTATACGGGCGCTGCCGCTATTGTCCATCTGACGGACGTTCAGTCGCAGAAGCCAGTGCGCAAGCCTAAGTAAAGGCTCCACGGGCTTAGCAGACATTTCGCGCTAAGCCCGAAGTTCAGAGATACCAATAGCTTGCATGCCAGATGAAGCAACTTGTTGGCGATTTGGTGTGCAGATGTATGCGAAGAGTGATAATCTTCGGGCGAAGTGTTGGTTCACAACCCACGTAAGAAGAAAGGTAGCCGATCATGAGTCGTCAAAAGCTTTTCCTGGTGACCACGTTGCTGTCGGCAGGATTGCTCTTCTCCGGATGCAAGAAGTCATCGGATCAAGATCAGGCAGCATCGCAACCCGCGGCCGAACCAGCCGCATCGCAACCTGCTTCTAGTCAACCCGCCGCCGCTCCGGCTGCTTCTTCGAGTGAGAAGAAAGCTACACCTTCTTCGCCAGCAGAATCGAGCGCATCTACTGCTGCCTCAGCACCGGCACCAGCTCCTGCCCCACCACCGCCTCCGCCACCGATTGTTGTTCCCGCCGGAACAACTCTGTCTGTGACTCTCGGAACCGGTCTAAGCTCAAAAGACAGCGCAGCGGGGCAAGGATTTACTGGAACGCTGGCCAATTCCGTTTCAGTCGGGGGAGTGCGCGCGATCCCCGCTGGATCTCAGGTAAGTGGCTCCGTCACTGATGCGAAGTCTGCCGGCAAATTTAAGGGCGCGGCCAGCCTCGGTATTACGCTGCAATCCATCACCGTGCATGGCAACAGCTACCCAATCAGTACCAGCGTGTATAGTCAGCAGTCTACAGGTAAAGGCAAACGCACAGCGGGATTTATCGGTGGTGGTGCTGGTGCAGGCGCTTTGATTGGTGGCTTGGCTGGTGGCGGCAAGGGTGCTGCAATTGGAGCTCTCGCCGGAGCCGGTGCGGGTACTGCCGGTGCGGCTCTTACCGGCAACAATCGCGACATTATTTTTTCTCCTGAAACAGTCGTGAGCTTTAAACTTCTGAATTCCCTTACTCTTCCACCAGCAGGTAATCCGTAGTCAAATCGACCATTCCAAGAGAACAGCCGCCTGTGGGCGGCTGTTCTCGTTCTGCACGGTGATATCTGTCAAGATATGGCTCATCTGATGTCATCTGGATTGGTTATTAGGGCCTGATGTTTGGACAGCTATGCCTAAGCCATGTACATTGATCGCTGACCGGAAATCGAAGAAAATCGATTTATTCAGGAGCACCATGAACACTATCCAACAGGCGTATTCTCAAACACGTAGTCTTGCCCTCCTGCATTCGATCAACGATCCCCAGACGCGAGCCTCCGAATTAGACGAGAAATGGTCACGCCTGCACAGTCTTCTAGATCGCTCCAATTTGTCCGCCATTTTGATTCAGCGCAATGAAAACATCGCCTGGGCTACAGCCGGACAAGTCGAAGCGCGCGTTGCAATTCCTTTGGAGACTGCAGTCACTTCCCTTCTGCTGACCAAAGGCGGCCAAAAATATTATTTGACGTCGAACAATGAGGCCGCGCGACTGGCGGAAGAAGAGTTTCCGGAGCTTGGTTATGAGCCAGTCATCACTCAGTGGCATCAGGATGGGCTGGCTTTGATTCAGCAACTGGCGGACGGGGCTTTTGGAACGGACCACACATTCCCGGGACTTATTCCTGTTGATCTCGCTCCACTTCGTGCCGAACTTACCTCTGCAGAGGTCGAGCGTTTCCGTTGGCTCGCCCAGCATACAGCCGCCGCAACGGTCGAAACCCTTCTAGAACTTGAGCCGGGCATATCGGAAGATCAAATGGCTGCTGGCGTCGCTCAGCGATTGATTGCCGAAGGCATTCTTCCTACAGTTTTGCTGATGGCTGCGGATGATCGTATCCGCAAATACAAACATGCAGTCTCACGAGGGGCGTTATTGGAACGCTATGGAATGCTAAATCTATGCGCTCGCAAATGGGGCCTCGCGGTCTCTATTACACGCTATTTGCATTTCGGTGCAGCGCCGCAGCAGCTGGTGGACGCCTTCTCGGCCTGTGCAGAGGTCAACGCAAGGCTTCTCCATGCCAGCCGTGCTGGAGCCACATCGGCTGAACTTTTTGCTATTGCTGAGCGCACTTACCGCGAAGTGGGTTTTCCGGGCGAAGAGCAACTGCACCATCAAGGAGGTCCTGCCGGTTACCTAGAGCGCGAGTGGGTGGCGGCTCCCGGCGGCAAACAGATACTTACTCAAACGCAGGCACTTGCGTGGAACCCAAGTATTCGCGGAGCCAAAGTTGAAGATACTGCAGTCCTTCAAAAGGACGCGACCGAAGTACTAACGCTGACGCCTTCGCTTCCTCAAATCAATACAGTTTTAGACGGAATCACGTATCCTGCTGCGGATATTCTGATTCGCTGATTCGCATCCGGCCAATGGTTGCAGGTCAGTTATCGTCCTTGGAGGTAATCGATTACATGCAATTCCATCGGCCACTTCGGCTCCTGACAGCGGCGACACTCTTTACTCTGCTTGCATTCGCTCCGTCTTGTACGGCCTTCTCACAGGCCACCGAATACTCTGATAAGCCTTCACTTTTGTTGGGTGCCGCATGGTATCCAGAGCAATGGCCTGAATCACGGTGGGATGCAGATTTGGCCCTTATGGAGGCTGCTCATATCAATCTTGTGCGGATTGGAGAATTTGCCTGGAGCGCGATGGAACCCTACGAAGGCAAGTATGATTTCGACTGGCTCGATCACGCGATCAAACTCGCGGAAAAGCACCATATTTGTGTTGTTCTCGGCACTCCGACCGCAGCGCCTCCGGCATGGCTGACTACAAAGTATCCCGATACTCTGCGCGTGGATGAGAACAGTGTTCGCGATGAACACGGGAATCGCCAGCAGTTTTCTTTCGCGAGCAGTCGCTATCGTAAATTCGCGCATGAGATCGCCGAAAAGATGGCTGAGCGCTATGGTCACAACTCCAATGTTATCGGTTGGCAATTAGATAACGAATATGCTGCTCCATCCTTTGATCCGGAAGCGAAGACACAGTTCCACGCATGGCTTAAAGCCAAATACGGGAAAATCGAAAATCTGAATGACCACTGGACCACGGCTTACTGGAGCCAAACCTACGACAACTTCGACGAGATTCCGGTTCGTCAGGACCACGAGAATCCAGCGCTGCTGCTCGATTGGAAGCACTTTGTAAGCGACACATGGAAGAGTTATTCAGAAAATCAAATCAGCGCCATCCGCCCGCACGCAGACAAGCGGCAGTTCATCACAACGAACACGATGGGCTGGTTCGATGGATTTGATGAGTACGTCGTCCATTCCAACCTTGATATCGCGGCCTGGGACGACTACATCGGAAATGAGCACTACGATTACTTCGATAACGGCGCGCGTCATGACCTTACGCGCGGCTTTAAAAACAAGAATTTCTGGGTGATGGAAACCCAGCCTGCATTCGTGAACTGGCATCGCATCAACTCAACGCTGGCGCGTGGACAGGTGCGCGATATGGCGTGGCAAGCGATAGGCCATGGCGCGGATGCTGTGGAGTATTGGCAATGGCGTAGTGCACTGAATGGGCAGGAACAATACCACGGTGTACTGGTTGGAGCGGACGGCACACCTGTGCCTGTCTATGACGAAATCAAGCAGGTTGGGGACGAATTCGAGAAAACGGGTAAGGCGCTTTTGGGTACCACGCCCCAATCTTCTGTCGCACTCATCAACGACTATGACAGCCGCTGGGCCATCAATTTCCAACGCCACAATTACACATTCGATCCCGTCGCGGAAATGGTCGTCTTTTACAAGCCGCTCCTTAACCAAGCACAGGGAGTGGATGTCATCTCGGCACAAGCTCCTCTCAGCAAGTACAAGCTGGTGGTCGCATCGGGTCTCAATGTACTTCCTAAAGAAACAGCACATCATTTGCTCGACTACGCTCAACAAGGCGGCAATCTCGTACTTGGGCCAAGATCGGGAATGAAGGACGAATACAACGCGCTCAATATAGAACGTCAGCCTGGCCCTCTTGCTGACGCTCTGGGTGGCCGTGTAGATCAGTTTTATGCGCTTGAAGACAAAGTTCCTGTCAGCGGTGATCTCGGTTCTGGTACTGCGACGCTCTGGGCGGAACAAATCAGCACAAAATCATCAGACGCGAAGGTGCTGTTGCGCTACGGCGCAAGCAATGGATGGCTCGACAATCAGCCCGCAGCCATTACTCGCAAAGTTGGCAAAGGCAGCATAACGTACATTGGCGCGTGGCTCGATGATGATCTTCTTGCAAAGGTCACGGCTTCTCTTCTGCTGCAAAGCGGAGTGCAACCCGTTATTTCTAACACACCGGAAGGAGTGGAAGTCTGTCTGCGCGCGGGGACGAATAAGTCAGTGATCATTCTTATCAATCACAACAATACTGACGTGCACATTGAACTTCCGCGTGCAATGAAGAACCTGCTCGACGATACGTCACACACCTCAGTTGACCTACATGGTTATGACATAGCTGTGCTTCAGGAGAAATAACACCTCACCCGCCCAACGCAAGGTGTTTTGACGCCTCAGCCCGGAGTGATATCGTTGCCGCAATGAGTCGACTGTTCTTCCAATTCCTTTTATTTGCCTGGTTAACTTTGTGCCTTCATGCTTTTGCACAAGACACTACGCACTACCTGCGATGCGGAGCTCTTTTTGATAGCACCAGCGGCACCATCCGGCAACATGTCGTAATTGAGGTTACCGGGAACAAGATTGTCAGTGTTCAGCCGAGCGACAAACCGCCGACGGGTGCGAGCGTCATTGATCTCACCACTGAAACCTGCCTGCCCGGCCTTATCGATACCCATACTCATGTACTGCTTCAAGGCGATGCTACTGCATCCTCATACGCTGATCAGCTATTGAAGCAGTCTCTCGCCTACCGCGCCATTGTTGGTGCAGCAACTGCAAAGAAGGCACTCGACTATGGCTTCACTACCATACGTGACCTTGAAACCGAAGGCGCTCTCTACGCAGATGTCGACATCAAGCACCTTATCGAGCAAGGAGTCGTGCCCGGCCCGCGGATGCAGGTAGCAACGCGCGCTCTGGATGTTACGGGCGCGTACCCTTTGCTTGGCTATTCCTATGGCATCGACGTACCGCATGGCGTGCAACTGTGTGACGGTCCAGACGATTGCCGTAAAGCAGTGCGTGAGCAAATCTCCTATGGCGCAGACTGGATCAAGGTATATGTTGATCGCGGTTATTTTTTGCGCCCAGATGGCGTGCTCGACGATATCCCGACTTTCACACTCGATGAATTGAATGCTATCGTCGATGAAGCCCATCGCCAGAACCATCCCGTCGCGGCACATGCAATGGGCCTGCACGGCGTGCACAATGCCGTCACGGCCGGAGTGGATACTTTAGAACACGGTGATTACATTGCTCCCGAAGATCTACAAACAATGGCCGCCAAAGGCATCTGGTATGTTCCCACCACTTATGCGCTTGAGGCGGTTGCTGAAGGCCGGGCGAGCGACGGAAACCCTGTCTATCTGCAAATGATCAAGACTCACGCTGACACATTCAAACGCGCGATGGCAGCGCATCTTAAAATGGCATTCGGCACCGATGCCGGAGCATTTCCCTGGACCACGAATCCAACTAAGGAATTTTCCGCTCTAGTGCGTGACGGCATGTCAGCCAGCGTCGCTCTTCAGAGTGCGACCCGAGAGGCAGCAAAGCTCATGCACATGGATGACAAGGTCGGCGTCATCGAACCGGGGAAACTGGCTGACATCGTCGCCGTTCCGGGGAATCCGCTCGATCAAATTTCAGTGATGGAAAAGGTCGACTTCGTCATGAAGGACGGAGTTATCTATCGCGGCGCACAGGTGGGAAAGTGACTGACGAGAGAACCGTCACTGCCCTGTGACGAATGGAATCGGAGCAGCGCAGGCATCCCACAGGAAAGGTGGTTCGTAGAAACGTCACAGCGAATCCCCGGTTATTTCGCCGCTTATCTATCTTGCTGATTTCGCAAAATTTGCTCGGCAGCCAGGAGATCTTCTTCCGTGTCCACGCCAATTGTGTCAAATTGAGTAGAAGTTACATATACGTCGATCCCATTTTCGAGGAAGCGCAGTTGCTCCAGGCGCTCGATCTCCTCCAATTTGCTGGGCGCAAGCTTGGGAATGCGCTCCAACACGGACTTGCGATAAGCGTAAATGCCGAGGTGCTTTTGATATACGATGCCGCCGACACCATCACGATCGAAGGGAATGGTGGCCCGCGAGAAGTACAAAGCCCGGCTATCGCCAGCGGTTACTACCTTCACTGCATTCGGATTGTGTATCAATTCGGGCGAGCACGGAGTCGAGAGCGTGGCGACTTCGGTCTCGGGTTTCACCATGGGCTCGAGCAGAGCATCCAAGTGTTCGGGACGGAGAAGCGGTTCGTCTCCCTGAATATTCACATAGATGTCTGCCGTAATAGACTGCGCCACCGCGTAAACGCGATCTGATCCACTTGCGCAGTCTTCCGGCGTAAATACAGCCGGGAAATTGCGCGAATGCGCAAAATCCATAATTTCATCCGAATCCGTCGCGATCAACACCTGGTCCAGTTGCGTGCATGCACGGGCAGCGCGATATACCCAGCTCAGCATTGGCTCGCCGGCAATTTCACGAAGAACCTTGCGCGGCAGGCGGGTCGATTCGAGCCGCGCCGGAATTACGCCCAAGATACGCAATGAATGCTCCTGATGATCTACTAAGCCTGTTATGAATTTAGCCTAACTAGTTGCGAGTGATCAGTGGCATTCCCAACAACACTACGAGCAGCCCCAGATTCAGCCACGCAAACCAATCACCTAAGCGAGAATAGACCGTCGCATCGTGGCGCACAGGCACATTAGCAACAACAGTTGCAAAGGGAACGAACGCTGTGTCGCGCTCAGCAATCACGCGCCCGCGATCATCGGTAGCATAAAGAATGCTCTTCTTTGCGGAGCGCGCGATGCTGAAGCCTCCTTCCACTCCACGCATGATTCCCATGCGGCCATGGAGCCATCCGTCGAGCGAAAAATCCCACGCAGGAACAACCATGAATGCAACGCCATCGCGTGAATATTGACGGCTGAGTAACGGAAAGTCCATGTCTTTGCAAATCTCAAGACCCCACTTACCGGAAGGCGCGACCACGGCGGTAAGTTGGAGAGATTCTCTGGCGTCGGGTCCCGCGCACATCGCGCCATACGGCACGGAGAGAGCTGTACGGTCGGTCGCAGGAGTGAATCTGTCTTCCCAATGCGGAAGCAGATGGTGCTTGTTATACGTAGCGAGCAGACTGCCATTTGGAGCATAAAGTCGCTCCTGATTCCAAGCGGCTTTCGGAGCGATGCGGTCGACTCCAATAGCGATGAAGGCATGTGTTTGCAAGGCGAATTGTTCGAACTTCGCATCTGTCGCGGATTCAGTTGCGTCAGTAACTGGACCGCTGTGCTCAGGCAGCACAAAAAGCTGAATACCCTGCCCTTCCATCGACCGTATCTGCCTTCCGAAACGATCGAAGACATAGCTGGCATCTTCGGGCGTAGGAACAACGAGATTCATAGAATCGTCTGAAGCGATCAGTCCGACCTTTATCTCGGGTGAGCCCTTCGGCGTCGATACAAGACGCCAAAAACCATACCCGAGAATACACACCAGGAACGCAGTCACTCCAATCCCCAGGGCTTGTTTCTGTCTTGCAGCACCCACACTGAAAAGCGCTGCGATAGTCGCCGCAAATAAAAACATGGAAAAGCTGATGCCCCATATTCCCGTTACAGCTGCGATCTGAAGAATTGGCAAAAAGTTCATTTGTGAGTAGCCGAGATTACCGATCGTGCCATGAACGGATAGCGTTTCGCCGATGTATTCATAGGCCACCCAGAAGACAGGCACGATAAGCGAAGCCTGTACAAGATTCCCTTTCAGTACCCGGCTCCGAAATAGCAGAACCGCCAGGCCAAATATGCACGCTGGCCCGACAGCATTGATGATGGATAGCCAGATCGGAATTACTGTCGTGAGGTAATACCATTCATTCAGGCCGCCCAGAGCGAAGGCCCCGGCAGCAACAAGAAACGCAGCAGAAGCAGACATCCTCGGAGCAAGCCAAAGAACCGGAATGGGCGCCAGCCATGTCAGACACCACACTGGCGCAAGACCTGTTCCAAAGAAAAAAAGCGCAGCCGAAAGAACAAGACAGAGGGCGACCAGCGTATTGTTACTTGGCTTTGAGACCATAGACCAATCTCCTGAGCGATCGACGTACAAGAGCGCGGAACTCTGCTTCCGAAAGGTGAAAGCGGCCTCCGCGATAAAGAGTGACGTAGCCGTGAGCATGCGCCCATAGTTCGAGCGCAATTTCCCAGCCATCATCGCGTCTCAAATAACCCGACTCCATCGCATACGCCACCAGATCGGCGATTGGATTGAGAGTGGGCGAACGGCGCGCGCGAAAGTCGTCCGGATACCGTCGAGCATTTGGACGCGGTTGTGAGAAGACGTAATCGAAAATCCTGGGACGATCAAACGCATAACTGATATAGGAGTCCATGCAGGCTAGCAGGCGCGATTCGAGCGAGCCCCTCAGCGGACGGGCCTGCATGTACCCCAGGAATTTTTCAAACTCGCGATCGACAACGAAATTAAGTAGCGCCCCTCTGTTGGGAAAGTGATGATAGATAGCCATGGGAGTGATACCCACTGCCTGGGCTACCTGCCTCATGCTCACTGCATTCTCGCCCTCGCGTTCCAGAATCTTGAGTGCTTCTTCCGCGATACGATCGGAGGTCGTTAATGTCTTCACGGATATACACTGTATAGCAGTTAGATATACACTGTATAGTTAATCCAAAAAAAAATCCCCCGGATAGGGCGGTTAGAGCGCGCAGACAGCAGGAATCGGTTTGACCAGCGCGAACATCGTTCGTATCATGGAAAGAGTTACTTTTCAGTGCTTTCCACACTGAAAACCGGCGGCGTAGCTCAGATGGTTAGAGCGTGGGATTCATAACCCCAAGGTCGGTGGTTCGATCCCACCCGCCGCCACCAACGTTCAGATCCCTTTCGGAGCACTGCCTGTCAATGCAAGGCTGGACCGTTTCGCCTTCGGCATCCCACTCACGCCAGAACAGTCGACTATGAATACGCTGGCAACGGCCCCTTCCAGGACCAATGAATCAGGCGCCCGTATTTCCTTTGCCTTATTTGTGGCTGCAGCTTTGATCGGGTTGATCCACCTGTCGGGTCCCATCCCATTCGGTGCTGGGTTTGAAATGGTAGCCATCGCAAAAAATCTGGCTAGCCAAGGCACCTTCGCCAACCCATTTGAGGTGTTAAATACTGGCCCTACAGCGGCGAACCCTCCACTTTATCCGGTCCTCCTCGCGATATTCATGAGAGTCTTCCGGATTCCGGCACTCGTTTTACTGGCAGCCTCTGTTGGAAATATCGTCATGAATGCGATTACCGCATCACTGTTGCCTCGTGTGTCTCATCTCTTCTTCGGCAATATGATGCCGGGCATTGTCGCATCCGTCTTGTGGCTGGCATCAATGCGGTTGATGCCAGCTTGGGACACCGGCTATACAGTCGTCGGCCTGCTTACTTTTTGTCTGTGCTCTGCTTCAGCTACGCCAGAAAAAACCGGCCAGAGCATTGCGCGCGGCGTATTGGCAGGGATAATCGCGGGTCTTTTGTTTCTTCTGAACCCATCGACGCTCATGGTTCTGGTGCCGTGGGTTTTATATCTTGGCCTTCGCCGTAAGTTAGGCCTGAAGGAAGGGGCTGTCGTCCTCATCCTCGTTTCGCTCGCCGCTTTTGGCTGGATGGTGCGGAACCGTCGTGAACTCGGGGCGTTTGTAGTGAGAACGAACATGGGAATTACCCTCTATGCGTCCAATAATGACTGCGCAGAAGCAAATCTAGTCGCGAATGAGTCACAGGACTGTTATCAGTCACACAGTCCCAACACGAGCGTGTCCGAAGCGCAGGTGTTGCGATCAATAGGCGAGGTCAAATATGACCAGATGCGGGTCGCAGACGCGAAGCTCTGGATGAAGACACACCCGGAACGGTTTCGCGCACTAATCATTCAGCGCTTCCGTGACTTCTGGTTTCCCCCGATTCAGGATCACCCGATACCATCATGCGCAATTTGGGTGGCTACGGCTTTCTCAATCCCCGGTCTTATTTGGATGGTTCGTCGGCGTGAACACGTGACTTTGTTTATTGTGGTGGCTTTAATTTTTTACCCGTTGATGTATTACATAGCTGCGTCGGCGATCAGGTATCGCTATCCCGTGCTTTGGCTGTCCTCGCTGCCAGCGGGATATTTCATTCAACAGTTGTTACCAGCGAAACTGAAAATTCGAGTGAATGGGCTAGCATCAGTCGGTCCATCCGCATAAAACTGCCTCTCACCGCTTCGGACCCGTCTTTGTGGAGCGTAAACGACCTCTGATAAATCGCCACAAGCCATCTTCTTATGAGCTGAGGTATCATTATCAGTAACAGCTCCCGGCTGCCTGAGTCTTTTCATGTCTAAGGGTTTTAAGCGCGCCATCCTCGCAATTTCTGTACTTTTGGTCATTGTTGTCTTCCTCGGCGGATTTGGTTTAAGCGGCGTGCGCGCCGGAACCCAGAG
>Ga0126381_100005458_pt1 | contig 13990 bp, 15 predicted proteins | sample PanSoiMetPlot_28_FD_96465 | JGI IMG/M metagenome (GOLD analysis project Ga0126381, IMG submission 96465) | Tropical forest soil microbial communities from Panama - MetaG Plot_28 | ecosystem: Environmental > Terrestrial > Soil > Tropical forest > Bulk soil | place: Panama | collected 2016-02-17
ACTCCACCATTCACATGCTCACCAGCGTTGGCAAGGGACTCTCGCTGGACCCAGGCGCGGGCGTGGTGGAAGTGGGAGAGCCGATTGCCGATGTCCTGGAGACCCAGCTAGACCCGCTGGCTTCATACGTGACGTGGCATGAATCGACAACCCAGGACACGGCGCTCTACTTCGCCGATGGCTCTACGGGCTGGTATCGCGTAGGCCAACTTGCCGCGCCGGAATCCGGCTATGCCTGGAGCGTCAAGGCCAACATCCAGGGCGGCACCAGCGCCGTGCAATCGGTGGAAGTGACTCCAGGCATCCGCAAGCTCCTAGTGGGTCCGAAGACATCAGGGCCGATTCTCCAGCGCGATCTGTCTACCAGATTGGATAACGGCGCGGCTTATGCGGGGATGGTAAAGTTCGGCTCCCTGGTGCTTGCGGAGCACGGCGAGGTGGCGGAGCTTGTCTTTCTCGCCTATGACTGTATCCGCGTTGGCACGCGCCCGAGCATAAGCGTGCTCCTGGGCGAGTTGAGCGGAACGTTTGAGAAGTTGCCGCGCTGGACAAAGGAGCCGCCCTTGCTCCCATCCAGCACAACGTTGTTCAGCGAGCGCCACTACTTCATGCAAAATCAAGCGCCCGTGTGGTGCCGTCACTTGCAAGTGGAGTTCGATTTCCCGGCTGAAAATGCGGCGAACGAGATCGCAACCTACTCGCTGTACGGCGCAATTCACAACGAAAGAAGCGTGCCGCAATGAAGTGTGAAGGAAGGAGCGGGGTGACCGTTTTTTAGTTCGCTGAAACCTGAGAACGGTTAGTAACTAGCTTGATGCTCGCTGGTAAGCACCCCGCACGGAAAGTATTGATTATGATGCCGCATTTTGCAAGCCTGAAAACGCTGAAACCTGCGAAGAGTATCCGGTTAGTTCCTGCCGCCTACTTTTCCCGAAAAACAACAAGGCGCGAAACACAGCTTACGGACAATGGCACCGATACTGAAATTAGACCTCTTAATCCTGGCAACGGGCAGGTATTTGATCCTGCAATGGCGGCTACGTCCAGGTCTTTGCATACGCAGAAATGCGGAAACCAAAGAGGATTCTTTCAGCAAGAAGCTGAATCTCAGGTTAAGCGTGAACACGGGTTTCCGACAGGGATAGGCAGGGAGAAAGAGGCTCAAGCACCGCCTCTCTCTCCCTGCACCCTCTCTCTCGGCTTCAAACCTCACCCTACTTGCTTAAATGCAAAGGGAAGCCGCCACTATGCCCACAATTAGCCAATCATCGCGCATTGATACGGGCCGCATCTCGCCGCGTGCGAATCCGATCCTAAAAACCGGAGGTTCATTCTCTCCGCCGCCCGAAGAGAATCCCACCTCCACGCTGTTCCGCTCATCGTTGCCGCCGATTGCTGCAAACTACGATCTCTACCATCGGCAATTCCGCTTCACCTCGATTCTGAGCACTACACGCATCCTTCCGATAAACCTATGAGCACACATCAGCCATCATTCCAATTCTCCGGTTACACACTAGTGCCCGCCGATCAAATTTATTTCCCGACAGCCTTCGCCTGGACAAATGCGGATGAGTTTCACCGTTGGTCTACGAATGCCGATTTTTGGGTAAACACGAAAGAGAACGCTAATCCCTGTATAGAGCGCTATGTGTTACTCGATTCGGATAACAAACCTGTGTTCTTTTTCCGGCTCACGCGGGCGGCGCGTGTTGACATTCAGTTCGCGCCTGGGCGCTCGCGGCGCGATCTTCTACGCAATAGAAACAGCCTCATGTGCGGCTTCAGTTGGTTGAAGTGGATTGCCCAAAAATCGAACATCGGACAGTTGATCTTTCAAACCAGCAATCCGCCGCTCAGGGCGTTCTGTGAAAAGTATCTCGGCTTCCATGCCTCCGAGGGCGAATGCGTTTTCGGCATGGAAGCGATTGTGCAAGCGGAACAACACATTATGGAGGAGGTTTTGAAATGAAACGTATCATCTTCAGCCTAATGCTATGGTTCGCCGCCATAGCCGGGGCACAGACGGCTGTTCCAACTTCGTTGATATTCACATTCCCGCAAGTTGCCGGAACGGGCAGTGTTGGCAGCGGTTTGCAGTTCGGAGTTGCCAGTTACAGGCCCGCAAACTACACGATTGACGCGAGTGTGAGCGGCACCGCGCCATCAGCTTGCACATTCCGAGTTGAAGGCAGCAATGACAACACAACATGGTTCGGCCTGGATGCGACATCTCCGGCGACGAATAGTTGCACGACAAGCTATATGGAACACATTGTCTCCAAGCCCGTTCTGTATCTGCGAATCAACGTGGCGGCTTACACAGCCGGAGACGGCACGACGAAAGTGATCTTTCACTTCACGGGGAAATGAAGATGAAAACGTTAGCCATTTTGATTATCGCGCTTTCTTCAGCCCTAGCGCACGCCCAAACACCTATCATTGGCGGCGGCGGAACGGGCACGGCAATTGTAGGTCCACCCAGCAATCAAGTTGGTTCAGACCAAGCACTAGCGCAGACCGCGAATGTTAGCTCTCGCTTGCTCTATGCAGTTCCAGCGGGAAAAGCGGGCTGGTATGTTGTTGCGATCTACACGGTTGTAACAGTGGCCGCGCAAACGTCAGGCACTTTGCCGAACGGCATCATCGCCTGGACAGATGGTGACACCGTTTCTGCGAATGGTTCGTTAGGTCAAACCAGTACGACCAACCTAGTTGGTGCTACGAACGTCAGCGGCAACATTCAGAATGTGAAATACATTCATGTCGCCGCGAACAGCAACATCAACTGGTCAACCGCGAGCTACGCGAGCAGCGGCAGTCCATCTCTCGCTTATAACGCTTACGCGAAGCTGTATTACGTGGGTCCGTAACGAGGTAGAGACATGTGCGGAGCGACACAAGCGCAAACGGACTTGCAAACACAGCAAGCCGATTTTTACAAACAGATGACCGATGCGTATAAAACGCAGTTCGGCAACAGCCAATCAATTTTGAATGCGCTCACGAAGCAATACATGCCGATTCTCCAGGCTGGGCCGAATCAGGCTGGCTACTCGCCGCAAGAGCTAGAAGCACTCCAGACCGAAGCGATCACGGGCACGGCGACCAACTACGCGCAAGCCTCGCGTGCGTTGCAAGAGAGCCAAGCCGCGACCACGGGCAGCGAGTTCTTGCCAGCCGGAGCTACCGTACAAGCGCAACAGCAACTTGCATCCCAGGCGGCGGCGGCGAAGTCAGCGCAGATGACGGGCATCACCCAGGCGAGCTATGAGCAGGGGCGGCAAAACTGGCTGGCGGCGACGAATGAACTCAACACCGCAACGCAACTCTATAACCCGCTGGGCTATGCCGGAGAAGCCACAGGCGCAGGACATGAAGCGGCGAGCACCGCGAATCAGATCGCGCAAGCCAGCAACTCGATATGGGGTAGCGTTCTCGGTGCCCTGGGCGGTGTGGCGGGCATGGCGGTTGGCGGGCCGAGCGGCTTGCTGAAGAATTTCAAGATGCCCTGGGGCGGCGGTGCTGGCGGCGCTACGGGCGCTGGCGGTGCGCCGCAAATCAACTACGGTGCGACTTACTAGGAGTGAATCATGGGTGACGTACCATATCTCGCTGGCGACACGGGAAGCGACCAGGACCAAGCTCCGCCGCCACCTCCGCCTCCGCAAGCTCCTCCGCCGGAGCCGCAGCAACCAGACCCGAACGCGGCGCTCGCGGCGGCGATGCAACAGCTTTACGGGCCGCAGCAAACGGAGCAACCCCAGCCCCAGCCTAAGTCGTATCACCACTCGGTTATCCAGGGCATCATGGACGCGCTTGCGCCTCAGATCGAATACAGCGCCGATGCCAGCGGGAAGATCACCGCGAATCAGGTTCCGAACACGGGCGGCTCTTTCGCTAAAAAGGTCATTGCCGGGGCGCTAGAGGGGTTCGCACGCGCCGGGGCAACGCAACCGGGGCCAGGATATACCGCACGCGCCGCCGCCGCAGGAACAGGCGGCGGATTGCAATTGGCTAAAAACCTGGATGAAGAAGGCCGGAAGCGTGCGCTCCAGGATTACACCATGCAGGAGAACGCGAAGCTCCGCAAAGCACAGATGGTGATGACCGCCCAAAACTTCGCCACGCAACAGCTTCAATTTCTCCGCCAGGGCATCGGCCTGGAGCAAGACAAAGCGCACATGAACGCCTGGGCCGATGAACAGATCAAAGCGAACAACATGCGCGATCTCGGTGTCTTCACCAGTTTCAATGATCCGAACGATCCGAACAGCCTAGTGAAAAAGGCGGCAATGGACCCGCAAATTCACGATGCGATAGCCGATGGGCGCATTTTCCAACAGCCGAACTATGAAGACGGGAAGCGTACCGGAATCCGCGCCGCGATCAGACCTCCAGGACAGAGGCTCCTGGATGCGGACTTAAAAATTCCGATCATGGGACCGCCAGATGCGAACGGCAAACCAACGGCTGACTTCCAAACCATTCAAAAGGGAAGCCCAGCCGCCGAAGCCTACGATCATTCCAACGCGGCATGGATGCAGTACTTTAATGCGAGTAACGCTTACGAAAAACAGCAGACAGAGAAGAAAGAAGCTGATATTCGCTTGAAAGAGCAAGAGCGGCAGGACAGGGTTGCGACAGCGCAAATTCGCGCTTCCAATGCGGAAGCCGATCTCCGCGAAGCGCAAAAAACACAGCTTACGGGCGGATTCGACCCAGCGATCACAGCAGCAGCATTGCAAGAGCAACCGAAGAACGGAGTACGCGAAAATTTCCTCTCATCGCTCCCGCCTGGATTGCAAGCCACAGTCAAAGCCGTTGGCGAGGGCCGGATGGCGCTTCCGCCGATGCGCGGCACCACACAGAATCAGCAGAACTCGCAGATCATCAACGCTGTCAATCTCGCATACCCAGGCTACAAACAGGAGATGTACAAGAGCTATCAGGATGCGCTTGTCGAACTCGGGCCGAAGGGCAGAACGGGCCAGGGACTTGTCGCCGCTTCCGCTGGGTTAGTTCACATGCGCGAGATGTACGATGCGGCAAACTGGCTGGCTACAGGCCCAGCTTCCGGCCTTGCTCGCGAGTTCGGTTATAAGCCAGCGAACACGCTTGAGATGTCACGGCAACGCGCCATCAATGCCATCCACGGCGCTTACGATCATGGCGTGATTGGCAAAGAGGAACGTGATACCTGGGAGAAACAGTTGAATGTGTGGTCGCCCTGGGAAATTCACGAAAAGATTGAAGCCATGATGCAAGAGCTTTCCGACAAAATCAAAGCTCAGGAGTTCAACTTTCGCTCAAGCGTTCCCCCTGGTGCCGAACTCCCAGGCGGGCAACTCATCAGCCCAGATGCGGTTGACTCATACCGTCACGTCATGCAAAAAGACCCAGACCTCACCATTCGCGGTGTGCAACCAGGGCAGCAACAGCCAGGAATGGGTACATCACGTTTCGGCGTGAGCCTCAAAGAAGCGATGGCCGCGCCCATGAACAAGGGCAAGTCTGAAGACCAAGTGAGACAAGACATCATCGCCAACGGGCACACGGTACTTCCATAATGTCTGACCCATACGCAAACATGCTGCAACCGCTCGATCAACAGAGCGTATCCGCGCCTAGCGATCCTTACGCATCCATGCTCAAACCGCTTGACGGTGCCACGGCGAAGCCGCCAGAGCCGCAACCCTACGAAGCGTTCAATGAGCAACAGCATCCATATCTCTCTTACATCAATCCCGCCGTCAACGCGGGCATCGGTGTAGGGAAGTCGTTAGCCAGAGTGGTTAACACCGTTGGCTACCTCGGGCAGCACGCGGTTAATCCGCAATTGGGCATGGGCAAAGCGGAAGACATCATAAAGCTGGAGCACCCCGAAGAGTTAGGCACCGCGCAAAAGGTAGGTTCGATGGCGGAAAAGGTTGCGGAGCTTTTCATCCCTGTGTTCGGCGAGGAAGAGTTGGGGAGCCGCATCCTGGCATCCGCCGCCGAATCGCCGACATTCCGCGAGCTTATGTTGCAAGCTGGACAACGCATGGCTGTTGGCGCTGGCAAAGGCGCGGCCATCGGCGGCGGGCAAACTGCACTCCACGGCGGCAACCTGAGCGAGACAGCGCAAGGCGCGGTTATGGGTGCTGCCACGGGCGGAGTGCTTGAACCAATCAGCAGTCTTGTGCCGTTTATGGAGTTCGGCAAGGGCAAAGAGTTAATGGCTGGCGGAACGAAGCTATTGAAGATGGGCCAACAAATGATGAAGGGCGTTGTCGAAAACGCGCCGGAGGAAGCGGCGGCTGGCGGCAAGTCGCTCCTGGAGTCACAGCTTGCGGGAGCGCAACGCAGCGGCGCACGTCAAGCGTTCCGCAAGGCGGTGAAAGAACTGAATGAGAGCCGCGTTCCGCCAACACAGGAAATGGAGATTCCTTCCCCTGGAGGCGAGGGCACACAAGTAGCAAAAGTGAGACTCAAACCAAACTTCGATCAAATAGACCGCCGCGCCGTGCTGAGAGAACAACGCAACATCATCGACTACGAAGATGCGGGCCGATCACTGGAGAAGATTTCAGACCCGATCTATGACGAACTGGATGAGCGAACCAATGGCGGCTTCACCGCGTTACGCAAATTGAGGGACGAATCGCAGACGATGGTAGACCGCGCCGCCAACGTGAAAGACTTGGACGCGGCCCAGGCGCGTTTGAAGTTCGCGAACGATGGCATAGACAATCTCATCGACCAACAACAAGGCTTTCTCACACCAGAGGAATACGCGGGCCTGAAACAGAATCACAGCACCGCCCAGGTGCTCAAAGAAGTTCACAACAGCCTCCGCGATGCGTACCTCATCAAACCAGCCGATGTAGCCGAGCGCATAGGCGGGCAGAATCCGCCCGCTGGCAAACCGTTGCTGGCAAGCTGGGACAAACTTATGAAGGAGAAAGGCCCGATGGTGCGTCAAGCCATCGGCCAGGAGCGCATTGACAACATCTATCAGTTTGCGCGAGACAACATCACGAAAGAGGGTGCGAAGGAAACCAGCACCAGGATAGGCAGTATGCTTGACGATTTCCTGGGCCGCATCCCACAAAGCCAACGAAAGCTAATCTTGAAAGGTGCTGGTGGACTCATCGGATGGAAGGCGAAAGCCGGAGGGAAAGCGATTCAATTCATGCTCACTCATCCAAAGGTGTACCGCACGTTCATTGCTGCCAAGGTAGCAGACCCGCGTATCGCCATGCCCGTCTTGGAAACAATGTTCCCACACGGCATTCTCACCGGAATCGCCAACGCTGGAGCCACGAATGACGACCAAACCTATTGACGCTAACGAAGCCTTTTGGACGCGACCTACATCGTGGGAGAAGTACGACGATGAGATGGAGCCGGAGGGCGAAGTCAACGTGCCCGATGTGAAGACGCGGCTCCAGATCGAACGCGATCTCCAGCAGTTCGCCAGCTATCGCCGTGAGAAGTCGCCGGAAGAGTTGGTTGAGATCATGCTCAAAGAGTTTGAGTTCAACTACAACTCTCCCGCCACGCAGCAACAGCGTTGGGCTGGGCAAGCCCGCTGGCAAGGGCGCGAGAATGAAGAGATGCGCGTGATGAACATCCGGCATCCCTATTGGTTCATGCGTCAACTGCGCCGTGCTGGGATAGATGCCAGGGAGAGCGAAAGCCGCCATGCCCGCCTTTGGTTGAACTCCTGGAGCCTCATTGGACGCATCGGTGTCAATGCCTGGGTGCGCGGCGAAGTGCGAACGATCACCACGCTTCAATATCCATACGGCCCTGAGTGGAGCGTGATGCGGTTCAACGATTACAACGTGCCCACCAATGAGAAGTATCGAGGATGGCGCACGGCGCTCCTGGCGCTCATCATTGCCGATGCGATCACCGAGGATGAAGCGGAACGCGCCTTTGGCAAGGTAAGCGGGGAAGCGAGCATCTTCTACCGACAACAGCTACAGAACAACCGCACTGTAAAGATGGGCCTCCTCATCTAATCGTTACTCAAATCGGAGTACACATGCTGCCTGAGACATACATCAAAGCGGCCCTGGCTACGTTCGCTCAAAAAGAGGCGGCACAGTACGGCGGCATAGACAACATGCTCGCGGTATGTTTCGTCATCCGCAACCGCATGGACGCGGGCTGGTTCGGCGGCGATTGGCTCCTGGCGATGGAGAAGGCCGGAGACGTGGCGGCGAACAGCGAAGCGCCGGAGCCGCAACCGTTCAACCTCCGCGAGACGCGCTACCGGAAGTTCCTGGAGCGCATAGACGCGATCTTCGACGGCACTGAATTGGATGTGATGACCGAGGGCGCTCTCTACTATGGCGAGCTAAACAAGCCGCTCCGCCCGTGGTTTGTCGAACACATCACCGAAGACATTGAAAACCATCGCCACGTTGCGACGGTTGGTCCTGTCTGGTTTTTCTTATGAGGTTCTGACTATGCCTCCAGTAGCGCCGCAATTAACGATCACCGGAACGATCTATGACATCTTCGGGAACGTGGACGCAGGTTCCGGCGTTGTCTTGCAACTGTGCAACTACGGCCCGAACCTGCCCTATGTCGCGGGTAGCAACTTTATATGCAAGACAAGGCCGTTACTCATTCCGGTTAACGGAACAACCGGACTATTCACGACAAAAATCTACGGCAACGATGTGATCGTGCCAGCGGGCACCTATTACACACTCAGCGTCCTAGACGAAGAGAACAACCGAGTACAGACCCAGGCTTATAAATTCGTGGGCAGCGGAACGGTTGACGTTTCCACGCTCACTCCGTATCAGCCAACACCTGTCACGCCCGTTGTTCCAATCCTGTATCAAACATTCGACTATTGGCAGATTGCGCTCACAGGGCCGAACGCTGCCCCGCCAGGCAGCACATACACGCTCTCGCATGGACTATCGACGCAAGCGCCGATGTTCATGCTTTTCTACAACGGCAATCTACAACGCCCTGGAGTGGACTACACAGTAAGCGGTGTGACGATCACGCTGAATGGCTGGAGCACACAGCTAGGCGACAACTTAATGGCTGTGTACAACGCGGCAAGCGTGGTGTGGCCTGTAGGCCCAGCCGGAGGGCCGTATGTCGCGAAGGCTGGCGACACCATGACGGGGCCGCTCACGATTGACGTTCCCACCTCTGGCGGGCAAGCATCGCTCGCGGTTGTGTCGGACACGGGCGCGGTTGGCGTTGCCATCAAAGGGACGCACACCGGAGCGGACCTTTCACTGTTTGATCTCGGTGCGCCGACAGATGAAAAGCATTGGGCTATCGACGTAACCACAGATACGCCAGCAGACCTGGGGCATGGACAATTCACGATCAGTTGCATTGACGATGCTCAGGTGCTACCCGCAGGGGTAGCAATCAAAATTCCGCGCATCGGCGACGTGCCGCAATCCGTCATCTTTCCTGTTGGCATCACGCCAGCGAAGATGACCGACAGTGCGAGCAGCACAGGGACGATCAATCAAGTCGTAGCGGCGCAAGGAGACGGAACGTGGAAGTGGACAACCGCCTCCATCTATTCCTATGGCACATGGAACAGCAACAACAATTACACCACGGGGAACATCGTCAACGATGGCGGGTTGATCTTCATTTGCATCGCCACTGTTAGCCGTGGTGCTAGTCATCCGATCAACGATGCCGCGCACTGGACAATCATTTCGGCTCCGGTAGCTATCGGCTTCGACATCACCAATGGAACAGCGGGAACGAACGTGGGGCCATATCGGTTAGCGCCGCGCATCGGTGCTCTTACGAAATGTGCGCTCGTCGCGAAGGCGGCGGATGGCGCGGTTGCGCTGACATTCCGCATCAATAAGAACGGCACTAATGTGTTCAGCACGAATCCGACACTCGCGGCTGGTGCGACAACCGGAGTTGTCACCAGCTACACACTCTCCGGCACTTCTATCACCGTTGCCGCGAATGACATTTTCACCATCGACATTTTGAGTGGAAGTGCTAACTGGCAATTCACCGCGCAATTGACCTAAAGGAGAATGGACATGCGCTCGCGTCTCATTCTGTTACTCGTATTGGTTAACACGGTAGCCTTGGCTCAAAACGGGCCGAACCAAATCAATCCTGCTACGCAGATACGTTGGCCTATTAGCTGTACAGGGCCGAACGGTTACGGTGTCTATAACCCGCTAACGAACAGTTGTGGCAACCTCTTCATTACCGCTCCAGGTGCCACAGTGCCGCCAGGACTCAACCCGCCAACGGGCGCGGCGCTCATGATCTTAACGTCGAATGGCGCACCGCCAGCGGTTCAATACATCTACACGGGCGGAGCTTCGGTTACGGATAAACGCATCTGGACAACCGGAAACACTTCAGACGGAGCGTTCCACCTGAGCGCTACCAGCGACGATTACACCTCCAGCGGCGGCGATGCCATGACGTGTACGCGAGTGGGCGCGGTTCCCGATTACTGCACATTCCCAGGACTCTCTACTCCAAAGATAAAAGACAAGCTGGCGAGCACGGGCGCGTTAAACGAGGTGCCAACCGCGCAAGGAGATGGAACCTGGAAATGGGGACCAGGAGGCGGCGGCGGAACTGGATGCACGAATTGTGTTCTCAGGACAGGTGACACCATGACAGGGCCGCTCATTGTGAATACGCCAAGTGGACCACCTAGCACATTCAGCGGCGGAGTGGGCACGCCTAAGTTATTCGATTCGGCTAACAACAGTGGAGCGTCATCGCAGGTTCCAGTGGCGAATGGCGATGGCACCTGGAATTGGGGAGCCGGAGGGAGTGGCGGCGGCGGCACTCCTCCACCAGCGACAACGCTCGTTACGGGCACTACCGGAACGTTGGCGGGGCCACGCGAATATTTTGTCTGCACTGGCACATGCACCGTCACTCCGCCAGTGCCTAGCGCTGGCTTTGAATTTTGCGTGTTCAACGACGACGCCGTAAACACGAAGATCACGATGGGCGCGATTGGCAGCGGAGCGCGATATGAGAAGACTGATCGCTCCGCATACGGAACAGCCGGAACGGGAACGATGGTAAGCGGCGGCGCGGTTGCGGACAAGGTTTGTCTGACAGGGCTAGATGCGACCCACTATGTCACTTCGGCCTCAAATGGAACCTGGACGGTGAACTGAGATGAAGACTATCGCAACGATCATTCTTTTCCTCGCCACACTTCCCGCATTGGCGCAAACGGTTCCTGTGCCGCTGGTGAGTGGCATCCCTTTGTCAGCACCTCGCCAATATTACGTGTGTGATGCGAATTGCCGAGTCACGCCTCCAGTACCAGCGGCGGGCTATGAGTTTTGCATCATGGGCGCAACCGCTACCTCCGCTACGATTACGCTCGCTCCGCTGGGCGCGGGCGCGATGTATGAGAAGACTGACAGAACCGGATACGGAACAGCGAGCACCGGAACGATGGTGAGCGGCGGGAATGTTGGCGACAGAATTTGCATCATCGGACGTGACGCAACTCACTATGTCACGATCTCCTTCGCGGGTACATGGGGAGTTAACTAAATGAAACGTCTATTGGCTCTTGTGTTCCTGGTGCCGTTGCTCGCTCCGGCACAAATGTTGCAACAGATCGTACAAGGCACCAGCGGCTTTCAAACCTACAGCGATGACTTCAACCGCGCCAATGGTGACCTGGGTCCGAACTGGCAGAAGTCGCTCGCGACAGGGCCGAACGCTGTAGGGGCGTTAACCATTGTGAGTAACGCAGTGATGGCGGCTGTAGTGCCGATGTTGCACTCGCAAGCGGTGTACAAAGCTGGAAGCTTCGGGAATAACCAGTGGACATCATTCACCATTCAATCCGGCAATGGTGGCATCTCCGCTGGGCAAGAAGCAGTCGTGCGTGCGAACGGGTTGGATTTCTACAATGACGCGGTGGCGGCGGGAAGCTCGATGGGCGGGCTGGTGCTCTATCGCATTGGCAACGCTGCCAGCGTTGACTTTTGCGGCTCTATTCCAATGGCTGATTATGCTATCGGTGATCGCCACACCCTCAACGTTGCGGGCACCGGACCTGTGTGGTTTTGGGCCATGCGGACACCCAGCGGTTCGACAGTGCCGACCATCAATGCCGCGTGCGTAGACGTGACTGATAACATCGTGGGCGGCATTCCAGGACTCGGCGAAGACGACAACAATAGCACGCCGACATTGATCTCTGATAACTGGCAAGGCGGCTCTCTACCTTCGTTCTCGACAGTTCCAAGTGACAATTTTCAACGTGACGATGCGGGCTGGTTAGGTGTCAATTGGGGATTCGACCCTACGGGCCAATGCACAGGGTCTCCAGGCTCTTATATGTTGCTCTCGAATCACGCGGCGATCAATCAGAAAGCGGGGCAACAGTCTGTAGCGATCTGGACGACACCATTTGCGGCTGGTGCGAATCAAGCGAGCGTGATTCAAATTGGGAATTTTCACACGGGCGACTTCGTTGGACCTGTAGTTCGCTATTCACCAGGAACCATTTGCAATGAAAGTTATTACTTCGCGTTGCTCTCGGGCGGCTCCGCGCAACTCTACAAATACACGTCGAATGCACAAACGAATCTGACCACGTTTGGCACGTTTGGAGGCACACCAACCTCGATGGAGTTGGATGCGACAGGGACAAATCCCGTGACCTTGACGCTCAAAATCAACGGTACGGTAATCGGCTCTCCTTATGTAGACAGCACCTATCATCTCGCCGGAACATACGAGGGTTTCACGATGTTCGGCACCAATTTGACCACGATAACCGGATGGACGGGCAATTGAACTGCTAGCCAAATTGGTTGACGCTGTTAACCACTTTGGTGTACACTTGCCGAATGGCAAACAAAACTCCGCACTTCCGGCTCCTCCACGAAGATAGATTTCAGCGTCATGTGCGCCGCGTGCGTGGCGAAACATCTCTTCGCGTCTATGCCGCGTCGATGGAAAAGAGCGTTCAATACGTTCTTGCCGTCGAAGTTGGTCGTCGCCCCGCGAGCATTGACTACGCGGCGAACTATCCAATCAACAAGCTCATCCCCGTACCTGTGACGGCCTATGAACTCGTTCCCGTAAAGGAATGGGTGAAGCGCTTCCCCGAGCTTGCCAAAGAGCGCTTTCCGGCCCAGGCATCCAAGCCGAAGCCGAAGCCTAAACCGAAGCCCAGGGCGAAGCGCAAGCCTCGCCCGCAACCGCCAAAGGTGGACAAGCGTCAAATGGTTATGACGATTCCGTTAGAACCAATGACAGATGAGCAGAAGCGAAAGAACCGCAACGGTCACAAGCGCAGTGAGTCAGAACGGCTAACACTCATCGCGAAAGCGAAACATCTCCGCGAAGAGAACATGTCATTCGGCAACATTGCGAAAACTATTGGCGTTCCAAAGGCGAGCATCATAGGATGGCTCCAGGAGAAAGCAAGCTAATGTTGGCTCAAAACTGGCAGTTTATTGTTCTACTCGTCGCGATTCTCGGCACCTGGGGCGCGTTGATTATGTATATCGGCACCCGCATTGATCGCGTGCATGACAAGCTAGATGCGAAGATCGACGGGCTAGACTTAAAGATGGACGGGAAAGTTGAATCGCTTCGTGCGGAGATCGCGAACATCCGCGATATGCTCACGGGCAAGGTGATCGAGCTTACAGATCGCGTGTCGGCAATCGAACACAAAAAATAAGGCGGCTTTCTAGGAGCCGCCCACAGCAAGGTAATACACTGGATTTCCCCCTAGTCTAAACCGCAAAACTAGAAAATAAAAGGGCGGCTCCTGGGAGCCGCCAATGATGGAAAATAGGTTTTTCTTTACTCTCTTGCCTTCCAGTCTAAACCCCTTTTGAATTGGGCGTGTAATGATTCAGAGCATTCGTTATGCGCCTTGCCAAATTCCCGCTGAAGGCGATGCAGATGCACTTGTTACCCAGCATCACCGCCTTGCCGTCAAAGGTGAATTTGAGCGGGTTGCGGCCTGGGTGAA
>Ga0126381_100005459_pt1 | contig 13988 bp, 12 predicted proteins | sample PanSoiMetPlot_28_FD_96465 | JGI IMG/M metagenome (GOLD analysis project Ga0126381, IMG submission 96465) | Tropical forest soil microbial communities from Panama - MetaG Plot_28 | ecosystem: Environmental > Terrestrial > Soil > Tropical forest > Bulk soil | place: Panama | collected 2016-02-17
ATCCCGGTCCTGGTCGACGGCGCGCAGTCCGCGCCCCGCATGCCGGTCGACGTGCAGGAGATCGGCTGCGACTTCTACGCCCTCTCGAGCCACAAGATGTACGGCCCGACCGGAGTCGGCGTGCTCTACGGTCGCGCGGAGCTCCTCGACGCGATGCCCCCGTACCAGGGCGGCGGCGACATGATCCGCTCCGTGACCTTCGAGAAGACGACCTACGCCGCGCCGCCGCACAAGTTCGAGGCCGGAACGCCGAACATCGCGGGCGGCATCGCCTTCGGCGCCGCCGTCGACTACGTGACGGCGATCGGCCTCGATCGCATCGCCGCCCACGAGCAGGAGCTCCTCGAGTACGCCACCGAGAAGCTCACGGCGATCGACGGCCTGCGTGTCGTCGGCACCGCGAAGGAGAAGGCGGGTGTCCTTTCCTTCGTCCTCGAGGGCGTGCACCCGCACGACATCGGGACCGTGCTCGACCGCGAGGGTATCGCGATCCGCACCGGTCACCACTGCGCGCAGCCGGTCATGGACCGCTTCGGCCTCCCCGCCACGGCCCGCGCCTCCTTCGGTCTCTACAACACGCGCGGCGAGGTCGATGCCCTCGTCGCCGCGATCCACAAAGTCATCGGGATGTTCCGCTGATGTCGACGGACCTGCGCGATCTCTATCAGGAAGTCATCCTCGACCACAGCAAGCGGCCGCGGAACTTTCACGCGATGCCGGGCGCCGATCGCAAGGCCGAGGGTTACAACCCCCTCTGCGGGGACCGCGAGACCGTGTTCCTCGACCTCGACGGCGACGTGCTGAAGGACATCAGCTTCCAGGGCGCCGGCTGCGCGATCTCGACGGCGTCCGCCTCGATGATGACCGAGAGCGTCAAGGGAAAGACGAAGGCCGAAGCCGACGCGCTCTTCGAGCGCTTCCACGACCTGATCACCGGAAAGTCCGATGGCGGCGCCGCCGCCTCCCCCGAGCTCGGCAAGCTCGCCGTCTTCTCGGGCGTCCGCGAGTACCCGGTGCGCGTCAAATGTGCGACGCTGCCGTGGCACACGCTCAAGGCCGCCCTCTCCGGCGAGGGCGAGACCGTCTCGACCGAGTCGGAGGGACCGGCGGCCGAGACCGGAGGTGCCCAGTAATGCAGATGAGAAAAGAAGCCACCGTCGCGCGCGACGTGGCCGCCCGCGAGATTCCGAGCGGAACGCCGATCACGCTCCGCGCCGGAGACCCGGTCATCATCACCCAGTCGCTCGGCGGCAGCTACACCGTCATGACGCCGGTCGGATTCCTCGCTCGCGTCGACGGCAAGGACGCCGACGCGATCGGCGAGCCGGTCGTCGCGGCGGACGTCGCGGCGCAGGCGGGCAAGTCCGCCGAGGAGCTCGTCTGGGACCAGCTCCGCACGTGCTACGACCCCGAGATCCCCGTCAATATCGTGGACCTCGGCCTCGTCTATGGCTGCACCCTGACGCCGCTCCCGGACGGTGGCCAGAAGGTCGACGTCAAGTTCACCCTCACCGCGCCGGGCTGCGGGATGGGCGACGTCCTCCGCGAAGACATCAAGGCGAAGCTCGTGACCGTGCCGGACGTGCGCGAGGCCGACGTCCAGGTCGTGTTCGATCCGCCTTGGAGCCTGCAGATGATGTCCGACGCCGCGAAGCTGCAGCTCGGAATGATGTGACCGGAGGCCGCCGATGAAGCTGTCGTCGCAGGAAGAATACGGGCTGCGCTGCCTGCTCCGCGTCGGGCGGGCCGGCGAAGGGGGCAGTGTCACGATTCCGGAGCTCTCGCGCGCCGAGGGAATCTCGGAGCCGAACGTCGCCAAGATGATGCGCGTGCTGCGCCGCGGCGGCTTCGTCAAGTCCACCCGCGGGCAGTCGGGCGGCTACGCCCTCTCGCGTCCGGCATCGGACATCGTCGTCGGACACGTCCTCGCGGTGCTCGGCGGCCGGCTCTACGAGCCCGCGTTCTGCGACGGCCACGCGGGAGTCGAGCGCCTCTGCACGCACATGCCGGACTGCTCGATCCGCTCGGTCTGGCGGATGGTCCAGGACGCGGTCGACCAGGTCCTCGGAACGATCACGCTGAAGGACTTGCTCAAGAGCGAGCCGGAGATGAACGCCTGGCGCCGGGGTTCGACGCCGACCCTTCCCACCTACTCGTAACCGTCGCCTTCGCTTCGCCGCAGGATCTGCGCGCGGGAACCTCTCCGCTCCTGCGGGGTCTTTCCTATCAAGGAAGGGAGGCCCCATGCGCAGCGCCGTTCGGGCCGAGATCAACGTCACGCCTCTGGTCGACGTGTGCCTGGTCCTGCTCATCATCTTCATGGTGGTGACGCCGCTCATCAACGCGGTTCAGCTGCCCGATGCCCCCGAGCCCGAGCCCTGGGGGACGGAGCCGGCGCGGTCGAAGATCGTTCTTTCGTACGGCCCACCCGTAGCGGTGCGTGTCGACGACGACCCGAACCCCCTCGACGACGGCGCCCTCGCGATCCTCCTCGGCGCCATGCACGAGGCGGATCCGCGCCGGGAGATCGCCCTGCGCGCCGACCGGCGGCTGCCGTATGCCGAAGTGAAGCGCATTCTCCGGGCGATTCAGGCGGCGAGATTCCCCGCCGTGGGTCTCGTGGCGGAGCGGACGACGGCGAAACGCTGAAGTTCCAGGCGGCACGTCAGGGGATGTAGTGATAAGGCGCGCCCGGTCCGTACCACTTTCCGGTGGTCAGGTTGTAGTAGACGCCAACCTGGGTATACGGGAAGCGGATGAAGGTGAACACCCGTAGCAGGAGATCGCCCCACCAGGTCGAATTGCTGACGCCGACGGCTCGGAGGATCTCGGGGAAGTCCGGTCCGACCTCCCAGCCCACCTGCTGATACCGCGAGTCGAGCGGCGGATAGTAGCCGAACCCCTTCGTCATGTATGCGAAGGAGAACCGCACGAACCGCCCGATTCCCGGATTCGTGTGCAAGCGGCGGAAGAGACCGGCGGAATGCATGCTCAGGCTGTACATCTCCTGTGTGTAGTCGATTCCATACTGAGGTCGGCCGTCGACGATCTCGGGCGGAGGATCGCTGCCGAGCCAGAGGCCGAGCTGGAACGAGAGCAGGTCGTCGGCGTGAGTCCGCTTGATGACCGCTTGCGAGAGCGCGCCCAGGGCACCCGAGACCCAGTCCTGCGGAGAGAAGCCGAAGGTCTCCCCACGGCCGTTTCCGTTCGGCGTCGTCAGCCCGTCTCCCACCTCGACCAGGGCCCCCGCGACCGCGATGGTTCCAAAGGCGAGCGCAAAGGATTGGTCCTCCGTCAGTCCGTTCAGTCGATAGGCGTCGTAGAGGATGTCGGTCGGGCCGGCCGAGGAGATGAAGTGCGAGACCATGTTCGCGCCGCCCGAGTACTGCCAGTGCGCGAAGTAGGAGTGGGATTCGAACTCAAACGGGTGGAGCCCGTGGTTGATCGGGCCCAACGCGCCGTCAATGGCGCCTCCCAGCACGCCGGCAATCGTCCAGAGGGTCACCTCGGTGTTGAAGAGCTTTTTCGCGGGCAGCACGGGCAGCGTCTCGCACTGGAAGAGGACGCAGCGCCTCTGGGGCGGTAGACCACCATCGGCATCCGCCGCAGAAGGCTCCGCAGCCAGATCGCGAGGTGGGGAACCGGCCTCCGGGATCCCGCCCGCCGGACTTTCGAACCCGAGCGAAAAGCCGGTCGCATCCCGACTCCACGGCGGTGACTGCTCGCGATCCGCGAGTCTCAACGACGTACTCTCTTCGGCATCCATAAAGGGGAAAGCTCGGAGTCCAGCGTCGGCCCGGAACAGCCGCAGGTCTTGCGCTCGTGCCAGCGCGCAGGGCGATGCGAGAAGCAGAACCGCGATTCGCGGCAGTCGTCGTCTGCTCACGTTGATTGCCCGCACGACTCCCTCGTTTTCAATGGCGACGTTTGACGACTACGGGAAGCCGTACTGGTTTCCGACGCCAGGGCCGTGCCAGCGCCCGTGATTGATGTCGTAGTAGAAACCGATCTGCGTGTAGATGATGCGGAAGTTGTCGAGGAAGAGGTACGTGGCGATGCCGACCCAGGAGTCCTCCGGAAGGCCGAGGTCGCGCACGATCTGCCCGAAGTTGATTCCGATCTCGAACCCCACCTGCTTCTCGCGCAGCGGTACGTACGCCTCCGGATAGCCCTTCGTGCCGTATGTCACCGAGAAGTAGAGGTAACGCGCGGGACCCGCATTGAAATGCAGCCGCCGGGCGAGACCGACAATCTTGAGGTCTCCGGTGTAGATCTCGTTGCTGTAGGTGCGGCCGCGGCCGACGCCGGGGCAGCAAAGGTTGGCCTTGGGGTAGAGATATCCAATGCGAAACCCGACGAGGTCGTTCGCGTCGTTGGCGCTGATTAAGGCCGCCACCCCGATCCCGAGCGTTCCGGCAACAACGTCCTCGTAGTTGAAGCCGTAGTGGCCTCTCCCGTCCCCGATCTCCGTCACAAGACTGGTGAACCATGTGACGCTGCTCGCGAGGATTCGCGCATGGGGTTCTGAGTAACCGAGCTTGGCGTAGATGATCGTGAACTCCTTGGCGACGATGTTGTAATCCACGAAGTGGGAGACCAGGTCGGCTCCGCCCGCAAACCGCAGGCTGCCGAAACCGTTCTTGTTGGTGAAGTGGAATCGTTCGTTCGGCCCGTCGGTGAACGAATTCGCCGCTGACCCGAGTACGGCGGTACCCGAGATCACCCACGCCCAAACACGCTTCGGCTCTTCTGGGGCTGGGGGGGGTGCGGACACCGCCTCCGCCGGCGTCGCCAGCACGATCGCTGTTTCGCGAGCCGGAGCCAGGATCGACGGGTCGATTCCGAGCGAGGGGATTGGCACGTCGAGCGGCTCCGTTTCCTCGTGCGCACTCGCGAGGGCTGCGATACAAGGCGCGTCCATCTTCTGTTCCGCCGCCGCCGACCGCTCCTCGCCGGTGATGGGGTGCGTCAGAAGAAGCAGAGGGAGCGTGAGAAGGCCGATCCGTTTGACGGCGCCTTCAAAACGCATAGAAGACGCCGCCCGTGACCCGGTACGTGAGGAACCAGTTGCGCTTGTAGTGGTAGCAACCCGCGGGCCCGCAATACAGGGGGACCTGGGGACTGACGTTCGCATAGCTCTCGAGCACGCGGGCATCCAGCCGCAAGCCGACATGCCGATCCAGGAACGCCTTTCCACCCAGACCGAGGCTCGCGGTGAAGTCCGTGTCGCCGGAGAATGCGCCCGGAACGTACGGCGAAATGTACTCGCCGCCGAACCCGAGCGTCGCGAATCCCTTCAGGCGTTCCGTCCCGAGATAGAAGCTGGTGACGAACAGATATGTATTCACCGGCAGCGTCCCGGTGACCGCCGGCGGGACGCTTTGAACCGTGACGTCCGAGTGGGACTGGCACCATTCGAACGAGAGCCCCAGCCAGGGCAGCGGATCGAACTCGAGCGCTAAGCCGTACGCGGCCGCAGAGCCGAGCTGGACGTCCAGATTGGACGAGGGAGTTCGCAGAACGTACGGCGTTCCTCCCGAGTACCAGCCCCCGAAGGCGCCGAGTTGCCACCGACCGGGGCCGCCCGACGACGGGTCCGACTGCGCCATCAGATCGGCGTTCCCCAGCGCCACGAGCGCGAAAAGGACAGAGGAGAGCACCCGAACAAACCTCGAGGCCCACGCCGCTTCGGTCGCTTCCGGGCGGCGCTCGGACAGCCCGGTGTCCACCGGGGCAGTCGGGCGCTCGTGATCGGGGAGCTTCAAGACGCCTTTCCATCTCCCTGCTGCTCGCGCTCGTCATCGACGCGGACCGAGAGAAGGAAGTTGGAGGGATCGTCGCCGCGTCAACGCTCCGAGGGAACCGTATCTTTCGGATCTCCGAGAGATATCTTTCGATCGGCGCGGGCGCTGCACGAAACGTCCGCTCGATGGGACGAGGAGTAGACCGATAGGCGTTCGCGTCCGTCGCCATGAAATGCGGTGAAGGACGAAGCGCCCGTTCCACGGAGCCCAGGTGCGTCAGGTCAGTGAGTCAGTCAGGATCCTGGTCGACTTGGTCTTCGGCTCCCTGGGGACCGGCGGCGCGTCGATCCTGTCGTCGAAGGCCGGGAACCGCTCGATGCCGAAATCCGGATCCACGGGCAAGGGCTGCGGTGCGGCGGCCGGCCTGAGCAGGTCGGAGCGAGGGTTGTCCCCGGTCCCCCCGCGACGCACCGCGGCGATCGACGCCCCGACGCCGTTTCCCGGCGCGGCTCGGTCGGAAGCGAGGTTGTCGGCCACAGTCGGAGTGACCGACGCAATCGCAAAGGCGAACGCGACGCCCGGGATCCGGAATCGTCCCCGCCGCGTCGCCATTCAGACCGCCAGGCGCTCCTCGTCCACGGCGACGGCGTCCGCCGGCGGAAACCACCGGCGCGCGAGCAGAAGCATGGGAGGGCGGACGATGCGCGTGAGGAAGGCGACGAAGAAGGCTCCGCCGATCACGACGACGGCGAGCGGCTTCTGGGTCTGGGCGCCGATGGCGTTCGACACCGCGGCCGGCAGCAACCCGAGCATCGCAACGAGGCTCGTCATCAGGACGGCCCGGAACCGCAGTTCCGTGGCTCTTCGGATGCCGTCCTCGATCCCGAACCCCTGATCCCAGAACCTCTGGGCGTAGGTGACGATCAGGATCCCGTCCATCGTGGCGATGCCGAGGATCGAGATGAACCCCATCGCGGCCGAGATCGAGAAGTGGATCCCGGAGACGAGGAGGGCGAGCAGCCCGCCGGTGCACGCCAGCGGGATCGTGGCGAGGACGATGATCGTCTCGGGCAGGCGGCGCACCGATGCGAACGCGAGGAGCGCGATCACCGCGAGCGTGACCGGGACGAGGATCTCGAGCCGCCTCTCGGCCTCCTTGAGCTCGTCGATCTCGCCGGCCCACTCGAGGTGGGTGTCGTAGGGCAGCGTCACGCTCCCGGCGATGCTCGCCTTGGCCTCGTCCAGCGCGGACTTCAGCGCCCTCCCCCGGACCGAGAACTTCACCGGAACGTACCGGTGGTTGTCTTCGCGGTAGATCGCCGCCGGTCCGAGCCGCTCTTCGATCGACGCGATCTGCCCGAGAGGAATCTGTCCTCCGTCGGGGGTGCCGACGAGGATCTCCTGGATGCGCGCCACGCTCTCGCGGAACGCTCCCTTCCACCGCACGACGAGGTCGAAGCGCTTCTCCCCTTCGAACACCAGCGTGACGGCCTGTCCGCCGATGGCGGCCTGGATGACCGTCTCCACGTCGCCCACGGCCAGGCCGTATCGCGCGCAGACTTCGCGGTCCGGCGTGATCGCGAGGTCCGGCTGTCCCAGCGTGTGGACCATGCCGAGGTCCTCGACGCCGCGAACGCCCTTGAGGACGGACACGATCTCCCGCGCCTTCTGGTCGTCGACGTCGAGCGACGGGCCGACGACCTTGACGGTGTTCTCGCCCTTCACGCCCGAGAGGGCCTCCTCGATGTTGTCCTGGATGTTCTGGGAGAAGTTGAAGACGACGCCGGGAAACTCGCTCTCGAGCTGCTGGGAGAGGACCTTCGTGAGCTTCTCCTTGTCGAGACCTGATTTCCAGGTGTCGAACGGCCGGAGCGGCACGAAGAACTCGACGTTGTAGGGCCCGGCCACGTCGGTCCCGTCGTCGGGACGCCCGAGCTGCGAGACGACGGTCTCGACCTCCGGCCTCGCCTTCAAAATCTCCCGCATGCGGCGCACGTAGGGCGCCGCCTGGGGCAGGGAGATCGAGAGGGGAAGCGTCGCGCGGATCCAGAAATTGCCCTCCTCGAGCTTTGGCATGAACTCGCGGCCCACGAACGGAAAGAGAACGAAGACGAGCAGCGTGACCGCGAGACCCATGGCCGATGCCAATCCGGGCTTCCGCAGCGTCCAGTCCGTGATCGGACCGTAGAAACGATGGAGGGCTCGCAGGAAGAGGTTTTCGCGATCCTCCGTGCGCACGAGCATCCGGCTCGCGAGGGCGGGCGTCAGCGTCATCGCGAGGACGAGCCCTCCCCCGATAGCGAACGCGTACGTCCGAGCCATCGGCGAAAAGATCACGCCGATCAACCCGGTCAACGTCAGAAGCGGAAGGAACGCCACGGCGAGAATGAGCGTCGAGAAGAGCAGCGGCGTGCCGATCTGTGAGGCCGACTCGCGAATGCGATCGTCCGGGCTGCCGCCGGACGTTCCCGACAGGTGCCGATAGCAGGCCTCGACCATGATGACGGTCGAGTCCACGATGATGCCGAAGTCCACCGCACCGAGCGAGATCAGATTGGCCGGCGTGCCCGTCAGGACCATACCGAGGAGGGCCGCGCAGAGCGCGAGCGGAATGTTCACCGCGGCGATGAGCGACGCCCTCCAGTTCGTCAGAAGAAGCAGGAGGACGCCGATCACGAGCAACATCCCGAGAAACAGGTTGTGCAAAACGGTGTGGGTCGTCAGGCGGATGAGGTCCGTCCGGTCGTAGTAAGGCGCGATGTCCATCCCCGGCGGAAGGAGGTGGTTGGCGCGGATCTCCGCGACCTTGGCGCGCACGGCGGCGAGCGTGCGGCCGGTGTCGCCTCCGACCCTCATGAGCACGATGCCTTCGACGACGTCATCGGCGTCGTCCTTCCCCACGACGCCGAGCCTCGGGGCGTTTCCGAGAGTCGCGTCGGCAACGTCGCGGATGCGGATCGGCGTTCCGTGGTTGGCCGAGATCACGACGCTGCCAATGTCGTCGAGACCGCGGATCAACCCGATGCCGCGGACGTTGAACGACTGCTCGCCGAGGTTCAGCACGTTCGCGCCGACGTTCTGGTTGGAGGCGCCGAGCGACGTCAGGAGGGGCGGCAGCGTCAGGCCGTGGCCCCGGAGCCGGTACGGGTCCACGTCGACCTGGTATTGCTGCACCAGTCCGCCGAACCCGATGACGTCGATGACGCCGCGAACCTGCTTGAACTGCCGCTGGAGGATCCAGTCCTGCGCCGTCTTCTTCTCGAGCAGAGACTGGGGACCCGTAATGACGTAGCGGAAGATCTCGCCGATCGCGTTCTCCGGCGAGAGCGCCGGCGAAAGAGCGTTGGGCAGAGGGGTGTTCTGGACCCGGTTGAGGGTTTCCTGACGGTCCTCTTTGTAGGGGCTGTCCCACGCGAAGTAGCACTTGATGTCGGACAGCCCGAAGATGGAGATCGAGCGGATGTGCTCGAGGCCCGGCATGCCATTGAGCGCGACCTCGAGCGGAATCGTGGCGTAGCGCTCCACTTCCTCCGCCGCCCAGCCGGGAGGCTGGACGATCGTCTCGATGCGCGGCGGCACGGGGTCCGGGTAGGCCTCGATGTCGAGATGCGAGTACGCCCAGAGGCCCGCGCCGAGCAGCGCGGCGGCCAGGCCGAAGACGACCGGCTTGAACCTCAGCGCGAGATCAACGATGCGACGGACCATGCTTGATAGGCTCACCGACGCTCGTGGTGAGTCGGGCAGGAGTGTGTTGGCGCGAGGCCCGCGGGTGGAAGATCATCTTCCGTTCTCCCGAGGCCTATTTCGGCGGGCGGGGCCTATCTTTCGATCACCGCCCGGAAAGCGCTGGTCAGTCGGGCCGGCGGCGAGGGAACATTTCCCGGCGGCGATGAAACGGCTTCTCTCGGTCTACGCCCCGTCGAATCGGGCGCCCCTTCTGATCGGCTCGATCCTGCTGATCGCGGCGATTGCGGTCGTGGACTGGCTGACGAAGCCCTACATCTCGCTCGGCTTCCTCTACCTCTTTCCGATCATGATCATGGGCGGCTTCCTGACGCGCGCTCAGACCGTCGGCGTCGCCCTCATCTGCGCCGTTCTGCAAGAAGCGTTCAGCAACCTGCCTCCCAACGAAGCGGTGTTCCGCCTCGTGATCAGCTCGGCCGGATTCGTCGGGACCGGCTTCTTCGTCTCCGAGCTCATCCGCAATCGGCGCATCGTCCTCCAGCACGTCGAGGACCTCGAGGAGCAGGCGCGTCTTCGCCGGGACGTCGAAGAGCAGCTTCGCGTGCTCGTGGAGAGCAGCCCCGCTTCGATCGTGACGATCGATCTCGAGGGGCGCATCCTTCTCGCGAACGAGGCCGCCCATCAGCTTCTGGCCCCCGACGGCGCGCCGCTCGAAGGCCAGCCGATCACCTCGTACCTGCCCGCGCTGCACACGGCGGTCCAGACGCGGCAGAGGGTGTTCCGAACGACCCTGCAGTGCAAGGGTCAGCGGAGCAACGGCGAGGTGTTCCTCGCGGGCCTCTGGTTCTCCACCTACACGACCATGTCCGGGCCGCGCCTCGCGGCGATCGTCGTCGATCTTTCGGATGACCTGCGGAGCCGCGAGGACTTGAGTCTCGACCATCTCCTGACGAACTCGAGGATTCTGATGAGCGGCGTCGCACACGAGGTCCGGAACATCTGCAGTGCCGTGCTGGTCGTCCACGAGAACCTCTCTCGGGTCCCGACCATGGCCCGCAACGAGGACTTCCAGGCCCTCGGGACCCTGATCCAGGGACTCGAGCGGATGGCCACCCTCGAGCTGCGGCCGCCTCTGGTTCGCCCCGCCGCCACCGTCGCCCTGACGTCCGTGCTGGACGAGCTACGCGTACTGATCGAGACGGACTACCGGGAATCGGGCATCGAGATTCGCTGGGACATTTCGGACTCTCTGCCTCCGGCCTTCGCCGACCGCTACGGGCTTCTCCAGGTGTTCCTCAACCTCGCCCGGAACAGCCAGCGCGCGATGGCGACCTCGACGCGGAAACGCCTCACGATCCGCGGGTCCGCGGAAGAGGGCTCGATCGTCATCCGGTTCCAGGACACGGGGATCGGCATTGCAGCTGCGGAAGAGCTCTTCCGGCCGTTCAACAGCAGCGCGGACTCGTCGGGGCTCGGGCTGTACGTGTCGCGCGCCGTCCTCCGCGTCTTCGGCGGCGACCTGATCTACGAGCCTCGTACGCCCGGCTGCTGCTTCGCCGTCGTCCTTCCGTCCGCCGAAGAACGCGCGGAGGCGGCGAGTGTCTGAATTCCCGGCCGGCTCGATCCGGATCCTCATCGTCGACGACCACACGTTGTTTCGCGAGAGCGTGGCCCGGCTGCTCGCCGCGGAGGCCGGGTTCGAGGTGGTGGGACACTGTGCATCGGCCGCCGAAGCGCTTCGAACGCTTGCGGATCGGACCGTCGACATCGTTCTCCTCGACTTCGATCTCGGCGGGGAGAACGGCCTCGACCTCGTCCGCGCCGCTCGACGGCACGGCTTCCGGGGCAAGGTCCTCGTCGTGACGGCGGGGATCGATCGTCGCCGGGCGGCCGAGCTGATCGAATCCGGGATCGCCGGGGTCTTCATGAAGCACAACTCGGCCGCGTCGCTGGCGCGCGGAATCCGCGACGTGATGGCCGGACTCGTCTGGCTCGATCAGGAGCTCCTCGAGGCGGCGTGGGTGGCGGGGGCCAGGCCGGTCCCGGCGTCCGGGACGCGGCGCCTCACGGAGCGTGAGCGCCAGGTGCTGTCCGGCGTGTTCGAGGGCCTCGCGAACAAGCAGATCGCGGGTCGCCTCGGAGTCTCCGAGAGCTCCGTGAAGGCGAGTCTCCAGCAGCTTTTCTCGAAGATGGGCGTGCGCACACGCAGCCAGCTCGTGCGCGTCGTTCTCGAGCATCACCGGGAGGAGCTCACGAGCGGCGTCTCGCCCTGACGACCCACCCCGCCGGGCCGCGCTGACCGCCGTCACAGCGCCGGCAGGCGGACCTGCGGAATAATCCGCGGCGTGCGGATCCTGATGCTCGCCGCCGAGGCCGCACCCCTCGCCAAGGTCGGCGGTCTCGCCGACGTGATCGGATCCCTGCCGGCCGCGCTCCGGGACCTCGGCCACGACGTCCGGGTCGCGCTGCCGGGCTATGGAGCGATCGACTGGGTTCGCTACGCGCCGAAGTCGAAGACGAAGTTTCCCGTCTATACGACCTGGGGATCGCCGGAAGCCGAGATCTGGGAAACCACGGTCGGCGGCGTTCCGCACTGGCTCGTGACGGGGCCGCCGATTCCTCGGGAACGCTGGATCTACGGCCGCTCGATCGAGGAGGACGGTCCGAAGTTCGTCTTCTTCTCCCTCGCGGCGCTGTGGGCGACCGAGGCGCTCGACTGGAAGCCCGAGGTGGTGCACGCCCACGACTCGCACACGGGAGCGGCCGTCTGGTGGCTCGGCACCGAAGGCCGCGACAACCCGTACTTCCGCGACGTCGCGTCCGTGTTCACCGTCCACAACCTTCCGTACGCCGCGCAGGGCGCCGGCAAGGCGCTCGGCGACTACAAGCTGCGCCGGAGCGACGCGCTCTTCGTTCTTCCCGAGGGCTACCGCGACTCGCTCATGGGCCTCGGCATCCTCGCCGCCGACTGGCTCACGACCGTCAGCCCGACGTACTCCCGGGAGATCCTCACGCCGGAAGGAGGTCACGGGCTCGCGGCCGTCCTCCGCGCTCGGGCCGACCGGCTCGCCGGCATCCTGAACGGAATCGACACGAAGTCCTGGGATCCGGCGACGGATCCGGACCTGATCGCGACCTTCGACGCGGCTTCGCTTTCGCGAAGGGCCCGCAACAAGACCGAGCTCCAGCGGGAGGCGGGCCTCGAGACCGACGCCCGCATGCCGCTGCTGGCGGCGGTGACGCGCCTGGTCAAAGAGAAGGGGTTCGACGTCGCGATCCCGGCGATCCGGCGCTGGCTCGACCGCGGCGGCCAGTTCGTCCTTCTCGGGACGGGAGACCCGACTCTGGAGCACGAGTATGCGCAGCTCGAGCTGCGCTACCCGCACCGGGCGAGCGTGCGCTTGCGCTTCGACTCGCGCTACGCGCGCCGCATCTACGGCGGAGCCGACGCGATCGTGATCCCCTCGCGGTACGAGCCCTGCGGCCTCGCCCAGATGATCGCGATGCGGTACGGCTGCGTCCCGATCGCCCGCCGCACGGGAGGGCTCGCCGACACGGTCGTGGACGCCGGAGATCCCGGCGGCACGGGGTTCATGTTCGACGAATTCGACGCCTGGTCCCTCTGGGACGCCCTCGACCGTAGCCTCAAGGTGTACGCTCAGCCCGTCCGATGGACAGACCTCCAGAAAAATGGCATGGCCCGCGACTTCTCCTGGTCGAGGTCGGGACGCGAGTACGCGTCCGTCTACGCGAGCGCCGTCGCCGCGCACGCCCGCGGATAGGCCCGTTTCCGTGAGGGCCCGCGCCGTCATCCTGGCGGGCGGCGAAGGCTCGCGGCTCGGGGTTTTGACCGAGAAGCGGGCGAAACCCGCGGTCCCGTTCGCCGGAAAGTACCGCATCATCGACTTCACGCTGTCGAACTGCGTCAACTCCGGGATCTCCGACGTCATGATCCTCACGCAGTACCGGCCGCATTCGTTGAACGAGCACATCGCGTCGGGGCGTCCCTGGGACCTCGACCGCAGCTTCACGGGCGGCGTGCAGATCTACCAGCCCTTCCGGGGCCGCGCCGCGACCGACTGGTACCGCGGAACCGCCGACGCGATCGCCCAGAACCTCTCGTTCGTCGAGCGAGGATCGCCGGACCTCGTGCTCGTCCTCTCCGGCGACCACATCTACAAGATGAACTACGGCTGGCTGATCGCGTTCCATCTCGAGAAGCAGGCCGACGCGACGATCGGGACGCTCAACGTGACGCGCGAGGAGGCCACGCGCATGGGCATCCTCGCGACCGACGCGGAGCAGCGCGTGACGCAGTTCGTCGAGAAGCCCGCGGATCCGCCGGGGACGCTCGCCTCCATGGGCATCTACATCTTCGGCCGCGATATGCTGTCCCAGGTGCTCGAAGAGGACTCGCGGCGGCGGGACTCATCGCACGACTTCGGCAAGGACATCATTCCGCGCATGATTTCGGAAGGAAAGCGCGTCTTCGCCTATCCGTTCCAGGGCTACTGGGTCGACGTCGGAACCGTCGAGGCCTACTGGCAGACCCAGATGGAC
>Ga0126381_100005460_pt1 | contig 13987 bp, 15 predicted proteins | sample PanSoiMetPlot_28_FD_96465 | JGI IMG/M metagenome (GOLD analysis project Ga0126381, IMG submission 96465) | Tropical forest soil microbial communities from Panama - MetaG Plot_28 | ecosystem: Environmental > Terrestrial > Soil > Tropical forest > Bulk soil | place: Panama | collected 2016-02-17
ATTTTTCGCGCGATCTCCTCACGTGTGAGCCCTTCGAAAACCCGCAATTCCACGACTCGGCGAAGCGCGGGATTGATAGCGGCGAGCCGGCTCAAGGTATCATCAATTTCGATCAGGGAATGTTCTGAAGCGGACCGCGGGCCTGGCATGTCTGGAAGCTCAGTTTTCGTAACACGCTTCGCGAGCGGACGCGCATGATGAATCAGCAGTTGCTTTATCAGGTAGGCCGCCAGCCCGAGGAAAGCCGCCTTCTCATCGTGGGCTCCTTGGGATCCGGCCGGGCGCAGCGCCTTAATCTTAACCAGCTCTAGATAGAGTTGATGGACCACGGCAGTGGGCTGCAGGGTATGATCCGGGCGCTCGGCCCGCATGCGCGCCGCGGCTATCCGCCGCAACTCGGGGTAAAACAGTTCGACCAGCCGGCCGGCGGCCTCATGGTCGCCATTCCGAAAGCTTGCCATGAGCCGGGATACTGACTCGTGCTGAAGAGAGGCTTGCACCGTGCTCGTATCAGTCTACTCCTGCGCCGCAGAATTTTCAGACCTGGCGATACCTTCCGAGGGCCTGTTCTCCCATTACGGGGTAGCCAGTCGAGACTGCATTGCAGACGAGGTACTCGAGGCCATCAATTCCAATCCTTAAGCGGAACCGATATGTTGAAACCTCACTCGTTCGCCGCCTCCGGCTCGATCGTGCGCGGCCAGTCGAAGTCTTCCCCAACAACGCCGCGATTCGCCTCCTGCTTGCGCGAGTTCTGCTCTAACTCATAGTTTGATGGCCGATTTCCAGGGCCCGCGCTAAGAACTGGGGTTTAGTGCGACCTTCCGCCCGCCTCCCCGATTGGCACCCCATCTGCCTTATTCCCTGACATGGGCCCAAGCTCAGTAACCCGCATGGCCGCGAGTTTACTGATACTTACCTGCGCAGCTACGCGTTTGGAACACGCGACCGAGGCATCTTCGAAGGAACCCATGCACCAATACGAACGCACGCTGCGTGCGTTGGAGCAGTATCGGGTGATGGCCGAAAATGACGATGGAGCGTTACTGGCTGCGACGGATGAGGCCGTGGAGCCGGGTGCGCACTACGCCGACACTCCAAGATTGATTCGCCTCCTGACATCGCTCGGAGATCTTCCGGCGGACGCGGTCCCCGCCGACTCGGACGTCTACGACAGCACGCTGGTGGAGGCGGTCAAACATTTTCAATCCCGTCACGGGCTGGAGCCGGACGGCGTCATCGGCAAGGCAACGCTGGCGCAACTGAACACACCCCTCCGCGTTCGAGTGCGCCAGCTTGAACGGGCTGCGGAGTTGTGGCGCCGGCGTCCTTACGATCCCGCGCGTGCGGCCATCGTTTTGAACGTGCCGGAGTTCCGGCTACGCGCGTTCGACGCGGGCGGCGAGGACCCGGATCTCGACATGAAAATTGTGGTCGGGCAGGCTCCCGACCACGAGACTCCTCTCCTGCGGTCGCACCTGGAAGAGGTGATCTTCCGCCCCTACTGGAATGTTCCGGCCAGCATTCAACTCAACGAACTCGTTCCGGAGATCGCGCGTGACCCCAAGTGGGTCTCGGCAAATCATTTCGAGATGGTCACGCCCGGTGGTGAAGTGGTTGGGGACGGGCCTGTCTCCGGCAACATGCTCTCGGAGCTGAGCGATGGCGAGCTTGCGTTGCGTCAAAAGCCGGGACCGACGAACACCTTGGGATCGGTGAAGTTTTTGTTCCCGAATCCGTATGGCATCTACATGCACGACACCTCCGCCAAATCGCTGTTCTCCAAGGTGCGCCGCGATTTGAGCCATGGGTGCATCCGGGTGGAGCGGCCGGCGGACCTGGCGGAATGGATTCTGCGGAAGCAAGGCGGCTGGACGCGAGAGCGCATCGCCGCCGCGATGCGTGGAAAACAACCTGTACCCGTGAAAGTGGGACGGCCGATTCAGTTGGTTACCATGTACTGCACCGCGGTGGTGATGGGGGACGGCGAGGTGCACTTCCTGCCGGACATCTACGGGGAGGACGCGGCCTCCGAAGGGGAACTGACGGCGAGCCCGGGCGCGCGCGTTCCGGTCACATCCCAATGAGCAGCGCCCCTCCGGATCGTGCCGCAATGAGCCCGCATTTGTCCGCGCGCCGGCAATTCCTGCGCTTCCTCGCAGCCAGTCCGTTGCTGGCGTTCGCGCAAGAGTCCGGCATCAATGACGCCCTGAGCGTGATGGATTTCGAGCCGCTGGCGCACCAAGCGCTCTCGCCGTCGCATTGGGGGTACCTGTCGTCAGGCGTGGACGACGACTTAACGGTTCGCAGGAATCGGGAGGCGATGGAGCATTTCCAGATTCGGGCGCATCGGTTGGTAGGCGCCGTCAAGCCGGACCTGCGTTTCACATTGTTCGGCAAGGTTTGGGACTCGCCGATCTACTTCAGCGCCGTGAGCGCGCAGCGGGCGTTTCATCCGGATGGCGAGTTGGCCACCGCGCGCGCGGCGAAAGCGAAAAAAGTGGTGCAGATGCTCTCGACTGTTTCGTCGACCGGCGTAGAGGACGTCGGCAAGGCATTGGGCGAGCCGCCCTGGTATCAGCTCTACATACCCACCACGTGGGAGGAGACCGAGAAGCTGATCAGGCGCGTCGAGGCGGCCGGCTGCCAGGTGCTGGTCTGGACGATTGATACGCTGGGCGGGCGGAACGCCGAGACGGCCGAACGCCTGGCACGGAGCGACACGCACAAGTGCACGAGCTGCCACGCGGCGCTACCCGAGCTGAACCAGGGGATACTGCGGAATCGCGCGAAACCAATGTTCGCAGGGCTTTCGGGTGCAATCAATCCAGCCGGGGCCGATTGGAGCTACGTCGATCATCTTAAGAAGATGACAAAGATGAAGCTACTGCTCAAAGGAATCGATACGGCGGAGGATGCCGCGCTCGCCCGCGACCACGGAGTGGATGGACTGATCGTGTCGAATCACGGCGGACGCGCTGTGGAGACCGGCCGCGGAACCATTGACATTCTGCCGGAAGTGATCGACGCCGTTGGCCGCCAGATTCCGGTATTGGTCGACGGCGGATTCCGGCGCGGCACGGATGTGTTCAAGGCTCTGTCGCTCGGCGCCCGTGCGGTAGGAATCGGCCGGCCCTATGTTTGGGGTCTGGCCTCTTTCGGGCAGGAGGGCGTCGAGCGCGTCATCGACATCCTGCGCCAGGAGCTGACCATGACGATGCGCAACTGCGGACTGCCGTCGATGGACAGGTTCACCCGCGACTCCGTGCTACGCAACGGCACGAAATTATAGTTTCCGCCGGGCTCGCCAACCAGGATCGCAACCCGCTAAAATGAGATTACAGAGTCTCCTTCACGGCAGACGGGGAGTGAACAATGGCGGATGACAAAGTGGAACAGGCGGCGGCGGCCGGCGTCGGCGCAGGAGTAGGAACTGCCGGCGGAGCGACGGTCGGAGTCTTGGAGCTTGCCGCAACGCAGGGAACGGTTACCGGGTTTTCGGCCGGAGTGGTGATCGGCGTCGGCGCGGCGGTCGGAGCGCTCGCGTTTTTTTTCGGGTACAAGGCGTTCCGGCATCTTGTAAAGCCGAAGACACGGGCGGCAGCTGAGCAGGAAGCTTCCAAAGCGGCTGGACAATAGCCAACCCAGACTCCGGCCGCTCGCAGGGAGCGGTCGCTCCCGCTACAGAACCGCCCGGGCACAATTCACTTCCCCGCCAACAGTCCGTACACGTCCACTTCGCGCTTTGCTTCCACGTACACCCTGCCGTTCACGACGGTGGGGACGGTGAACCGCAGACACAGGCCGACGCGGTCGCGCGAGGGGTTCTGGTCGGTGTTGTAGATCTCGCGATCCACACGGAGTGCATCGTAAGCGTGTAAAACGGCGGGCCGATCATCTCCATTCCACTTCTTGGTGTCGATCAGCCAGACAATACCGTTCGTCGATCCATTGGCGGATATCGCGGGAGTGGCGCCGGGATTGCCGAATCGCTGATGGCCCTGGGCCAGGGGCTTCTCGGACAGGCCATCGGACGTCAAGGCGAAATCGGCCAGGTAGTCTTCACCGGCCAGCATGTACACGTGGCTATTCCAATAAGCCGGCGCGGCGTAGATGCCGCCGCGAAATTGTAAGATCTGGCGCGGCGTCGTCATCTTGCGGCGATCGAGCACGTAGAGCGCTCCGTTCTTGCCGCCCGCCAAAACGAGGCCGTTGGGTGTCAGCATGGTGCCTCCCGACCCGATGTCGAGATCGCGGGCGTTCAGTTCGGCCTGGTTCGTCGGTGTGAAGGAATCGCGCACGGCCAGACCGTGGCCATCGAACTGGAGCTTGAGGACGGTGTCGCCGAAATCCCGGCCGGGATTGAACTTGCCGTTGCCGGTGGCGACGTAGATGTTTCCATCTTCGTCCGCCGCGGGGGCGTTGTCGCTCTGCCAGATGCCGCTTTCCGAAGCTACTGGCGACGTGTTGAAGGCCGTAATCTGCGCGAGAGTGTGGGCGTTGTAAGCCATCACCCAGCCGTGGTACGGGCCGACATCGCAGGAAGAGCCCCACGTGACATAGACTTGGCCATTGGCCAATAACAGTCCGGCGCGCGGGAGCTCGCGCAAGGGGTCGAAGCCGGAGGCGTCGATGGCCACAGGACCGCCAAACTTCTCTGCGCCCGTGGTTATAGCCAGGGCATGCAGGCGCTGCACATAGCGATCGGGCTTCACGAGGCCCTGGCGCTCCTTCGTGCGCGCGAGAACGAATATGGTGCCGGTGGAAATATCGATCACGGGCGTGGGGGTGATGCCGACTTCCGGGCGGATGAAGGGGCAGCGAACGTCTTGCGCGGGAACGGTGGCGATGCCGGAGTTGGAATTCAGGAAATTGGTGTGCCACAAGGGCTCCCTGGATCCGCCGTCGGCGTCGAAGGCGTAGATGCTGTCGTGTTCGGTGGCGACGTAGAGGACGTTGTGGCGCCCTTTGCCCGGCACGTCGACCGCGGGTATGTAAAGCGGCTGCGCGTAAATGTCGCCATCCACGGGCAGCGTGAAGATTTTGCCGAACTGGCCGGAATTGACGTTGGCGGGCGTCAGAATGGTCTCCCGGGTGTTGGCGCTGGTGCGGGCGTTGTCGTTTTGCGATGTCCACACTTGAGCGTGGCCAAAGCAACACAGAGCAAACAGAAGGGGAAGAGTGCGGTTCGTCATGCGGTATCCAGTGATCAGACGCTCGGCGGGGCGCGATGTTCCCGGAGTTAACAAATGCAATACGCGTGGCATACCCTGAATTATGGACTTGACGCTGCGCCGCGCGTGGACGGAAGTCGTCACAGCGGAGGATTACGAGCAACACATGGCGGCCATCGGTCAGGCGCAGGCGGCCGCCGAGCTGACGCGCCACCTGATCGATGCGGCTGCTCCCGGCGCCGGCAGCCGTGTCGTGGTGGCGGGAGCTGGAACGGGACAGATGCTCGATTACCTCGACCCGGCGTTCCTCCGTCCTTACCGCCTGGCCTTTGCCGACCTCAATTGGCTGTTTCTGGCGCGGCTGCGTGCGCGGCTGGCGCGGCATGCCTTGGAGGCGGCGTTAGTGGTAGACGACATCGAGCGCAGTTCGCTCGCTCACGGGCCCGACCTGCTACTGGCTACGCTACTGCTGGAGCACATCGACTGGCGACGCGGCGTGGAAGCCTTCGCCGCATTGAATCCCAGTGCGATGGGCATCATTATCCAGGAGAATCCGCCGGAGATGACTACCGCGGTCACGCCGGGACGCCGGCTGCCGCCGTCGATCGCTAACGCGCTCGAGAATGCTCACCCGACGTTGGTGCCGCGCGGGGCGCTCATCGCCGCGATGGCGGAGTGTGGGAACGCGTGCCGGCTCAGCGTGGAGCGGGAAGTGGCGGACGGGAAGAAACTGGTGGGACTGCTGTTTGACTAGACGCTGAACCGGTTTAGGCCACGCACTTCTCTTCGACCTGCTCGCAGTTGAAATACTTCGTTACTTGACCGCGGAACCAGGCGTGCACGTTCACGGTTGCGTCATGAATGGCTTCGTCGTGCTGTCCGGAACAGACATGACATTCCGCTCCGTGTTCGGTGCTGCGGGCGGATGGGAGAGTTTCGTTCATGGGGTGGTTCCTTTCAAACACCCTTCGAGCCTATGCCGGTTCGGCGCTGTGAGCAAGCCGCGAAAAGGTTATGGCGCAGGGATAAACCTTAGGCAACGCCGCCGTATGTACTCCCGCTATAGGAGCAGTACTACGCCCGAGCATCACGCCAGGCCTCTTCGAACCGCTCGCGGGTGACAAACGAGGTTTGCGTCCCGATACCGAGAGTGGAGAGCGCGGCATAAACGTTCGCGCGGGCAACAGCCTCGCGTTCGCCGCAGCCGCCGGCCAGAAACGCCGCGAAGCTGCCGATGAAGGCGTCGCCGGCGCCTGTCGTATCGATGGCGTTGACGCGAAAGGGCGTGAGGTGTTCGATCGCTTCCTGGCTGGCGCACAGCGCGCCATTGGCGCCCATGGTGACAATCACGCGCGGCACACCTGCTCTCAGCAGATGAATCGCGCACGCGCGCGCTTCGTGCAGACTGGTCACCGGAAGGCCGGTGAGCGCTTCGGCTTCGCTCTCGTTAGGAATGACGTAGTCGGCATTGGCAAGCGCGGCGAGATCGATGGATTGTCCAGGCGCGGGATTCAGAATCGCACGAATGCCGTGGCGTCGCGCGAAGCGGAGCGTGTAATACACGGTTTCGAGCGGCACTTCGAGCTGAAGCACGATGCAATCTGCGCTGTTGAGCAGGGCTTCGGCGGCGTCAATATCAGGCGGCAGGAGACAGTCGTTGGCGCCCTTGACCACCAGAATGCGGTTCTGGCCGTTCGATTCGACGAAGATGGGCGCCACTCCGCTGGAAGCGCCGCGGGTGATCAGGACATGGGTGGCGTCGATGCCGCGCGCGGTGAAGTTCTCGATGGTGGCAGGACCGAACAAGTCGTCGCCTACCCGGCCGACCATGGAGACGCGCGCGCCGCAGAGCCGCGCGGCTACGGCCTGGTTGGCGCCTTTGCCTCCGAAACCGAGTTGGAATTTTTGTCCGAAAATGGTTTCACCCGGGCGGGGAAACTGATCGGTGAAAGTGGTGAGGTCCACGTTTGCGCTGCCCACCACCACGATGTGTGGCTGCCGGTCCATAAGCGGCTACCATGATAATAAAGATGCCCACCGATCCCACAACCCGCTTCACGACCCGCGTAGACGCGTATGAACGCTACCGGCCGTCATATCCTCCGGAATTGATCGCGCTGGCGCAGCGGGAGTGCGGGCTCACTCGGTCCTCGCGCATAGCCGATATAGGATGCGGCACGGGACTGCTAACGCGGCTGCTTCTGGAAACAGGCTGCGAAGTGTTCGGCGTGGAGCCGAACGCCGGGATGCGCGAGGCAGGGGCGCGGGCGCTCGAGGGCTACGCGACGTTTCACAGCGTCGACGGGCGGGCCGAAGCCACGGGCCTGCCACCCGCGTCCATCGATCTGGTCGCGGCAGGACAGGCGTTCCACTGGTTCGAGCCGATGGCCGCTCGTGCCGAATTCAACCGGATTCTGAAGCCGCCTGCCTGGGTGATGCTGGTGTGGAACGAACGGCGGATGGAGCCGGGCTTCATGTCGGAATACGAGGCCGCCATAGCGGAGTATGCTCCCGAGCAGAAGCGGGTTCAGGTAAGTCGGATCGCCAGCTTTTTTGAAGGCGGCGTTTGGCACGAAGCGCTGTTCGCCAATGAGCAGCGGCTGGATGCGGAGGGACTGCGCGGGCGGCTCGCGTCATCTTCGTACGCGCCGGAAAAGGGCACGCCGGAATTCGATCGGCTGATGAATGCGATGGACGCGCTGTTCGCGCGGCATCAGCGCGACGGGCAGATCACCGTGCTATATGAGACGCAGGTGTATTACGGTACACTGCGCCGCCCCTCATGACGAACACGACGCGGCGGACGGCGGTAATATCGTCGAGCGGATTACCGTCGGTCGCTACGAGATCGGCCTGGTATCCGGCCGCGATCATGCCGATCTCTTTTCCCATCCCGAGGGATTCGGCGGCGAGCGACGTACCGCTAATGAGGGCGTCCATCGGTTTGTCATGACCGTCGTTGACGCGGTAGATGAACTCTTCGGCGTTGCGGCCGTGAGCGCCGGAAACGGCGTCGGTACCGAGAACGACCTTGACGTGATGGGCGCGGGCGCGCTGCAAGAGGGCGGCAGTGGGCTCGAGCGCGGCTTTCAGTTTGGCGACGGTGTCTTCGTTGAAATTGAAACTGGCGGGATCTTCGATGTAGTTGTGCAGCACCAGGAAATTCGGATCGAAGTAAGTGCCGTGCTGCGCCATGAGGTCGAGCGTGGCATCCTCGACGAAAGTGCCGTGCTCGATGGCGGTGCAGCTGGCGAGAACCGAGGCCTTGGCTCCGGAATCACCAATGGCATGCACCAGAGTTCGTAAGCCAATCGCTTTTGCTTCGCTGCAGACGGCGCGGATTTGGTCGTCAGTCATCGTCTGGTTGCCGCCAGCGCCGAGTCCCGAGGTTGCGAAGAGCTTGATGAGGTCGGCGCCGTCGGCCTTAGTGCGGCGGACGAGCGCGCGCAGGGCATCGGGATCGCCGGCCGTTCCCTGGATTTGTCGGTAGGACGTAAGAATGCGCGGGCCTTCCAATTCGGTCTTGGCAATCTTGTCGCGCACAGTGGCATCGACCGCGGCGCCGACGCTCTGTACCGTGGTGAAGCCGCCCTGTACCGTCGCCTTCGCGTTGGCCGCGGTGTACCGCAGAGAATCCTCGGGCGTCTCGCGTCCGCTGACGTTCTTGTGGTTGGCATCGAAGTGCCAGTTCAGATGGACGTGCGTGTCGATCCATCCGGGCATGACGGTAGCGGAGTCGAGGTCGTAATCGGCGCGTCCGCGGGCGGGGCCAATGGAATGGATGCGCCCATTCTCAATGACGATCTGCCGGTTGTGCTCGACGCCGCCTTTGCCGTCGAGCAGCGTTCCTGCGCGGATGACCACACGGGTTGGCGTCTGGGCCAAGAGGGTGGAAGCGAGCAGGACGAACAATGCGGTCCGCTGGGGCATGCTTTAGCTTGCCCCAATTCGTACAGTGCTGCAATGTGTCTGAGGGCCTGCCGGCGGACGGCAAGAGGCGACCGCCCCCCGCGGGGAATGATTCTTTTATCGGAGCCGCGGCCGTTAGGGAGCGGAGGGGTTCAGGTGCGGCGCGTCAAGCCGTACAATAGCTGCAATGTCCTTGAAGCTCGCTGTGCTCCTGGTAGCCGCCAGCGGTTACGCCATGGATCTGAAGAACGCGATTATTGTGGCGCCCATTGGCCTTACGCCGCCGGAGCGCAAAGCAGCGGCGATGCTTTCGGACGAAATCGAGCGGCGCACGCGGTCGAATTCGATATTCCGCGAAGTGCGACCGAGAAAGGGACACTGGACCTGAGCTGGTACCGCGAAGCGGGCCTCGGCGGGAACGGCCGCGGCAGCCAGGTCGCCGAGGTGTGGTTAATCCGAAAATGACTCCAACACCGTGGGTAAGCCCCGTTAAGAAGAAGCTGCGGGAGGGCCATCCCGTTATCGCCGCCACCGTCACGGTCAACAGTGTGGATATTGCCGCACATACCGCGAGCCTGGGCTTCGATTTTTTGTGGATCGAAATGGAGCACTCGCCCATCACGCTCGAAACCTTGCGCAACATGGTACTGGCGACACGCGGATTGCCGGCGTTGCCGTTCGCGCGCGTGCCGGTGAACGAACTCTGGACAGCTAAGCGCGTACTGGATATGGGCGTGGCGGGCGTGATGTTTCCGTTCACCAGTACGCCAGAGTTGGCGCGCCAGGCGGCGGCCGCGTGCCACTATCCGCCGCACGGGCGCAGGGGTTCGGGCGCGAGCCTGGCGAAATTCCGCTGGCCCGAACCCGACTGCTACACCGACTCGGCTGATGAGAACGTGACCGTGATCATCGTGATCGAGGAGGCCTGTGCGGTGGAGCGCATCGATGAGATCGCGGCGACTCCCGGCATCGATGTGATGTTTATCGGCACGAGCGATCTATCGTTTTCGCTCGGGCTGCGCGGCGATCAGAAGCATCCGAAGCTGGAGGCGGCGATTGCCAAGGTGGTGGAAGCCGGCAAACGGCACGGCAAATCTCTGGGTCGCCCGGCGCAGACGCCCGGCCAGGTGAAGCAATACAAGCAGCAGGGCTTCCAGCTATTCCAGGCGCCCACCGATCTTGGATTTCTCAGCGCCGGGGCGAAGAACTATCTGGCGGCGCTCTGAGGCCTGGGCGCGGCGCCCTGCTCGACTGCCTTCATGACGCGAAGCGTGTTGCCGCCCAGAATCTTGAGGATGTCGTCATCCGAGAAGCCGTGGTCCATCAGGCCCGCCACCAGGTTCGGGATTTTGGAGATGTCCTCCATATCTGCCGGAAATGCGGCGTCCGCGCCGTCGAAATCGGAACCAAGGCCGACATGATCGATGCCGGCGATTTTCACCGCGTGCTCAAAGTGATCGAGCAGCCGGGTGAGGGGAATGCGGCCGACCTTGGCATTGCGGCGGGCTTCGAGTTTGCGCTCCTCAGGGCCGACTGAACTGCGATCTCCGAATTTGGGCGCGCGGTCTTCCACCGCCTTCTGTTCTTCGTCCTCTTCTTTCAAGGAAGCGAAGCGGCGGGCGAAATCGTTGTCGAGGAAGCCTTCATAAAAATTAATGTGTACCACGCCGCCGTTCTTCGCCAGAGCGCGCAGCATGTCATCGGTCATATTGCGCGGGGCGCTGGCAAGCGCGCGGCAGGAGGAGTGGGAAGCGATCACCGGCGCGGTGGAGGTCGCCAGCACATCGTAAAAGGTCTTATCGGAGACGTGCGAAATATCGACCATCATGCCGAGGCGGTTCATCTCGCGCACGACGTCGCGCCCGAATTCGGTGAGACCATTGTGGGCGGGGGCGGCGCCGGAAGAGTCCGCCCAGGGCGTGTTGGTGGTGTGGGTCAGGGTCATGTAGCGGACGCCGAGCGCGTAATAGGTGCGGAGGATCGCCAGATCGGAGTCGATCATGTGGCCGCCCTCCAGCCCCATGAAGATGGCGATGCGTCCGCTGCGGTGGGCTTCGATGGCATCGGCCGCGGTAGTGGCCAGCATCAGATCCGAGGGAGGCGCGGCCGTTTCGCGTTTGACGGCATCGATCAGCTGCAGCGCGCGCCGGATCGATTCCACAGGTGTGTACCGTTCCGAATCGGTCCAGATGGAAAGGAACAAGCCGCCGACGTGGCCGGCACGCATTCGGGGAATGTCCACCTGGCCGAACGTGTGGCGCTCGGCCAGGTTGTAGTGCTCGTCCAGAATCATCTGGGTCGTGTCGTCGTGCAGATCGAGAACGATGGCGCGCTCCAGGAGGCGCGTCACGCGCGGGGAATCGGCGCGCGTCTGCGCGAGCGCCGCGGATGCGAGGGCGGCGCAACAGAGGACAGTTCGTCTCATGAAGGGCAGTCTACTTGGTGATGGTGCCGCAAGCGATACGATCGCCGGCATTGCCTGCAGGATCGGTCTTCATGTCGTCCGCCTTGGCGTGAATCACCAGGGCCGTGCCGCCGTTGGCAAATACGGAATTATCGCCGCTGCTGCCCAGCGTCACTCGCGGGTCGTCGATGGTGGCTTTGGCAGTTCCGTCCGCCTTCACCGTGAAGTTCGGCATGTCGCCGGCGTGGGGGCCCTGCGGATTCTCGAGGCCATGCTGCTTATGCTCCGGATTAAAGTGCGGTCCAGCAGTAGTGAAGCCGGGTGCTTCACATTTCGCCACGGAGTGAATGTGCAGAGCGTGCTCCCCCGGAGGCAGGTTTTTGAGATTCAAATGGATGGCTACGCCGCCTTTGGACGAGGTCAGGGTGGCGGATCCGACGCTCTCTCCCTTGGCATTTTGCAGGTTGACGGTGACGGGAGGGTCTGCCGCGTAAGCCGCGACGGCGAGCAGGCCGGTAATGGCGATGGCGAATAAGTGAATCTTCATTTAGCGTTCTCCTGTAGCCTCACTATCATATCGCTGGATTTCGAAAATCGGTTTGCCCGGCTCCCACCCGCGCATGAGGCGGGACGACCGTAGCCAGGAACGTTATCCAAACACCACCTAAGAGGGGGGATTTCCCAACCAAAGATAGTGTTATTCTGTCCCTGCCACGTAACGGGGAAACAATGGATTATCGCCTGGAACGACTGTACCGCCTAGACCGCTGGTTGTTGAGCCTCACGCCTCTCGAACGAGGGCTGCTCACGCTGTCGATCGCCCTGGCCGTCAACATTCCGGCCGTCTGGGCGTGGCAGCTCTAACCTTCCAAGCGCCGGACACCGCTTGCTGCTCCGGGAGATACAATCGCTGCTATGCGATGTGCGGCGCTCCTATTGATCTCGTTTGCCGTTGGCTTCACCCAACAGCGACCCGACGTAAATTTCGACGAAGCCAAAGTTCCCGCTTACACGCTGCCCGGTGTGACCGGCGGCGTGCGCGACGCCCGGGACTGGCCTGCGCGGCGCGAGCGGATTCTGACTCTTTATCGCACGGAAGTCTTCGGCCGGAGCCCGGCCCAACCGGCGGATTTGACGTTCGCAGTGGAGGCGGTAGACCGCAACGCACTCGGCGGCCGCGCCGTTCGTAAGCTGGTGACCGTCTCGTTCGCTAAAGCACCGCGGATGCACATGCTGATGTACCTGCCGGCCGCGAATCGGCCGGTTCCTGTGTTTCTCGCTCTGTCGTTCGCGCCGAACCAGACGATTTACAACGATCCCGGTGTTCCGCTCGCCGACGGGTGGGTTCGCGATCCGGAGACGAAGACGTGGGTGAAGCGCGCCTCGGCCGAATCGTCGCGCGGCAAAGCGGTCGAGCAGTGGCAGCTCGACAGAGTTCTGGCGCACGGCTATGGGCTGGCGACCATCTATTACGAAGAGATCGAGCCCGACTTCGACGGCGGTATCGAGTACGGCATACGCCCGCTGTTCTTCAAGCCGGGCCAGACGGCGCCGGAGCCTGACGAATGGGGCGCCATCGGCGCGTGGGCCTGGGGCTTGAGCCGTGCCATGGATTATCTGGCGACCGACCGCGACGTGGATGCGGCGCACGTTGCGGTCTTCGGCCATTCACGTCTGGGCAAAACGGCGTTGTGGGCGGGCGCGCAGGACACGCGGTTCGCGCTGGTAATCTCCAACGAGTCGGGCGAGGGCGGCGCGGCCATCAGCCGTCGCGACTATGGCGAACGCACGCAGGATCTCAACACGCGCTTTCCACATTGGTTTTGCGCGAACTTCCGGAAATACAACGGGCACGAAGACCAGATGCCGTTCGATTCGCACTTTCTGCTGGCGCTGACGGCTCCGCGTCCGCTCTACGTGGGCAGCGCGGAGGGAGATCAGTGGTCGGACCCGCGCGGCGAGTTCCTGGGCGCGTTTCACGCGTCGCGTGTTTATGAGCTGCTGGGCAAGCAGGGAATCGGCACGGATCGGATGCCGGCGGTGCACGAACCTATCATGCGCACCGTGGGCTATCACATCCGCGCCGGCAAGCACGACGTGACGGCGTATGACTGGGAGCAGTATTTGCAGTTTGCGGACCTGCAGTGGAAGGGGCGTTAAGTGCGGTGCAGGTTGGCGATTGCCAATCGTCGTGCAGGATTCCATCCTGCCCCACCGCCGGCACGAGCGGCTCGGACATCAGAAGCGCTTCATCACCTCCAGGTAGCCGAAGCGGCCGTCTTTGCCCGCAGGATAGATCTGTCTGATAGCCGCGAGGCCTTCGGTATAACCGAAATAGCCGCTGACGGAAAGTCCGCGGTTGACGCGATAGTCGATACCGGTGTCGTAGAGGTTGCCTAGCGACCGGCGGCCGGACGTAGAGCGGCCGGTATAGCCGAAGGTCCAGGGCTGATAAGCCCCGCCGCCCGAGTACCAGAAGTCGTCCACCGCGCTCAAGCGC
>Ga0126381_100005461_pt1 | contig 13987 bp, 14 predicted proteins | sample PanSoiMetPlot_28_FD_96465 | JGI IMG/M metagenome (GOLD analysis project Ga0126381, IMG submission 96465) | Tropical forest soil microbial communities from Panama - MetaG Plot_28 | ecosystem: Environmental > Terrestrial > Soil > Tropical forest > Bulk soil | place: Panama | collected 2016-02-17
AACTCGGTCATCGGGTAATCACCAGGTGAATCTGATTCCCGTAGCCATGCTGCTCGAGTACACCGCGGTAGTTGGAGTCCAGATCGGCGATGAGTTCCGCGAGCCGCGCGGCCAGAGCCCGGGGCGCCCCGCCCCAGCCGTCGACCACCGTATCCGGGCGCAGTTGCGCGAGGATGTCGCTTACGAAGTTGTCCCCCCCCACGACGCCGGTCGTGCGCGGTGCGCCGGTCAGGAACCAACTGAGATGATTGACGAAGCTGTATCCCTGGCGTGTCGTGCACACGGCACTGCTCTTGCGCAGACGCTGCACCAGGCGCTCGACCGCCCGTGGTGTGAGGTAGTTGATCGCGTGCTGGTCGTAAAAGAACCTGCGGAACGCCTCGTTGCGCCATAGATCCTTGAGCGGGTCACTGAGACTCGGCGTCACGACGACGAGCTGTCCGCTCTCCTCCAGCATGTCGATGAGGCGCTGCAGGTAACTGAGCGGCGCAGGGACGTACTCGAGCACGTACAGCAGGAAGATCTTGCGGAAGCGGATGCCGCGGCGCTCGCAGGCTTCTAGGCTGAGGTCGCAGGGAATTTGCAGTTGCTCGTTGACGTATTGCGCCCGTACTCGGTTGAGCTCGACGCCGATGGGCACCGCGCCGGCTTCGCGTACCAGCTTCAGCAGGTAACCCCACGAACAGCCCACTTCCAGGACATTGGCACCGCGATCGGCGACACCCAGGTATTCAGCGATATAGGGAGCAGACTGCGCCAGGCCGTTGGCGAAGTCGCGCTCGCGGGCCGGAATGTCGAGACCTGCTGCCTTGAGGCGGGAGTCATCGAGCTTGTCTGCGGTGAGATCGGCCGTCGGGTCGTGCACCTGAAAATCGAAGTCGCACGCCGCGCAGTGCCAGAGCGTCAGATTCGTGCCGCCGCGCGCCTTGAGCGAACGGGCACTGGTCCGCGTACCGCAAATCGAACAGCCCATGGGCACGTCACGCGTTCCCGTTGGCGTCCACCCAGTTCCACATCTGCTCGAGCCCTTGCGACAACGAAACCAGCGGTGCATACCCCAATGCGCTGGTGATGCGCGATAAATCCGCGACACAACCCTTGATGTCGCCCGGAGTTCCTGCCGACTCCTCGATGCGCAGCCGCTCGCTCCGGCCCATGACGCGCGCCAGCGAGCGGATCAGTCCGTCGAACGTCGTCTTCTGTCCGGTGCCCAGGTTGAACACCTGATTGTAGGCACTGCCCCGCAGGCATTGCTCCCAGCCCTGACTCACGTCGTCGATGAAGATGAGATCGCGGAAGCGATCGAGGCTGCCTTTGACCTGAACGACGTCGCCCTGCCGCAGCATGTTCATGAAAATGCCGACGACACCCTGATCAGGCTTGGTGATGTCTTGCCCAGGCCCGTACACGTTGAACATCCGCAGCGCGTTCCAGCGGACACCCTTGGGCTGCGCGTAGTTCGTCAGCAGATGCTCGCAGGCGAGTTTGGACGTCGCGTATACCGACTTCGGCCTGCAGGGGACGTCTTCGTCGAGCGCCTCGCGATGCGGGTGATCTCCGTATACCACAAACGAGGAGGCGAACAGCAGCCGATCGACCTGGTTGTTGAGGCACCAGTTGATCGTATTGAGCGTGCCGAGAATGTTCAGCTTCACATCCAACACGGGGATTGCGAACGACCGCGGACCCGAGGATTGCGCCGCGAGATGCAGCACCGCGTCGACGCCCCCGAGTTTCGCTCGCCCGAGCGATTCCTCGTCGGTGATGTCTGCCCGCAGCACCTGCACCCCGGCGAGATCGGCGGGAGCGGCAGCGGCGGGATGCTCCAGCACCGCTACTTCTAGCCCCTGGGTGCGCAGGCGCCGCACCAGTTGCGAGCCAATGAAACCGAATCCACCGGTGACCAGTAGCTTGTTCATGCCGCCCGCGCGCCGGCGCAGAACGCGCGCGTTGCGTCCACGAAGCGCTCCATCACTTCGATCGGACCAACCGTGATGGTCGCGTATCGATCCCACGGGACCGCCCACGGACCCTTGACGTAGATGTTCTGCGCGCGCAAGGCTGCCACGTAGGCCTTGGCACGGGTCGCGTCGCCGAGATCCAGCAGCAGGAAGTTACCCCTTGAACCGCGGGCAGGGATACCCAGCGCCTCCAGCAGCGACCGGATTCGCTCGCGGGCCGCCACCACGCGAGCGTTGTATTGCTCGACCATGGAGTAGTTGTCCAGCAGATGCTCGGCGACCGCGTTCGAGAGTGCATTGCTCTCGTGCGCGAAGCGTGTCTTCGAGAGGACGCTCATGTTTTCCGAATTCGAGATCAGATAGCCGAGGCGGATGGATGGCACACCGAAACCTTTGGAAAACGTGCGCGCAACCACCACGTTTTCATACTTGTGAATGAGCGGGATGCCGCTCTCGCTGCCGAACATGTGATAAGCCTCGTCGATGACGAACAGGCAATTCCTTGCCATGGCCTGGTGTGCCATTTCCTCGAGCTGCATGGCATCGAAGCAGGTCTCGATAGGCTGGTTGGGGTTTGGAAGAAAGAACATCGTCGGCCGGCGCTCGAGAAATTCCTCGAACTGCCCATGATTGAACTTCAGGTCGGCTGTGCAGACGATTTCCTCGAGTTGCAGCTGGAAGAGGCGCGCATATACCTGATACATCGCATAGGTGGGCGCCACCACACCGATCAGGTCACCGGGCTCAGTCATGATCTCGTACAGAGTCTTGAGGCCCCCGTCGATGCCGGAGGTGAGCAGCAGCTCGGATTCCTCCACTCGGTGAAACCGGGCGAGCTTCTGATAGAGCCGCGTCGATTCCGGATAGACGCTGAGAAACCAGTCGGGCTGGTTGCCGAAAATCTCGGTCAGCATCTGCTTGGGCCAGACGTCCACCTTCTCATTGCGGTCCAGCCGCAAGCCCCGATCGAGGTCGCGGCCTTCCGAGACCCGGATCCGGGCGATCTTGTTCAGATAAACCTTGCGTTGAATGAACATCGTGTACCTTGATCTGCTGGAAATTGCTGGAAGTGATCAAACTGGAAAGATCTGCTGCTGCAGTGCATCGGCCCGCAGCAGCTGCTCGACCCGCAGTCGGTCCGCTTCGGTGTCCACCGACTGGCTCTCGTGGCGTGTGGGTACCATGCGGACTTTCAGGCCGTTCTCGAGCACGCGCAGCATGTCGACGGATTCCGCGATCTCTAGCGGCGTCGGCGCCATCAGCGTGTAATCGATCAGGAACTGACGCCTGAAGGGAATCACGCAGATCTGCTTGCCCATGGGCGCATTTACGCCCTTGGCCCGGGTCGGAATGGGCTCGCGCGAAAAGTACAGCGCGTTGCCGTTGCGGTCGCACACGACCTTGATGCAATTTCGGTCTTCGAACTCCGCGTTCCCGCTGATTCTCCCCAGCAAATTGGTGACGAGAATCGCGGGATCGGCGCGCATCGGCGCCACCGCCTCATCGATCATCTCCGGATATACGAGCGGTTCGTCTCCCTGCACCATGACAACGATATCGAATGCAACGCCGTCCTCGTGTTCAATCGTCGCAAGCGCCTCCGCGCATCGATCGGAGGCACGTTCGTGATGCTCACCGGTCATGACGACGCGGCCACCGATGGCGTGCACGTGGTCCGCGATCGCCGTGTCGCACGTCGCGACGGCAGTGGTTGTCAGGGTTTTATTGAGTGCCACGCGGCGGTACACGTGCTCGATCATCGGCACACCGAGAAGCAGTGCCATCGGCTTGCCGGGGAAGCGACTGCTGCCCATGCGCGCGGGGATCAGCGCGAGTATTCTCATTGCGTGCCGCCCGTGGTCGGGGCGGCGGCCGCGGGCCGCGCCGCGCCGTGGTTTAGCATGACGGCATCGATCGAGTACGCCAGAAAGCGATACCCTTCCGACTCCCGACGGCGCAATTCCTCCGGATCGGGCGCAACCACATGCAGGCCGCAGGCGACGCCCGCCCGCGCCGTTGTCTCGCGAATTCGCGTCAATAGGGACAGAAACCGCGGATGGCGGAACTCGCCTGTCTGCCCCATGGAGGCCGAGAGGTCGTAGGGCCCGATGAGGATGCCGTCGAGCCCCTCCACGGCGACGATGTCATCCAGCGCGTCGACCGCCCGATGATGTTCGATCATCGCCACGAGCAGCGGTGCCTGCGCCTCGCGCGCATAGGCCTCGAAATGGCGACCAAACAAGTTGGCGCGCGAGAACCCGACCCCACGTCGCCCTGCAGGCGGCCAACGGCATGCGTCTCTGATCTGCATCAGCTGCTGTGCGGACTCGACCATCGGCGCAATCACGCCGCCCGCCCCGGAATCCAGGGCGTGCTTGCAGTCTTTCGCTTCCGCCCTCGCCAGCCGCACGAGAGGTAGGGTTCCGCCGAGCTCGAGAGCACGGCACAGGTCGGGCAGCTGATGCACGCCAATGGCGCCGTGCTCCAGGTCTAGAGCCACCCAGTCATAGCCTGCCTGACCCATTATTTCGGCGACCGAGGCGTGCGGGATCTGCATCCAGCTGCCCACCGTGGTGCCGCCGTCACCAAGCTTCGCGCGCAGGTCATGGATCGCAGCCAATCTATCCATCGAGAAAATCCTTACATTGCGGACCGGCATAACTTTGCTGCAGCGCCAGGTTGGACGGCGTGCGCCGCAGCAGGAACGGCACGTTGGCCGCGAGCGCAGCTGCAAAGTCCGCCTCCGAGTCGCCGATCATGAGTGCGTCCTCGCAGCGGCAATTGAGTCGTTCCAGGACAGAGCTTATGGCGGAAGCCTTGGCAGTCGGCGCGCCGTGAACCTCCCAGAAGCACTCGGCAATGCCCGAGATATCCAGGATGCGCTCGATCTCCGCCTGAGGCGTGCCAGTTACCAGTACGAGTCGCTGCGCGGCGTGATTCGCCCGCAGGTACTCGCGCGCCCCGGGCACCCACGCCGCATCGAGCACCGCCTGGAAGACCACGGCCGAGAACCGCTCGCAATATCGCGCGACCTCATCGGGCGAGGCGGCCCTACCGGCCCATTGCAGATAGAGCGGCAGCTTCTCGAAGCGCGACACGCCGCCATGGTTCTTGTGGTGCTCCCGGACGCGTGCGGCGATCGCGGATCCAAAGGGCAAGAATAGCCGCACGTACGCCTCCGTCTTGACATCGACGGTTTCCTTGATGACTCCGTCGAAATCCCAGAAGACGATACTGCATTGCCTTAGCTGATCGTCGAGCAATCGGTTGCTACTTGATGATGTACGCACTGCCGAATGGCACGCGGTAAAACAGGCGCGGGGCCCTGGACGCAAGAAATTCATCCACCGCTCGTGTCGCACCCTCGAAGACCGCGTGGTTGTAGTCATCGATGACGATGCAGCCTCCGGGAACCACGCTGTCCCAGAAGAATTCCAGAGATGCTTTGGTCGGCTCGTACATATCCACGTCGATGTGCACGAACCGGACCGGACCCGGCTCGAACGACTCAAATGACTGTGGAATCCACCCTCGGTGCAGGTCCACAAAACCGAATTTCTCCGTCAGTAACCTGACGGACTCGAAGTCCGAGCGAAACTGCTCAATCTGCGCACGCTTCTCCTCCTCGGAAAGCTGGAACGACGACTCGTCCTTGACGCCGAAGTCCGACAGTCCTCCCTCGAACGAGTCAAATACATGGAATCGCCCGAAAAAATTCGCCTCGGCAAGCAGGGTCGCGATCGCCAACGTCGAGTGCCCATGCAAGCAGCCACATTCGATGACGTCTCCGACGGGCAGCCGCGCCGCATACGCCGCCAATTGAAATGTCGAATACAACCGACACTGCCTGAAGATGTTGTCAGTGGCGGTGCCATTGGTGGCGATCTGCGTGCTCTTGTAGAGTGAGCGCCATTGGTCATCCTCAACTAAGGGTCGCCAGATCGCGCGATTTATCAGCTCCGGCTGGCTTCGCGCGGATATCCGTGAAACAGTCACGTGGATGCCACGTGCGTCAAGCGCCGACTGCGCGGCACGGAACCCCTTTCTGAGCAGGCTCTCCATCAGTTGGTCCACGATAGGTCCGAGCCCCAGTGCAGGACGCTAGGTTCTCTCACCAATCTTCCTCGCCGGCACACCTGCCACGATGCTGTAGGGCTCGGTCGAACGAGTCACGACGGCGCCAGCAGCAACAATCGTACCGCGAGCGATCGTGACATCAGCAGTCACGACTACATTCGAGCCGATCCAGACATCGTCTTCGATGCGGATCTCGCCCGGAATCGAAGGCTGCTGCTTCATCGGAGTGTGGCGGCTCATGCCATGATTGGCCGCACGGAGAACCACGTTGGCAGCGATCATCACGTGATTGCCGATAATGATTCGCCCGCAGGATCCACCGATTTGTACATTGGTATTCACATCACAGTCGTCACCGATTTGCACGAAACTCGGGTCGTTCGCATACAGGTAGAGGTGCCCGCTGGAGGCGAAGTTGTCGCCAATCACGATGTTGCCGTGTCCAAGGATTACCGTGGGCCAGCGTAGATGCAGTCCCCGTCCGCAACGCTGCAGACGATGTTTCACGACTGCGCTGTAAATCACGCCCGCGACCAGTGCCGGATCCGAACATTGCCGCAACCGCTTGAGTATCAGGGACAGCAAGATCCGTCAGGGTGCCTGCCTGCGGCGTATGTCGTCGATCAATTGCAGCAGCCCTTGACCCAAGTCGACGTGCAGCAGAGGCGCATACTTGCGCCCGAGCTTCGGCTGGTAGGCATAGGGCGTCCGTACGTAGTGACCGGCGTAGCTTTCGTTGCGGAACTGAACCTCATTGGACATCCCCAGGATCTCTGCCAGCATCTTGAGCACGTCTGCCACCCGCATCGGCTGGTAGCCGGTGAGAATGACGCTTTCGTTGCGGAACTCCTCGCCGAGGGCGGTGACACTGGCGCGTGCCGCGTCTTCGACGTGGATATATTCCCGCACGGACTCAGGATCACCTTCGTAGCTGATTGTTCCTTGTACCAGCGCCTCGCGCACGATGCGAAATAGGCCGTTAGTCTCGTCGGCCCGCGGTCCATACAGCGAGCCGTAGCGAAGAATTGTGAAATCCAGCTCGTAGGTGCGCTGGTACTCCTCCACATAGAGCTCCGCCGCCTGTTTGCTGCAACGGTAGAAGCCGCCCTGGCGGCTGTATACATAGACGGTACTGGCGTACACGAAGCGTTTCACGCCGCCGGCGCGACATGCCTCGAGTGCGTTCACCGTGCCCTGGACGTTGACCTGGACGGTTTCGAGGGGTTTGTCGCGCGCCGCGTCGAGATCCGCTAGCGCCGCAAAGTGATAGACGACGTCTGCCCCTGCGACTGCCTGCCGTACCGAATTGAGATCGAGAACATCGCCAACGATCATACGCTGTGCGGGGCGGCACCATCTCGATGCGACAACATCGAAGATCCGCACCGCGTAACCGGAATCCGTCAGCTGATCGGCGACGTGTGATCCGAGAAAGCCCGCACCGCCGATGACACATGCAACACTCATTCTTTGGCGGGGCTCCCGTGGGGTGAGGCGACTTTATCGCCGATGTACAGTGCGTTGCCGTTCGCGGCCAAGCGATGCTGCAGCTTGTAACCGAGAGGCTCGAACAGTTGGCGGTAATCGGAGCACCGGTAGTAGTGGTCGCCCAGAATCGGATCCGGTGGAAACAAGCGGCGAAAATCCGTGACCAGCCGCCTCTCGCGCAGCAGCACGCCGAGGAATCTGCGCGCCAGCACGCGCAAACCGATCTCGTGCTCACCGCTCACGATGATCCGGCCGTCGGGCTTCAAAACCCGGTCGCATTCGCTGAGCAGGTGCCAGGGCCGATCGGCATGGTGGAAGGCTTGCGAGAGGAACACCACGTCTATGGAATGTGCAGGCAGGCGCAGGTCGTAGAAGCTGCCGAGGTAACGGTGGATCTTATCAGCACACCCTGAGAACATGCTGACCGAGTGGGGAAACAACCGCTCCAGGCGGTGCCTGGAGATCTCCACCGCGTGCACTTCGGCGACGCTGGCGATCCTTGAGATCAGTGCCGAGGTCCAGCCGCTCCCGGCCGCGAGATCCGCAACACGCAACTCGGCCCCTGGCATGCCGCTAATGAAGGGCTCGGCCTGACGGTACTCGTGCAGCAGGCCCGAGGACTCCAGGTAGCGGTGACACTTCACGTAGTCGCCGTCCTCGATCCACCACTCTTTCTTCTTCTCCGCCTCGATGTCGTTCCAGTACGCAGCCGTATAGATCTCGCGCAGCTGGCTGTCGCTGAGCCACGATTGCACCTCGCGCAGCGGCACCGGGCTAGCTGCCGGCACGCTGCGGAGCGCCTCGACCGAGAGGGTCACACGCCCTTCGGCAGCGCCTCGCGCTGCACGCCGTATTCGTCCGCCGGCACCGGTGAGCGCAGCGGCTGACCGGTCAGAAAGCGCACGGCTTCCTCGGTGGCTTCGATTTCCATGCGTACCCGGCAGTCGACCGACATCGAGCCCATGTGCGCGGTGAGCAGGCATCGCTCGATCCCCGTCAGTTCTCCAGTGTAGGGCTCGTGTTCGAACACATCGATGGCTGCACCGCCGAGGTGCCCGGCGCGCATTACCTCGGCGAGATCGTGCTCGTTAACGATGCCTCCGCGGGAGCAGTTGATTAACAGGGCATCGGGCTTCATCTGCAGCAGGTGATCACGGCGGATCATGTTCTTGGTGTGCGCTGTCAACGGCACGTGCAGGCTGATCAGATCCGCCTGTCGATAGATCTCTTCCTTCCCGACCCAGTCGAGCTTGAGTTCCGGAACCAGTTTCAGATCTGGGTTGATGTCGTTGACGAGCACTCTGGGAGTGCCGAACGCCGGGATTCGGCGCAACACGCGTGCCCCGATCCGTCCGGCGCCGATGATGCCGACCGTCACCTCCGCGATTCGCCGACCGCAGTGCCTCTGCCACCGACCATTGTGCAGCTGCAGGTTGGCAACGTGCACTGAGCGTAGCAGCGAGAGCATCAGCGCCACGGTAAGCTCTGCGACTGCGGGTGCCGGGGCGTCTGGAGTGTAGGACACCTGGATGCCGCGCTGCTCGGCAGCCAACAGATCGACGCTGTCGAGGCCGATGCCGACGCGTGAGATGAGCTTCAGGCGCTTCGCACGCTCCAGAACGCGTGCGGTGATCGGCTCGGTTCCCGCGATCAGCACATCGCAATCGACAGCCATCTCGGCGAGCTCTCCCTCGGTGAGCCTGCGTCCGAGTGGATTGATGGTGTAGTCGACGCCCGCGGATTCGAGCTGCTCGAGCGGCAGACGGTTCTTGTCCGCGAACGGAACGGTCGTGATGAGTGCCTTAGGCTTGGGCATGACGAGATTGTGGGTCGCTTGCCCGGGAACGGGAAGCTCTGGAGTGAATAGTAACCGGGAGCAGCTCTAGCGCAGCAGCCGGAGACCCGCGATTCACGTAGACACTGTAGTACGTTTGGTCGCGAAGACGTGGCAGGGGCTCGAAACCATATTGCCGTATTGCTTTCACCAGCCCGTCCACCGCGGCGAATATGTGCACTCTTTTTTTGAGCATCGCCAGAGCGGACTCGGCAAACGGGAATATCGGGTCCAGCATGAGAAAGATATCGACATCGAATGGCAGTGCCTCGAACAACGGCGTCGAGGCAATCTCGAATACCACCAGCCGCGGCCGCCATCGCGCAAGATACTCCGTCCACGTGGCCCGCACGACCACCCGCACACGCCGCAGTCTACGCAAGGCTTCGAGGTTAGCGGAATCATCCTCCCCGAAATATAGCGGAGGTTTGACGACGCACGTGAGGTCCTCGCGCGCCTCCATCGCTTGCAGAATTCGAGCCTGGCGTTGCACGAGCTCGCTCTCGGGCATGCGGGCAACATCGAACAAGGAGTTGCAACTCGTGGGCGGGAAGGCAATATCCACGGGCCGCCTGCGTCGCCTGACAGCGCGCGGTGGGTTCCCGGCAGGAAAGAACGCGCAGCGTGCCTCGCTCGAGGGGTAGGTCGCGGCGAACTCCCGTTCGCCGAAACCATACGAGAGGTAGTGGGTACAGCGGTTGAAGTCTGAATCAAAGTGAATTGTGCCGAGATCCTGATCGCAATAGTTCGCACCGTGCTGGCGCCCGAGTACCGGCACGCCAGTGCACAGCAAGAGCTCCGCCAGAAGATTGAGCTGCGGCCGGGTGACGAGAGGAGCGTCCCACGCCGCGGCGCTTATTGTCTGCGATTGCAGCATCAACTGTGCATGCGCCAAAGGAAGCAACAGTGGCGATGCATTCTCCAGCAGGTACGCGGCGAATCGATGCTCGCCCTTACCGTCTGTCTCGGGCCTCCGCGTCCGTAACCACTCGACGACGGCTCTTTTCATCTTGTCAACGATCAGCTCTGCAGCACGCGCTGAGACTCCGCTTCCCGGCACGATACCGCTGCGGGGGACCCAAATCCGGCGCAGTCCACAATTGCACAGCAGCGTCTCAAAAAACGTCTCCCGACCAGGATCGAGTAGAAGCACGATTCCAGACGTGCCACGCCGCTCTTGCCGCTCACTGCGCCAGCGACGGAGCCGCCGTGTCAGCAGGGCAAATGCCCCGCCAGGCGCCTGAAACACTCGCCGTATGCCGGCATACCAACTACGGGCGATGCTCCCAAATCGACGGATCACAGAACGCGCGCACTGAATCTCCGCGTAGTCGACTTCGTGCGCTCGGCACGTTCGCGCTGCCGCCGCGACAAATGAAAAAAGATGATCGTTCGACGTGCCTAACGCGTAGTAGAAGCGAACGGAGCGAACACCACCCGTGCCAAGACGGGAGGCAAGAATTCTCTGGAAAAACGTGATACCCGCGAGGTGGTACTGGCCACGATACTTGAAGACGACATGAAACAATTCCATCCGGGGTAATCCCGCGGCTGCACACATGGGTGCGCCAACAACATCATCAAGTCGCCCGAGCACCTCATCGAGCTCGCGCGATGCGCTCTCGAGCTGCGCGCGCGCCTCATCCATGCTGATGAAGTCGGAAAAGTCCTGAGACCTGATGCCGCGCGCGGCGAGAAACCCGACCACGCTGTAGTGTGTAGAGAGAATCTCGACGTCATTCCCCGGCATCCCGCGTCTGAGCAGGGCCCGGGCCGCGCTCGTGGAATCAAGAATAATCAGTGTGCGAACTGCAGGGCTCGTCTGACCTTTAGGGTGTAATTCCATGTCTCTCTCAGCCGCCGACGAGCTGCCAGCTCATGGGAGTGCCTTTGCGGACATCGCACACCACGCGTTTGCCGAGCAGCGTTTCCAGGTATTTCGGAGCCAACCCGAGTCCCGGACGAATACAGCGCAGGTTGTCCCGTGTGAGCACGGTTCCCGCTTTGAGATCGTTGACCACATAGAGCGAGCGGCGGAACACGAGGGAATTGCGCTCGCCCTGAGTTGGCCCGAAGCTCACGTGCCCAAGGGCCTGCCAGGCGCGCTCCGCCTCCACCACCAGACTGCGCAGTTCGTCCGGCTCGAGCGAGAAGGAGCTGTCGACACCTCCATCGGCACGCCGCAACGTGAAGTGTTTCTCCACGGCAACCGCACCGAGGGCGACCGAAGCTACCGCGGCACCGATGCCCATGGTGTGGTCAGACAGACCAACCTCACATCCGAAGGTGGCCCGCATCTGCGGGATCGTCGTGATATTGCTGCTGCCGGGAGTCGCGGGATAGGTGCTCGTGCACTTCAGGAGCACGAGGTCGCGGCAGCCAGCCTCCCGTGCAGCACTCACCGCTTCGTCGATCTCGGCAATCGTCGCCATCCCGGTCGAGATCAGCATCGGCTTTCCAGTCGCGGCGACTCTCCGGATCAGGGGTAAATGCACAATCTCAAAGGACGCGATCTTATAGGCTGGCACCCCGAGAGCCTCAAGGAAATCGACGGCCGTCTCATCGAACGGGGTGCTGAAACAAAGCATGCCCTGTGTGTGCGCGCGCGCCATGATCGGCTCGTGCCACTCCCAGGGAGTGTGGGCGAGTCGATATAGACCGTACAGGTTGGTGCCCTTCCACAGACTCTCCTCGTCGCGGATGAAGAACTCACCGGAACTCACATCAATCGTCATCGTGTCGGCTGTATATGTCTGGAGTTTCAGTGCGTGCGCGCCCGCAGCAGCAGCCGCGTCAACGATCTCTAAGGCGCGCTGCAAAGACTGATTGTGATTACCAGACATCTCCGCAATGACGAATGGCGGGGAGTCCAATCCAATGCTGCGATTGCCTATTTTCATTCGGTTCACTCAACTTCGGTTGGCCGTCCCCTAGCACTGACCGCGGAAGGTGATGACGTCCGATCCCTCCACGGCCTGAGCCGCGAACCCCAGCGCTTCGAATATGCACATCGACGGCGTATTTGAACGCCTTACGTGTCCAAACACCGTGGTCGGTCCGACCTCGCGACGCAGTTGAGCGAGAGCTGTGGACAGCAGCCGTTGCCCGAGGCCGCGCCCGCGAAATGCAGGGCCGAGTGCGTAATGCGTCTCCCATTCAGTCCCTGCCCTCTCGAAGCGCACCTGGCCGACGGGGGTGCCGTGTTGGGTCTCGATAACATATAACTGGCAACCGTCGACGTTCCGTAACCGCTCAGCGAACCATCGTTGATGGGTTTCAGCATGGATGCGGTCCGGTGAAAATCCATTGCGCCGCGTGCCGGGGTCATTGGCCCACGACAACAACAGACCTTCGTCGCACGGCCGCGCGTGGCGCGCGCACAAAAGGTCGTCGGCGCCGAGCAACATCGCATCGCAAACGCGGCGAGCTCCCGCGCCGTCGACGACATCGAGGCAGCGCTCGGACCAAGTCCTATCCAAACCGGATTCGATCAGGCCCCGGAGAGCCTCTTCGATCTTGTCGCCATCGACTTCTTCCTCGTCGCCCAGCCATATAGCGAGCCGTCGACGATGCAGCTCCGCGGCAATCGCACGCTGATTCTGCGCGCGAGTAATTACGACAGCGGGCAATCCGAGGCACAGCCGCTCCCAGCTCGTCGTGCCGGCGGCGCCCAGGCTCAGATCTGCCCGCGAGATCAAGGTCGCAAGAGAAGGAACGTCGTGATGAAAAGTCACACGAGTGCCGTCGGTCACGGAATGGGTTTCGATGTTCCGGTTCGACGTCAGGACAACATCCAGCGCGACATCCGCGGGGCAAGCGCGCAATGTGGCCTCGAGCGCCCGACGGGTAAGACACTTTCGGTCCTCGCCGCCAAAGTACAGCAGGACTCGTCGAATCGCTCCCGCGCGCGGCGGGATCCGCGAATGCAAATCCGCGTACACTGATTGCAGTAGTGCGAATTGCGGCCCCAACAGGGTCGTGCATTTCGTCGGCACTCTGCCAACGTACCGCTCATCCTGATCGGCAACGAGATTCTGGTCGAGCAGCAGGTCGCAATCGTGGCCACGGTTTGCGAGGTCATCGATGACCATGGTGCGTTCTACCACCGGCCTGAGTGCCGACTCCCAACGTCGATCGATACCATAGTGATCCACAACCAACCAGGTAGGCCGCCACCCGAGCTCGCCAATCGCGTCACGCGTCTCATCGGCATCGTCGGACCATGCTGCACCCAGCAAGACTGCGTCCGGATCCCCGGCTGCCGTGGAGTCGTCGCGGGGCGGCAACCTGACAAGTTGAAACCCCCGCATCGCGATAACCGCTCCGAGGTCGCCGTCGCGTTGGCGGCAGATGAAACACACGGACGCACCGCGTGTGCGCAGAGCATCGGCAAGCGCAAGGGTGCGCATGACGTGGCCTGAGCCGATTGTCACTCCTGAGTCGACACGTATGGCGATTCCCGGCATTTAGCGAGCCGCCGCCACGAAGGCAGTTCTCGTCGCAACGCCAGCGGCAGCCAGGTAGCGCTTGGCCTCGGCGGGCGTCTGCTGCGTAAAATGAAAAATGCTCGCGGCGGCGACGGCTGACGCTCCGGCCTCCTGAACAGCCCGCCGCATGTCCTCGTAGT
>Ga0126381_100005462_pt1 | contig 13986 bp, 11 predicted proteins | sample PanSoiMetPlot_28_FD_96465 | JGI IMG/M metagenome (GOLD analysis project Ga0126381, IMG submission 96465) | Tropical forest soil microbial communities from Panama - MetaG Plot_28 | ecosystem: Environmental > Terrestrial > Soil > Tropical forest > Bulk soil | place: Panama | collected 2016-02-17
AAGGCGTGATACCGTCAGGGCTCGACCCGCCTCTAGGGTTCACTCTCGATGGTGAACAATTGGTACCATAACGAAAATCCAGATTGCTACTCTTTGATGTCGCGGAATAGAATTCCTGCTGGAGCGGGTCGCAAGTCCGTTAACTCTCGCCGAGTCCAACAGTGTGGTTTACCGCTCAAGGAGACTGTTATGCGCAAGCCTAGTTGGCTCGGACAAGCCACAGGAAATCGGAGACGACTCACGGGACGGATACGAGTCTGCTTCACTTCCTTGGCGCTTATGGTGGCGTCTGCCACCCTGGTTTTTCTCGTCTGTGCTGCAGTAGCCGGACAAGAAAGCAAGGTCCCATCTAGTGAGATCAACCCTTTGGTTAGTCACACGGTTCCGGACGGCGGCATCGCCAACAACAGTGACGCAATCTATGTGCACGACAAGCTGATGCAGGTCGGGGTCGTCGATGGCGGCACTCCCGTGCTGCGTTTCGTCGAATGTCGCCACTATCCGAGAGAACACATGAAATTAGCCCAAGTTGGCCTTACGTCCGCCGGGACCGCAGTCATGCGTCTGATCGCTGGGGACCGTTGCCAATTCGCACCCGATGCGCCGGTCTCAGACGACGGGGTGGCTGGAGGAGTCCATCCCGAAAACCACCACGCGCTGGAGTACCAGCGGCCTCCGTTTCCAGGTTTGGAACTTCAGCGTCAGCCCGTGAATGATCGTCTAAGCATATATCGGCGATATGTATGTGAAAAGTTCGGAACAGCCTGTCCAATTGCATTGGCGGTTCAGCTTGCCGAAAACCCGACGGGTGCTTGCGAAATTTACCACTACAATTCCGCTGACGGGACGCTTGATTGGGGGTTCTTTCAGATCAACACCGTGCACCTGACGAGGCGGGGGTTGAATCTCCGAGATCTGCTGGATTGCAAAGCGAACATTGATTTCGCATATAAGCTCTTTAGCGAAGCCGGGTTCGAACCGTGGACCGTATATCGTAGCGGTGCGTACCTGAAATTTCTCGCGCATCGACCCGAAGAAGGGTCTACTGTTGCCGCGAATCGGCTCTCGATAGGAAATCACATCTTTCGCACATCTGTAGATCTGTTCTGATTTCGGACACGTTGTCGCCCTTGCTTCCCGATATCGTCAAATATCGTTAGGCTCAGAGCTCGTGAGAGGATGAAATGCATATCCGGTAGGAGCGTGCGTCAGTGGACCGACCGTTCGTGGTTATCTCGGGCCTGCCAGGGGAGTGGCAAGTCACGGCTGGAGTCCGGCTCGCTCCCTTGTTGGGCCTGGCCGTCATAGACAAGGATGAGATTCTGGAGCGCCTTTTTCGAGGAGAAGGGTGTAGGTGACCCCGCATGGCGCCGTGCTCTCAGCCGCGAAAGCGACCTTCACTTCCGCACCGCAACCAAAAACTCCGAAGGGGCGATCCTGGTGTCCTTCTGGCGCCTTCCCGGCATGCCTTTGGACTCGGGGACGCCGACCGATTGGTTGCCGGCCCTCTCACGTCGTATCGTCAATTTGGAGTGCGTATGTCCTCCAGTGGTTGCCGCGTCCCGTTACTGTCAGCGCCGGGGCCACCACGGCCACCTCGATCAGTGCAAATCACCCGATCAAATTTTGACGAGCATCCAAGCGTTGGCTGAATTAGGGCCCTGAGCGTCGGCCGGCAACTGCTGTGCGATACTTCGTGCGACATCGATCTCGCCCTATTGGCGAACAAGATTTCCGAAGCCCTCGATCGGCCTTAACTCTTCGGGGCGCCGACTCACCTGACGGTATGGTTATCATTCCGGAGATTGGCGTGGCCCAGCCCCGGTAGCGTTATCTGGTCATATCGGTAGCCGCGTGCAGGGGTTATGGGAACACGCCAGCCGGAGGACGCCAGGAACGGGGGGCGAGTTGCGGGTGAAATGACCACTCGATCGAGGGCCGGTGGCGGTTCATAACTCGCGGCTACTTGACGGCAGCAACGCCGCGTCTCCGACCACGGTTACGAACTCCATGTAAGATATCTGCATGCTACGCCTGACACTGGCCGTGATGCTCCTTTCCGGCGCTCCGCTCGCGGCGCAGTCTCTCGATGGCCTGTGGAGGAGCGAAGGTTATGGGTACGTCTTCGAGATCAAGGGGCCGACGCTGAAGGCATTCGAGGTGACCACGCAAACTTGCCGGCCCGGCTTCACTGCCAGGCGTCAGGCCGCCTCGATGGCCGGCCGCGATGCCACATATCGGACCTCGTATGGCGAGGTTTATTTCGTCAAAACCGGCGGTGGCGACCGGCGCCTGCTGCATAACGATGGCTCGGCATCCGACATTCGTATCGACCGGCTGGCGAAGATGCCCCCGGAATGCGTTCCGCCAACCGGAAACACACCGCTGGACAATTTTAATGTGTTCACCCACACGTGGGCAGAGAACTACATCTCCTTCGACTTGAAACATGCGGACTGGGACGGGATTGTGGCCCAAAGCCGTCCCAAAATAACGGATCGCACCTCGCCGGCTGCTTTATTCGAGATTCTGCAAGGAATGATCCAGCCCTTCGGCGATGCGCACACCTTTATTCACGCGCAAGACCTGAAGCGCGATTTCCAGGGCCTTCGTGCCGGCACGGATCGCGCGGCTAAGGATGTGGTGGGGGACGCCGGCTTGCGTGAATTTCGAAGCCATGGCATGGCCAGGCTGCTGGCCGTGACGGATGCCGCCTATCTCCACGGGCCTCTTCGCAGATTTTGCAACGATCAGCTTCAATTCGCAAAAATCGATGCGGGCACTGGCTATCTCCGAGTCGTCTCCTTCTCCGGATATTCGAAGGGCGGTTTTGCGGAAGGTCTGTCAACACTCGAGGAGGGCTTGGATCAGATCTTCTCCGATTCCGCTCTCAAGGCGCTCGTGATCGATGTGCGCATCAACTTCGGCGGGGAGGATCCCTACGGACTTTCCATTGCATCCCGGCTGGCGCTGAGCGAGTATTTGGCGTACACGAAATACGCGCGGTCCAGTGCGGTAGAACATGATCGGTGGACACCCGGAGACCCGAGCGTCGTCCGGCCTGTTTCCCGCCCCGGATTTCGCGGTCCGGTCGTGGAACTGACGGGGCCCGCTTACCATCAGCGCCGGCGAGACCTTTACGCAGGCATTGATGGGTCGTGTCCCTCATATCACGCGCATCGGCGAGAACACCCAGGGAGTATTCTCCGATGTTCTGGTTCGCCGCATGCCGAATGGATGGGTCTTCGGATTGCCGAATGAGGTGTATCGAACCATGGAAGGAATCGCCTTCGACGGGCCGGGCATCCCACCGGACATAACCGTGCCGGTGTTCGCGGCGGAAGACGTCGCCGCCGGGAAAGATCCAGCCATGGCGAAAGCGCTCGAGATCCTTCGTTCCGTTCAGTAACGCCACCGTTAACTATATGGCCTCGAGAACGGCGGGGTTCGAAAACCGGAATTGGAAATGCCAGAGCGATATGCTGCATCGTTAGTCATCGCAGACTGACGGTTACTGCGTTGGCCGTCTGCCCATCCATCGTCAGGACAACGGGAACTTCGCCCGCGCCGGCCAGGCTGTGTGGAACCAGCAGATTCACCTGGTCGAACGCCGGCGATTGTGGTGACGATCGCGGTGCGGTGATTTCCCCTTCGAGAACCTCGGCTATTACGGACCTTTATCATCAGCGTGATGCCAGCGCAGAGCAGCGGCAATATAATGATTCGATGTCGCCCACTCAAGCAACCGAGACAAGCCGGGCTCCCGACGTGATCGCGCGCCTGGTACCCGACGCCATTACCGCCAGCGCGATTCTAACTTTGGCGATGGCGTTGGTAGCGGCATTCATGGGCAATCCAATCGCCCGCATTGCCGATGCCTACCAGCAAGGGCTCTGGATGCTGCTGCAGTTCACGATGCAGATGACTCTCGTCATCGTGCTCAGCTCGGCGCTGTCGGTGACGCCTTTCTTCCGCCGTGCGATCGCCTCGCTGACGGAATTGCCGCGAACTCCGAGGCAGATTGTCGTCATGGCGTTCCTTCTCAGCGGCGCGGCATCCTATTTATTCTGGGGGCTCGGGTATGCGCTTGGCCCGCTGATAGCGATTCTGTTTGCAGCCAGCGCCGAGCGCCGAGGGATCGCAATTGATTTTCCTTTCCTGCTCGGCGTCACGTACGGGGCCCAGGCTCTCTGGCAGTATGGGCTCTCGTCGAGCGGTCCGCTGCTGATCGCCACTCCGGGCCACTTTCTTGAGAAGACCATCGGCGTGGTTCCTCTCTCGACCACCATCTGGTCGCCGGCCGCGCTGATCCACGAGGCCGTTTACGCAGCGGCCGCCATCTTGCTGGCATGCCGTTTGCTGCCCAAGCAGTCACGCGGCATTTCCCAATATCCCGAAGCGCTGGATCTGGCCAAATCGGCGCCAGCGGTCCGGGAAAGCGTCAGCGGGCAAAGCTTCGCGCAGCGCCTGGAGAACAACCCCGCAGTCACTATCGTCCTTAGCCTGCTGTTGGCGTCATGGCTCTTCACGCATTTTTTTGTGAAGCGGCTCGGATATGACATCAATACGCTGAATACCACGCTGCTGCTGCTTACGCTTCTGTTGTATCGCAGCGTGAAACAGTTCGCCAAATCGGTCGAACAGAGCGCCGGCCGCAGTTGGGCAGTCATCATTCTGTATCACCTTTATGCGGGCGTCGCGGGCCTGGTGCAATACACCAACGTCGGCGAGCGCGTTTCCGCCTTTGCGGCGTCGATTTCCAATGCGTCCACCTTCCCTCTAATTACCGCGCTGGCGGGGACCGTCTTCGCCTGTTTCATTCCGTCGAGCGGCGGGCAGTTCGCGGTTCAGGGATTCGTCACGGTAAAGTCTGCGATGGCGGCAGGCGTTTCCGTCCAGCGGGGAATTCTCGCGCTCGGCGTCGGCGACCACATGGGAAACTTTCTCACGCCCTTCTGGTATATGGTGGTCGCCGGAATCGCGCGCGTCGATTTCCGGATCTTCTTCGGCTACGGATTTCTGTTCGCTGGATTGTGGTTCGCGATTGGCGCGCTGGTATTCACCTTCGCTCCCTGCTGAACGATTTACGCGAACGCCGGCGACACGCGCTGCCAGACGTGCTCGGCGGCCTTTACTGGATCGTAGCCGGGTTGATCGAATACATCCACGCTGACTTCAACCACCACGCCGCCGCGATAGCCCAAATCTACGAGATTGCGCATGTAGGAGCGGAAATCCACCTGCCCATCGCCCGGCAGCACGAAACGGTGATTGGGGGCCGAGCCGACCGTATCTTTTATATGGACAAAAACCGAATGGGGCACGATCTGATCCATGGTTTTGCGCATATCCAGTCCGAACGCCTGATAGTGGCTGTAGTCGTAGACCAGCCGCAGCCGTGAGCTGTTCACCTGATTGAAAAGCCACAGCGCGCGTTCCGGCCGGTTCATCGCGGTTTTGGAATGCGCCTTAATGGCGAGCGTGAGGTCGAGCTGTTCGCAGCGCCGTGCCCATCTGGCGAGTTCCTCGGCCATCAGTTGTTTGCGATTTTCCCAGGCCTCATCGCGGCCCCCGACCGTCGTCTCGAGAACCGACGGCGGGCCCGGAGAGCACTCATGGCATACCTCCGCGGCCGCGCGGAGGCGCTCGAGATTATCTGCCGGATTCGCGCCCGCGCGCGCCAAAGCCATATTCTCCATGTTGGCTGGCAGCGATAGCCCGAGATCCCGGAGTCTTTGGCGGATCTCGGCGCGTACAGCCCGGGTCAGCAGTTTCGGTTCGGTGTCCCAACCCGCGCGCAGGGAGAGTTCCGTCGACTTGTATCCGATGCGCGCGACCTGCCCCATGCCTTCGCGCCACGGGAGCGTCTTCATACCATACAGGCTGAATCCGAAGACGAGGACGCGCGACGGCGCGGGAGCCTGCGCCTCCGCCAAGGCGCATGCCGCGGCCATCGAAACAAAGCAACGGCGGCTGATTCGGGGGGCTCTCAGCCTATCCACTGCGGATTCCTCGCCGTGGCGTCGAAGCGTGTCCCGGTTTTGAATACCTCGAACTGACCCGCCATCGCGGCGCTCTTGGTCTTTGCCGCAAGCGTGGCCACTTCCGCCTCGCTCATCGGTTGGAACGTGCGGACGGCTTCAAACGCCTGGTCGACGCGATCTAACGTGTCCATTCCGGTGATTACGGTCGAAGTCGGAAGATTCAGCGCGTAGTGCAGGCACTCGATGGGCGTGACCGTGTGGCTGTCCAGGATCATCCCGCTGCCCATCGTCTTCATCGCCAGCACGGCAATGCCCTGCTCCACGAGTTTTGGAACCACCTGATGAGCAAAGCTGCGGAAGTGATAGTCCATCAGATTGAGCGGCATCTGGCAGGTATCGAAATGGAACTTGTGCTGCGCCGCCACTTCCAGCATGCGCAGATGAATGGCCGGATCCTTGTGGCCGGTGAAGCCGATGAATCGGATCTTGCCCGCCTGTTTCGCTTCCATCAGCGCTTCGAGGGGGCCACCGGCCGCGAAGAAGCGATCCGGATCTTCCATGCGGATATTCTCATGGAATTGCATCAGGTCGACGTGATCGGTCTGCAAACGCTGCAGCGATTCGTCGATCTGTTTGGCGGCCAAAGCTTTGATGCGGCCGTCAAACTTGGTCATCAGGAACACCTTCTGGCGGTAGCCGTCGCGAAGAGCCACGCCCATGCGGCGTTCCGCCTCGCCGTCGACATAGTCCCAGCAGTTATCGAGAAACGTGATGCCGCGATCGACCGCCGTGCGGACGATCGATGTCGCCAGCTCCGCTGAGGCGGCGCGTCCGATATGAGCGCCCCCCAGCCCAATGGCGGATACTTTCTCTCCCGTCTTGCCGAGCGGCCGGTAGATCATGTCCGATGACGCCGCGCGCGCCCAAGGCAGAGCCACGCCCGCCGCCAATGTTCCGATTGCCTGTCTTCGGTTCATTTCCACCTCCTGTGTCATTTGAATATGCGCTGCGCCATCTCCTCCAGATTGGCGCGCCAGAGAATCCAGCTATGCCGTCCACCCTCGGCCGGGTGAAACTCGTGGTGGATGCCGTTGTGCGAGAGGATCTCGTCGACTGTCTGCGTTCTCTTGAACAGGTTATCGAGCGTCCCGCATCCCACCCACAGCAGCGAGAGGTTCCTGTTTACGAGATCCGCCTGCTTCAATTGCTCGGCATAGCGCTGGGGGATATCGGACTCGGTCACCGGGCTGAAGACCCCGATCCAACTGAACTGATCCGGGTGGCGCAGCCCCATGGCGAGCGCCTGCATTCCGCCCATCGATAAGCCGGCAACGGCGTGATTCTTTGCGCCCGCCGCGACCCCATAGCGCGCTTCCAATGCGGGCATGATGTCGTTCAACAGGTCCTGCTCGAACAAGGCGTTGTTGCGTCCGGAATCCGGACTTCCGAACGGCACGGCGTGCCCGAACGGCATCACCAGAAGCATGGGCCTGGCGCGCTTCTCGGCGAGCAAATTGTCGAGAATGAAATTCGCGCGGCCGATCGCTTCCCAATTCGTCTCCGCGTTGCCCGACCCGTGCAACAACACGAACACGGGATAGCCGCCCCGTAAGCGGGCGTCGTAGCCCGGCGGCGTATAGACGAAGAACCGCCGGGCCTCCCCGCCCAGCGTCTTCGAGTGGTACCAGTTCTCCTGCACGATGCCGTGCGGCACGTCCCGAATGTCATGCATGCTCGGTGGATCTGCCGGAACCACCACCAGGCTCTGGGCTGCTCCATTGGCGGCGAACTTTACCAGCGGATTTCCAGGGTCCGCGACCGTGACGCCGTCGATGGTGAACGAGTACGCCATCACCTCGCGCGGCAGGGGGCCGACGGTTACCGACCAGACGCCGCTCTCATCGCGCGTCATCGGCACCGCGGGCGAAACGTCGATGCCGCCGGGCGCGACCCATTCTCCCAACAGCGCCACCTCTTTCGCCTGCGGCGCGCGCAGCCGAAAGGTGACGTGGCCATCCGCCGCGACTTCCGGAGACACGATCGGCGCCCGCCGTGGACGCGCCGGTTGCGGTGGCGCGGGAGAGCCTTGCGAAAAGGCGCACGAGCACGCGGCGGCAAGGGCCAGAAGGGGCTTCATGGTTTACCACTCCTATGCCAGAACTTCCGGAATGAGGTGGCCGTGTACGTCGGTCAGGCGCATGTCACGGCCGTTGAAGCGATAGGTCAACTTCTCAAAATCGAGCCCGACCAGGCGCAGGATAGTCGCGTGCAGGTCGTAAACCGTTTTCGGATTCTCCACCGCGCGGTAGCCGTACTGATCGGTCGCGCCGACGATGGCCCCTCCTTTGACGCCGCCCCCGGCCAGCCACACGCTGAAGCCAGACGCATTGTGATCGCGGCCGTCCATGCGCTCGGAAATCGGCAACCGGCCGAATTCGCTATGCCAGACGAGGAGCGTCGACTCGAAAAGTCCGCGGCCCTTCAGGTCGTTAATGAGCCCCGCGATCGGCTTGTCGGTCTCGGCGCAATGCTGCTCGTGGTTGCCCTTGAGGTCCCAGTGGGCATCCCAACTCGGTTCGAAGTTGCCGCCGCCGGAATAGATCTGCACATACCGGACGCCGCGCTCGATCAGCCGGCGCGCCATCAACGCCTGCCGGCCGAAGTAACCCGTCACATCGTCGTCGATTCCGTAGAGGGCCTTGGTCGCCGCCGATTCTTTTGCGATGTCGATGGCTTCCGTAGCCGCCGTCTGCATCTTGTATGCGAGCTCGTAGGTATAGATGCGGGCCGATAGCTCGCTATCGAGCGGATTACGCTCCAGATGCTGCTCGTTCAGCTGATTCAGGAATTTCAGCCATGCCGCCTGCTCTTCCGGCGTGCGATCGGCCGGCGGCCTGAGATCGACGATGGGCGGCCCGCTCGAACGGAACTGCGTACCCTGATAGGCCGCGGGCATATATCCGTTGCCCCAATTCGGCGCGCCATTAATGGGTCCGCCCCGATTGTCCGTGAAGACCACGAAGCCGGGCAGGTTCTCGTTCTCGGTGCCGAGCCCATAGGTGACCCAACTACCCACGCTGGGCGCGCCGGCCAGAATCGTTCCCGTGTTCATCTGGAACAGCGCCGGGCCATGCGCCGGGCTGAGCGCGTTCATAGAGCGGATGAGAGCGAGATCGTCGGCATGCTGTGCGATGTTTGGAAACAACTCCGAAATCTCCATGCCGCACTGGCCATACTTCTGAAACGTCCACGGCGAGGGCATCAGGCCGCCCGGCGTTCCCATGGTCGCTACGACCTCGCCGACTCCCGTCATCTTTTCGCCCTGCCGCTTGAAAAGCTCGGGTTTGGGATCGAAGGTATCGACGTGGCTGACCCCGCCGTAGCAGAAGATGGAGATCACCGCCTTCGCTTTAGCCGGAACCATCTGGGGCTTGGGCGCCAGGGGATTCTTATTGCGCGCCGCCGCCAGCAGGTCCTGACGGTGGAGCAGGTCCAGCAGCGCCAATCCGCCGATGCCGCCGCCTAATTGGTGGAGCATTTCCCGTCGGGAACAACAAAAGTTTTTCATGGCCGGTATGCAAACTCGTTCAGGTTAAACATCGCCTGGCAGAATCCTGCCAGCCGCGCGGGTTTGGCGCTGAGATAGGACAACGAACTCGCTCTTTCCGAGGCACTCGGCGCCCTGCCCAACGCCAGCAGGAAGGCGCGATTCACCTGGGCAGCGGGGTCTGTTCCGGCTTCCTGGCGCAGGCGTTCGGCAAAGTACCGAGCCTGAGTAATGACAAAATTGTTGTTCATGAGCAGCAACGCCTGCGGAGCTATGGTGGAGCGGTTCCGGCGGTCGCAGGTGTTGATCAGGTTCGGCTGATCGTATGCCTCGAACAGAGGATACCGTATGCTGCGCTTCGAAAACACGTAAATGCTGCGCCGCCAGGTCGAGGGATCGTCATCGGGCTTGCCGGTCCACGTGCGGTGCGAGCTTCCCTGGAAAATGTCGGGCGAAATCCATGGAAAAATGCACGGCCCTCCCGTTTTCAAATCGATCTTGCCGGAAACCGCCAGGACCTCGTCGCGCAGCACCTCGGCCTCCATACGCTCGCGCGGCATCCGCCAGAAGTAGCGGTTTTCGGGATCGATGGCTACATCGGCCATGTTGTCGTCGCTGGACACTTGATACAGCTCGGAGTTCATGATCAGCCGGTGCATGGCTTTCATGCTCCAACCGTGCTCGACGAATTGCGCGGCCAGCCAGTCGAGCAGTTCTGGGTGAGAGGGCTGCTCGCCCATTTTGCCGAAGTTGCTGGGCGTGCGGACGATGCCTTCGCCGAAATGGTGCTGCCAGATGCGGTTCGCCATCACGCGCGCGGTCAGTGGATTTTCGGGAGACGAAATCCACTCGGCGAAACCGCGCCGGCGCCAGGTAGTCTTCGCGTCCGGAGGCGGGGCGGGGTAAACGTAAGGCTTGAGGCTGGCAACCGTAAGCACGCCCGGCTGCATGACGGTTCCGCGGGCGTCGAGTACGCCACGCTGCAGGAAATAGGAAGGCTGCGGCGTAGGGCCGGAGTCGGTGATCGCCATCGCCGTCGGATACATCGGCGGCTTCTGGTTGTCCAACTGCTCGATCCTGTCGTTCAGCTCCTGATGTTTCTTGCGTTCCTCGTCCGTCATCAGCGATACGATCATCGGCTCGTCGATCTTGTGCGCGAGGGTGTCGTCGTTCAGAGTCTTCTCGATCTGCCGGACGTTCAGCTTTTGACCGTCGGTCCGTTGAGCGGAGGGCGTGCGCCATGCGGTTTGCATGTAGTCGGGCAGCTTCGAAATCGCTTCGTCGACCAGCCGCTTGCGATACGGCTCTTCCAGATCGGCCTTCGCTTTGCGATACGGACGCTGCAGCTCGGTAATGCGGTTGGCTTCCGCGCGATATTTGGCTACCTCCTCAGTGGCAACCAGCGGATAAGTATAGGGCCGCGTGGAGTAGAAAACCGCCTGCATCTGATAGTAGTCTTTCTGGGGAATCGGGTCGAACTTATGGTTGTGACAGCGGGCGCAGCCGACCGTCATGCCCATGAACGTCATGGAAGTGACCGTGATAATGTCGTCGAGCGAGTCTTGTTTCCCGCGCTCGCCGCCACCTCCGCCCGAGGGGCCGAGCCGCAGGAATCCCGTCGCGATCAGCTTTTCCTGGGCCTCAGCCGCCGGCGTGCTTTTCGTCACATATTCGTCCCCGGCCAACTGCTCCCTGATGAACTGATCGTACGGCTTGTCGTTGTTGAAGGCGTTGACCAGATAATCCCGGTAGCGCCATGCCTCGGGGCGCTCACGGTCGAATTCGAAGCCGTCCGAATCGGCATAGCGGGCCAGATCCATCCAGTGCCGCGCCCATCGCTCGCCGTAATGCGGCGAGGCCAGCAACTTGTCCACCAGCTTGGTCCAGGCGTCGGCAGATGCGTCTTTCACGAATGCATCAACGTCCGCGGGAGTGGGAGGCAGTCCCGTGAGGTCCAGATACGCGCGCCGGACAAGAGTGCGTTTATCCGCGCGCGCCGAGGGTTTGAGTCCTTTGGCCTTCATCGCGGCGAGCGCGAATCTATCGATGGGATTGTGATTCCAGGCCGCCTCGGACACCTTCGGAGGCGTTACCGCTCTCACCGGCCGGAAGGCCCAATAGTCCTGCTCTGCGGGAGTAATCGGCCGTTGTTCGAGTTTGGCCATCGCCGCTTTTTCCGCAGCGTCGGTTTCCTTCGCGTCGACCTTGGGATACGGCGAACCGGCTTCGATCCAGACGCGGATCGTTTCGATGTCGTCGTCGGAGAGTTTTTTCCCCGGCGGCATCGCCGGCTCTGCGACGTGCGTGATCAGTTTATATAGCCGGCTCTGTTCCGGATCGCCCGGAACGATCACGCCTCCATGCGCACCGCCGGTCATCATCGATTCCGCCGTACGCAGATCGAGGCCCGAGGTTTTGGCCGCGCCATGGCAGGGAAAGCAGTTCCGTTGCAGGATGCCGTAGGGGTCTGCGGCATGGAGTGCAGACGAACACAGGAACGCGGCGCAGGCGACAGCGCCAACCGAGCGGAGAGCGGGCAAGGAGTCCCTCCTAATGTAAGGGCTTACGTTGTAAGAATTATGAATGATCGAAAAACCCTTGTCAATGAGGGCGATTTCGCCTCATTCAACTGAGGTTGCGCATTGCGCAACAAGGGGAAGGCGCGCGACGCAACTAGGTCTGGCCTCCGACCGGTGAAGGTGCTCTAATGATCGAATCATGAGCACGCGACGCCAGTTTCTTTTCGCTTCCCTATCCGCCGGCGCAACCGCGCTGGCTGCCTGGGCCGCGCGAGCGCCCATCAAGATCGCGCACCGCGAAGGCAACATGCTCCGCCAGTCGTCGCCCGGCGTGTACGAGCTGGCGGCCAGCATCGGAGGAATCTCGGGAATCGAAGTGCAAACGGTCCGCTCGAACCTTTGGGACCGCGAGACCGCGCTCAGCTACAAGCGCGAGTCCATGCGCTGGAACATGCGGACGGTGTCGATGGGCGGCGTCATGCCGGCTGGCGCTTCCCTTGTCAAGCCGACCACCTGTGAAGAGGCCATTCGAAAGGCGATCCTCTCGGGCGAGATTCTCGGCGCGGGCGTGGTACTGGTGCCCGCGTTTCGGCAGGACTGCCCGAGGATGGATGGCGAATCGTCTTATGGTCCGGTGGTGGAGTTGCTGCAGCGGCTCGCGCCCGTTGCCGCGGACGCCGGCATCACGCTGGGACTCGAACTTTCGCTCAGCCTCGAGGAGCACCGCCAGTTGATGAAGCTGGTCGACAATCCCAACGTGCGGATTTATTGGGATGCCACCGGAGTCGACAGCATGGCGCATCCGAGTGAAGGGCTTAAAGGAATTGAAACACTCGGCGATCTGATCTGCCAACAGCACCTAAAGAATGGCAGCAAACTGATGGAAGAGCCGCATCTGATCGATTGGACCAAGGCTTTGCCGGCGATTAAAGCAAGCGGCTATCAGGGCTGGCTGGCGTTTGAAACGCCCCATGCCTCGCCGGAAGCCTGTGTGCAGGATACAAGACGCAATCTGGCGTTCGTGATGAAGTACCTTGCCTAGCTCGCTAGGGCGCCGGCTGGATCGCTACCACCGCGCCGGCAGCCTGGAACGTTCCGTTCCACGCCACGTTCGCGGTAACTCCACTCTTTGCGGCCGGAAAAAATTGGTCGAGCGACGCGAAACTGAACTTGCTGCTCGAAGGAGTGAGATATGAATCTTCGATCTTGAATCCGGGTCCGGCGGTCAACGCGCCGCCATTGGCGGTCACGATGCCAATGAGCGCCGCCCCGCCCGCGGGTACGTCGAATGCGTCGGATGTCCAACCGCCCGACAGCGAACCCTGCTGGCCTGCGACGGCAGTCGCTATAGGAGCATCCGGATCGGCGCCGCTGAACTCCATGACGCACATTCCCGGATAGGTGAGTGTGGCGCGACCGGTCGTTGCGGGATGTATGGTAATCACGTTGAACGGCTCACCCTTCACGTTCTTGGCGTAGAACCACTGCCCGAACCAGGTCCCTCTTTTGAGCGTCGTCGGGATGAATGTGTCTCCCGCCGAATCGGTGATGGATCCCACTGGTTGTGCGCCGGAATAAGAGACTGCCCAGACTAGGATGAGATCGTGCTGCTTAGACTCGTAGCCAGGGGTAGCGAGCGCCGTAACTTCCGCGCCGGTGAGGTCCTTCGCGATCTTATGCGCCACCAGGCTGACCGCGCCCGGCAGTGGGGACGTGAAGAAAGCCAAGACGATGAAATTTCGAATGATACGGCGCATATCAGTGAAGATCGGGTAATCCGCCGGCATTTGTCAAGAGGCCGTTTTATGATTGACCTGCCTCGAACCTGATGATAGAATCGCCAACACCAAGTACGCAATACAGGTTGCGTATTGCGCAAGAGTCGGCGTTGAAATCCGCACTCTGAGCGCGACGAAACGCGTCTTGCACAGGGCGT
>Ga0126381_100005463_pt1 | contig 13986 bp, 11 predicted proteins | sample PanSoiMetPlot_28_FD_96465 | JGI IMG/M metagenome (GOLD analysis project Ga0126381, IMG submission 96465) | Tropical forest soil microbial communities from Panama - MetaG Plot_28 | ecosystem: Environmental > Terrestrial > Soil > Tropical forest > Bulk soil | place: Panama | collected 2016-02-17
GACATTTCGCAATCGCGTGCCGCTCACAGCGTACCGCCCGGACTTGCCGGCCTGGCTGGACCGAACAATCGCGCGCGCCATCGCAGTTGATCCAGACGATCGCTACGAAGACGTTCTCGAATTCATGTTCGAGTTGGAGCACGGCGCCGATCGGGCCTCGCCGATCGTGGTGGAGCGCAAGCCGCTTTATGAGCGAAATCCGCTGATATTCTGGAAAGTCGTTGCGGGGTTGCTCGCGGTTCTCCTCGCGCTCGCTGTGTTGGCGCTGTCACGCGCACGCACCCCCACTCCACTGCCAGCGAAGTCGGCCATTACGTCCAACGCCGCGGTCACTGCGCGCGCGCGGTGATCGCCATCGATTTGATGATCGGCCACCATTTTCCGATCTCCGCCATTTGCAGCTCGGCCAACGCTTCCGGCGTCTGCCGCTCGGGCGGAAAAATCTCCTGTGCGAGATCAGTTAGTTGTGCGCGAATCTCGGGATCGGCCAAGGATCGTCTGGTGGCCTCGTTTAGCTTGGCGATGATCGGCCGCGGCGTGCCTCTCGGCGCGAAAAGCGCATGCCAGAATGAAAAGTAGAAACCCGGCAGACCGGCTTCGTCGGTCGTCGGGATCTTTGGCGCGATCGCAAGGTGGTTCTGGGCGGTCACGGCATAGGCCTTGATCGCGCCGGAGCGCACATACGGCATCGACACTGCGGGAGTGTCGAGCAACACGTCGATATCGCCGGCAATCAACGCCTGCATGGATTGGCCGGCGCTGCGATAGGGAACCATTTGCAACGAGGCGCCAATGGCTCTCTGAAACAGAAGCCCAGCAACATGCGTGGGCGTTCCGTTCCCTGAGTTGCCCTCCGAGACGTGGTCGGCGTTCGCCTTCAGCCAGTCGATGAGCCCCTTCAGATCGTCGGCCGGAACGGTTTTCTTGGCTACGACCAAGAGCGGCTGTGTCGCTATCAAGGCCACGGGTTCGACGTCTCGCGCCACGTCGTATTGCAGTGAATAGATCGCTCCGTTAGCGACGTTTGTACCCCAATGGCCGATGCCGATCGTGTAGCCATCCGGCGGCGCACGCGTCAGCCGGCCGATACCGAGACTGCCGCCGGCACCCGTGATGTTCTCGACAGCGACCGGCCGACCGAGCGACGTCTGCAGGCCCTTGGCCAGTATGCGCGCAATCACATCCGTCGAACCGCCCGGAGCAAGGGGGACGATCAAAGTGATCGGTCGTTCAGGGTAGGATTCGGCGGCGGCTCTCGCGGGAGCGACCAACATTGCCGCCGCACAAATTCCAGCGCACAGCAATTTCCACACGTCGCGTTCCTCCTGCGCACCATGCGGACAGACGGCACATAGCACGCGTCGCGCTGCGGCGTTGAGCGAAAACCCACTTGTGTACGAAATCCACACCGGAACATGGTAAAGAAGTGTGGAAACTTGCCATCAATGGGCGCCCTTGCGCAGTTGTGGTTGATGGATCCTTGCAATGCCGATTTTGCGTGCATTGTCCGCATGCAAGTCGAAGTCACTATGCGTGGAATCCGACACAAGGAAAATTCGGGACAGCGGAATTCGCTGCATCGCGACCCGCTGCACGAGCCGAGTGAACCACGTCTACAGCCTCATTCGGCCGCCACCGGCGCCGCTGGCCGCATTGCACTGCAACGCTCCCTGGTTACTCCGCGGCGATCCGCGCCGGCTCAAGCGACCGCTTGAACTCCTCCAAATCATCTTCTGCAGTGATCACCCTCAACGGCTCGTCCTTTTTCACCCGGAACCAGAGCGCGTAGAGCGCAGGCACGACGATGAGCGTCAGCACCGTCGCAACGAACAGCCCGCCGGTAATGGTGATCGCCATCGGCCCCCAGAAAATGCTGGTGGCGAGTGGGATCATGCCGAGGATGGCGGCGAACGCGGTGAGCGTCACCGGCCGTGCGCGCCGCACGGTCGCGTCAATGATCGCCTGGTAGCGGGGATGCCCGGCGGCGATATCGCGCTCGATCTGGTCGACGAGGATCACGGTGTTGCGCATGATCATGCCGGCAAGCGCGATCAAGCCCAGCAAAGCCACAAAGCCGAAGGGCTTGTTGGTGATGAGCAGCGCCCCGGTTGCGCCGATGAGCCCCAGGGGCGCGGTCGCAAACACCAGTGCCAGGCGCGAGAAGCTCTGCAACTGCATCATCAACAGGCTGAGCGTCACGATCGCCATGACCGGAAATACCGCCGCGAGCGAAGCGTTGGCCTTGGCGCTCTCTTCGATCGAACCGCCGGTCTCTATGCGATAACCGTAAGGCAGCGCATCCTTGATTGCTTGCAGCTTCGGAAGCACCTCATTGGTGACATCGGGCGCCTGCACATTGTCGACGATGTCGCCGCGTACGGTCAGAACGATGTCGCGGTTGCGCCGCCAGAGGATCGGCTCTTCGTATTCGTAGTTGAGCCGTGCGATCTGTGACAACGGCACAGCAACGCCATTGCGGGTTGCGATTGTGAGTTCCGGCAGGTGATCGAGCTGAAGCCGCTCGTTCGGAACCGCCCGGGCGACGACGTCGACGTGCTCGATGCCTTCGAAACTGCGTGACCGTCAGACCCGTCAGCATCGTCTGCAAGGTCTGCGCCACGTCCTGCGGCGTCAGGCCGAGCGAGCGCGCGCGATCCTGGTCGACCTCGAGCCGGATCGATTTCACCTGCTCGCCCCAATTGAGATGCGGATCGAGGATCTTTGGATTTTGTGCCATGACCTTGCGCACGTCTTCGGCGACTGTCCGCAGCTTGTCCGGATCGGGACCGACCACGCGGAACTGCACGGGGAAGCCGACCGGCGGCCCGAACACGAAGCGATCGACCCGCGCGCGCGCCTGCGGCAACGCGCCCTCGGCGATTGCGCGATCAAGCCGCGCCTTCACTCGCTCGCGCGCGGCGAGATCCTTGGTCACGATCACGATCTGCGCGAAATTTGTGTTGGGCAGCACCGGATTGAGCCCGAGCCAGAAGCGCGGCGACCCCTGACCGATATAAGTCGTCGCCGTGACGATGTCGGGATCGCCAGCGAGCAGCTTTTCCGCCTGCTTGGCCGCGGCATCGGTGACGCCGATCGCGGTGCCTTCCGGCAGGCGCATCTCGAAAAACAATTCGGTGCGCGTCGAGGTCGGGAAGAATTGCTGTTGCACGAAACCGAAGGCGGCAATCGAAGCGACGAACATCGCGATAGTCGCAAACACGACCGTGCGCCGCCAGCGCAACGCTGCGCCGATCACCCGCCGCAGAATGCGATAGGTCCGCGTGTCGTAGACCGCGTCGGGATTGTCGTGCGTGCCGGGCTTGGCGAGATCGGGAATGAGCTTGAGCCCGAGATAGGGCGTAAACAGCACTGCGACGATCCATGAGGCGAGCAAGGCGAGACCCACCACCCAGAAGATGCCGCCGGCATATTCGCCCGAGCTCGACTTGGCAAAGCCGACCGGCAAGAAGCCGGAGGCGGTGACGAGCGTTCCCGTGAGCATCGGAAACGCGGTCGAAGTCCAGGCGAAGGTCGCCGCCCGCGCGCGATCCCAGCCCTGCTCCATCTTCACGACCATCATTTCGATGGCGATGATGGCGTCGTCGACCAGCAGGCCCAGCGCGATGATGAGCGCACCGAGCGTGATGCGGTGGAGGTCGAGACCTGCCGCATACATGACGGCAAAGACGATCGCGAGCACCAGCGGCACGGACAGCGCGACGACGATCCCGGTACGCCAACCGAGCGACAGAAAGCTCACCATCAGCACGATGCCGAGTGCCTCGACGAAGGTCTCGACGAATTCGCCGACCGATTGCTCGACGATGTGCGGCTGATCGGCGATCTGGGTCACCTCGATGCCGACCGGCAGCGCCGCGGTGATCCCATCCATCGCTTTCTTCAAGTCTTCGCCCAATGTGACGATATTGGCGCCGTCCTGCATCGAGACGCCAAGCCCGATCGCCGGTTTGCCGCCCTCGCGCACGAGAAAGAGCGGAGGATCCTGGTAGCCGTGCTTGACCGTCGCGATGTCACCGAGTCGGAAGACGCTGCCGCCGGCTTGCACCGGCACGGCGGCGATGGCGTCGACGCCGGAAAATGCGCCGGTCACGCGCATGTTGATGCGGTCTGCGGAGGTGTCGATCGAGCCGCCGGAGACGACGGCGTTCTGCTTGGCGACGCTGTCGAAGATCTGCTGCGGGGTGACGCCGAGGGTCGCGAGCTTCTTGTGGCTGAACTCGATGAAGATCCTCTCTGGCTGGTCGCCGATGATGTCGACCTTGTTGACGTTCGGCACCCGCAGCAGGGTCTGCCGCATCGTCTCCGCGCGCGCCTTGAGCTCTGCCATGTTGAGCCCGTCGGAGGAGAGCATGTAGAGCGCGGAATAGACGTCGCCGAATTCATCGTTGAAATTCGGACCGGTGATGCCGGTGGGCAGATCGCCACGGATATCGGAGACCTTCTTGCGCACCTGATACCAGAGGTCCTTGACCTTGGCCGGCGGCGTGCGGTCGGAGAGCTGGATCTGAATGAAGGACGCGCCGGGCTGCGAATAGGTCTCGATGCGATCGAGATAAGGCAGCTCCTGCAGCTTCTTCTCGATCTTGTCGGCGACCTGCAGCTGCATGTCGCTTGCGGTCGCGCCAGGCCATTGCACGCTGACGATCATCACCTTGATGGTGAATGACGGATCTTCGGCGCGTCCGAGGTTGACGAAGGAATAGGTGCCGGCGGCACCGAGAATCAGGATCATGAACAGCACCAGCGCCCGGTGCGTGATCGCCCATTCCGAGAGATTGAAACGTTTCATGTTCCCGCTCCCACGCTGCTGCGCTTCCATGCACCGCGGCACGCCGCGCACGCATCGCATGAAAAAAAGAATGGGTGGGGTGCCATCGAAGGGGGGCGATGGCCCCCACCCTCAGCATCCGCCGCGCCGGCAAAAACAGCGCGCGGCGGATGCCTCATCACGCTTGCCTTGTTCGCCCTCCCCTCTCCGGGCAGAGGGCTCTCCGGTCTTCAACCCTATGAACGCCGGAAAATCCGAATAGGCGGATCAAAGTGCCGCCGAGTTGATCACGGTGTGTCGAGCATGCGCACCTTCACGCCGGGATTGAGCTTCTGCACGCCGAGCGTCACCACCTTGTCGCCGTTGTTGATGCCGCTGGTGACGATCGCCGCATCCTCGGTGAAGGCAGCGACGGTCACCGGCCGCAGCTCGAGTGCGCTTTTCTCATCGACGAGATAGACCGACGGACCGGTGCCCCGATTGAGGATCGCGGCGAGCGGCAATTTCGCCACTTGCGCTTTCGCTGCATGTGAGAGCGTCACCGTCGCGGTCATGCCCAGCGCGACCGCATCATCGCCGTCATTGATCGTGAACTTCGCCGCATAGGTCCGTGTCGACGGATCAGCCTGCGGCGACAGCTCGCGCAAATGCGCGGCGTAGCTCTTGTCGGGATCCGACCAGAGCCGCACGGACGCCTGCGATCTGCGCGCTTCGCCGAGCCAGGTTTCCGGGAGTGCGACGACCGCCTCTTTCTCGCCGCGATGCGCTAGCCGTACCACGGCCTGGCCGAGCGCGACCACCTGGCCCGGCTCCGCCAGCGTTGCCGTGATGTCGCCGTCGGCATCAGCCTTCAACTCGGAATAATCCAACTGATTGCGCGCGAGGTCGAGCGAACGCCGCGCGCGCTCAAGACGACCTTCCGCCTCGTCCTTCGCCGCGCTCTTGCGCTCGAAATCGGCGGTCGAAGCATAGCCGCGCACTTTCAGCGCGTTGTAGCGGTCGAAATCGGCGGCAGCCTGGGCGAGGTTGGAAGTCGCGGCGGCGAGCTCGGCCTCGGCGCTCTGCACCTGCAGCTTGAGGTCGGCCGGATCGAGCTTGGCGATCAGATCGCCGACGTGAACGTGATCCCCGACATTGACGACGCGCTCAGTAATCTTGCCGGCCACACGGAAGCCGAGATCGGTCTCATAGCGCGCACGCACAACGCCGACGAACTCCCTGGCCGCGCCTTCATTTTCGTACGCGACGCGCTGCACCTGCACCGGCCGATCAGGGAGCCCGCTTGCGGACGCGGTCGGATCCTGGCAGGCGGCGAGCAACGAAAGCAGGCTGATCGCGGCGAGCGCGGCGGGCGCGCGCACAGCGCCGGCGTCGCGAATGCGCCCGCGTCTTTCACCGCTCCCCGCACGCGGGGAGGCGAGATGGACCATCGCGTTTGATACAGCCGGAAACAAAGGGTTCGTATCCATGATCTGTTACCTCACTTATTCTTGAAAACTGACGAAAGTCGTAGATCGTCAGTCTTAAGGCATGCGAAATCGGTGAGATGGCGCTCCATGGGATCAACGCGGAGTGATTGCGCGAAGAAGGAAAGCAATCGAAGCGCGAGAGGCGGCCTCGATGTCCTGGTGCTCCTGCACGGCTTGCGCGAGCAGCACCGGGTGACAGAACATCGCCATCGACTGCGTGATCAACTCGGCACTTTTGCGCGGGTCGACATCATCGAATTCACCGGCGACGATACCGTCGCGGATCAGCACTTCGATGATCGTATGGATCACGTCCTTGTGCTTCCGGATCGCATCCCAGGAGAGATCCATGGCCACGAGCACGATGTCGTTGACCCGCTGCTCGGTGAGCATGTTCTCCTTGTGGTATGCGAGAATCTCGAGGAAAATCCGCTCGATGCGCCGCGCAGCTGAACCTTTTGCGCGCGCCGCCGCCCACGCCTTCTCCTCCAACTCGGACAAAAAGCGCTGGCACATCGCCTCGACGATGGCGTTCTTGGAGGAAAAGAAGCGATAGACGTTCGCCGGCGACATATCGAGCTCAGCGGCGATGTCAGCAACCGCGGTCTTGGCGTAGCCGAGACGGCGAAATAAGCGGTCCGCGGTGTCTAAGATCCGCGCACGCGTATCGTCCGGCTTGATTTTGACCTGCGGGTTCATCGTCGTGGCCCCGCTCCTGGACGGGCATGGATTTGACAACTGACGATTTTAATAATTCGTCAGCCCGAAAAAGTCAAGCCACCCCTTCGAGCCGGATTTCGCCCCTATCCATCCCGCATTCGAATTCGGACCGACGATGCGGATTTGAAATCGGAAAAGTGGATCGCCGCGGTTCCTTTGCGCGCCCGGAAGGTGCCGAACCTCACGTCATTTTCAACGGAATGGCGCCCAGGAAGTCGCGCTTGCCAACGTCGACACCGCAATGGCGCAAGATCGCGTAGGCCGCGGTGATGTGAAAATAGAAATTCGGCAGCACGAAGTGGTTGAGATAGTCGTCGCCCTTCATGTGCCCCTGGTTGGTCGGGCCCAACGGAAACGTGATCTCGCGGTCGGCGGACGCGTCGATCTTCTTGCCGTCGACGCTGTTGAGAAACGCCACCGTCTTCGCGATCCGCGACTTCAACTGCTCGAGTGTCGTCTCATTGTCCTCAAAGACCGGCGCGTCGATTCCAGCCAAGCGCGCGGCGCCTCTCTTCACGATATCGGTTGCGGTTTGCACTTGGCGTGTCAGCGGGAACATGTCGGCGGCGAGTCGGCAACCTGGCAGCACCGTCGGATCGATTTTCTTTGCTGCCGCAAATGCCTCCGCCTTCTCAATAACCGCGGAGAGCGCGTTGAGACCAATGGTAAAGGCGGGTATGGAAGCTTGCGACATCGAGTAGGCCATAGTCGATTTCCTTAAAGTGTTAGATGAAGATTAAGTTCTTAAAGTTTTGGATGAGGATCGTCACCTAAAGTGTTACATGAACTGGATCCCCTTCAAGTGATGGATGAAGTACGCACCCGACGCCTGGCAACGGCTCAGATGGACGCAAGGCATTCCGGTTTCAACCCCCGCGACCGTCCAGCCAGGTGGTATCGTTGCCGTCCAGCCACATCCTCCCGGTACGCGCTGAAGGATTGACCTCCCGCCGGCCATGAATTTTCTCCGCAGACCGCATAACTGGTGACCGCCGCCGAGCGTGGTGGCGCCGTTCCGACGGCTTGCCGCATTGAACCTTCCTCCCGTTGCTTCCGACACAATCAGCGGGATCGAAGCAATTCCGGTTGGAGATCGATTCATGCATCGTTTGCCGATTGTCGCCCTCTCAGCATTCCTTACCGTCCTTCCAACGCTTTGCATCCCAGCCCGCGCGCAAGAGGCTCGGGACTCCGAGCTGAAAGCGCTGCTTCTCAAAAAGAACGTCTACACCAAGCTGTACAACGAGACTTTGAGCATCGACGATGCCTGGGGGCGCTACGCGTCCTGGGTCGACCTCAAGCGCGGTCCGACCGGCAAGGAGCGCTACATCGACTACGGCATCTACTCCGTGCACATCGACAGCGTTCATCGCGCTGTCGCCGATGCCGAGCCGCTGACGATGCAAGATCCCAAGGTACCCGAGCTCGACGCAGCGGTGCACGATCTCATCGGCATGCTCGACCCGGTCATGCCGGTCATCAATGCAGCGTCGGCCTATTACGACCGCAGGGATTACAAGGACGATCGCGCCAAGCTCGGCCGCGAATATCACGAGAAGCTCATCGCCATGGTGCCGCCGATCATGGCGATGCGCGAGAAGATCTCGCACGCGATCGATGCCCTGAGCGACCTGCTCGACGAGCGCGAGCTCGCCATGATCGAACGCGCCGACGGCAAGCGCTACCGCTGGCATGCGCGCCGCGTGATGTCGAACGCGCGCAAGCTCGCCGTGTTCATCGATCCCAGGCTGCAGAAGTCGCGCCTGTCCGAGCTAGACAAGGCAATCGCGGACTACGCGAAGGCCGTGCGCGAATTCGACGACTATCTCGCGACCCCGGACGCCCAGCACGGAATAATGGACACCTCGCCGCGCTCATTTCTGAGCAAGATGCGGGAGACGCGTGACGAGGTCGCCCACGGTCAGCGCCCGGGTGGCATGATGGGAACCACGTTCATCGTCAACGAGTACAATACGATGGTCAACACGTTCGGGCGTGGTCCGATTCATTAGGACGCATCCCGCGGAGGCACGCGCCATGCGACGGCCACTGAGTGTGCTGGCGCTGGCGGCCCTGTTGGCCGGCTCTGCCGGTTTGCACTCGGCCAACGCCGACCACGTCACGACGCTCGCCGATCGGCAGCACGCCGTTGGGCCGCGGGCGTTTCTCATGTGGTTCGTGCCGGAGAGGCCCGTTTGGTCGGCGTACGCGACGGACAACCTGGATCCGGATCTGACCGTGCTGCTGAACAAGAGGGCCGTCTACAGCACGCTCTGCAATGAAACGATGAGATTCGCGAGCTCCTGGGCCGATTACGCTGCATGGGCCGACCTCGAACATGGCCCGACCACCAAAGAACCAGTCATCAACGGTCTTGGAGCCTTCGTTCCCTACGAGGCCAAAGCAATTCGCGACATAGCGCGTCTGGCTGCCGCGCTGACAACGCAATCGCCGGGACCGGCTGAACTCGACTCAGCCGTGAGCAACTTGATCCCACTGATTGATCCCGCTCTGGCCATCATCAACGAAGCCGACGCCTATTACACCCGAGAGGACTACAAGGACGACGGCGGAAGGCTTGCACGCGCGTATCACGAGAAGCTCGTATTGCTGGTTCCGCCGCTGCTGGCGGCGCGTGAACGAGTGTCGCAGCAGATCGACGCGCTCAGTGATCAGATCGAGCAGCGCGAGCTCAAGCAGGTCGAGACCGGTGAAGGCAAGCGCTATTACTGGTATTTGCGCCGGGTGATCGCAAAAGCCCGCAAGCTCGCATCTCTCATCGATGCTGATCCGCAGCGAGCGGACCGCCCCGACATCAATCTTGCGGCCGCCGAATACGGCGCGGTCGTTCGCGAATTCGATACCTATCTGGCCACACCGGGAGCACAGCACGGTCCCTTCGAGAGTTCACCACGCAAGCTCCTTGCAAGCCTTCGCCAATGGCGGGAGGGAAAACGAGATGTCTGGTCACTGGTTCAGCAGTACAATCAGACAGTACAGGACCTCGGCAGGGAATGAGCTTCCGATTCGAATTCTATGATCCGTCTGTGCGCAGCATGGCGCGTGCCTGCATCAGCGCAAAGCCCAACAGATTCGAGCCCCGCCATTGCGCGGGATCCTGCGCACGCGGATCATCGGCAGCCAAGCCGATGCCCCAGATCCGATCGACCGGGCTCGCCTCGACCAGCACCTTGTCGCCGGTCTCCAGGAGATAGCGCCGCAGCGGCTCGTTTTGCCCGAACTTCGCGACGTTGCCGCGCACGACGATGTCGAAGCAGCCTGCGTCCCATGTCGCCTGATCGAAATTCCTGACCTTACGCCCGAGCGCTTTCGCCGCTCCCGGTGTCGGCGCTGCGCGGATACTTTGCCAAGCGTCCTCATCGGCGAACATGCGCGCCTTTTCCGCCATCATATAATGCTCGGCGGAACGGTAGCGGACGGTGTCGATCTTAAAGTCCACCGGCCACCACTGGCTCAGCATATGCTTGCCCACGGCGTTGCCGCGTTTGGCGCGGTGTCCCCAGAACAACAGATATTTCGGCGCCCAGCCCCGTTCGATCCGATGAAGCAGCGCGGCGATATCGCGGGGCGCGTCGCGCATCGCGTCGATCGGGCCTTTGTCCATGATCGCGTCTCATTCCACTCAAGCAAAAAGAAGCCAGCGCTGCGAGTGGAGTCTCGCGCGCCCCAAGCAGGGGTCGCCGAAAGCTTTATCCCTGCGCGCTCTTCGCGAGCTTTTCTCCGCCGGATGCTTCCGCGTCCTTGCCAAATCGGATCAGGGAAAAATGTCCGAGTGGCGGCATCGGGCGCCGCTCGATCACGCGGATCCCATCCGCGCGTTCCGCCCATTCGCTCAACCGCGCCCAGGGAAACTTTACCTGCCAACCGAGCCGCCGCGATATCGGCGCAAACCAGCGCTCGAAGGCTTTTCGCAACCCTTCTTCAGCGCCGATGTGATTGACCAGAATGATCTCGCCGCCCGGCTTGGTCACGCGCGCGAACTCATCCAATGTCGCCTCGGGATCGGGAACGGCGGTGATTACGTATTGTGCGACGACGCAATCGAAGAATGCATCGGGAAATCCAAGCTCCTCCGCATCCATCACTGCCAGCGCGTCGACGTTAGTCAGGCCGTGCGTGGCAACGCGTTCCTGCGCTTTGCGCAGCATCGGCTCGGAAAGATCGACGCCGCACAGCCGACTGGCGCGCGAATAATCCGTGAGCGACAAGCCGGTGCCGATGCCAACGTCGAGGATGCGTCCGCCCACGCGCTCGGCCGCCGCGATCGCCGCCTTGCGGCCATGATCAAACACCGCGCCAAAGACAAGGTCGTAGACCGGCGCCCAGCGCGCATAGGCCTTGGCAATGGTCGCCTTATCCAATTCCTCAAAACTCATTGCCCAGCCCCAACGGTATAAACGCTCGCAATCCACCCAACGGTGCAGGCGGCAGCACCGCGCTCAAGCGCGCGCAGACTCCCGCATTCCCGACCTCAGTTCCGGTACGCGGTCGGCCACCGATACCGCGCTCTTGATAAATCCGCCGCCGAGCACGCGCGCTTGCCCACGCGGCGCGTCGTAGAAGACGCAGGCCTGGCCGGGCGCAACCCCCTCCTCGCCGTCGACAAGCTCAACCTCGAGCGCACACGCAGTGCCGCTGAGCCAAGCCGCTTGCGGCGGGCGGGTCGAGCGGACTTTCACGAACACCTCAAGGCGTCCGACGGCCATCGCCTCTTCAATTGTTCCCTCCCCCAGCCAGTTCACGTCGCGAAGCCGCATGCGCTCGGTGCGCAGTGCCTCGCGCGGGCCAACGACCACGTGGCGGGTCGCGGCATCGAGCCGCACGACATAAAGCGGCTCGCCGGCGGCAATCCCCAACCCGCGCCGCTGACCGACGGTGAAATGGATGATGCCCTGGTGGCGTCCGAGCACACGGCCGGCGAGATCGATGATGTCGCCGGGTTCGGCAGCACCCGGCAACAACCGCTCGATCACCTCGGTGTAGCGACCGGTCGGAACGAAACAGATGTCCTGACTGTCGTGCTTGTCGGCAACCGAAAGACCGAACCGCCGCGCGAGCTCGCGCGTCTCCGTCTTGGTGCGTTCGCCGAGAGGGAACCGCAGGATATCGAGTTGCTCGGCCGTCGTCGCGAACAGAAAATAGCTCTGGTCACGCTCCTCGTCGCGGGCGCGATAGAGTCCGCGGCGTCCATTGGGAAGCGCGCGGGAGGCGACGTAGTGCCCGGTCGCGAGCGCCCGTGCGCCGAGTTCGCGGGCGGTTCCGAGCAGATCGTGAAACTTGATCGCCTGGTTGCAGTCGACGCACGGCACTGGCGTCTCGCCGGACACATAGCTCTCGGCGAAACGATCGATCACCGCCTCCTTGAAGCGATTCTCATAGTCGAGGACGTAATGGGGAATGCCGAGACCGCTGGCGACCAGACGCGCGTCGTAAATATCCTGACCGGCGCAGCAAGCGCCCTTGCGATGAGTCGCCGCCCCGTGGTCATAGAGCTGCAAGGTGACGCCGACGACGTCATAGCCTTCGGCCTTGAGCAGGGCAGCGGTCACGGACGAGTCGACGCCGCCGGACATGGCGACGACCACCCGCGTATCCTGCGGTTGCCCTTCAAAATCGAGACTGTTGCGCATCGCTCCTTCGCCTGCGGCCTTCCATGCGTGCTTTAGCCACCCGTTACTATATGGGTGCTTTGGGGCGGCGCAATGCTCGCAGGGGCGCTTGCCTGGCCGGCAGTTCTTGCCGGCCCGATGCAGAGTCTGCCGAGCGATGCCGCCTCGTCCCCTTTTGCGCATTCCCTATCGCATTGAAATACCATGACTTTCATGGCCAATCCAGTTGGCCCCGCGATTGCAAGTCCGCCTGCCCGAGAGCGTCTGTCGGAAGAGGTGATCCTGTGTCGAGCGTAGCGTCCGAGGTAAGTGCGGTTGCTTCCTCCCCCGTTGCCTACCAAGCCCCGGCTCCCGTCCCCAGCACGCACGGGCCAACGAATTCTTTCGAGATGATGCTCGACGCGAACACGCCCCCTGCACCGCCACCGGCCCCGCCGTCGGGCCCCGCCAACGCGAAGTCATCGCAAGGCAACCATTCGTCGGATGCGCCGGCAGCCAATCAGCCTGGAAGCCAATCCGCGAACAGCAACAATGCGTCGAGCGGCGCCTCGACCAATCAAACCGATAGCAACGGCAACGCTGCGAATTCGAACGCGAGCGGCGCTAACACGGCTAACCCAAATTCTGGCGGCGCGACCGCCAACGCTGGTGGGGCGTCCAATCCTCCGGCAACGACCGGCAAGGGTTCCGCAAAGAAAGCCGCTTCCAGCTCTGACGCGACCGCTGCCGGCACCGTCGTTCCCGCAGCAAACGTCACGGCCGCGTCTGCGATCGTCGCGGTGCCGGTTGTTGCTGCAACTGTGACCGCGTCAACGCAATCCACGGGCAGCCAAGGCACAGGCGCGACCGCGCCAGCGGCAGGGATCGCTGGAGTCGACGGCAACAATCTCGCGGGGCTGCTCGGCGCTGCCGCAAACACCAGCGCCACCAGCCCTGCGGCAACTGCCGGAACCAGCGGCAAGCCCGGCGCCGCCGCTCCGGCAAACAATCTCGGTGCGACCACCGATACCGCTGCCGGCACTGGCACTCCCGGCTCGTCGGCGCAGGTGGCCGCTGGCGTTCCGACGCCTCGTCCAAGCGGCGTGATGGCGGCCAATACACCGGCGCTCACGCCAGCCAACAAGGACCCATCGCAAAACGGGGCTGCTACCGGCACCACCGGCGACGCCAATACTGCAGGTGCTGGAATCCAGGCGCCGGATTCGGGACAAGCCGCCGCACATTCCGCTAGCAATGCCGTCAATGCAGATCCGGCAATCGTGCCGCAGCCTGGCGCCGGCCAGTCCGCCGATCGATCGACGGACAAATCTGCCGCGAGCGACACTCTCGCTGCCGATGCCACGACCAGCGCCACTCAGCCGACAACGCCGCCCGATGC
>Ga0126381_100005464_pt1 | contig 13985 bp, 6 predicted proteins | sample PanSoiMetPlot_28_FD_96465 | JGI IMG/M metagenome (GOLD analysis project Ga0126381, IMG submission 96465) | Tropical forest soil microbial communities from Panama - MetaG Plot_28 | ecosystem: Environmental > Terrestrial > Soil > Tropical forest > Bulk soil | place: Panama | collected 2016-02-17
ACCGGCGGCACCCCAACCGCCGTCCCGACCAGCTCGGCGCGCTCGGCGGCGGACAGCAGCTCCACCCGGTCGACCGGGGTGTCCGGGCCGGCCAGCACGGCCGCCAGCACCCGGCCCACGTGCTCGGCGAACCTGGTGGCCGTCGTGGCCTCGAACAGATCGGCCGCGTACTCGACGTTGACGGCGAAGCGGCCGGGATAGAGCAGGAAGGCCGCGGTCAGGTCGAATTTGGCCGAACGCCAGGGCAAGGTGAAGCCGGTCACGTCCAGGCCCTCGATCCGCGGCGCGGGAGTGGGGTTCTCCTGCACGTCGACCATGACCTGGAACAAGGGGTTGCGGGACAGGTCGCGCTCGGGCCGGAGTCGTTCCACCACCCGCTCGAACGGAACGTCCTGGTGGTCGAAGGCGCTCAGCACCGTGGCACGGACCCGGTCGAGCAATGCCGCGAACGTGGGCCCGCCGGACAGGTCGGTGCGCAGCACCACGGTGTTCACGAAGAATCCGATGACGCGTTCAAGCTCGGTCCGGCCACGGCCCGCGACCGGGGTGCCCACGGCCACGTCGTGCTGCCCGGACCAGCGAGCCAGCACGATCTGCACCACGGCCAGCAGCACCACGAACCGGGTCACCTCGTGCTCGCGGGCGAAAGCGTCCAGCCGGGCGACGAGTCCGGGCGGCAGCGTCACCTCGACCGTGCCGCCGCGCCCCGACCAGGCCGCGGGACGGGGCCGGTCGGCCGGCAGCTCGAGCACGGGGACCCCGGCCAGCGCCGTCTCCCAGTAGCCGAGCTGCTCCTCCAGCGCCCCGCTCTGCGCCCTGTCCCGCTGCCATACCGCGAAATCGCCGTACTGCACCGGCACGGCGGGCAGTGACGCCCGCCGCCCGGCCAGGCGGGCACGGTAGAACTCGGCCAGCTCCTCGATGAACACGTCCTTGGACCAGCCGTCGGTGGCCACGTGGTGGAAGACCAGGACGGCTACCTGATCGCCGGGACCGAGTTCCCACACCGCGGCGCGCAGCAGGGGCGGGACGGTCAGGTCGAACCGGCGGGTGGCGAACGCCGCGGCCCGCTCCGGCACCGCGTCGCCGGACGGGGCCCGGCACCACTCAAGCGGCACGCTGGCCGGATCGCGGACTTGCTGTACCGGGCGGCCGTCCACCTCGACCAGCGCGGTGCGCAGCACCTCGTGCCTGGCCACCATGTCGTCAAGGGCGCCCTGCCAGGCACCGCGGTCCAGGCCGCCGCGGATGCGCCAGGAGAACCACAGGACATACTCGTCGCCCGCGTCCGAGGTGCGGTCAAGGAACCACAGCCGTTCCTGGGCAAACGACAGCGGCAGCGGCCCTGACCGGTCGACGGGAACCACGCGGGCGCTTGCCACCTGGCGGGCGGCGGCCACCCGCGGGCCGAACTCGCGGATCCGCGGGTTCTCGAACAGCGAGCGCAGTTCCACGTCCCGGCCGAGCCCCTCCGCGACGCGGGAGACCGCCATCGCGGCGAGCAGGGAGTGGCCGCCCAGGTCGAAGAAGCCGTCGTCGATGCCGACCCGGTCGACACCGAGGACACCGGCCCAGATCGACGCGATGACCCGCTCGTCGTCGGTGCGGGGTGCGGCGTACGCGACACCGCTCGCGGCCCGGTCAGGGCAGATGTCGGGCAGCGCGGCCCGGTCGAGCTTGCCCGAGGCGCTGACCGGCAGGGCCTCGAGCGCCATGAACTCTGACGGCACGGCGTAGCCGGGCAGCCGCTCGGCGCACCAGGCGCGCAGGGCGGCTGGTTCGAACGCGCCGGTCACGACGTAGCCGGCCAGGCTCTGGCCGGTGGCGGTGTCGGGCCTGACCGCCGCGGCGACCACACCAGGGCAGCCGCGCAGGACCGCCTCGACCTCGCCCAGCTCGATGCGGATGCCGCGGATCTTGACCTGGTCGTCCCCGCGGCCGGTGAACTCGAGGTCGCCCGTGGGCAGCCACTTGACGATGTCGCCGGTGCGGTAGAGCCGTCCGCCGTCCGCGGCGAAGGGGTCGGGAACGAACCGCTCCGCGGTCAGCGCGGGCTGTCCCAGGTAGCCGCGCGCCACCTCGGGGCCGCCGATGAGCAGTTCACCAGGGACGCCGACCGGGACGCGCTCATCGCGGGAGTCCACCACGTACAGCCGTCGCGCCCCCAGCGGGCGGCCGATGGGCACTGGGCCTTCGGAGGCGACCTCATACGTGGTCGAGGTGACGGTCGTCTCGGTCGGCCCGTAGGCGTTGAACACCCGCGCCCAGGGCACGGCTGCCCGCCAGGCGGCCAGCGCGCCGGCCGGGATCGGCTCACCGCCCAGGATCAGCAGCCGTAGCGACGACAGCCTGGCCGCGGCCGGAGGCCTAGGCAAATCAAGCACCGCGGCGCGGCGGTCGAGGGAAAACGCCAGCCCGGTCCAGTAGGTGGGCGGGACGTTGACGACGGTGAGGCCGTGCCGCTCGACCACCTCGGGCAGCTGACCGGGCAGCCACGGCTCGTCCGGGCGCACCACGACGCGCGCGCCGCAGGTCAGCGCGGGCAGCACCTGGTCGAGCGAGGCGTCGAAGGAGAAGGAAGAGAAGGCCAGGACCCGGTCATCGGCGGTGATCGCGTAACGCTCGCGGGCGGCGGCGACATGACGGGCCAGCGCGCGGTGCTCGACGCCGACGGCCTTGGGCCTGCCGGTCGAGCCGGAGGTGAAGATGACGTGGGCCAGGTCGCCGGGTTCCGGTATGTGCCGGGGCCCGTCCGGGCCGGGCCGCACCGTGCCGGTACGGACCGTCACCGGCCCCAGCGCGGCGGCCAGGCCGGCCGTCGCCGCATCGCACACGACAAAACCCAGGCCGGCTTCTTCGATCATGAACTTCAGCCGCTGGACGGGCAGGTCGGGGTCGAGTGGGACGTAGACGCCACCCGTCCGCCAGACGGCCGCCATGGCGGCGACCGACCAGATCCCGCGCCGCACCAGGATGCCTACGGCACTGCCGCGGCCTGCCCCGGCGCCGGCCAGCGCCGCCGCGAGCCCGCCGCTCAGGCCGTCGAGCTCCGCGTAGCTCACGGTCTGGTCCCCGCAGATCAGCGCCACGGCACCGGGCCGGCCCGCGAAGGCGACCGGCGGCGCGTCCGCCGCGGCAGCGCCGGGAGCCTGGCTCCACCGCTCATCGAGCTCGACGGATCCGACGGGGCCGATGTCCAGACGCCCGGCGAGGTCCCGTACCGGGAGCTCAGGCCCGTCAAGGACCGCGCGCAGCAGTTCGACATAGCCCTCGCTGAACCGGCGCATGCGGCCGGCGTCGAACAAGGCGGTCGAGTACTGCAGACGGGCCGCGACGCTGCCGTCCGGGAGCTGGTTGAGGTCGAGGAAGATGTCCAGCGCGGTGCCGGTGAGCGGCGGCCGCATCAGTTCCACCTCAAGACCCGGTAGCTGGACGGGCTGATGAGCGGCGTTGAGCAGCGTGAACGACGCCTGCGCCAGCGGGTGGCGGGACAGGTCGCGCGCACCGCCCACCGCGCCCACCACCCGGTCGAAGGGCGCGTCGGCGTGCGCGAGGTCCTTGAGCACGCCGGCGCGGACCCGGTCGAGCAGGGCACCGAAGCTCGGCCCGCCCGACAGGTCGCCGCGCAGCACGATCGTGTTGACGAACGGGCCGATCAGGCCCGCCACGTCCGGGTTGCCGCGGTCGGCCAGCGTGGTGCAGACGGCGATGTCGGTGCTGCCCGAGCAGCGGCTCAGCAGGGCCTGGTAGACGGCGAGCAGCAGCATGTAGCGGGTCGCCTTGTGCTCGCGGGCGAGCCGGTCGACCCGGTCCACCAGCTCCGCGGGCAAGATGAACCTAACGACGTCGCCTGCGCCGTCCCAGAACCTCGGGCGGGGCCGGTCGGTGGGCAGCGCGAGGGGGGACAGGCCGGCCAGCCGCTCACCCCAGTAGCCCAGCAGGCGATCCATGCGCGCGCCGCTCAGCCGCTCGGCCTGCGCACGGGCGAAGTCCGCGTACCGCAGCGCCGGCGGGGCGACGTGCTCGCCGCGGTAGCCGGCGGCCAGCTCGCTCAGCAGCACGCCCCACGACCAGCCGTCGACGGCGATGTGATGGACCACGACCAGCAGCAGGTGCTCGCCGGAGGCCAGCCGGGCCAGCGTCATCCGCAGCGGGCCCTGCGTCGCGAGGTCGAGCGGCCGGGTCAGCTGCGTGGCGAACACTTCTTCAGCGCTGCCCGCCTCGACGTACTCGAGCCCGGCACCGCCGGGCGCGTCGACCAGCGGCACCGGCTCGCCGTCGACCGCGGTGAACCGCGTGCGCAGCACCTCGTGCCGGTCCACGATGCCGGTCAGCGCCCGTTCCAGCGCCGGCCCGTCGAGCGGGCCGCGGATCCGCAGCGCCAAGGGCAGCAGGGCGCTGGAGGAATCCCGGGCCAGCTGGTCCATGAACCACAGCCGCCGCTGCACGAACGATGTCGTCGTCACTGTGAGCTCCCATTCCAGCGGGCCGCCTCGTCCAGCGCGACGAAGCGCAGCTCGGCGGTGTAGCGGCGGCCCTGATCGTCGGTCAGCCAGGTCTGGCCGGGCGTGGGCAGCATCTCGGTGACCGTCACCCGTGCCTCCGGCTGCTCGCGGGCCAGCCTGCGCATCGCCTTGGCGAGCACGGCCACGTAGACCGGGCTGTCGAAGTCCACGTAGAACGGGCGCGGCTCGGCGGGTGAGACCACGAAGACGAAGCGGGGCAGGCCGTGTTCCGCTCGCCACTGCCGGGCCCGCGCGAACCGGCGGCCCTCGTCCCGCTCCCCCGCGAAGCCCAGCCCGGCCGCGGGCAGCCGCCAGGTTTCCCTGGCCACCACGAGACGGCCGATGGTGACCCGGGGTGAGTGGCCGGTCTCGGGCAGGACGTGGAACAGGTCCATGGCCAGGGTGGTCAGCACGTGCGAGAACACATCCGCGGCGGGGAACTCCGCTCCGTCGGGCAGCACGACCAGCAGTTCGCAGTCCCGCTCGATCACCGTCACGTCCGCGCTGGCCACGGTGCGGGGCCGGGCGGGGTCGGCGGTGAAGTCGACGAGGGCGACCTGGTAGTCCTCGTCGCGGATCAGGGCGTTCCTGACCCGGACCGAGAGCCGGGAGCGGTTTTCCTTGGCGATCAGCGGGATCAGCCGGGGATGCGGGTGGTCGCGGTCGGTGAGCGCGATGAGCTCGCCTGGGTCCGGATGCTGATGGACGAACATCGAGGCACCCAGGGTGTTGGCGGCCAGGTGCAGTTCGCCGAGGACCAGTTCGAAGTCGCCGCGGGCCACCGCGTCCGCCCCGGCCGCGGCGATCATGATGTCCGGGCTGAAGTAGCGCGCCGCCGTCCAGCCGCCGCCAGGACCGCCGAACCGCTCGCGGACCGGCCCGGTGATGTCGTCGAGCGCCAGGCGGACCCGGCGCGCTCCCGGTGCGGGGGCGAGGATCTCCGCCCAGCGCCGGCGGAAGTCGCTGTGCAGTCCGGCCGCCGCGGCCCGGGCGTCGCCGTGCAGGATCGGCATGCAGGCGAACCAGAACGAGGCGAGGTTGACCGGGCCCTTGGCGGCCAGGCCCGCGTACACCTGCCTGGCCCGGGCCATGACCGTCTCGGCCAGCCGTGCGGTGAGCCAGCCGGCGCTGGCCAGCAGCGGCTCCAGCGGGGCGAGCGCGTCAAGTACGGCGGGGCCGAGGCGCACGCTGGCGGAGCGCCGGCTGTCCGCGTACACCAGCGTGCGGCAGGGCGCTGTCGCGGCCGACTTCTCCCGCACCGCGGCGGTCCTGGTCAGGAACGTGAACTCCTGCTCCAGGTCGGTCAGCGCCGCGACCAGCGCGGCCACCCCCTCGGCGGCCCTGACCCGCGCGCGGCCCCGCTCGAGGAAGCCGAGGGCACGCAGCGCGCGCCTGCGCCGCTCCAGATCGCCGATCCGGTCCAGCCAGGCCCGCAGGGCGCGCTCAGGCCGGGCGCCGGCGGGCAGCTCGAGGCGCCACACCGCATAGCGGCGGGCCACCAGGTCGTCAAGGACAGCGGGCACGTCGATCCCCGGCAACGTGGCGGCGATCTCCCGCGCGGGCCTGATGCCGTCGCACAGCGCGAGCACGGCGGCGGCCTGGGCCCCGATGGCCTGCGCGGCCCGGCCCGGCACGCTCACCCGGGTCCCGTCCAGCCGGACGAACGGGACTCGCCGGGGCGCCACCCAATCCCGCAGCGCCTGGTCGGCGCCGATCGTCGCGGCCAGCGCGTCAATCGCCCAGCTGGCCCAGTACACCTCCGAGCCGGCGACCAGGCCGCGGCCGGCGTCCACGACCGCCCCGGCGGCCTCCGCATCCCAGCGGCCCCAGCCGACCGGGCCGAAGAATCCGATCGTGTCGTTCTTGACGCAGAACCGCTGCCAGTAGTGGGCCACGAGCTCCTCGCGCCTGCGCGACTCGCTGGTGCGCCCGGCGGCGGTGGGCGTCCAGTTCAGGAACGACGCGATGGAGGAGTCGAGCAACGGCCGGTTCTGCCAGGCCACGGCCTCCCGGTAGGCGGGGGTGCGGGCGATGTCCTGCAGGGTTCGCGCGGTCGCCACGGCGGCCTCGGCGAACTGCGCGGCGAACTGTTCCCATCGCCCGCCGCTGAGCTGCTCGTCCGGCCCGAACGTGTCGGCGGCCTCGGCGAGCCCCGCCGGGGCCAGCCGCAGCACGCCGTCGGCGGGAAAGCCGGGTCCGCGCAGCCCGAACTGTTCCCACAGCCGCCAGCGCCCGCTGGGGAGGAAGGTTCCGGTCACGGACAGCTCCTTACGTTCTGATGAAATCGGCATCAACCACGGCGGCGAGTTCGGCGGGCGTCGGGTAGGCGAAGACCAGGGAGACCGGGATCTCCACCTCAAGCGCCTCCTGGAGCCGGGCGATGATCCCGAACGCGGTGAGCGAGTCGCCGCCGCTCTCGTAGAAATCGGTGTCAGGGTCGAGGTCCGCGGTGCCGAGGGTGTCCCGGTAGATGGCGGCCAGCAGGTCCGTGGTGCCGGTGACGGTGCTGGTGTTGACGGTCACGAGTTTTCCTCCGTGTCGGGAAGGGAAGCCGCGGCCGTCAGGGCCGCGGTGGTGTTGCCACCGGAGACGATGGCGACGGCGCGGTCGCCGCGGCCGGCCCGCAGGGCACCGGCCAGCGCGACGGCTCCGCTGGGCTCGGCCTCGACCCCGTACCGGCCCAGCAGGGCGGCGGCGGCGAGGATGGCGGTGTCAGATACCGCGACCATGTCGTCGACGCGGTCACGGATGATCGGGTAGGGGACCCGGCCGGGCCGCTGGCCGCGCAGCCCGTCGGCGACGGTGTCGCTGGGCGGCAGCCGCACCGGGCGGCCGGCCGCCAGGGAGCGGGCGTAGCGGGGCGTGCTGACGGGTTCGACGCCCACCACGCGCACCGGGTGGCCCTGGGCGGCGAGGCACACGCCGGCCAGCAGCCCGCCGCCGCCGACGGGGACATAGATGGTGCCGGCCTGGGGGACATCGGCCAGGATCTCGCTGCCCACCGTGCCCTGGCCCGCGACGACGAGCGGGTGATCGGAGGACGGCACGAGCAGCGCTCCGGTGTTGCTGGCCAGGCCCTGGGCCATGGCCTCCCGCTCGTCCACGCCGCCGGGCGCGTGGACCGTGCGGGCGCCGAGCGCCCGGATCACCGCGGCCTTGACCGGGCTGGCGCCCGCCGCCAGCACCACGGTCAGCCGGATGCCGAGCGCGGCCGCGAGCCGGGCCAGCGCGATGCCGTGGTTGCCGGAAGAGCCGGTGACGATGGCGCGCGGGCCGAGCGCGAGTACGGCGTTAGCGGCGCCGCGCAGCTTGAACGATCCGCTGAGCTGACAGTGTTCGGCCTTGAGCAGCACGCCGGGCAGTACCGGCAGCACGGGGGTCCGCCGCACGTACCCGGCGATGCGCTCGGCGGCCTCACGGACGTCGGCGGGGCCGACCCGGCTGACGGTGGTCACATGTGTCACGGCGTGCCTCCTGACAGTGCGCGGCGGTCGGCCTTGCCGCCGCGGCTGACCGGCAGCTCCGCGAGCCGGACGAACCGGCGCGGCATCAGGTACGGGGGCAGGGTGCGGCCCAGGTGGGTGCGCAGCGCCGCGTCGGTGGTGCCGGCCAGGTCGCCGGCGACATGGGCGAGCAGGTGCACGCGCCCCTGGTCGTCGACGTCAGCGGTGATCACCGCTCCGGCCACGCGGGGGTGGGTCAGCAGCGCGCCCTCGACCTCGGCCGGGTCCACCCGGTAGCCGCGGATCTTGACCTGACGGTCACCGCGGCCGAGGAAACGCAGTCCGCCTGGCCCCATCGTGGCCAGGTCGCCGGTGCGGTACAGCCTGCTGCCCGGCGGGCCCAGCGGGTCGGGGACGAAGCGGCCGGCGGTGCGGGCGGGCTGCCCGCGGTAGCCGCGGGCCACGCCGGACCCGCCGATGTACACCTCGCCGGCGGTCCCGTCGGGCACCGGCGCCAGGCCGGCGTCGAGCAGCCGCACCACCACCCCGTCGATGGGCGTTCCGACGATGTCGGCGGCGGTATCGGGTTCGGCGGGCACGGCGTAGCGCGTGGACGTCATCGTGCACTCGGTCGGGCCGTACTGGTTGACCAGGTCGCCCTGGACCAGGGCCCGCCCGCCCGCGGTCAGGAAGGGCCGCAGCGACTCGCCGCTGGACGCCACCAGGGACACCCCGGCCAGCAGGTCAGCCGCATCGGGCTGCGCGGCCAGGAAGGACAGGAACGACGGGGTCACGCTCAGCAGCGTGGTCACGCCGTGGGTGCGGACGGCGGCACCGAACGGCCCCGGCCGCAGCAGGTCCGCGCGGGGGACGATGACCAGGCGGCCGCCGGCCAGCAGCGGCGCGAAGGTGTCACGGATCGACGCGTCGTAGCCCTGCGGCGCCACCTGGAGGGTCACGCAGTCCGGCCCCAGCCGGCAGTCGCGGGCGATGCAGCGAAGATAGGAGTCGAGGCTCCGGTGCTCGACCAGCACGGCGCTCGGCTCGCCGGTCGACCCGGAGGTGTGGCTGACATAGGCCAGCGTGCGAGGTCCCGGCGGTTGCGGCTGTTGCGGCGGGCCTGCCGCGGCGGGTTTGTAGCGGTCCATGAGCACTGGCTGTCCGTTGACCGGTAGCCGGAGGCGGGCCGCTAGCGCGGCGGTGGTCAGCAGCAGGCCGGCCTGACCGCTGCGGACCAGCGTCGCCAGCCGCGCGGGCGGCTGCTCGACATCGAGGGCGAGGAACGCCGCCCCGGACCGGACCACGGCGGCCACCGCCACCACGGCATCGGCGCCGCGCTCGACGGCCACCGCGCACACCACTTCCGGCCCGGCTCCCGCCGCGCGCAGGGCCCCGGCCACCTCGTCGATGCGGCGGGCCAGTCCGGCGTAGGTCAGATCGCCGTCGGGCGTGGTGACCGCCACCCGTCGCGGATGGCTGGCCGCGTGCGCGGCGATGTCGTCGGTGAAGGTGCGCATCACGCCCCCCGCTCGGTGACCGTCTGGACCACCGTCTGGACCACCGTCTGGTCCACGGCGACGAAGCGCAGTTCGGAGGTGTAGGTGTTGCCCTCGCCGTCGGTCAGCCAGGCCTGCTCGGGGGTGGGCAGCATCTCGCTGACCGTCAGCCGGGCCCCGGGGTCGTTGCGGGTCAGCCTTCTGGCGGCCTTGGCCAGGATGGTCAGGTAGACCGGGCTGTCGAAGTCGACGTAGAACGGCCGGGGCTCGGCCGGCGAGACCACGAACACGAACCGCGGCAGGTCGTGCTCGCGTTGCCAGTGCCTGGCCACCACGAAGCGCGCGGCCTCGGTCTTCTCCTGCGCGAAGGCGAGGTCCGCGGCCGGGAACGTCCAGGTCTCCCTGGCCATGACCACCTTGCCGACGGTTATCCGCGGCGTGTGGTCGCCGTCAGGGCGCAGCGTAAAGCGGTCCATCACCTGCTGGGTCAGCGTGTTGGCGTAGGCGTCGAGGACGCCGAACACGGCGCCGTCGGGCAGGACGGCGACCAGCTGACCGTCCCGTTCCGCTACCTCGACGTCGGCGGACAGCACGGTGCGCGGCCGGTGGGGGTCGCCGGTCTGGTCGACCAGGGCGACGTAGTAGTCCTCGGGCCGCTCAAGCGAAGGGCGGCTGCGCGTGGACCACTTCAGCGGGAGCTGCTTGGCCAGCATCGGCAGCAGCCGCGGGCCGCCGAAGTCACGGGCGGTCTCGGCCACCAGCGCCGCCGGATCGGGGTGCTGGTGGACAAATAGCGAAGCACCCATCGTGTTGAGCGCGCAGTGCATCTCGCCGAGCACCAGCTCGAAGTCACCCCGCTCCACCGCCGCACGGTCCGCGGCCAGCACGAGCACGTCGGGGCTGAAGTAGCGGGCCAGCGACCAGCCCGCACCGGGCTCGCCGAACTCCGCGCGCACCCGCTCGGCGATGTCGGCCGCCCGCATCCGCACCCAGCGCGCCCCCTCGGGCAGGTCAAGGATGCTGGCCCACTTCGCGCGCAGTTCGGCCTGGATGGCGGCGATGTCGGCGGCCGCCCGCGGGTGCGGCGACGGCAGGCACTCCAGCCACAGCGACCCCAGGTCGACCGGTTCCCCCGAGGCCTTCAGCCGGTCGTAAACGGTGCGGATGCGGGCGCGCATGACCTCGGCGAACCGGTTCGTCATCCAGCGCGCCGCGGTCAGGCACAGCTCCAGCGGGGCCAGTTCGGCCAGGAGGGCGGTGCCGGCGGTGACCGTGGCGGCGCGCCGGCTGTCGGCGTAGACCAGACCGCGGCACGGCGCGGTCCGCTCGCCCTTGGTGCGCTGGGCGCTGGTCTGCGTCAGCGCGGCGAAGTCCGCCTCCAGCGCGGCGATCGCGGCCTCGAGGGCGTCGGCGTCCATCCCCGCGGCGAAGACCTCGTCGCGCCCGCGCTCAAGCACGGCCAGCTTCTCCAGCGCGCCCCTTCGCACCGCCGCGTCGCCGACCCGGTCGAGCGCGGCCCGCAGGGCGCGCTCGGGATAGGTGCTCGACGGCACCTCCAGCCGCCAGTGCACCCACCGCTTGCCCGCGAGCCACCGGACGGTCTCGGTCGCCTCCGCCACCGGCATCCCGGCCGCCCCGGCGATGGCGGCCACCGGCCGGGTGCCGTCGCACAGGTCGAACACGGCGCGCGCGGTCGGGCTGATCGGCTGCGGTGGCCTGCCCGGCAGCCGCACGGTCCCCTCCACGATGCGGACGAACGAGACCCGGTACGGCGGTATCCAGGCCAGCAGCGCGGGATCTTCGCTGAGCGACTTGGCCAGGGCGTCAATGGGCCAGCTCGCGAAGTACACCTGCATGCTGGCCAGGAACCTGCCGCCGGGATCGACCGTGATGCCGCGTTCGGCCAGGTCCCAGCGGCCCCAGCCGACGGGCCCGAAGAACCCGATCGTGTCGTTCTTGACGCAGAACCGCTGCCAGTAGTGCGCCACCAGCTCCTCGCGCTGGCGAGCCATGCTGTTCCGGCCCGCCGGGGCGTTCAGGAACGGCACCAGGCCGGTGCGCAGCACGGCCGGGTTCTGCCAGGTCACCGCCGCACGGAAGCGCGGCATGGCGGCGATCTCCCTGAGCAGTTCCGCGGTGCGCGCGGCGGCGGCGTCGAACGTCTCGGCGAACGCGTCCCACTCCAGGCCCGTGCGGGCGTCATCCGGCCCGAACTTGTCCGCGGCCAGGGCCAGCCCGGGCGGGGCCAGCCGCAGCACGCCCGCGGCGGGGAACCCAGGACCGCGCAGGGCGAAGTGCTCCCACAGCCGCCATTCCCCAGCGGGCAGGCGCACGTTCTCCGGGCTGTCCGGCATGGCGGAACTCCTTCCAAGGCTCTGTACGGCCGTCGAGAATGCACACTGCCGCCCGGCAAGGGGGTGCCACCAGAGAAGAACCGGCAACGACAAGCGCAGGTACCACCGCGCGTTTGTCCCTAGGGGGCCGGCGCCGGGTCGAGGCACGCTGGAGCCATCGGCCAGGCGAGTGCGGGAAGGATGTAAGCGATGAGCGACAGCGATGAGCTGGCCTACCTGGTGGTGCACAACGAGGAGGAGCAGTTCTCCATCTGGCGGGCGGACCGCGACCTGCCGCCCGGATGGCAGGCCGAGGGCACGACCGGCTCCATGCAGGAATGCCTGGACCACATCGGGCGAATCTGGACAGATATGCGCCCGCTAAGCGTCCGTTAGGGCCGCGCCCGCACGTATATCCGGTGGCTCTGGCCGTGCCGCGGCGCCAGCCGCGACCTGCTATACCATTCGTGCCCGCCCGGCGGATGGTCGTGGCAGCCACCCGTTCCAAATCGAGGTGAGCCTGCGGTGCGTCGCGGTGACGACGCCCGTTTTATGCCGCTTTGCCGAGCCGGCCATAAACAGGACCTGAATGTTTACGAATAGCTACGACAGTTCCGACAAATCGGGTGACAATGGCTGCGGCGCCGGCCGACAGGTGCGGGCGCAGCGCCGCTTCTGGAATTAGCCACCAGGAAGATTTTCGAATACTGCTGAAAATACAGTATCGAATATGGTAGCGTTATTTTGACAGGGGAATTAATCATATTAGAACGGGCGGTGGTGCATGGGACGCAAGCAATCACCCGGGCCAGGGCAAGACGGCGAGGAGCACGGCTCCTCGCCGTCTTCGTCTCCCGGGACGGGCGGTTTCGCCGACGGCGGCCCGGCTGACCTGATGGCGCCGGGGGCGGAGCTGGCCGGGCTGCTGGCCGCGATCACCCCGGGGAGAGGAATGAGCGATCAGGAAATCCTGGGGGTGGTCGCGGCCTGGGGCCGGATGGCCGCCTGGGCCGCGTGGGGGCAGACGGTCTGGCTGGCCGAGTTCGCCCGCCTCAGGCCCGGGGTCATGTCCGGGTCCACGGCGGCCCGCGCGGCCGCCGAGGAAGCCTCCTGGAAGACAACCGAGACCTGGACCCGGATGCTGGACCAGCTCACCCGCGCGGTCACCATGACCACCCGGCTGCCCCGCACGCTGGCCGCCATGCGCGACGGCCAGGTGTCTGACTACAAGGCCAGGGTGATCGAGGCGCAGACCGCGGACCTGTCCGATGCCGACGCGGCCACGGCGGATGCGATCCTCGCGGCGGCGGGGGCGGTGAAGAACCCGGCCGGGCTACGCGATTTCGCCCGCCGCCAGGTCAACCGGCTGGACCCGGAGATGATGGAACGGCGCAAGGAGCGCGCGCGTCAGGACGCGCACGTCCGGATCTGGTCCGAGGACTCCGGCAATGCGGGCCTGTCGGCCCGGCAGATGCCGGCCCCGGACGCGATCATCGCCAAGGCCAACATCGAGCGCCGCGCCCTCGACCTGCACGCCGCCGGAGTCGAAGGCACCGCCGGGCAACTCCAGGTGCAGGCGATAACCGACTTCCTGCTCGGCCGCGCCATCCCCGGCCAGGGTGCGTGTCAGGACACGCAGCCGGGCGCGGTCCCCGGCGGGGGTGCGCGCCAGGACGCGCAGAAGAGCAGGGCGCGCGGCGGCGGGCGGGGCGGCTGGGCCGTGAACGCGGTCCTGGTCATCCCGTGGGACCCCAGCCTGGGCAGGCCATCCGGGCCCGCCGAACTGCCCGGATTCGGGCTGCTTGACCACGACGACACGATGGACCTGCTGGCCGCCGCCGGGGACAACCCCGCCACTAGGTGGTGCCTGACCGTCACCGACCCCCGCGACGGGACCGCCGCCGCCCACGGCTGCATCCCCGGCCGCCGCACCCTGGACACCCTCACGACACCGGGCGCCGCCGCCGGGCTGGCCGCCCGGCTCGGCGTATCGCTCACCCCGATCGCCAAGGGTGCGTGCGATCACGCGCAGGCCGAACCCGGGTACACCCCCAGCCGCAGGCTCCGCCACCTGATCCAGGCCAGGAACACCCGGTGCGCCGCCCCCGGCTGCGGCCGCCCCGCCGCGGCCTGCGACCTGGACCACACACTGGCCTGGGACAACGGCGGGCTCACCTGCGAATGCGGCCTCGCCCCTCTGTGCCGAGC
>Ga0126381_100005465_pt1 | contig 13982 bp, 15 predicted proteins | sample PanSoiMetPlot_28_FD_96465 | JGI IMG/M metagenome (GOLD analysis project Ga0126381, IMG submission 96465) | Tropical forest soil microbial communities from Panama - MetaG Plot_28 | ecosystem: Environmental > Terrestrial > Soil > Tropical forest > Bulk soil | place: Panama | collected 2016-02-17
CAGCTTCGGATTTCTACGGGCGCGCGCCGGCGCTGCCGGCTCGCGCTGCTCAACGAAAACCAACGGATCAGAGGGGGTCAGTTTTAGTGTCGGAATGGGGTCAAAACATCCTGTCGCTTGACAACATGGCGGCCACGGGCGCACCGATGTATGCGTGATGGAAACCGATCAGGGTTTTGCGGTTTTTTTGGTGTCGTTGAGGAACTGCTTGGCGCGCTCAGAAGCTTCCCGCGCGGCCTCGTGTTAGCGGCGGCTGTAAATTCGACACTTGTGGCGGGCGAAAATCTGACAGTCGGCAGCATGGTCTGGCTGCTGGCTGAGAGCGGTGCTCCCGGCCGGTGAATCAGTTCACCATGCGTCTCCGAAACGACCGGAGGCGCGATGTTCGGACGGGAGACGCGAATGCTACTCAGGCACTACCTGGAGCAAGGCTCCAGTAAGAGCGCGTTGGCGCGCCAGTTGGGCGTCAGCCGCGACACGATTCACCGCTGGATTCGTGCGGGCGATCTCGATCGTGATCTCGACGAGGAGGCGGTGCGCTATGGCCCGCGGCCGTCGGTCGCGACAAAGCTCGATGCGTACAAGCCGATCATCGAAGCCCGCCTCGCGGCGTTTCCCGAGCTGTCGGCGGTGCGGCTGCTCGACGAGATTCGCGCCGCTGGGTACGCCGGCGGCTACACGCAGCTGAAAGCCTTCGTGCAGCGCGTGCGGCCGGCGCCAGCGCCTGAGCCCGTGATCCGTTTCGACACGCCGGCGGGCCGACAGGCGCAGGTGGACTTCGCGCGGTTTCGGTTCCCGTGGGGCATTCGGTACGCGTTGCTGGTCGTCCTCGGCTACTCGCGGCTGCTCTGGTGCCGGTTCTATCCACGCCAGGACATGGCGACGCTGATCGACGGACTTGAGGACGCGTTTCTCTTTTTCGGCGGCGTCCCGCAGGAGCTGCTCTTCGATCAGATGAAGGCCGTGATCACGCGCGACCTGCGACTGGAAGGTGGCGCGCTCGTCCACAATGGCGAGTTTCTCCGGTTCGCGCGCCACTGGGGCTTCACGCCCCGGGCGTGCCGGCCGTATCGGGCGCAGACCAAAGGCAAAGTCGAGCGGCCCGTCCGCTATGTGCGCGGGAATTTCGTCTACGGCCGCACGTTTCTCCATGACGGCGATCTCGATCACCAGCGACAGCACTGGCTCGAGCGCGTGGCCAATGTGCGCGTGCACGGGACCACCCGCGAGCGGCCGCGCGATCGCTTCGACCGCGAGGAGCGGTTCCTGCTCCAGCCATTGGCGCCGCGCCGCTACACGTCGCTGGTGCTGGACCGACCGACGAGCGTGGCGGCACGTCGTCTGCCCCGTCCCGTCGTCACGGTCGAAAAGCGATCGCTCGCGACCTACGCGCAGCTGACGGGCGGTGCCGCATGAAAAGCGCGTCGCTCTCGCGCCGTGACCGTCTGCGGCACATGCTCGCGGACTTGCGGATGCCCGGCGGCCTCGAAGCGCTCGACGCGATTCTCCAGGGCGTCGACGGCGGCACGCTGACCGCGCCCGAGGCGATCGAGCAGCTGCTCGCCGCGCAGATTCAGCTGCGGAATAACCGACGGCTCCAGGCGGCGATGCGCTCCAGCCGGCTGCCGGTCGTCAAGCAGCTCCACGAATTCGATTTCACCTTTCAGCCCTCGCTGCGACGCGAGCAGATGGAGAGCCTCCACGAGCTCGGCTTCGTGGAGCGCCACGAGAATGTCATCTTCCTCGGTCCGCCCGGCGTCGGGAAGACGCACCTGGCGATCAGTCTCGCCATCGCCGCGGCGCAGAGCGGCCGCCGCGTGTACTACGGCACGCTGGCCGACTTGATCACGTCGCTCGAAGAGGCGCAGGCCGCGGGCCGCTTGCAGGCGCGACTGAAGGTGCTCACGCATCCCGCGCTGCTGGTCGTCGACGAGATCGGCTATCTCCCGATCACCCGCACCGGCGCGATGCTCTTTTTTCAGCTGATGACACGGCGGTACGAACACGCGTCCACGGTCCTCACGTCCAATAAGGGTTTCGAAGAGTGGGGCGACGTGTTCGGCGATGACGTCATGGCGGCGGCGCTCATCGATCGCCTCGTCCATCACTGTCACCTCGTTACCATCCGGGGCAACAGCTATCGGATGCGGCAACACAGCGAGCTGTGGCAGACGCTGCACACCGCGCACGAACCGGAATCCGCCGGCGGCCGCCGCCGCCGGACTCCGGTTCGTCAGGAGGCCACGACGACTTGAGGCTCGTCCCCTCGTCGACTTGTCAGATTTTCATCCGGCGGAAGTGTCAGATTTTCAACCGACGTTGACACCTCGCGTGCGGCCTCTGATTTTTCGCGAAGCTGCTTTGCCCAGTCTACTAGTTGCTCAGCGGTTGCGTCGTGCAGGTTTGGAGACGCGGGCGGGAACTTTCTTCGCCATGCGCCGATTTTACTACTCGCTCAACAGTTCGAGGGCCGATTGATGGGCAAGCGTGGACCACGTAGAACACCGACGGCGCTCCGCATTTTGCGTGGCAATCCGTCCGGCCGACGATTACCCGAGGACGAACCGACGCCCGCGCCGTTGCCGGAGAACGTCGAGGCGGCCCTCCGACCCGGCGCTCGACACCGCGGGCCTCACGAGCGCCGTTCAAGTCGGGAAGTTTCTCCGGTGCGCGCAAATGCCAGCCGTCTCGGGCGTCTTGATCGAACCGAATCGGCGACGATCATGACGGCCGGATCTCGATTGCCCGAGAGGCCGTGACATCCCGTTTCTGACGTAAACAGTATGCGACTGATTATGGCCGCCGCGGCTGATCCCGCGCGGCGAGTCATCCTACGTCTCGACTTGGTTCGGGTGTCATGTTTCACAGGTGCACGAAGGGGCAGTCGATCATCGAGGCACCCGACGCTACGCTTCATTGTCGACGTCGTTATCTGGAAAGAGGGACGTATGAAGATTCTGTGTCTCGCTCTCATCGGTCTGACCGGGATCGGGGCGTCGGCTCGCGCCGAGGTGTCATCGGCTGAGGCGGATCGACTGAACGCCGCGGCGACTGCCCTGCGCGACATCCGGTCCTCGCCTGATAAGGGAATTTCGGAAGACCTGTTCAAGAAAGCCGAGTGCGTTGCGGTGATTCCGGGTCTGAAGAAGGCCGGTCTTGGCATCGGCGGCGAATACGGGAAGGGCGTGGTCAGTTGTCGGAACGGCCAAGCTTGGGGCGCACCGGCATTCCTCGAGATGGAAAAAGGCAGCATTGGCCTTCAGATCGGTGGGGAGCAAACCGATCTCGTGCTTCTCGTGATGAACAAAACGGGTCTGGACAAACTCCTCGGCGACAAAGTGAACTTGGGTGCGGACATGTCCGTCGCGGCTGGACCGGTGGGTCGAGATGCGGCGGCCAGCACGGATGGGAAAATGACGGCCCAGATTCTGGCGTACTCGCGCTCCAAAGGCGCGTTCGCGGGGATTGATCTCTCCGGTGGCTCGCTGCGCCCGGACACGAAGGCGAACGAAGCCGCGTATGGCGCAGGAATGAAGGCGCGGGACATCGTGAATGAACCGAAGGCTAAGGCACCGCAGGCGGCGGCCGGATTCCTCCGAGCGTTGGCCTCGGACAGTCGCGGAACTTCTGGCAAAAAGTAAAGGAGCGCAGAGCACGACCGCTTTCGATCGGTCCTTAGCTCGCGTCAGCACGACGGCGCTTCCCACTGGGCGAAGGCGGAGCAGAGCGCTTGATACGAACGACATTCACACCCACCCGACGTTGCCGCGCACCACGCGCCTGTCGCGCATCGTCGGGTTCTGAACGTCAGGCCGTGTCCCAGCCGACACGAATGTCCGTGAACCGTTGAAGGTTTTTGTCCTCGACGTTAGCTCTCGCAACACGGCGAAGCGTTTATCTTGTGCGTCGCTCGAGGGTCCAGCCCCGTTCGTTGCGCGTCACTCAGCGAGGATGTTCATGTAGCCACGTCAGGATGACAGCGTGACACGTATGACAGTCGTTTGCGGGTAGCGGGATTTAGTAAACAGGACGCGGCTTTCGATTCCAGTCTGGCAGCACACCACTCGAAGAACGGCTGCCAAAGGAGGTGAAATAGCTGTCGCTTGGAACATCAAAACACGACCTGCACAATCCGCTTGATGAGCTCTTCCGGCGACCAGATCGTCAACAGCAGAGGCAGGAACGGCGAGGCAGTAACCGCTGCCATCCGTGAAATGTCTTCAAGGCTGAATGGGACCGGACGCATTTCTCGCACGAGCGCATAACTGTTTCCTAAATCCGCCAGTGACTGAATATCAGCGCTCCCAAGCAGTGGTTCAGACAAAGGGATGTTCCCACGGACCCACCGTTGGTCGAAGCGATCGACGTACTGCTGGGCGAGTTGACCCGTCAATCGATTCATAGGCGTGAAATCGGGATCGAGTTTTCGGTTGCTCGTCGTCGATCGACTTGGTGACGTCTGGGTGCCGTCTCCTGCCGCGATCTGCACACTTCGAATCCACAAATCATTGAGATTTCGACCGTTTTCGCGTGCCTGAAGCGACTCTTAATCTGCGGGTTGTGGGTTCGATTCCCCCCCGGCTCACCAAAATCCTAAGCATTTCGCGGATTCGCGGTGGGTCAGACGGTCGCGGATCACTATCGGATCACTAAGTCCCTCGAACGCCTCATCGGCTCAGAATCGCGTCCATTTTGCGGGCCGCCTCGGCCTGCAACGCGGGGAGGACGTGGCTGTACGTGTTCAACGTCAGCGAAATCTGCGAATGCCCCAAACCTGCATTATCGTCCGCGGGTCGACGCCCTGCACGAGGAGCAAGCTCCGCTTGTGTGGCGCAAATCGTGAAACCTAACGTCGGGCACGTTCGCCGCCTTAAGGAGCGCCTTGAACTCGCCGCGGACGTTGCGGGCATCGAGCGCCGTCCCGATTCGTCCGAACCTCGCGCCACTGTTTGCGGAGCTCCTCCAGTTGGCCGTTCAGGTGCCGTCGCTCGACGCTCCGTTTCGGCGTCGCTGCGATTTGGTGCGCGAATGGCGCGTCGCGCCGCCTGTAGCGACCGCCGCGCCGCACCATCGCCGCCGCTGCGTCCGATGGCTTGCCGCACGCTGAGCGTGCCACGCGCATTTTCACCGGCGAGTTTTGACGGCGTGGGGGTTCGGTGTTGCCGTGGAATTCCTCGCTGGTGCGATGGAACAGGACCGGCACGGACTCCCCCCGTACCGGTCCTGCCTGCCACAATCCCCGCCGCGGAGGATGAGGAACGGCGGTTCGCTGCGAATCGTGGCACGCAACGAGCGATGGCACAAACTGACAGAACGAACGGTTTTGCAGTGGCAAAGTACGCGGCGACCACGGGCGCACGGATCTATCCATGATGGAAACCGATCACGGTCTTGGGGGTTTCTTGGCGTCGTTGAGGAACTGCTTGGCACGTTCAGTGGCTTGTCGCGCGGCCTCGCGTGCGGCCTCTGATTTTTCGCGAAGCTGCTTCCCCCAGTCGGCTAGTTGCTCAGCGGTTTCGTTTTGCAGGTTTGGACGCGGGGGGGGCGAACTCCTTCGCCATTCACCGATTTTACTACTTGCTCAACAGGTCGAGGGTCGATTGATGGGCAAACGCGGACCACGCAAAACGCCGACGGCTCTCCGCCTCTTGCGCGGCAACCCGTCGGGCCGGAAGATCCCGGCGAACGAACCGGCGCCCGCGCCGTTGTCGGAACACGTCCAGGCGCCCGACTGGCTCGATGAGCCCGCGCGCCGGGAGTGGGACCGCACGCGCCGCTCCTCGCCCGCAACGGCCTCCTCACCGAACTCGACATCACCGCGCTCGCCGCGTACTGCTGCGCGTTCACGGAGTGGAACGAGGCGCACGGCATGATCCGCAAGTTCGGCGCGGTCGTGAAATCGCCGTCGGGGTTTCCGCTCTGCTCGCCGTACGTGCCGATTGCGAACCGCGCGTTCGAGAAGATGCGCCGCATGCTCGTCGAGTTCGGCTGCACACCCGCAAGTCGGACATCGGTCACGCGGGCGACGGCGCCAACGCCGCCCTCGAACCCGTTGTCGCGGTTTTTGCGATGACGATGATCGCCAAGGGGCGCGCCGGACGAACGCCGTTACTCGATCCAGTGGAGGAGCGCAGAAATCGCGGTCTCGGAATCGGTTTCCGCTGAATACAGGACGTCGAGGACGCCGTCGCCCTCGCCGTTATCGCACCGAACTACGAAGCGGACGGATTGGTTCGTGCGCAACGACGGGACCGGATGATCAACCGTGAGCGTTACGCGTTCGATCTCCGCCCAATACCATTGCGAGCGCGGACAAAATGTCGGACACGCTTGATCTTTACGCGACGACATATCGTAAATCTCAGGATGTGTCGTGATTTCGCGCGGCACGTCGTACTCGGGCCCAAATTCGACGTCCCACTGCGGCACGCGTGGGGGATCCGACGCTGGTCCGTCTTTAGGCGCATCGGCCATAGGGCAAATTCTACGCGAGGAGCGCATTAGCCTGCTGGCCGACGAGATCGCCGACGCCGAGCGCCGCCTCGACAAACTGCGGCGACGCGCAGCGGACGAACTCTTCGTCGCGATCGCTGTGGAGACCGCGGGCGCGGCGTTTTCGTCTCGCGAATTGTGGATGCACACGCGCGACATCGAGGCCCTCGCGCCGCCGCTCCGTGCGAGATTCGCAGCGCTTCGATGCGCGCTCGACACTGCGCGGTTGCGGAGCGCCGTACACATCGGCGTATTCCTTCGGCGCGTGCAGATGCGTACCGTCGGCGGGATCTGGATTGAGGCGATCGGCGAGGACCGCGACGGCAAAATTTGGATCATTAGAAGTGACGCTAACGATCCTCACTTGAGAAGGTAAAGACGAGCCGACCTGTCGTTACGGCCGTTCAACTCGTTCCGTCGGCGTCGGCGCGACGAAACGATTCGTTCGACGTTCAGACGCTGCATCTCTCTCATGTCAGCCCGCGAACGAGCGATGACGTCCTTCGCCTGAACGATAACCTGCTTCGCGATATCGACGAGCGCGGCAGAGGTTTCCTGCAGATGAACGTAACGGTCACGTGCCTCAAGAAAGTCGAAGTGGTCCGACACGGCTGTGCCCCTTTCATGACTTGGTTGAGGGCACAGACCCGCTCGCGAAGGGAGGGGGCACTCAGGAAAGCCGCTTCTGAGTCTGCACGCGAGACAACGAAATGTCCAGTAACTCATCGACGACTTTGGCCGAGTCGGCCTGAGCGGCCCGCGAGGGTGCGGCCTACCCTCACCGAGTCTCTTTCGCACGCGTCGCCGTCGGTTGCATCATCCGGAAATGCCGCCGACCAATCGTCGTGTGGGTCGGACAGAACGGCCGAAACCCGCGACGAAACTCGCCATCACGTCGACGCCGCTCGCCGCCGCCAAGTGTTCCGCCATTCTCGCCATCAGCGAGGAATTGGCGCGATTGACGGGGGCGAACGCCGAGTCGCTCATGAGCGCGATCCTCATCGACGGCGTCACGTTCGTCGACAGCGAGTTTTGCTCGAACCATGCGGCTGTGCCCGACGTGAACCCCGCGGGCATCCTGAACGGCATCACGGCGACGCCGGACGGGCCGACGCTCGCGACGACGGTCCAAGCCGTCCTCGCGGCGTTGTTCACGCAACGGCCGCATACGCGAAAGCCGGTGGTGATCATGTCGCCCGCGACGGCGGGCAAGCTGGCGGGCGCGATGGTCCTCACCGAACTCGGGACCGCGGGCGTCGCCGTCGTCACGACGATCGGCGCAGGCGCGAGCGTCATCGCGATCGACGCGTCGGCCATCTGCTACAACGATGACGGCGGCGCAATCGACGTGTCGAGGGAAGCGGCCGTACAGATGGATTCCGCGCCCGACAACCCGGCGACCGCGGCGACTGTGTTTACGTCGTTGTGGCCGTTGAACCTCGTCGGGTTCCGTCTCGATCGGTTCGTATCCTGGCAAGTCTCGGAGGCGAACGCCGTGGCGTACGCGGTCGCGCCATGAACCCCGCCGCGACGCCCGCATACGGCCGCGCCTCGGTGCGCCTCCTTCGATCGCCGGAACTCCTCGACGCCGCGGACTTCCTCGCGATCGATGCAGTCGATCCCGAGCAAGGTCGTGTCGCCCGCGAGCATCGCCGGGCCGCCGTCGACGCCATCGCCGCGAAACAACTCGCCGCCGCGCCGACGGCGCCGGTCTCGCCGGTCGCGACGCAAGCGGATCGGGCGCAACCCAGTCGCCTGCAGCTACACGTGCTTGGGGCGATTGCGGAGTTCGAGAATGCGAGGATCGCTGAGCGTGTGCGAGCCGGGTTAACAGCGAGCGAGGGCGCAAGGGAAACGGCTAGGACGGCCCAGAGCGAAGCCCGCCAAGATCGTCGTGCCTGGAGGAACGGTGCGTTCGGCGGCGCAGGCATGGGCCGTGTCGAAAACGACGGCCGCGAAGTGGATTGCGGAAGGCGTCATTCCTGAGCTACCGTCCCGGTTTACGTGACTGAGGGTCCATCTCACCAGACGCCACCAGCGGTGCCGTCGATTCAATCAGCGATCCCGAGCCTGATCATCGATGGGCTGTGCCCCTACCTGACTTACAAACTCCTGATTGCCTCGACTTCGACCTCCGAGATCGTCGCCCTCGGATTGGGCGCATTGTTCCCCGCCGTGCATGGTGTCTTTTCGATTTGGCTCCGTCGTCGGATCGACATCATCGGTGCGATCGTGCTGGTGGGCATCATGGTGAGCATCGTGGCGCTACTGGTCGGCGGCAGCCCGCGACTCTTTCTGATTCGCGAGTCCTTCGTGACCGGCGCCGTGGGGTTGCTCGCGCTCACATCCCTTGCGTGGCGGCGACCCTTGCTCTTTTACATCGGGCGGCAATTCTCTGCTGGCGCGGACCATGATGCGATCGAACGGTTCAATGCGCTCTGGCAGCTCCAGCCGGCGAGGCGGACATTTCGGGTACTGACGATCGTATGGGCGCTCGGCTGGCTGGGCGAGTTCGCGCTTCGAGTTCTGATGGTGTTGACGCTCTCGACCGAGCAGGTCCTCGCCATCTCCCCCTTCGTGTTCAATGGCATCACGCTCGGCCTTGTCGCGTGGACCTTGGCGTATGTTCGTCGTCAGCGCGCCCGCGGACAATCCTCTTCGGATCGACCCGCAGTTTCGCCCTGAGTTCATTGATTCGGACGATCCCGTCAGCCGTGCCGGACAACCGGATGTTTGTTCGGCGGCACGAAGGTTCCAGGACACCACGTCGATGTGTTCGTTGACGACTGCACCGCCGAAGGATTGCCTCGGTCGGAGGAGCGTTGGCGTGACGATCCTTGACGCTCACAACCAAGCGGCCGAGCGTCCATCAGGACATCCGTTTGCAGTCGTCTGACCGACCGTTGTCGAACGGAGTCTAAATCATCGTGCATCGCGCGCTACGAATCGGTTTTGTAATCGCATTGACCAGTGTTGTCGTTGCCTCGGCCCGGCACGTCGATGAGGAACAATTTGAGCCTGTAGTGGATGCTGATGCCTACGCCGTCTACGCCGCTGTACTGCCGTCCATGTGGACGCCGCACTCGAAGGACCCGCTGTTGCTGCAACAGGAGACAGAACCATTCAAGCCCGATCGGTCGGGATGTTTGGAGCGCTTGGTAGCGGAGCCTGGTTGGGCTACGGTGGTGACGGACTTCCTGAAGGCGAACAGTCTCGGCCCGAAGGTGCTGCAGCCCATGTTGCCGCTGCGGGATGTTTACCTCTTTGTCTCGCGTGCCGTGCGTAATTCATCGCGAGCGCGTCACGCGAGAGCGGCTACTTGCGATCACGATCGAAGGGCTCGAAACTCGCCTCGTGTTTCGGATCACCGTGACCGGTGTACCGAGCGAGCACCGGGTACGGGTACACCGGACGAGATCGTTCCACCACGCCGTTTTCGGAACGGGCCGCGATCAGTTTGATAGGTGGCTCACCGTCTTCGACCCATCGCTCCAGCGCGGTCAACGTGTCGAACTCCGTCAGCCCCGGGCCGCCGCCGCCGTGGTGGACGCCTGGTACCAGGAACAGCCGAAAAAAGGCTTCAGTTTGGGCGCGTCCGCCCATCACCGCGCGCACGGCCTCGTAATAGCCGATCGACGAAGTCGCCGAAATCGCAGCGTCGGCCCATCCGTGCCACAGCACGATCTTTCCGCCGTGTCGTCGGAACGCGCGAAGGTCGGGCGATGTCGCGTCATACACGCGCCGTGAACGGACCAGCGTCGGCGGGTCACGATCGAAATCAAAGGTCAGCGCATTCGTACGCGGCCGAACGGTAGCGCCGACGAGGTACGTGCCGAACTGCTCGGGGAGCACCAGGTTCGCCAACCGCGGCACGATCCCGCGACTCGGCGCACCAAAGTAATTCCAACCCACCCACTGCGTCTCGGTCCCCGGCAGATACGGATAGGCCCAGATAATTTGACCAGCTGAATTTCGCGCCGGTGACATCAGCCGCCGGACCGCTGAGACCTGCCGTGGCGTCAGGCACATGGGGTCGCTCTTGCGGGGTGGACAGGCGATCAGGTCTGGCTGCCACGCGCACGAGATGGGATCGGTGACCAGGCCCTCGTCGATGCCCGCTTGCGCGCCGCACAGGGCCAACACAGACTCGTGGATCGCTCGCGCGGCGGCCTCATCGACGACCGAGCCCCCATGTCCATCGTCGATGGCTTGGGCAAACCATGCCGCCGCGATCATGTTGCGGCCCGTGTAGTCGTAGACCGGCGCGCTCGGCATGAGGCCATCGAAGTCGTCGGGGAAGCGCTGGGCTTCCATCAAGACAGCTTGGCCGCCCTTCGAGTTCCCCGCGAGGTACGCATGCGCGATCGGTTGGCCGTAAAAGCGCGTCGTCAGCTGCTTCGCCACGAGCGCCACGACATGGGTGCTTCGCCACCCAAAATCGTTCTGGAGCTCCGGCGCATTCGCCGCCCATGCACCGTCAAAGCCCGACGCGCTGTCGTGGCCGCCGTTACTCGTCACCGAGGCATAGCCGCGCGCGAGTCCCAGGTTGCAGAGGAGTCCGTCAAGGGTGCCGCAAAATCCCCCGCAGGCTTCGAAGAACAGTTTGTGATTCCAGTCGTCCGCCAACGGCAGCTTCAACTCGAACTTGTTCTGTGGGGCCACGTATCCGAGAACATCGCAGTACCGATGGACGGGTCGAAAGGAGGTCGTTCGATCGGCAAACCCGCTCAACGTGGGGTAGGTCGGCCACGGAAGGCGCTCATTAGGCGCCTCGACCAGACGCGCCGCGCTGACGACCGCGGGAACGCCGTCTACGGTTGCCAAATCGAGCTTTCCAAGCGCGGCACACTGCTCGACGTGGACATCCGAGCTGCCGCTGCTCTGAGACGGCTTGATGGCGCGGAGACCCCCTGTCAAGCAAAGCACTGTCAGCGCAACACTCAAATAGCCGCGGCGCCAGGCTGTTGACTTCACGTTCGAAACACCCGAAAGCAGGGCAAGTATTGAGCAATCGGCGGATGGTGTCACGTGTAAAACGGCCGGGCCGGAGCCACTTGCCTGATGTAAAACAGCTCCCGCTATGACGAGAAAGCCAATCTCAGGCTTGTAATCGAGATTCCAAATGCTGTCGTTCCGACAAACGAAATCGTGATCGGCGATTCACGTTCCGGCTCGGATCGGCAGAGCCGGGCAGGCCGACCGCCATCTGTTGCCCGCCGGTGCCGCGCGGCAGGCTCCGTGCATTGTCGCGGAAACTGTGACCGTCGACCGCTCCCTAAACACCGCGTTCTGAGGATAGGTGCGCTGCATGGGCGGGTGTCTCATCGACCGCTTCGAACGGTTCCTCCGCGACCGGCTGCCATTGACAACGGACACGCCGTTGTCGCTCGCCGACGCGACCGATTTACTTCGAGAACTTCGCGAGTGGGCATGTGATGAAGGCGTGGCAGAGCACGATTTGGAATGCCTCGCCTTGTTCATCATCACGCCCTTCCTGGAATTGGAAGCCATGTCGTCGGCGGAGCGGGCTCGCATGCGGCAAGAGTTTTCGGCTGTGGGTTTCGATGTGGCCCTGGTGAATTGAGATCGTAAACTTCAACTTCCGCCGGAACAAGGAGTAGGAACACCCGGTCGCACGGACTTGATATATTCCGCACACATTGCAACACGTGTCGGGACTCGACCTTAGCCGAACCCTCGACGATCGGCCTCTCGGACGCCTCCACGTCCTCGTCGCCAGCCTGTGCGCCGCTGTTGTATTCATCGACGGATTCGATGCCCAGGTGATGGGGTTCGTGGCGCCCGCACTGAGCGCCGAACTGCACATTCCGCGCATCATGCTCGGCACCGTCATCTCGAGCGGAACCTTCGGGATGATGTTTGGCGCGCTCACGTTCGGCCCGATCGCGGATCGCATCGGGCGAAGACCGGTACTTGTCGCGTGCGTCCTGACGTTCGGTGTCGGCTCGCTCGTGACGGCGACGGCCACAACCGTGGCTTCGCTGACCGCGTTCCGCATCATCACCGGCTTCGGGATGGGCGGCGCCATGCCCAACGCGATCGCGCTCACGTCGGAATTCATGCCGGCGCGATCGAGGACGTCCGTCGTCATGACGATGTTCTGCGGATTCTCGTTCGGATCGGCGTGCGCAGGCTGGGTCGCTGCCGCTGTGATCGGACGCTTCGGCTGGCAGGGCGTGTTTCTGGTTGGCGGCGTCACTCCGCTTCTGCTGGCCGCGCTGCTGATCGCGTTCCTCCCTGAATCCGCCGGGTTCCTGGCGTTGAAGCGCGCCGCCGCGGCCGCCGCCGGCTCGTCGTCGGTCCGGCTCCTGCTTGAAGATGGCCGGGCCGCCGTCACGCTCCTGCTGTGGACGATGTTCTTCATGAACCTGCTCAACCTGTGGTTCCTGAACAACTGGCTCCCGCTCATCATGACGGACGCCGGCATCCGGATCGCGACGGCAAGCGTGATCACGTCGCTGTTTCAGATTGGCGGTCTCCTCGGATCGCTTGCCTTGGCCGGTCTCTTCGGACGCCGACTCTCGTTCCGTCTGCTGGCCGCCGTCTTCCTGGCGGCGACGATCTTCATCCTCTTGATCGGAGAGGCAGGTGCGTCCATTCCGCTCCTGACGCTCGCGGTATTCGCGTCGGGCGTGGCCGTAATCGGCGGTCAGACGGCGTCCAACGCCCTTGCGGCGGACTTGTATCCGACGGCGATTCGATCGACCGGCGTCGGATGGGCTCTCGGCATCGGCAGGGTCGGCTCGATTCTCGGCCCGATTCTTGGCGGCGTTCTACTATCCTATGGCGGCGGCGCGCGGCGGACGTTCTGGGCGGCGGCGGTACCCGCCCTGATCGCGACGTGCGCGGCTCTCGTGATCGGCGTGAGGGCGAAACGCGCATGAAAATCGACATCTTCAACCACATCTTCCCGAAGGCCTTCTTCGACAAGTACATCGACAACGGATCGGCGGGAAAGGACATCGGCAAGCGGGTGTCGAACATTCCCACGATTGTCGACGTCGACGCACGGCTTCGCGTGCTCGACGAGTTCGGCGACTACGTGCAGGTGATCAGCCTTCCGCTGCCGCCGATCGAGATCATCGCCGGGCCCGAGAAGTCGCCGCAGATCGCGGCCGAGGGCAATGACGGTCTGGCCGAACTCGTCCGCCGTCACGATCGATTCCTCGGCTTCGTCGCCGCGATGCCGATGAACAACGTGGATGGAGCGCTCGCAGAGATGCGACGGGCGATCGATGATCTCGGAGCATCAGGCATCCAGCTCTACTCGAACGTCGCCGGCAAGCCGCTCGACGCGCCGGAGTTTCTGCCGATTTTCGAGGAGGCGGAGCGCCGCGACGTGCCGATCTGGATTCACCCGGCTCGGGGCGCCGATTTCACCGACTATCTGAGCGAGAAGAAATCGCTGTACGAAATCTGGTGGACGTTCGGCTGGCCGTACGAAACCAGCGTCGCCATGGCGAGGCTCG
>Ga0126381_100005466_pt1 | contig 13982 bp, 11 predicted proteins | sample PanSoiMetPlot_28_FD_96465 | JGI IMG/M metagenome (GOLD analysis project Ga0126381, IMG submission 96465) | Tropical forest soil microbial communities from Panama - MetaG Plot_28 | ecosystem: Environmental > Terrestrial > Soil > Tropical forest > Bulk soil | place: Panama | collected 2016-02-17
GATAAACGTAAGGACAAAGAGTCCGACGGCTAAGACGCTGCAAGTGGATGCGAATCCCTCCAGAGATGTTTCGCGCTGTTTGGTATCTTCAACCGGCTTGGTCTTCATTTTGTACCCTGTAATGGTTCAATTTTTCTAGGTAGATGTGCGCAGGAGCAGATATCCGCCGACCAGGCCGAAGATGACATCGGGGGCCCAGGCGGCGAGGATAGCGGGCAGCAGGTTAACATCGCCCATGGCTCCGAAGATGCCCGCCACCATGAAGTAGGCGATGGCGACTCCGATAGCGACGGCGATGCCAGTGAGTGAGCCGCGCTTGCCCATGGAGAGCGCGAAGGGCACGGCAAGGATGGCCATGATCAACGTGATGACGGGCGTAGCTACCTTGCGATTAAGCTGTACGCGCAAACGGATGGTGTCAAAGCCGCTCTGGCTGAGGTCGCGGATGTACGCGGAGAGCTCGTCGAAGCTCATCTCGGAGGAGAGCAGTGCTTCCTTCTTGAAGTATTGCGGCTGCTCGCGGATCTCAGAGAAGGTGCTCACGTCGAACGGGCGGTAGCTGCTGATCTCCGAGCCCTTGAAGCTGCGCTCCCATCCATGTTCAAAGACCCAGTCGTGAAGCTGCGGCTCCCAGTGCACGTTGGAGGCAAAGATGCGGCGTGAGATGGAGAAGGTTTCGGGATCGAACTCGAAGACAGTCAGGTTTCCGAAGGCGTTCTGGGCGGGGTCGAAGAGTTCGTAGTAGAAAATGCGGCCGGGCTTGCCCGGCTCCTGCAGGCCGAAGATCCACTTCTGGCCGGGATGCTCGAAAGTTTGCGGCGGCTTGCCTTTGATGATGTTCCGCAGGGCTTCCTGGCGGCGATTCGCCTGCGGCAGGTAGACCTGATCGAAGACGAAAAGCGATGTGGCCAGCATGGAAGCGATGACAAAAACCGGCAAGGCGATGCGGTACAGGCTGATGCCGCTGGCCTTCATCGCGGTCAGCTCGCTGGACTTGCTCATGAGGCCGAAGACGACGAGCACCGCGATGAGCACGGCAAGCGGCGTAATGGTGTAGATCATGCTGGGAGTGAGGTTCGCAAGATACGCGGCGACAGTGATGAGCGGCGTGCGGTTGCGGATGATGTCGCCGAGCAGTTCGAAGCAGGTGAAGATGAGCATCAGCATGACGAAGCTGATGAGCACCATGCTGAAGGTGCCGAGAAATTGCGACAGCACGTACTCGTCGAGGATGAGGGGGAAGCGTCCGCGGGTGTGGCGAAGCTTGCCCGTACGGCGAACCGCGGCCTGATCCGGCGTGTCCTCCTCCTCTTCTTCTTTCGGCGTTGACTTGAGCCAGCCGCCGACGGAAGCAATCGCGGCAAGGGCTGCTCCTCCCGTGGACATCTGGCGCAGCAGAAAAACACCGCAGGCGGCGAAGAGGACATTTGCGAGCCAGATGCCGACCGCAACAGGCAGCTTGTTCTGCCGGGCAAGCGCGGTTCCTGTGGACGAGAGGAAGTAGTAGATGAAGACGAGGGCAATCGTGAGGACGAATCCTTCGCCCTTGCCGCCTCGCCGCGACGAGATTCCGAGCGGCACCCCCACCAGCATGAGGACAAGGCAGGCCGCGGGATAAGCGAAGCGCTTGTGTAGCTCGATGAGATACCAGCGGCCGCCCTTTCCGTGGGAGCGATCCAGCAACTCGCGGTTACTCATTGCGAGGATCGGAGAATCGCTGCGTGTAGGCTTGGTGTCTTCCTGCGCGCTTAGCGAAAGGGGCAGGTCGGTCTGAGCGAAGGTGGACACGTTGTACTGGTCGGGCTGATTGGCGCCGGTCTCGTGCTCGGTTCCGTCGTGGAGACGCATGATGGCGCTCTGGTCCTTGCCGTTGACCACGGTCGCAGCGGCCCCAGTGGTGATCTTTGGCGACGTGGGATCGGAGAGGTCGGCGAGGAAGATCTGACGCCAGTTGGCTGCGCCTGAGGCAGCGCGAACGTCTTCAACATAGAGCACGTAATTCTTGAAGTCTTCGTAGAAGACGCGGGGCTGGACTTCGTAGGAGGCCTGCGCGTTCAGTAGCGCAGACTCAAGCCGCAGGGTAGTCGCCGTGGCCTTCGGCGCAAGGTAAAGCGTGTTGGCAAGGCCGATGGCCCATCCTGTGATGGAGACTACTCCAACGAGGGCGACGAAGCTCCAGACGCCGATGCCCGAAGCGCGCATGGCGGTGACTTCGCTGTCGGCGGCGAGTCGGCTGAGGCCAAGAAGAATGCCTACGAGCACGGCCATGGGAATGGTGACCGTGAACATGTTGGGCAGGGCAAGGAGAATGATCTCAACGACCGCTCCCAGGGAAGCGCTGTTGCGGACGACCAACTCGAGCAGGTGCGGAAGGTCGCGCATGAAGAGCACGAAGGTGAAGAGGGCTCCGCCGATGAAGGCGTGCGAGAGAACCTCGTTCAGGATGTATCGCGTCAGGATGCGCACAGATTCGAGCCTTTTCTAGTTTATCGCGGCGTAAATCGTTTCAGGCGAAGGCTGTTGGTGAGGACGCTGACCGAGCTGAGGGCCATGGCGGCAGCCGCGACGGCAGGGTTCAGCAGGATTCCGGTAAAGGGGTAGAGAAGGCCGGCGGCGATAGGAATGCCGAGCACGTTGTAGCCGAGCGCCCAGCCAAGATTCTGACGCATGGCACGCAGAGTCTGTCGGGCGAGGCCAAGCGCGGTCACGATCTGCGCCGGGTCGCCGCGCAGGAGGATGGCGTCTCCAGCTTCGCGGGCGAGATCGGTTCCAGTGCCAACGGCAAGTCCTGCGTCGGCCTGGGCAAGAGCAGCGGCATCGTTGATCCCGTCCCCAATCATGGCGACAGATCGGCCTTCGGATTGGAGGCTGCGGATCTGAGCAAGTTTGTCCTGCGGAAGCAGCCCCGCGTGAACTTCGTCGATTGCAGCGGCCCGGGCGATGTGATCGGCGGCGGCGCGGGTGTCTCCGGTAAGCATGCCAACTCGGAGGCCAAGGTTGTGCAGTGCCTTGATTGCTGCGGTCGCGGTGGAGCGGAGCGTGTCTTCGGCGGCGAGCCATCCGGCGTAGCGACCGTCGACGGCAATGTGAAGAAGGGTCGCAGTGGATGGTGCGCCAGAGGGAGCGGGGATGTTGAGTTGTTCAAGCAGGCCTGCGTTTCCTGCGGCGACAGCTCTACCGTTAACGCGTCCGGTTATGCCTTTGCCGGGAATAGCCTGAATATCGGTTGCGGCAGCCGGTGTGACCTTGCGCGCGGCAGCATATTCGACGACGGCGCGGGCGAGCGGATGCTCGGAACGCTGCTCGATGGAGGCGGCAATGGCGATCAGGTCGGCTTCGGGAATTCCGGTCGCCTGGACGGCAGTGATGCGCGGCTTGCCTTCGGTGAGCGTGCCGGTCTTGTCGAGGAGGATGGTGTCCACCCGGGCGAGGCGCTCGACGCTCTCTCCGCCCTTGAAGAGGATGCCGAGCTGGGCAGCGCGACCGATAGAGACGGTGAGGGCGGCCGGAACGGCGAGCCCCATGGCGCAAGGGCAGGCGATCACGAGGACGGCGACGGCGACGGCGAATGCGCGGCTGATTCCTGTGGGGTCGGCGAAGGCCCAGATGGCGAAGGTGAGGATCGCGATGCCGATGACCACCGGCACAAATATCGCGCTGACGCGATCCGCGAGCTGCTGCATGGGCGCTTTCGACGACTGCGCTTCCTGCATGAGGCGAAGCATCTGCCCAAGGACGCTGTCGGCGCCAATGGAGGTGGCCCGGTATTCGAGCGCGCCGTCGTAATTGAGAGAGCCGCCAATGATGCGATCGCCGGTGGTCCGGGTGACGGGAACGGATTCGCCGGTGATGAGTGATTCATCGACGCTGCTTGCGCCGGACAAGATGACACCGTCAACGGGAATTCGCTCGCCAGGGCGGACGACGACGGTTTCGGCGGGGACAAGGGTCACGATGGGTGTCTCTACCTCAACGCCGTTGCGGATGACGTGCGCGGATTGGGGTTGAAGGGCGGCAAAAGCGCGGAGGGCGTCGAGTGTGCGGCGCGTCGCACGGGCCTGGAGCCAGTCGCCCAGCAGCAGGAATCCGAGGATGAGCAGAACGGAATCGTAATAGACGTCGGGATGGAGGCCGTGCTGCGTGAAGAACCCGGCGAAGAATGTCGCGGCAACGGAATAAACGAAGGCAGCGCTGGTGCCAAGAGCGACCAGCGTGTTCATGGTCGTGGACCGGTGCAGTGCGGCCTGCAAGGCTCGCTGGTAGATGACGCCTCCGGCCCAGGTCATTCCGACAAGAGTGATTGCCAGCATGACGTATTCGAGCCACGCCACTGGGACGCGGTAGAGCCAGGGGACGGCCTGCATCATAACGCGGTCAGCAATGCCGGCTCCGTGCATGAGCGGCATAGACAGCAGCATGGTCACCACGCCGCCGATGATCGCGACGAAAGCCTTGATGCGGATGAGCCGTTCCTCTCCAGGATCGCTCTCAAGCATGTGGTCGTGCTCGTGAGCGTGGGATTCGCGACGGGGTAGGGACGCATCGTATCCGGCTTCGCGCACCGCCTCGACGAGAGAATCGATTTTCGTTACCGATGGCTGGTAAACAACGCGCGCAGTGCGCGTCATCAGGTTGACGTTGGCCTCAGAGACGCCTTCGGTGCTGCGGAGAGCTTTCTCGACGTGGGACTGGCAGGAGGCGCAGGTCATGCCCTCGACATCGAGGGTAAGGGTCTGCGTTGTGTCTCCTGCTCTTTCCGTGCTCATTTTTGCTCCGCGTGGGCGATATATCCGGCCTTGGCGATGGCCGCGAGCACTGGGGCGATTTCTACGGACCGCACCACAACCGTTCCGATACGAACTTGTTCGACTACGGTTCCGGCGACTCCCTGAAGCGCACGGCTGACGCGGCGCACACACGCTTCGCAGTGCATGCCTTCGATGGTGAGGGTGATTTCGCGCACGTTAATAACCACATTTTATCGATGTTTGAGCGGGGAAATCGATGCAGGTTCGTCAGTCGCCGGAGGCGAGGAAGCGGTAACCGACACCGCGCACGGTCTTGAGATAACGTGGCTCGGAGGGTTCGTCTTCGATGTAGCGGCGCAGGCGGACAATGAAGTTGTCGATTGCGCGGGTATCGGTGTCTTCGCGGACGCGCCAGACGCGCTCGAGGAGCTCTTTACGGGAGATGATGCGGCCCTGATTACGAACGAAGTGACGGAGAAGGTCGGCTTCCATCAGCGTGAGGCGGATCGTCCGTTTGAAGGCCACAAGTTCGAGAGCCTCAAAATCAATGCGGCGACCAGCGAATTCGAAAACGGACAGATCTTCCTGCGGGGCGTGCTCACCTGCAGGCTGACGCCACTTGAGGCGGCGCAGGAGGCCATTCAGGCGCACAAGCAGGATAGACAGATCGAAGGGCTTCGGAAGATAGTCGTCTGCTCCTGCGGCAAAGCCGCTGATCACGTCTTCGGACCGGCCGCGGGCAGTGAGCATCAACACGGGAAGGTAATTCTGCCGCGCACGCAGCTCGGCGACAACTTCGAATCCGCTTTTGCCAGGGAGCATGACATCGAGGAGCATGGCGTCGAAATTTTCAGTTTCGAGGCGCGCCAGCGCGGATTCTCCGTCGCCTTCAATCGCTGCTTCGTAGCCCTCGGCCTGCAGGTTGTAGAGCAGTCCCTGGGCAAGGTGAGATTCGTCTTCGACGATGAGGATGCGGGAGGGGGTACTCATTGTGTGCTCAGCTCGCGTTCGGGCGCGGCCTGCCGGAGAAGGCGCGGCAGTTCAACACTGACCGTCGTTCCGCTGCCCTCGCCGGCGCTCTCGGCGAAAGCATCGCCGCCGTGCTGACGAGCGATGGTGCGAACGATGAAAAGTCCGAGTCCCGTGCCTTTAGTTTTCAAAACGGATCGCATGGGGGCCCGGTAGAAACGCCGGAAGATGCGCTTGATGTGCGCGGCGGGGATGCCGATGCCACGATCAGCGACCGTGAGGACGATCCAGGCTTCGTTGCGGATGGAGAGGTGAACTCTGATCTCCATAGTTTTGGGAGAGTATTTCACAGCGTTGTCGAGCAGGTTCATGACCACGCTTTGCAGCTCTTCGCGATTGCCACGGACGATCAGAGGCGTGGAATCGGGAGCCTCTTCGAAGGCAATGACGCCGTCGTCGAGGTGATGGCGAGAGCGGGTGCGATCGATGCAGTCGAGGACGAGGGTACGCATGTCAACGGGAAGGCGGACTTGGTTCTGCGTGCGCTGGCCCAGCTCTCCCGCCTTGAGAACCTGCTCCACGGTGGCGAGGAGCCAGTCGCTGTCTTCGAGCATGACGGAGTAGAACTCGCGGCGCTTCTCTTCGGGAATTTCGCGGCGTTGAAGGGTTTCGAGATAAAGCCGGATCGAGGTAATGGGCGTCTTCAGCTCGTGGGTGACGGCGTTGAGGAAGGCGTCGTGACGCTCGTTGCGCCGGACTTCGCGGACAAGAAAGATGGTGTTCAGTACCACCCCGGCAATGAGCAGGGCGAAGAAGGGAATTCCGATGAGCATCGGAACCAACCTGCGCCAGTTCAGGATGATCCAGCCGACGTTCAGGGTGATGGCAACCCCGAGCATGCATGCTCCGAGGACGATGAAGAGGATTGTGTTCCGTTTTCGTCCGCTGATCCGCATTTGCAAAGAAAAAACGCCCGCTCGGAAAGTGTACCGGGCGGGCGCTGGTATTTGCTTGCTGGCGATGTCTACGCGACGCCAGCGGGCTTGGGATTCTTGGGATCGAACTGAGCGATTTTGACGTCCCAGGCCAGGCCGAGCTTCTTGAGAAGCATGATGCCGAGGTAGTTCTGGTCGAATTCGTACCAGGCCAGGCCGTGGCGCGCCGACGTGGGATGGGCATGGTGATTGTTGTGCCAGCCCTCGCCTCCGGTGAGCAGGGCGACCCACCAGCTATTGCGGGAGTGGTCGCGGGTTTCGAAGCGGCGCGATCCCCACATGTGGGTGGCAGAATTGACAAGCCATGTGGCGTGCAGGCCAAGGGTCACGCGCAGGAAGATTCCCCACATCACACAGGACCATCCGCCGATGGCGAGCAGGGTCAGGCCGACGACCACCATGGGAACCCAGTGATACTTGCTGATCCAGACGTGGAACTTGTCCTTGGCAAGATCTGGAGCGTAGCGGGAAAGCATCGCCGTCTCGTCGTGCATGGATACCCCGCACATGATCCAGCCGATGTGCGCCCACCAGCCGCCTTCGGTGGGGGTGTGCGGGTCGCCTTCGTGGTCGGAGAGCTGATGATGAACGCGGTGGGTGGCTACCCAGAAGATCGGCCCACCCTCGAGCGACAGAGTCGCGCCGATGGTCATGAAGTACTCGACCCACTTCGGAGTCTTGTATCCGCGGTGCGTCAGCAGGCGGTGGTAGCACATGCCGATGCCGATATTCGACGCCCAGACCCAGAGGATGATGGTACAGATGAGGGCCTTCCAGGAGAACATGAAGAGCGCTACGACCGCCAGGATGTGGAAGATCGCCATGAAGATGATGGTGACAGTGCTCAGGGTGCCGCCTTGCGCGGCGCGGCCCAGGCGCGGACCTTTGTCCTCACGGGGAAGGTTTGCGGTAGTTCTGGGGCGATCTGCAGGAGCTATTGTGGGTGTTTCGAGCAGCTCAATTGGCATCGAGTCTTCGTTCTCCGGGGGGATGGGTCTCTGTTGACCCTATCAGCATGAGGCATGGCAACTGTGTAAGAGTTTTGTAATGGTCTGGAAACAAAAGTGGGAGGGGCAAGGCGCAAGAAACTCACAGGCTTATCGACGCCTTGCCGTCGCAGCTTTATCCTTTGTTAATCTCAACCACAGACGATCAAGCCATATGTTCTCATGCGCTAAGTGGTTCGCAGTTGCAGGTTTCCTTGGTGCGCAGTTGGTTGCTGCTGCTCAGTCTGTCAATCTCTCTACAAGCAAGCAGATTCTGGAGCCGCTGCCCGGCTCTCCTGTCCGACTGAACAGCTTGCCGATGGGGCTGGCGTGGTCACCAGATCACCGTTATTTGGCCCTGGTGAATGCCGGGTTCGGCACATCGGAGTCCGATTACTCGCAGTCGATTGCGATTGTCGACACCGCAAATCCCGAGGCGGCGGACAAAGGCCCGGCAAAAGTCAGCGACTTTCCGGATCGACGCACATTTGTGGGCTCAAGTCAGACGATGTATTCGGGGATTGCCTTTTCTCTGAACGGAACGCATCTCTACGTGAGCTTCGATTCGCTGACGGCTCCGGAGGGCGAAGGCAAGCATACCGGCAATGCCATCGCGGTCTACAGCTTTGCGAACGGGGAGCTGAAGCCGGAACGGCTCATTCCCATTCCTCTGCAGCATCTGGCGCCGGGACGGACACAAAATGAGATCGGCAAGCGGCTGCCGGATGGAGAAGCGATCCCGTCCCCGACAGGACTTGCAGTACTAAAGAGCGCGGATGGAAAAGAGCAGATCGTCGTTGCGGATGAGTTGTCCGATGACGTGCTGTTGGTAGACGCGGCGTCGGGAAAGGTGGAAACGCGCTTCGACCTGGCCGATCATCCCATTGTGCCTTCAGCCTATCCGATTGCAGTGGTGACGACAAACGATGGCAGCCGGGCTTACGTTGCGCTGTGGAACGATTCCGCCGTCGCCGAGTTGGACCTGCGTGCGGGCAAAATTTTAGCGAAGCTGCCGCTGTTTGCGCCTTCGCTGGCAATTCGCCCCGGTTCGCATCCGGTATCGCTGGTCCTCAGCCCGGATGAGAAAACGCTGTATGTCGCGCTGGCGAATCGCGACATGGTGGCGGGAGTACGAGTCGGGACGAAGGGCATGCAGATGGTGCGCCTGTACGACACGCACCTGCCCGGGCAAACGTACTTCGGCGCGATACCTGATTCGGTTGCGGTGTCTCCGGATGGAGCAATGCTGTATGTAGCGAATTCGGGCACAGACTCAGTCGCGGTTTTTCATACCAAGCCGGCGAGCCTGGTAGGTGCCCCGGAGAAACCGATCGGCTTTATTCCGACGGAATGGTATCCAACCGCAGTGACGGTGAAGGAGAACAAGCTCTACATCGCCACCGGCAAGGGACGTGGGACGGGGCCCAATGGCGCCCCGCAGATCCAACCAAGAATTGCACCGCCGGACCTGGCCCAGCGCATGAAGCGGCTGCATACCTATATTGCGACGCTGCTCTACGGATCGCTGGCCAGTGTTGACCGGGGTGAGGCGGAAAAGAATCTCTCTGAGCTGACCAAGCAGGTGATCGCCAGCAACATGATGGATGCGGAGCAGAATCACGTGCAGTTCAAAACGGGATCGAACCCGATCCGTCACGTGATCTACATCATCCGGGAGAACCGGACCTTTGACCAGATACTGGGCGACCTGGGCGCGGGAGACGGCGATCCATCGCTGACGATGTACGGAAAGGAAACCACGCCGAATATTCATAAGCTTTCGTTGCAGTTTGGTGTACTGGATAACTTCTACGACTCCGGCGAAGTCTCCGGCGACGGGCATGTATGGTCAACGGCGGGAATTACCAGCGACTATAACGAGCGTACGTGGCAGGTGGCGTACCGGGGCAACGAGCGCACCTACGACTTTGAAGGCGTTGTGGCGGGCGGATATCCAATCGAGGAGAAAATTTCCGACATCAACGAGCCGGACAGCGGGTATCTCTGGACGGACCTGAAGCGCCAGAAGAAGACGCTGTATCACTTCGGCGAATTCGTCTCGACGAAGTTCTGCGACGACTCGGGTGAGGCTCCGAAGCAGAAATCGCCTCTTGAGGGAACGCCGGAGCCCACGCAGCTGTGTTCGCACGGGTTTATCGGCCCCGGCGAGGTGATCCCTGCAAACTACGGCGGAGGAACCAGCCGGTATCCTTGGAAGATTCCTATGATCTACCGGAATCTTGCGACGAAGCCGGAGCTGGAGGGGAACTTCGATCCGGCGTTTCCGGATTTCAATCTGAGGTTTCCGGATCAGTTGCGCGTAAATGAGTTTCTTGCTCATTTCAACGTATGGGTAAAGGACCGAATGCAGGGGCGGGACACGATGCCGGAGTTTGTGATGCTTCGTCTGCCGAATGATCACACTGCGGGCACGCGTCCCGGATGGCCGACTCCGAAGGCCTGCGTCGCGGACAACGATCTTGCCGTGGGACGAGCAGTCGAGGCAGTGTCGGGCAGTCCGTATTGGGACGACACCGCGTTTTTCATCCTTGAGGATGACGCGCAGGATGGCGCGGATCATGTGGACGCTCATCGCTCGGTGGGGCTCGTGATCAGCAAATATGCTCCGCGGCAGGCGAAGCCGGTGGTAGATCACAACTTCTACACGACGGTGAGCATGCTGCACACCATGGAGGACCTGCTGGGAATTCCTCCGATGAACAACAACGACGCATTTGCCCCACTGATAGCTCCGCTCTTCACTGGAGCGGGAGATCAGCCAGCGTTTACGGCCGACTATTCGAATGAGGCCAACAGCCTGATCTACACGGCGAACAAAGAGAAGGTTCCCGGTGCGAAGGAGTCGAGCAAGATGGACTTCACCCACGAGGACCGGGCAGACGCACGCAAGCTGAACGTCATCCTGTGGAAGGACGCGATGGGGAAGCAGCCGGTTCCGTGGATGGTGCTTCATCCCCATGCGGAGCAGAAGAAGGACGATGACGACGATTAGGTCGCATCCCGAAGTAGTTCAGCACGGGGCTGTGCCTGCGGAGACTTTGCGAACCGGCGGATGCTGTACGAGATCGGCAGCCCGACGGTGACCATGTGCACGAGCAGTCCCTGAATCATTTCGCGAAGTTCATAAGGACCCCTTGCGTGAAGCGCGGAGAGGGGAAGAACGACAAGACGCATAACCAGTTGTACTGCGACTCCAAAAAATAAGCCGCAGACCAGGGGGTATTCCGTCAGAAATGGAAGCCTGCGGCTCCCGACGTAATAAACGGCCGCGGCTGTGAAGGCGATAAAGAAGTGCAGGAATAGCCCAAGGATGTAGGTAGCCACACCTCCGTGCTCGGCCGCCTGCGGTCCAAGAAGGCCAGCCGCAATCGACAGGGGAATGTCCCATCCGAATTTGATGCAGGCCTGTAAAAGATCCACAGTTCCGGCAATCAGGCCTCCTGCAACAATTGCCAGTAGGGCGTTGTTGCTGCTCAATCTCAACCCTGCCGAATCTTCACCCATCTGTCCCCTCGCTTTCCCTTGCGAGCCCGTATCTCGCTGGGGGCCTCGCCACTGCGGGTTTACGATAGGCGGGTGGAGACCGAGAAGTCCTGAGCCCGGTCTGAAACACTCTGAATAGTTCTGAAAGTTGGCCTATGGAGCGCCCCACCACAGTTCTTCGCATCGGCGAATGGCGCGTCGATCCGGTATCCGGCCAGATTTCGCGAAATGGAGAGACCTTTCGCCTGGAGGCGAGGACGATGCGTCTCCTGCTGTGTCTTGCCGAACGTTCCGGGGAAGTTGTCAGCATCGATGAGTTGCTGGACCAGGTCTGGACGGGTGTTGCTGTCAGCCCGGACTCGGTCTACCAGGCTGTGGCATCGCTGCGGCGCGTGCTCGGCGATGATCCTAAGCAGCCAACCTACATAGCAACGGTGCCGCGATTGGGCTACAAGATGGTGGCGACAGTCGGTCCTTGGGATGAGCCTTCCCAAGCTTCGATCGACGAACCGACCGCGGTGCCCGAGGGCGCTTCTGGACAGCTGCCGCGTGCCTCCTCGCGGCGCAGGACTGGCTTCATCCTGGCGGCTGGTGGAGCGCTCTGTCTCGCGCTCGTCGCTGTCTTCGTGTTTCGCGGCGCGATTGCGAAGGGGAATCACTCAGCCGCCGTGATTGCCCAGGAGAAGTCCATCGCTGTGCTGCCTTTTCTCGATCTGACGGAAGGCATGAAGGAGGAAGAATTTGCAGACGGCATGACCGAGGAACTGATAGACCGGCTCGGCAAAGTTCCCGGAGTTCGCGTGCCGTCAGCCACATCGTCTTTCTATTTCAAAGGCAAGCAGGTACCGGTCTCTGATATGGCGAAGTCCTTGAAAGTCGCGTACGTGCTCGATGGCAGCGTGCGGAAGGCCGGCACCCGGGTGCGCATCGCCGCGCGCCTGGTTCGTGCGGACGATGGATACGTCATCTGGTCCGAAACCTACGATCGGCCCTTCGGCGACCTGCTCATGGTTCAGGACGATATTGCCGGAGCGGTAACGAAAGCTCTGAGCGCGTCCATCGAAGCAAAACCTGCCTCCGGACAGAATTCTCAGTGAACAATGAAATCCGGCGCAGCTAGACCAGCGTGACCTTACCCGTCCCGAGGTCGTAATACGCGCCGACGATCTTCAGCTTGCCTTCCTTAACCATTGGAGCGAGCACCGTCGAAGACTTGCTGAGAAGCGTGGCCTGAATGGCAGCGTTTGCTTTGGTGGTGGCCACGAGATCGGGACCAGCCTGATCGACGGCGGGACGCAGGTAAGGGAAGAGCGAGCTGATCTGGCCTGGGACGGGATTGTTCGCGATGGCAGCCTTGACGGCCCCACAGCCGGCGTGGCCAAGAACCATGATGACCTTGGTACCGAGGACGGCCGCTCCGAATTCGAGGCTGCCGATGATCTCAGCAGTCGCGATGTTGCCTGCGACGCGGGTGACAAAAATCTCTCCAATGCTCTGATCGAAGATGATCTCTATGGGCACGCGGGAGTCGGCGCAGGAGAGAAGTGCAGCGAAAGGCTGCTGTTTCTCGACGGTACGATCGCGGAGGATCTGCTTGTCTTCATCAAAGCTGGTGAAGCGCCCGGCGATGTAGCGTTCGTTGCCGTCCATGAGCTCCTTCAGGGCCTGATCCGGCGTGAGGTTGCTCTGAGCGAGGGCAGGCTTGGTCACCAGAAGATCAGCGGCGCCCACAAGAGTTGCGGCTGTCCCAGCGAGAGCTGAACCGAGGAATCTACGTCGGGAAACTTCGAGGGGCTTTGCAGAGAAAGACATCGGGCGATCCTCCTGGAGATCAAGGCGAGGCAATCATATCCCGAGGGGCTTCATATTGCCTTACAAATTTTGATTGCCCCTCGCCGAGACTTCCTATCGATCTGACAATGGCGAGGCTCTCATTTCACCTTCCGCGGAATCTTAAGGCCCAGGGAGATGCCGATGATGTCGTTGGTATCCCAGCCGGGTGGAAGGTTGACTGATTGCAACATGAAGTAGGGCCGCACCGAGACCGAACTGGCGATGGGCAGCCGAACCCCCATCTGCAATCGATTCTGCGTGTAGCTCGAGCCGCCGTTGGCGAAGGGATTATTCCAGGGAACAATAAAGAACTCATTGCTCACCACGATAGTGGGGCGCCACGTCATGCGCAGTGGCACGGTGTAGTCGATGCCCGGACGGAATCGAAAGCGCGCAGAGGCCTCGCGATCATCGGGAAAGCGTCCCTCGACCAGCGTGCGCAGGTTGTATCGCCACGACCCTCGCGATTTGCTCAACGTGATGTTGAACTGCAGCCGGTTTTCGTAAGTAATTGAGGGATTAGCGGGAAAACGCTGGTAGCGGTAGATCGGTATCAGCGTGAACCATGGCCGCGGCCGGAAGGCGATTCCGGCCTGAACAAAATATTCGAACAGGTTCGATGCACCTTCATCCAGCCGCTCATGGAACTCCACCTCCAAAGAATTGTTGGCCGAAAGGGCAGCGGAAAGTCCCTGATCCAGCCAAAGCCCGAATTGCTTCTCGTCTTCGGGGTCCTCCGGTTGCTGCTGCTGTGCGCGGGCAGGAGCGGCCAGCACAAAACTGCATAAGACGACGAGCGCCAGCACTGCATATGGGAATCCGGACCAACCGCAGTTGGGCTTGTCCGTTGAAATATAGAGAAGGTTTAGAGTCCGGGTTCGCAGCATCGGGCGCGTTTTTTCAGGTGACAAATGATACCTTGTCAATCATTGCGAGGGGCAGCAAGA
>Ga0126381_100005469_pt1 | contig 13981 bp, 11 predicted proteins | sample PanSoiMetPlot_28_FD_96465 | JGI IMG/M metagenome (GOLD analysis project Ga0126381, IMG submission 96465) | Tropical forest soil microbial communities from Panama - MetaG Plot_28 | ecosystem: Environmental > Terrestrial > Soil > Tropical forest > Bulk soil | place: Panama | collected 2016-02-17
GGCAACGTCACGATTCACGCCATCGAGATCAAGGAGACCGCGTTCAGCGGCTCCGGCGCCCTCTCGGCGATCACCTGCACGGACACCACCCTGGCCCCCGGCGCATCCACCACGTGCACCGCCGCCTACACCGTCACCCAGGCCGACATGGACGGCGGGCACGTGACCAATACCGCCCATGCGGCCGGAACCGCACCTGACGGGGCGGCGGTCGCCTCACCGCCAGCCTCCGCCACGGTGACCGCCCGCCAGGCACCGGCACTGTCACTGGTGAAGTCGGCCAGCCCGGCGGGGCCGTCGGTCTTCCACGCGGGCCAGACCATCACCTACCACTTCCTGGTGACGAACACCGGTAACGTCACCATCCACGCCATCGCCAACCACGAGACCGCGTTCACTGGCACCGGCACGCTGTCGCCGATCACCTGCCCGGCCACCAGGCTGGCACCAGGTGAGCAGACCACGTGCACCGCCACCTACACCATCACCCAGGCCGACATCGACGCTGGACATGTGACCAACACCGCCCACGCCACCGGCACCGCCCCCGACGGCATGGCGGTCACCTCACCGCCGTCCACCGCCACGGTCCCGCAGTCGCATGCCCCCGCGCTCTCGCTGCGCAAGACGGCCAGCCACGGCACGGTGACCAAGGCCGGGGAGCGGGTCACCTACAGATTCGCAGTGACGAACACCGGCAACGTCACAATCCGCGCCGTGACCGCCCGCGAGATCGTCTTCACCGGAAGCGGCGCGCTGTCAGCGATCTCCTGCCCGGCTACCACGCTGGCCCCCGGCCGGCACACGACCTGTACCGCGACCTACACGATCACCCAAGCCGACATCGACGCCGGGCATGTGACCAACACCGCCCACGCCACCGGCACCGCCCCCAACGGCGCGGCAATCACCTCACCGCCGTCCTCGGCCAGGGTCACGGCCAGGCAGTTGCCCGCGCTCACGATCGTTAAGAAGGCGAACACCAGCACCGCGGGCGCCGGGCAGCAGATCACCTACAGCTTCGCGGTGTCCAACACCGGCAACGTCACCGTCCACGCCATCACGATCGACGAGACCGCGTTCACCGGCACAGGCACTTTGTCACCAGTCAACTGCCCGGTCACCACGCTGACCCCCGGCGCGTCCGCCACGTGCACCGCGACCTACGTCGTCACCGAGGCTGACGTGGACGCGGGAACGGTGTCAAACACGGCCACCGCGACCGGCAAGCTCCCCTCGGGCAGGGTGGTCGCCTCTGCGCCGTCCACTACGACCGTCAAGACGCCTAAACACGGCGTCATCACGACTGGCGTTCCCGGCGACGGGTCCGGTCCGAAGCCCGCCGAGATCGGGCTCGGCGTCGGCTTGGCCGGGGCTGCCGTCGTCGTCCTCGCGCTCTCCGGCCTGACCGCCACCCGCCGCCGCAGATCGGACCCGCGATGAAAGGCCATCAGAGCGCTCGGTGGCGCGTCGCGCTAATCGCGATCTGCGTGATCGCCTGCCTGGCCGGCGGGATCACGCTCATCGTGTCCGGGTCCAGGTCGTCCCAGCCGAAGGCCGCGCCGCTGCCGTCGCGGCAGTTCGCGATCCAGGCGGGCACGCTCGGCGAACTGCCGCCGCTCAGGCAGGGCAGGATCCACGTCACCGGCGCCCATCCCGGCCGGCCGGGCAAGCCTTGCCGGATATCCGTCACGAGGTCGCACCTGGTGATCGGCTCCCTCTGCATCGACAGCCCGATCGTGCCCACCTATCAGCAGGGCGACGGCGTGCTGGTGATCCCCTATGACGTGCGTGAGATCGGCATCTGGAACGCCGGCGCGCGGCTGACAAGCTCGGACGGGAAGGCGCTGACATGGGGCACGACCCTGCTCGCCGGGCACGTCGACTACATAGGTCAGGGCCGCGGGGCGCTGTACGACCTCTACCAGGTTCAGCCGGGCGCGGTCGTGTACGCCTCCGACGCCGCGGGACATGTCACCCGCTGGCGGGTGACCAGCCTCCTGGTCGTCCAGAAGTCCGCGCTGCCGGCCTGGGTGTTCGCCGGCCCGGCCGGGTCACGCAAGCTGGTGATCGTCACGTGCGGCGGCCCGGTCGAGTACGACCCGGGATACGGCAACAGCTACCTCGACAACGTGATCGCCACGGCCGTTCCGGCCTAGGCCCGGTGCGGGAAGGCGTTCGCGGCGGCGAGGAAGGCGTCGTTGGCTTCAGTGGTGCCGATCGAGATGCGGGCGCCTTCGCCCGCGAACGGGCGGACCGCGATGCCCGCGCTGTCCAGGGCGTCGGCGAAGGCCATGGTGTGCTCGCCGGGGCGGAGCCAGACGAAGTTGGCCTCTGTCGGCGGCACCGTCCAGCCGTCGGCGAGCAGGGCCTCACGGACCCGGTCGCGCTCTTTGACGACGGCATCGACCCGCTCGAGGAGTTCGGACTCGGCCGCGAGTGATGCGACGGCGGCCGCCTGCGCGACCGCGTTGACCGTAAACGGGAGCATCGTCTTGCGGACGGCCTCCGCCACCGGCGTGTGCCCGATCAGGAAGCCAACGCGCAGCCCAGCGAGCCCGTAGGCCTTGGAGAAGGTGCGCAGCACCGCGACGTTCGGCCGGTCGCGGTAGAGGTCGATGCCGTCGGGAACGGAAGCGTCCCGCACGTACTCGTGGTAGGCCTCGTCAAGCACGACCAGGCAGTCCGCGGGCACCTGGTCGAGGAAGGCGGTGAGCTCCGATCCGCCCACCACGGTGCCGGTCGGGTTGTTGGGGTTGCAGACGAGGACAAGCCTGGTGCGCGGGGTGATGGCCGCCGCCATGGCGTCGAGGTCGTGTGTCTCCCGCCGCAACGGCACCCGTACCGATGTCGCGCCGGCCAGATCCGACAGCGGCGGGTACGCCTCGAACGAGCGCCAGGCGTACAGCACCTCGGCGCCCGGATCGCTGACAGCCTCGATCAGTTGCTTCAGCACACCGACCGAGCCGCAGCCGACCGCGACGTGCTCGGCTGGGACGGCGAACCGGCCCGCCAGCGCGGCGGTGAGCGCCTCCGCCCCGTTGTCGGGATACCTGTTAACCCCGAGTCCCGCCTCGGCGATCACCTCGGCCACAGAGGGGAGCGGGCCGAACGGCGACTCGTTCGAGGACAGCTTGTGCGCCTGTCCGGACACGCCCGCCGGGACCTTGCCCGGACGGTACGCCGGGAACGTGTCGAGCACCGGACGGAACCGTGGAGAAGAGTCGCTCATGCCCCCTAGTCTGGCATTCCCGGATTGGTTATCGAGCCCGGCGGCGGAATCGTTCCTGGTCCGCTGACGCTGCAACTCAGCGCCGATGGGTCGGACACCGCGAGCGGCTGCTCGAATTCCGGCGGTTCGGCGAACGAGGGCCTGCGCAGGTCAAGCATGTCGAGCATCGGGCGCGCGTTGGCGTCCCGGTAGGTCAGCGCGGGCAGGTTCCATTTCGTCTCCACCAGCTTCAAGATGCTGGTGTGGTCGTAGACCTCATGCGACACGAAATGCCTGCGCGCCCACGGAGACACCAGCGCGAACGGCACACGGAACCCGTACCTTGCGAAGCCGTCGAAGCCATTTTCTCCGGGGTGCAACGTGGGCCCGATGCTGTCCGGCGGTATCGCGGCCGGCGGCGGCACGTGGTCGTAGTAGCCGCCGTGCTCGTCGTAGGTCAGCAGCAGCGCCGTCTTGTCCCAGGCCGACCCGTTGATCACGGCGTTGATCACGCTCGCCGCGAACTCCTCGCCAACCGCGATGTTCTGCGGGTTCTCCTCCGACTGATTGCCGTAATCCGGCTCCACCAGGCTGTAGTTGGGCAGCGTGCCGGCGGCGGCGTCGGCAAAGAAGCCGGCGATGGGAACCACCTTCGTGTCCTTGTTCTTGAAGAACAGCGGCGGGAACAGTTCCACGCTGGGCGTCGTGCTGAAGTAGTCCTTCCAGGTGATTCCGTGCGCGTCAAGCTGGTCGAAGATCGTGCCGCCTGCCGGGTAGTCGGTCAGGGCCGGCGGGAAGTCGTCGATCTGGCCGATCGATGTCGCGGCGAGCAGGTACCGCCGGTTCGGGAAGGTCTGACCGAGCACCGAGCAGAAGTAGCGGTCCGCGATCGGGAAGTGACGGAACACCGAGTAGTAGAACGGCTGATCTTCCCGCTGCCAGTAACCCATGGCCACGCCGCCGACGATCTCGGTGGTAAGCGGGTCGATCGGGGTGCTGACGAACCCGTCCATCCGCCCGTTGTCGTAGGCGTTGTGGCTGGCCGTCCACTCCTGGCTCGGCCGCGACGGAAGCTGGCACGTCGTGGGCATCCGGAAGGCGTGCTGGATCTGCCCGTCGGGATAAGGGTTGGTCGCCGTCGGCAGTCCGTCGCGGCCGAGCCTGAAGCCGTCCACCCCACGCCGTCGCAGCATGCCGAACTTGTTGTCGAACGAGTGATTTTCCATCATGACGACGACGATGTGCTCGATCTGCGGGATCGTGTCGGTGCCAGCGGGCAGTTCGGGGAAGGGCAGCGATCCCGGCTGCCGCAACGGCCTGCCGTCCGGCGCCATACGCCATGCGCCGGTGCCTGCCAGCGCGCCGACCGCCAGGCCAGCCTTCAGCACCCCGCGCCTGCCAGGCCGCCCGTCATGCACCAGGCCAGGCTCATGGCCACGTCGCTCGCTCATCTGAAGTCCTCCCGGCGCTCGTTGAAGGAATCACGCGTGCGCATGGAGTCTGTCAACGCGCCGGAACCCGGCGGCGACCGCTCACCGACGACCGGGTAACGACCCGGTGGACAATCGGGGCGGCGGGGATAACTTCGACGGGCGAGGGGTCGGCGAGCGCGTCGGCTTGGGCTTACCCGCGTGAGACGCCTTCGGCGGGACCGTCCCGGTCGTCGCCTGCGTCTTGGGCCGCCGCTCCGCGTCGGCCGGCCTGGTGGGCGAGATACTGCCGTAACGCTGTACCGCCGCCGCGAGCTGCTTGGTCATCCAGGTGAGCATCGGAGTCAGGGCGGCCCGCCACACCTTGGCCTGGTGCCCCGCGCCACTGATGATCGTCACCGGCAGCACGTCGGCGACCCGGTTCTGCAGCAGCTGCCTGAAGTATTCCGCGCCGCTGACGTCGGCCTGGTCCGCGCCGCCGGCGGCGAGGAAAAACTGCGGCACCTCGATGCCGAGCGGGACGTGCAGCACGTACCAATCCGGGGTATTGGCCAGGGCGGCCTGCCTGTTATGCGCGAAGACCCACAGGACGCGCGGCTTGCCGAAGACCGGCACCTTGCTCGCGAGCGGCCTGAAGTACCCGCTCAGCACCCCCGCGTAGCTGAACTCGTCCGCGTACCGCAGCCCGATGTTCGCCGCGCAGAAGCCGCCCTCGGAGTAGCCCGCGATGCCCCACATGAGGCCGGACCGCTGCACCCGCAGGTTGGCGTCCACCCACTCCGGAACTTCCTTGCCGACGAACGTCATGTCCTGCAGGCCGTGCGGGTTGTTCAGGCACTGCAGCGAGTACTTCAGGCCGCCGTCGGTGTCCGGCATCACGAGCACCGCCGGCGCCGCCTGGCCGGTCGCGAGGAGTTGCTTGTAGATGGGGATGATGTCCATCACGTTGACCCACGACTGCGGCTCCCCTGGCGAGCCGTGCAGGAGCTCTATAGCTGGGAACCGGTAGTTGGCGTACGCCTTCCGGAAGTACTCGGGCGGCAGGTAGATGTACACCTGCCTGACGATGTGGCTGCGCGGGCCCTTGACGGTGGTGCGGAAGAGCAGGCCAAGCTGCGCGTCGAGCGCCGGATCAGTCTGGCTTATCTGGGTTTGCACCGTCTTGCCTATCCCGGAGCCCAGACCCGCCGCGGACACCTGCGTGACCGTCGACGACGACTGCCCGGACAGGTCGGCGAACAGCCCTCCCCAGGTCTGGTAGTAGTCGTAGTACTTGTTCACCGCGGCGATCCCGAACACCATGGCGGGGATGAACGCCAGGCATGCGGCCAGTACCCGGAAGACGACCTGCTTGGTGAGAACGAGCCAGCTAAGCAGCGCCCCGAACGCCACCATGAGCAGCAGGAAGAAGAGCGTTCCCTGCGGTTCCAGCACTAGCACTCCTCGCCGTCGCACGCGCCACCATCGCACGCGTGCCGTGCGGACTCATCTCCTGGCGGTGGAGGTGGGATTTGAACCCACGGAGGGGTTGCCCCCTCACACGCTTTCGAGGCGTGCGCCCTCGGCCACTAGGCGACTCCACCGCCGGTGAGCATACCTGACCTTCACAGCAAACAACGACTCGGGTACTACCTGCGTTCCGAGAAAAAAGTTCGGATCATCTTCAGGCACTCGTCACTTAGAACTCCGCCGATGACTTCAGGAACCGGGGTTAGCCGTTGATCGCGCACCACATCCCACAGTGAGCCGACGGCTCCGGCTCGCGGATCTTCGGCGCCGAACACCAGGCGGCTCAACCGCGCCGCGGTGATGGCGCCAGCGCACATGGTGCACGGCTCGAGCGTCACCACCAGCGTCAGCCCGTCGAGCCGCCAGCCCCCGATCGCGCGGGCCGCCGCCCGGATGGCGACGATCTCGGCATGCGCGGTCGGGTCGCCATCGGCCTCCCGCCGGTTACGCCCGCGTGCGATGACGGCTCCGCCGACGTCGAGGACCACCGCGCCGACCGGGACGTCCGCGGCGACGGCCGCGGCGGCCGCCTCGGCGAGCGCGGCCCGCATGGCCGGCTCGAACGAGGACTCATACCCGGTCGGCACGCGTCAGGGGCCGAGGGCGAGGTCGAGCGCCCGCTCCATCGCTGGCCCGAAACCGAGCCTGGCGGCAATGCTTTCCATGGCGTCCTCGACGCTGTCCGGTGGCTCGTCGGCGTCCAGGTCCAGGCGGCTGCAGATCGCCGCGAGTTCCATCTCGTCAAGTCCCAGGTCCGCGAAGATCGACAGGTCGCCGACGGGGAGCACCTGATCGATGTCCTCTTCGTCGGGGACCGGGATTTCGAGCATGTCGAGCACCTGCTCGGCCAGTGGGTAGTCAAGGGCCGCGCCGATGTCGGACAGCAGCACCGACACCTGGCTGCCGATCACCCGCACGGCTACGAAAAAGTAGTCGTCAATCCCGGCGAGCCCGATCGTCCCGGCGATACTGGGCTGTTGCCGCAGCGCGCGGATGAAGCCGGCCAGGTCGCCGGTGACCGCCACCGGGAGCACGTCGGCATCCCACTGATCGTCTTCGCGAAAGACGATGATCGCAAAATCTGTCTCGCTCACCTCAGGCATCGCCATGCCCCAAGCATGCCTCGCACGTGGGAATGTTGTCAGATCGGGGAAGCTTGCCGCACCGAATCGCGCAGATGCGAGAAGGCATTAGGAAACTAGCCCGCGGCCGAGATGGCCGCGTTCTGGACTAGATGCTGGTCGGTCAGGGCTCCGGTGCTGCCGGTGAAGGCGACGAAGGCCGACGATGGCACCACCACCGCCTGGGTAAGCACGGTCGAGCCGTCGATGGTCACGGTAAGCGTGCCCGCCTGCAAGGTCACCGTCACCGTGTGCGTGCCGGCCCGAAGGTTTTTAGTGCCGGTCAGGTCCGTCGTGGCGATGAACGATGGGGCGTTGCCAGCGGTGCTCGTCTCGATCCCGGCGAAGTCGGGCGACGGCGCGCCTGGGACCTTGAAGGTGCCCAGCACAACCGCGAGGCCGTTCATGCCGACGAAGCCGAAACCCTGGCCGTTCGCGCCAACGGAGGTCGCCTTGGTGCCAGGGTTCAGCAGCGCGAGCGTGAGTCCCTCAGCACCGGTGCCGCCACCCATGGCCACATTGAACGTCGCCCGCAGCGACGCGGTGTGCACCGCGGTGGGGTAGATGACCGTGCCCGCCTGGTTAGCCACCGCGTTGGTCAGCGTGGTGGCCGCGCCCGCCATGGCGGCCGATCCGTTGAACGACCACCCGCCGCCGGGGGCCGGAAGACTGCCGCCTGACCCGGGGGCTGAAATCGCGACGCCGGACACGGCGTGGATGTCGTTCAGGCCACCCGAGGCCGCGGTGAACGCGGGGAGCACGGATGCCGGCAGGTTGACGGCCGCGGACAGGTACTGCGTCCCGTTCACGGTCACTGAGATCTTGCCGCCAGCGACCGTGACCCCAATGACGTGGGTCGCGGAACGGAGGTTAGGCACCTTCGTGGAGGTGGCCGCGAACACGAGGCGGGCGTTCGTGTTTCCTGTGGCGATGCCGATGAAGTTGCCGGATGGATCGCCTGTGTATTTGTGCGTGCCGAGCACGACCGCGACTCCGGAGAGGCCGCCGAACCCGAGGAACCCGCCGCCAGCCCCGGTCGAGGAGGGGGTCGACTTCGCCGGGTCGAGCATCGCGAACGTCAGGCCGTCGCCCCCAGTGCCGCCGGAAAGCCGGGCGGTGAACTTGACGTTCAGCCCGTTGCTGGTGAGCCGCTGGTAGTAGACGGCCGAGCCGGACGTGCTGTTGACGGCGGGGTTGAGTTGCAGGGTGGTCCCTGTCATCTTCGTGCTGCCGTTCAGCGTCCAGCCGCCGCCGGGAGACGGGACGACTGTCACGCCGCTTGCCGGGGCCGCGCCCACGCCGCTGACGGTGACCGTCGTGGCGGCAGTGGTGAACCCGTCGAAGGTGGTCACCACGTAGTTGCCCGTGGTCGTGCCCCTGGCCTGCGGTGTGAAGGCGACCGGGAAGCTGACGCTGGCACCGGGCGCGATTGGCTGGTTGAGCACCGGGACCGCCGGGGTTGCGAACGGCATGGACGGCGTCGTGAGCTTGGTGATCGTGACCGGCGTGTCACCGGTATTGGTCAAGGTGACCGTCTTGGTGGCGGTCTGGCCGAGGGCGACATTCCCGAGGCTGACCGCGGGTCCGGCTAGCTGTGCGCTGAACACCCCGAACCCGTACACCTCACCGACGCACGGACTGTCGGTGCTTGTATAAGTGGCCGACTCGAAGTTGGTGGGGCAAGCGGTGGCGTTAGTTCCCGTGGTGGGCGGTGTGCCGTCGTTCCGCGCGCCAACGTAGATGCGGCCGGCGCTGGTCGCCGGGATCGTGAACTGGGACGCGTCGCCGATCGGCGCCGACCATATCTGGTTCAGGACGCCGTTGGAGGGCAGTGCGTTGTACGCGTCGAGCGAGCCGTTCGCCCCGGTGTTGCTGTCCGCATGCACCTCCCACACGATGGCCGAGGTGGCGTCGGTCCCGTTGGACGTGATGACCGGGGACCCGGAGGAGAAGCCATACAGCTTCTGCGAAGCACCGACGTTATCGAGCACCGGCGCGGATGGATCGGTGCCGTCGAACTTGAGGGCGTACATGTTGTCCGTGCTGCCCCAGCCGGTGCCCTCGTAATAGATGTAGTTGTTGGGCAGCCCGTCGGAACCGGTGCCCGCGAAGGCCGCCGCGGCCATGTGCCCCCACAGCCCGTGCGCGGTCACATTGGTGCTCGGGTTGTTCACGAGGCTGGGCGAGCCGGTGAAGACGGCGGTGCTGCCAGTCGCCGAACTGCTGCTGCCGCCGAGGTTGTCCTTGTTCAGCAGGTAGATCACGGCCTCCTTGTCGGCCGTCGCGAACAACCCATCTGGATAGTTACTCGTGGTGAAGGGCAGCATGATCGGGCCGCCGGACCCGAAGTCGTGGTCAGTGGCATTCATCGTGGCCGCGTCGCCTGGAGAGAAGAAGTCGGCCGCCTGCAGCGAGCCGCCCTGGACGTTCAGCTTGACCATGGACTGACCGAGGTGAAGCACGCTTGCCGCCGTGCTGCCTGCCGTTCCCAAGCCCGGGGGGGTGCCGTTTCCTGTCGAGAAGTAGATGCTCTGCCCGTCCGACACCAGGCCGCCGCCGCCCTGCCAGATCCCGCCGTAGAAGCCCGCGAGGCTCGGGTCGGCCGACTGATCGGACCACAGGGTCTCCGCCTGGCTCGACGTGTTCACCCCGACGATGTAGCCGACGTAGTCGTGATTCGCGGCCCCGTCGGCGCAGAGCGCGCCGAAGCCCATGTACACCGAGCCGTTGAGCAGCAGCAGGCCAGGCCGCTGCATCTGCTTGGCGGCGACGAACGTGTTGCCGGGGTTGTTGGTCGGGGAGCCTTCGATCTGCTTGCTCCACTTGACGGCGCCGGTCTTCTCATCGAGTGCGAACAGCCAGTACGTCGGGTTTGCGGTTGACATGTCAACGTCGTCGCCGGGCGGGCCGGACAACATCCCGCTCACGTACATCGTCCCCGTGCCCGGGTCGTAGACGGGGGCGCTCGTCACGCCGATGTACGGCAGGACGACAGGGGCCTGCCCGCAGTTTTCTGTCGCCGCCGCGTACGGGGAGCCAAGCTGCGTCGACCAGTTCACCGCGCCTGTGTTGCGGTTGATGCTGTAGACGTAGTCGTTTTCGGTGGCGACAAGCACGTCGTTGCCCACGTTCAGCGGCTGCGCGAACACCTGCCCGTTGACCCTGGTCTCGAAGATCTGGCCAAAGCTCTTCGCGGTCACAGCTGCCGGGGAAAGACCCGGCTCGGCGCTGTCCCAGCCGTCGCGTGACAAGTTCTGCGAGACGGTGACCTCATCCGCACGGGCCTGGCCAGGGGTGGTCAACTGGACCGCGGCGATCGTGCCCGCGAGAGCCACTGCCACGGCGGTGAAAGTTGCTGCGACCCGCATGCTACGCCTCCCCTTAGAGGTCCCCCAACGACCGCCTAGGCTGCCACAAGCGCAGGCTATTAAGCGAATCAAAACGACAGATTGTTACGAAACACACACGGATGCCAACGCGGTGCGTAACCGCACGACGGCGTGTCGGCTTCCGGTAACCGGCCAGGCAGCGGCATACTTCTCTGGGGACATGCTCGCCCGACAGATGCGTAACGCCGCCAGGTTCCGGGCATACTGCAGCCGATAGACCAGCATGACCGGGCCTCGGCCGCTTGGACCCCTCAAACCAAGCCGGGTTTCGGGCTAAGATAAAAGAAACTGGCGTAGTGGAGAAGTCTGCGCTTCCAGGGAGGCGGCAGTGAACCTCAAGACGGTCCTCACATGGGCAGGCGTCGCCTTTCTCATATGGTGGATCATCCAGCAGCCAGCAGCTGCCGCGCATCTGGTGCACAACATAGGGAGCCTTCTCACCAGCGCCGCGAACGGGCTATCGCATTTCGTTGCCCAGATCTGAAGGTTACCGATGGGCATTAGGGTCGTACCCAACGAGACTGTCCCGGCTAGCGTCTACAAGCACCTTCTGCCCCATGAGCGGCAGGTAATCACGGTCAGGTTCCACCCTGCGGTGCTGATAAGGCCGGTCGCGGAGGTTCTCGGCGGGCTGGCCCTCGCCGGCCTGCTGTCGACTACGATCGCGCGCAGCAACGGCACGGCAATGCTGGTCATCTGGCTGGTGTGGCTGGTCCTCGTCATCAGGCTGCTCATAAAGATCTACGCCTGGCTTGAGGACTACTTCGTAGTAACGTCGCAGCGGCTGCTTCTCGCCACCGGCATTTTGACCCGGACCGTGAATATGATGCCGCTTTCCAAAGTGACCGATATGAGCTTCAGGCGGTCAACGATGGGCCGGATACTCGGATACGGCGAGTTCGTCGTGGAGTCGGCCGGACAGGATCAGGCGCTGCGCCGGGTTGACCACTTGCCCTATCCCGAGCAGCTCTACCTTGAGGTGTGCGGGCTCATCTTCAAGGAAAAGGGCGACAGCGACGACTGAGGCCGCCGCTGCCGCCGCGCTCACGCCTAATGTCCGGAAATCCACTCCGCGGCGGCGATCGCCGAGCCGCGGGCGCCGGCCATGTCCAGGTCGGGGACAAGGGTGACCTCGGCCACCTCGGCCTGTTCGACGAGCAGTGACGTGCTTTCGCGAACTATCGTGAGGAACCATTCGCGGAAGTGCGATGCCGCCTCGATGACCCCGCCGCCGACGAAGTAGGTGTCGGGGTCGGTGAACTTAGCGGCGATCGAGAAAACGCGGCCGATGGCCATCGCCTGCTGCCTGAAGATCTCGAGCGCCATCCGGTCGCCCCGCTCGGCGTAACCCCGCACCAGTTTGGCGGCCCGGGCGACAGGCACGTCGGCCAGTTCGTGGCCAGGGAACCTGGTGAGCCAATACGGCAGCAGGTTGCGCTGGATCCCGGTCAGCGAGGCGACGGACTCGGCGTCCGCGTTCAGTCCGCAGTTGCACGACGGCACCGGCTGCCCCTCTTCGAGCAGGCCGTCCATTGGGATCGGCATGTGACCGAGTTCGCCGGCCATTCCGCTCGCGCCGCGCACGACGCGCCCGTCCTGTATCACCCCGCCGCCGAATCCGGTCCCAACAATCGCCGCCACCGAACTGTGCGCCGCGGAGGCCGGGCCGTACTTGACGTGATGCGCGTAGAGCGCCGCGGCGTTGCCATCGTTGTTGTAGACGACGGGGATCGCGAGACGCCCCTCGAGCGCGCCCCTGATGTCGAAGCCGCCCCAGCCCGCGTGCCCGAAGTTCGTCGCGCCGCCGGTCGACAGCACGCCTGTCGCGCTGGCCGGCCCTGGCGTGTCCAGGCCGACCGCCCGCACCTTCTCCTTAGGCACGCCTGTTATGCCGAGCACCTTGTCAAACGAGTCCACCAGCGCCTGGATGGCCTTGTCCGGCCCCTCCCGGACGAGGCTCGGCAACTCAGCCATCGTGTCCACGAGAAACCGGCCGCTCGAGTCCAGGACCGTGCCGTTATTCGTTGTGCCGCCATTGTCGATTCCAACGGCCACCCAGTCCAGCATGAAACCTCCTCAAACCACGCGATGCACTGATGACCGTATCCCAGGTAGGCGACATGCTGGAACGGGATAGGTGGCCGGTAAACCTGGTCACCAGTCAGGGGTGGTGACCGGTGACCAGGAGCGCGAGGTAGTGCGCGATGTAGCCGGAGGTAGTGCCTGGAAAGAAAGACTCATAAACTCCCCTAGCCAAAACCGTAGCCGAGCGAGCGTGTCTCGGGAAGGATCACGGTCACGAAAACCGCCAGGATCTTGGCTCGCGATACGCTGGTCGGGTGCGAGAACCTCGGGGAGCGCCCAAGGGTGGCAGGCCTGACACGCCGCCGTTCGATGTCAGTGTCGCGCATCCGGCCCGGATCTACGACTACTGGCTCGGCGGCAAGGACAACTTCGCGGTGGACCGGGCGGCCGGCGACCAGGTAATCGAACTGCGGCCGGAGATCGTCCACGCCGTGCGTTCCAACCGCCGGTTCCTGCGCCGCTCGGTGCGGTACCTGGCGGCCGATGCGGGCATCAGGCAGTTTCTTGACATTGGCACCGGCCTGCCGAGCGCGAACAACACCCACGAGGTCGCGCAGCACGTGGCGCCGGACTCGCGGATCGTCTATGTCGACAACGACCCCATCGTCCTAACCCACGCCCGCGCGCTGCTCACCAGCAGCCCCGAGGGCAACACCGCCTATGTGAACTCCGACCTCAGGGATACCGAGGCGGTCCTCACCGAGGCGGGCAAGACGCTGGACTTTACGCAGCCGGCCGCGCTGATGTTCCTGATGACCCTGCAGTACATACCGGATTCCGACGACCCCCACTCGATCGTGCGGAAATACGTCGATGCCCTGGCGCCCGGCAGTTTTCTGGTGCTTTCCGATCCGATCCTCGAGAACGACGACTCGGTGCTCGTCGAGAGCAACCGGCGGATGAACGAGGGCATGGGCGGCAAGACCACCCAGACCAGGCGGGCGCCCGCGGACATCGCCCGGTTCTTCGACGGGCTCGAACTCCTCGAGCCCGGGCTGGTCGCGCTCAACCGCTGGCGTCCCGGCGGTGACGAACCCCGAACAGCGCGAGACATCCCGGCCCTAGCCGCCATAGCAAGAAAGCCGTAGCACGTAATAGCCATCATCACGAAAACATTTCTTATAGCGAAGAGAATGTAGTGCTATAGCTAAATGCCGCTTAGCTTAAGTTGATCTTGGTGAGGTGGGGGCTTCGCCTCGGCACCGGCGGAACGGCCCGCGCCCTTGACCCGTCGCC
>Ga0126381_100005470_pt1 | contig 13980 bp, 11 predicted proteins | sample PanSoiMetPlot_28_FD_96465 | JGI IMG/M metagenome (GOLD analysis project Ga0126381, IMG submission 96465) | Tropical forest soil microbial communities from Panama - MetaG Plot_28 | ecosystem: Environmental > Terrestrial > Soil > Tropical forest > Bulk soil | place: Panama | collected 2016-02-17
GCCATCATCTCCGCGTCCACGCCGAGGCGGCCCGCGGTGTCGATGATCACCATGTTCTGCTGGCGGCGCCTGGCCTCGTCCAGCGACTGCCCGGCGACCGCCACCGGGTCGCCGACCCCGTTGCCCGGCTCCGGCGCGAAGACCGGCACCCCCGCGCGCTCGCCGAGCACCTGGAGCTGCTGCACGGCGTTGGGCCGCTGGAGGTCAGCGGCGACGAGCATCGGCGTGTTGCCCTGCCCCTTCAGCCACAGCGCCAGCTTGGCCGCGAGCGCGGTCTTGCCCGCACCCTGGAGGCCGGCCAGCAAGAGCACCGTCGGCGGGACCTTGGCGAACCGCAGCCGCCGCTCCTCGCCGCCGAGGATGCCGACGAGCTCCTCGTGCACGATCTTGATGACCTGCTGGGCCGGGTTCAGCGCGGCGGAGACCTCCTCGCCGCTGGCTCGCTCCTTGACCCGCGCGATGAACTGCCGGACGACCGGCAGCGCGACGTCCGCCTCGAGCAGCGCGATCCGGATCTCGCGCGTGGTGGCGTCGATGTCAGCCTGGGACAGCCGCCCACGCCCCCGCAGTGTCGAGAAGACCTGCGTCAGCCGGTCAGAAAGGGATTCAAACACGTCCTCTAGGCTACCGGCCCGTTTGGACGGGGATATGCGCTCTGGATGTGACGGTCAGCTCAGCACGTTGAGCACCGCCGTGGTCGTCTGCCGGCGCAGTTCCTGATCCAGCAATGGCTTGCCGTCCCCGCCGGTCACGTAGAACACGTCCACCACCTCGGCACCGAGGGTCTCCACCCGGGCGGCACGCACGTCCAGCCCGCAGTCGCCGAGCGCGCGGCCGACCCGCCAGAGCAGGCCGGGCGCGTCGTGCGCGCGCACCTCCACCACGGTCGCGGTGTCCGACGCGTCATCGATCAAGGTGACCTTGGGTGCCGGTATCCCCGGTCCGCGCGGCGCGACCGCACGGGCCCGGCGGTCCAGCCGGCCCGCGACGTCCAGCCGTCCCTCCAGCATCCGGCGCAGGTCCCCGGCCAGCACCGTGGCGTCAGGCAGCTCACCGAACTCAGGTGCCACATCGAACACCGAGACCGCCGTCGTACCGACCGAGGTGGCGTTCGCGCTGCGCACCGCGAGCCGGTGCGAGGCCAGGATGCCGGCCGCCCGCCACAGCAGGCCGGGGCGGTCCGGGGCGACCACGGTCACCTCGGCGCCCTGCGCGGCCGCACCGGCAACGCCCTGCGCCGGCTCGACCCGGCGCACGATCACCGCCGGATCCCTGCTGGAAAGCAGCTCCAGCTGGTCATCTCGCAGCGGCGCGGGCGCCGGCACAGGCTCACCCGCCAGCACCGCCGCGGTCCGCCCGACCAGATCGGCGATCAGGGTGGCCTTCCAGTCGTTCCAGGCCGCAGGGCCGGTGGCCAAGGCGTCCGCGATCGCCAGGGCGTGCAGCAGCTCAAGCAGCGTGCGGCTACCCACCGCGGACGCGACCTGACGCACCGTTACGGGGTCGTCCAGGTCCCGCCTGGTGGCCGCCAGCGGCAGCAGCAGGTGATGCCGCGCGGCGGCGGCGACCAGCTCCGCGTCGGCCTGGGCCAGCCCGATCCTGTGGCACACATCCCTGGCCACGACCTCGCCAGACACGCTGTGGTCGCCCGGCCAGCCCTTCCCGATGTCGTGCAGCAGCGCGGCCAGCAGCAGCAGGTCGGGCCGGGCCACCTCACGGGTCAGCGCGGCGGCGTTGGCCGCCGTCTCCACCAGGTGCCGGTCCACCGTGAACCGGTGCAGCGGGTTGCGCTGCGGCCGGTTCCGTACCCGTTCCCAGTCCGGGATCAGCATGGTGATCAGGCCCTCCTGGTCGAGGGCCTCCCAGACCCCGACCGCGGCATGCCCGGCGCCCAGCAGGGCGAACAGGGCGTCGCGGGCCGGGCCGGGCCATGGCACCGGCAGCGGCGGGCACTCGGCCAGCCGGGCCAGGGTCCGCGGCGCGAGCGGCAGCCCCGCCTGAGCGGCCGTGGCGGCGGCGCGCAGGACCAGGACGGGATCCGACTCAGGATCGGCCGCCCGGGCCAGCACCACCTCGTCGTCCTGCGAGACCAGCCCGTCCGCGAGCGGCCTGCGCTCGGCGCGGCGGCGGCGCCGCTTGCCGTGGGCCCGTTCCGCCTGGCGGAACACATGATCGGCGGCGTACGAGATCGTGCGGGCCGCGCCGGCCAGCATCCGCAGCAGCACGTCCCCGTCCAGCAGGCCGAGGACCCGGGCCACCTCGTCCTGCTCCTGGAGCACCAGCCGGTCCACCCGGCGCCCGGTGACCTCGTGCAGCGCGTGGCGGGCGTCCAGGATCTGCTCGTAGGCAGCTCGCACCTTGGGACCAGGCGCGGGCGCCACCCACGCGGCCGCGACCGCCTGGATCGCGTGCACGTCCCGCAGGCCGCCCCGGGCTTCCTTCAGATCCGGTTCGAGCAGGAAGGCCAGCTCACCGCTGCTCTTGGCCCGTTCCTCGCACGCCTCGTGCAGCTCGCCCAGCCGGGTCGGCGCGGCCTCCCGCCAGTCGGTCAGCGCGCCCGCCCGCAGGCTCTCGGTGAGGTCCGTGCTGCCGGCCACATGACGGGCGCTGAGCAGCCCCAGCGCGACCTTGAGGTCGTTGCGCGCCACCCGCCTGGCCTGCGGCACCGTCCGCACCGCGTGATCCAGGTGGGCACCGGAATCCCAGACCGGATACCAGATCCGGTCCGCTATCTCCGCGATACCGTCACGCCCGTCATGCAGCAGAAGTACGTCCAGGTCGCTGCGCGGCAGCAGTTCCCGCCGGCCATACCCGCCGACCGCGACCAACGCCACGCCGGGCTCCGCACCCAGCAGATCGGCGAGCCACCGGTCGTTCTGAATTGAACGGTTGTTACGGTCAGCGGCGAATGAGACGGTCACCGGCTCAAATGGCGTCCGGCCCGCGCTCCCCGGTACGAACTCTGACAACGCTTTCTACCGGGACCGACCACACCTTGCCATCGCCGATCCGGCCGGTCTGAGCGGCCTTGACCACGACGCCGATCAGGTCTTCGGCGTCCTCGTCGTCACACAGCACCTCCACCCGTACCTTCGGCACGAGGTCAACCTGGTACTCGGCACCGCGGTACACCTCGGTGTGACCGCGTTGCCTGCCGTACCCGCTGGCTTCCGTCACGGTCATGCCATGGACGCCGAACGCTTGCAGCGCGGCCTTGACATCGTTGAGTTTGAACGGCTTGATGACTGCGGTGATGAGCCTCATGCCGCATAGCGTGCGCTCCCCGCGTTACGCGGGACGCGTTGCCGCGTTACGGGCTCGTTAACCCAGGATCGCGTCCACGAACGCCCCGGGGTCGAACGGGGCCAGGTCGTCGGGCCCCTCCCCGAGGCCGACCAGCTTGACCGGTACGCCCAGCTCACGCTGCACCGCGATGACGATGCCGCCCTTGGCGGTGCCGTCCAGCTTGGTCAGCACGATGCCGCTCACGTCCACAACCTCGGCGAAGCCCCGGGCCTGGCGCAGGCCGTTCTGCCCGGTGGTGGCGTCGAGGACCAGCAGGACCTCATCCACCGTGGTGCGCTTCTCGATGACCCGCTTGACCTTGCCGAGCTCGTCCATCAAGCCGGTCTTGGTGTGCAGGCGGCCGGCCGTGTCGACCAGCACGGTGTCGATCTTGGCCTCGATACCCTTGGACACCGCCTCGAAGGCGACGCTGGCGGGGTCGGCCCCCTCCCGGTCGGCCCGGACGGTCTGCGCCCCGACCCGGTCGCCCCAGGTCTGGAGCTGGTCGGCCGCGGCCGCGCGGAAGGTGTCGGCCGCGCCGAGCAGCACCGTACGGCCGTCGCCGATCAGGTTCCTGGCCAGCTTCCCGCAGGTGGTGGTCTTGCCTGTGCCGTTCACGCCGACCATGAGGACGACGGCGGGGTTCCCGCCGTGCGGCTCGGTCTTCAGCGACCGGTCCATGTCCTCGCCGAGCTGACCGATCAGCTCGGTGCGGAGCAGGTCGCGGACCTCGGCGGCGCCGCGGGTGCCGAGCACCTTCACCTTCGTGCGCAGGTCATCGACCATGACACGGGCCGGGGCGACGCCCACGTCGGCGGTGATCAGCACCTCCTCGATCTCGTCCCAGGTGTCGTCGTCCAGGCGGTCCCTGGACAGGAGGTTGAGCAGGGCCGAGCCCACCGAGGACTGAGAGCGGGCCAGGCGGGCCCGCAGCCGCACCAGCCGTCCCGCCGAAGGCGGCGGGCGCTCGAGGTCGAGCGTGGCCGAAGGCGCCGCTGTGGCGGGCGTCTCGCGGGCGCCGGCACCGGCCGGCGCCTGGCTTGACGGCTGGCCTGTCTGCTGGCCTGTCTGCTGGCTTGACGGCTTCGCTGGTGGCGGGGCGTACGTGGTGCCCGTCCGGCCTCGCCGGGGCCGGACGAAGAGCAGCCAGCCCGCGCCGGCTATCGCCAGGACGCCGAGCACGATTCCCAGGATTACGTAGTCCATAACACGTCCAGTCTCCCAGACCAGGCCAAGTGGTCGCCGCCATGGTAGCCGCGTGGCGAGGGTCACCCGGTTCCGGACCCGCGCCGGCGCGGGCTGGATCCGGGGAGAGGTTCGGTTCCTGGCAGGCGTCCGGGCGGGACAGGCCGAGGGGCCGAGGGGCCGAGGGGTCGTGCCGGATTTTTCATGATTTTTCGGTTTTAATGGGGCGGCTGGGCGGCACACGGTTTTCAGCGAGGCCGGTCCCGGCCGTACACCGCTCATCCACTATGGCGACCACGCTGCCTTGCCCGCCAGCGTGCCGGTTACGCAATCGAGCCCGCTAGAGCGTGTCCAATGCGCAATCGCCACACCGCTCCTGCTGCGCAGGAAATCCGAACAAATCTGGCGTCGGCAACGGGCGGCGAAGGCGTACGAAATTATTGTGGATCAGAAGGCTCGGAAATCCGGACCCTTCGATCCACAATCATCGCCAGGCCCACGCCGACGGCCGATTTGCCGCCTTTGTGCGAGCAACGGGCGGCCGCTACACCGTCGCGCATCAGGTCGAGAGCACGATCTGGCCGGCACAGCGCCCTCCTTGCGCTCAGGCCTCCGCCTATTCATGACAAATTATGAAATGTCGGATTTGTTCGAAGAGGAGCGCGGGGAGCGGAGAGGGGCAGGAGAAGGCGGTCAGGCGGGCTGGTGTTCGGCGGCACGCTGGCTGATGACGGCGGAAACGCCGTCGCCGCGCATCGTGATGCCGTACAGGGCGTCGGCGGCCTCCATCGTCCGGCGCTGGTGGGTGATGACGATGAGCTGTGAACTCTCCCGCAGCTCCTCGAAAACCATCAGCAGCCGCTGCAGGTTGGTGTCGTCCAGCGCGGCCTCCACCTCGTCCAGCACGTAGAACGGGGACGGGCGGGCCTTGAAGATCGCGAACAGGTAGGCGATCGCGGTCAGCGACCGCTCGCCGCCTGACAGCAGCGACAAGCGCTTGACCTTCTTGCCCGGCGGCCGGGCCTCGATCTCGATCCCGGTGGCCAGCATGTCGTCCGGCTCGGTCAGCACCAGGGACCCCTGCCCGCCGGGGAACAGCCGGCCGAACAGCGCCTCGAACTCGCGGGCCGTGTCGGCGTAGGCGGAGGCGAACACCTCCTGCACCCGGTCGTCGACCTCCTTGACCACCTGGAGCAGGTCGCGCCGGGTCTTGCGCAGGTCGTCGAGCTGGGTGGCGAGGAACTGGTGCCGCTCGTTGAGCGCGGCGTATTCCTCGAGGGCCAGCGGGTTCACCTTGCCGAGCCGGTCCAGCTGCCGCTGCGCGTCCGCCGCCCGCTTCTCGGCGCTGGCCCGGTCGTACAACGCGGGCTCTGCTTGCTCGTCACCGATCACCGGGACCGGCACGGCGGGCCCGTACTCGGCGACCAGCGCCTCGGTGGTCACCCCGAACTCTTCCAGCGCGTGCTCAGCGAGCTGCTCCAGCCGGAGCCGGTGCTCGGCCCGGGTGATCTCGGTGCCGTGCGCCGTGTTCACGACCGTCTCAAGCTCCGCGGCCAGGTCCCGCACCCGGGCCCGCACGGCCTTCAGCTCCCCGGCGCCGCCCGCGTTGGCCGCCTCAGCCTCGGCCCGCTTCAGCTCCGCCTCGGCCAGCGAGCGCTCCGCGGCCGCCACCGCGGCCTGCGCGCCGAGCGCGACCGCCCGCGCCACCTCGGCCTGCGCGGCCCGGCGCTTACGGCGCTCACGCGCCCGCTCCCTGGCCCGCCGTTCCGCCGCCGCCGCGCCGGCCAGCGAGTCGGCCCGCCCGCTGATCGCGCGCAGCCGCTCCTCGGCGGTGCGCACCTCCAGGCGCGCTTCCATCTCGGCGTTCCGCGCGGTGGTGCACCGGTCGGCGAGCTCGGCGCGGCTGATCTCGGGTTCGGCGTCCAGCGCCTCGTCGGCCTCCAGCTCGGCTTCCGCGTCGGTGAGCTCGCGCCTGAGCTGGGCCAGCTTCGCCAGCCCGGCCTCGGCCGCCTTGCGTGCCGCGGTGATGGCGGCGTCCAGCCGGTCCGCTTCGTCCCGTTCGGCCCGCGCCGCGCCGGCCAGCCGCCCGAGCCGCCCGGAGATCTCCGCCGCCGCCGCGTCCGCCTCGTGCATCCGGTGCTGCGCGTCGTTCACCGCGCCCTTCGCCGCCCTCTCGGCCTGCACCGCCGCGGCCAGGTCCTGCGCCGCCTGCTCGCACCGGCTCTCCGCGGCGGCGAGCCCCGCCGCCGCCTCGTCGGCCGCCGCCCGCAGCTCCAGCACGCTCTGCGCCCGCGCGCCGCCGCCGTGCGCCCAGCGCGCCCCCAGCACGTCCCCGGCCCGCGTGACAACCTTCAAATTCGCATTATTCATAACGACCTGGCGTGCTTCCTCCAGGTCATCCACCACCACCACATTGCGCAAAAGCTCCGCAACCGCCTCCCCCGGCGCCCGTACCAGCTCCACGGCCCACCGCGCGCCCAGCCCCAGCCCGAGCCCCTGCCTGGCCTCCGCGCCCGCACCCGCGCCCGCCTTCACACCCGACATTTCCGGAAATGTCGGGTTTTGGGCGGTGGCGGGGCCGGTGATGGCCAGGGTGGCACGGCCAGCGTCCTGCTCGCGCAGCGTGGTGAGGATGCGCACCGCGGCGTCGACGCTTTCCACCGCGACGGCGTCGGTGGCGGCGCCGAGGGCCGCCGCGATCGCCGCCTCGTAGCCCTCGGCCACGTCGAGCTGGTCGGTCAGTGAGCCGATCACGCCCGCGAAACGGACCGGGTCGGCGAGCAGGGCCTGCGTCGCGTCCACGCCACGGCGGGCCGCCTCGGCGAGGGTTTCCGCGCGGGCGCGCAGCGCGGCCCGCTCGGCTACCGCTTCGCGTTCCGCGGACCGTAGCGCCACCGTCCGTTCTGCCAGTTCTGCGAGGAGTTCGGCGGCCTGCTCGTGAGCGGCGGCCAGCCCCGCACGGTCCTCTTCGCGCCCGGTGACCAGGTCCTGGACCTGGCCGTATTCCTGCTGGGCGAGGCCCGCCCTGCGGCGGGCCTGCTCGGCCGCGGCCGCGAGGCGGTCCATCTCCTCCTGGCCCGCGGCGCTGCGGCTGTTCGCGGCGCCGACCTGCTCGCGCAGCCGCGCGACCCGGTCGGCGCGGGCGGCGGCCGCCCTGGCGCCCTCGGCCAGCCGGCGTTCGGTCGCGGCGAGCGCGGCCTCGGCGGCGGACCGCTCCGCGACCGCGGCGGCCAGCACCTCCCGGCCGGCCGCGAGGCGGGCGTTCAGCGTCTCCTCTTCCGCGCGCAGCTCGGCGGCCTGCCGGTCCAGCTCGTCAGGGTCGCGGCCGGCCGGCTGGCGGTCGTCGGACTCGGTCAGCAGGGAATGCCGCTGCGCGGCGAGGTTCTGCGTGCCGCGCAGGCGCTCGGCCACCGAGGACAGCGCGAACCAGGTCTGCTGCGCCTTGGCCAGGTGCGCCTGCGCCTCCTGCGCGGCCCGGTCCAGCTCGGCCTCCGCGGACCTGGCGTGGCCGAGCTCCCACTCCAGGGCGGCGCGCTTGGCGACCACGGCGGCCTCGTCGGCCTCGTCCTTGCGCAGCTTGTCGGCGAGCGTCACGTAGTCGTCGGCGAGCAGCCGCAGCCGGGCGTCGCGCAGCTCGGCCTGGATGACCGCGGCCTTGCGGGCCACCTCGGCCTGGCGGCCCAGCGGCTTGAGCCGCCGGCTCAGCTCGGCGGTGAGGTCGACCAGCCTGGTCAGGTTGGCCTGCATCGCCTCCAGCTTGCGCAGCGCCTTTTCCTTGCGCTTGCGGTGCTTGAGGACGCCCGCCGCTTCCTCGATGAGGGCACGGCGCGCCTCAGGGCCCGCGTGCAGGATGTCGTCGAGCTGGCCCTGGCCGACGATCACGTGCATCTCGCGGCCCAGGCCGGAGTCGGACAGCAGTTCCTGGACGTCGAGCAGGCGGCAGTGGTCGCCGTTGATCGCGTACTCGCTCTGCCCCGACCTGAACATCAGCCGGCTGATCGTCACCTCGGCATACTCGATCGGCAGGGCACCGTCGGAGTTGTCGATGGTCAGCGTCACCTCGGCACGGCCGAGCGGGGGGCGGGACGTCGTGCCGGCGAAGACGACGTCCTCCATCTTGCCGCCCCTGAGCGACTTGGCGCCCTGTTCGCCCATCACCCAGGACAGGGCGTCCACGATGTTGGATTTACCCGAGCCGTTCGGGCCCACCACGCAGGTGATACCCGGCTCAAGCCGCAGCGTCGTGGCCGAGGCGAACGACTTGAACCCGCGCAGGGTGAGGCTCTTCAGGTACACGTGCCGCCCCTCCCTTCCGCTGCACGCACCTTACCGCCCTTGCGGGGGCGCGGGGGTCGTCCCCCGCAAGCCAGCAGGGCCCTCCGGGGGCGGGAATGCGCAAACGGCGCGGCATGGGAAAAACGAAGGAGGGGCGCCGATGCGGTCGCCGCCCCTAATTCGTTTCTGTGGTGAAGTTGCCGTGTCCTGCCGTCGCTCGTCAAGCGAGCGCGGGCTCGCGATCTCGCACTAGAGTATCTTCGTGCGCGACCTCAGCAGCGAGCGTGTCGTTCTCTTCCTGGAGCCGCACAAGCTCGGCTTCCAGGTCCCGAACACGCTGCTGGAGGCGGCGCATCTCGGATACCATGCGGGGATCGGGACCGCCAACGTGGCCGAATAGAGCCTTCGCCATGGTGTAAAGGTCCTCCACGCTGAGTGACCAGAGTGGGCACATACTTAGCACGCGCGCGTTGCGCGCAATCAACATGTACTAGGGTCCCACCCTGGCCTTTCCTGGTCAAGTTGGCGGGGCCCCATGGGTAATTATACGGTGTTATATGGCTTTTGCGCCAATTGAGGCGAGGACCCCGGGGCCATACGGCCTGAGCTGCGGGTTTTAGAAGCGGCCGCGCCGTGGCCTGGGCTGACAGTGCGGGCAGCTGTAGGAAGACCGGTTCATGAACGGGTCACGCCGGATCTGGGCTCCGCACCGCCGGCACTCCTCGCCTTCGCGGCCGTAGACCGCCAGGGACCGCTCGAAGTAGCCGCTCTCCCCGTCGACGTTGACGTACAAGCTGTCAAAGCTCGTCCCGCCCGCGATCAGGGCCTCGCCCATGACGTTGTGTACGGCCTCGAGCAGGCGGCTGACTTGCGGGCCGGTCAGGTTCTCCGTAGGCCGCGCCCAGTGCAGCTGAGCCCGCCATAGCGCCTCATCGGCGTAAATGTTCCCGACGCCGCTGATCAGCGACTGATCGAGCAACGCGCGCTTTATACCTGTATGGCGGGTTTTAAGCTTCCGGGCCAGGGCTTGCGGGTCGAAGGCCGGCTCGAACGGATCGGGTGCGATGTGCGCGATGGGGGCAGGCAGTTCGGCGCCGTCCCTGACCACGGTCATGTGGCCGAACGTCCGCTGGTCCGTGAAGCGCAGGTCGGGACCACCGTCCTTGAACGAGAAAACTACCCTCACATGCGGGTCCAGCGGGAGGTCAGGCTCGGTCACCAGCAGCTGGCCGCTCATGCCCAGGTGCGCGAGCAGCGCATCCTCGCCGACCGACATCCACAGGTACTTGCCCCGGCGCCTGGCACTGCCAAAGGAACGGCCGGCCAGCGCCGCGGCGAAATCGGCGGGCCCGGCCAGGTGGCGGCGGACGGCCCGCGGATGATAGACGGTGACGGTCTCGACGGTCCGGCCCACGACATGGCGCTCCAGGCCACGGCGGACGGTCTCCACCTCGGGGAGTTCAGGCATAGGAAAGCTTAAGGCTGTTCCTGGTTGCTGTGATCCGTTGCTCTGGTCCGCTTGCTGGCGGCCGCTGCGGGGTCAGGCGGGCTGATCCCCGCCTGCTTCGGCGCTGATCTTGGTCCAGGCGGCCTCGGCCGCCTGCTGCTCAGCGGCCTTCTTCGTGCGGCCCTCGCCAGAACCCAGGACCTCCCCGCCGACCAGGACCCAGGCCCGGAAGGACTTCTGATGGTCCGGCCCGCTCTCCTCGACCTGGTACTCCGGCACGCCGAGCATCTCCACGGCGGTGAGTTCCTGCAGCGACGTCTTCCAGTCCAGGCCCGCGCCCAGCCGGGCGGCGTGCTCGATGACCGGATCGAACAGCCGATGCACCAGCCGGGTCGCCTCGGGCAGCCCGCAGTCGATGTAGACCGCGCCGATCACCGCTTCCAGCGTGTCGGCGAGGATCGACATCTTGTCCCGGCCGCCGGTCACTTCTTCGCCCTTGCCGAGCCGGATGAACGATCCGAGGTTCAGCTCCCTGGCCACGTCGGCGAGCGCGCCGGCCTGAACCACCGCCGCGCGAAGTTTGGCCAGCTGCCCTTCGGGCAGGTTGGGGTAACCACGGAACAGCGTGTCGGTGACCACCAGCCCGAGTACCGAGTCGCCGAGGAACTCCAGCCGCTCGTTAGTGGGCAGGTTGCCGTTCTCGTACGCGTAGGACCGATGCGTGAGCGCGCGCTCCAGTGACTCGGGGACGATCAGCACGCCGAGAACGCGCAGCAGCTCAGCAGGATCCCCGTTGGCGTTCACACCGCCGCCAGGTGACTGGCTTATGACGCCCACCGCGTCCTCCTCCCAGCACTCGCTGATAATGCCCCGCTCTTCCGGATGTTTAACTCCCCCTGGGTACGGCTCGGTTGTCGCTGCGAACTGGATCAGGCCGAAGGCTCGATGACCTGACGGCGCCGGTAGGTACCGCAGGTCGGGCAGGCCACGTGCGGCAGCTTCGGGTCGTGGCACTGCGGGCAGCTGACCAGCGCGGACGCAGTGGTCTTCCAGTTCGAGCGGCGCGACCGTGTGTTGCTGCGGGACATCCTCCGCTTGGGAACAGCCACGTCAGCCCTCCTTCGGTTGGAGCTTCGGTTGAAGCTTCGTGAGCCCGGCCCACCTCGGGTCCGGCGAGTCATCGTGCTTGTGCCCAGGGCCAGCATCGGCGAGCGGTGTCCCGCACTCGACGCACAGCCCAGGGCAGTCTTCGCGGCACAGCGGCGACATCGGCAGGGCCAGCACCACCGCGTCACGGAACGCGGGCTCGAGGTCCAGCAGGTCGCCGACGAGGAACCGCTCCTCTTCGTCGTCCGCCGACTCCGCGTGCTCTTGTTCCCGTTCTCTATCTCGTTCTCGTTCTCGTTCCCGTTCGCGGCGCGCGGCCCGCGAGTGGTCTTCGGCATATCGGTACAGCTCAAGGAAGTTCACCGTGACCGTCGAGCTCACCGGTCCCAGGCAGCGCGCACACTCACCCGCCACCAGCGCCGTCGCCGACCCCGTCACTAGCACACCCTCGGTCACCGCCTCGAACTTCAAGTTCAGCTCCACGTCGGAGCCCTCGGGCACGGCGGCGAGCTCAAGCCGCAGGTCCGGCGGGGCGGGTACGATCCGCGTCTCCGCGCGCGAAGAACCAGCCTGGCGGCTAAGGGAACGCAAGTCGAAAACAAGCGCGCCGCGCGGGCTGGGCGGGGTGGTGCGAGTGGTGGGCATGACAGTGTACCGGTGTAGGTTCGGAACCGAACGCCTAGCCTACCGGCGGTACGCGCTAAGTCCCAACTCGGCGTGGTCAGGCCAGGTCAGACCGCGTGGCCCGGCCACGCGCGGCTACTCCTGCGCCAGCCGCTCCCGGAGCCGTCCCAGGACCGTCTCGGGGACGAGTCCGCTCACGTCACCGCCGTATTTCGCAATCTCTTTCACCAGGCTGGAGCGCAGGAACGAATACAGCGGGTTGGTGGTCATGAACAGCGTCTCGACCTTGGCCATCCGGTAATTCATCTGGGCCATCTGCATCTCGTACTCGAAGTCGCTGACGGCGCGCAGGCCCTTGATCACCGCGGTGATCCCGTGCGCGGCGCAGAAGTCCACCAGCAGGCCGTGGAACCGCTCGACCCGGACGTTGCCGTACCGGCGGGTGACCTCCTGCACCATCTCCACCCGCTCGTCGTCGGTGAACAGGCGGTTCTTGCTGACGTTGATGCCCACCGCGACGACAACCTCGTCGTACAGCCCGGCCGCCCGGCCGATGATGTCGAGGTGGCCGTTGGTAACGGGATCGAAGGACCCCGGACAGGCGACGCGATACACGCGGTCCACCCCTTCGCTCAATCGTCGAGCCCTAGTGCCCTCGGGGCGAGACCGTACCAGATGGTGGCCTCGCCGTACTTTCGCGCCCTGTCTGGCCGGTACCCGTCCGGCCAGTGCAACCGCCCAGACCTGGTAGCCCGTTCGACGATCACCAGCGCGCCAGGCGCCAGCCAGCCACGGCCGTCCAGCATCTCCAGTATCCCCGCGACGGCCAGATCCGGCATGGCGTACGGCGGATCGGCGAACACGACGTCGTAAGCCACCCCATAGCGACCCTGCCTCTGGTCGCGACCCTGGTCTTTTTCCTGGTCGCGGCCCTGTACCTGGGCGCAGTCCTTGTCGCGGTCGCGGTCCTTTTCTTGGTCGCGGTCCTGTACTTGATCGCGGTCGCGGTCCTGGTCGCGGTCTTTGTCTCGGTCGCGGTCTTGATCCCGCTCGCGGTCTTGGCTGGCACTGGGCCCGGCGGCCAGCAGGCGCTCCACCCGGTCCGGGGCCACTTCGGCCCCGGGCAGGCCGAGCGCCGCCACATTAGCCCGGATGACACGCAGCGCCGGGCCACCCGACTCGACCAGCAGGACGTGCCCGGCCCCTCGGGACAGGGCCTCGAGGCCGACCGCGCCCGACCCGGCGTACAGGTCCATGACCCGCTTCCCGGTCAGCGGCCCGACGATCGAGGAGATGGTGGCGAACAGTCCCTCCCTGGCCCGGTCGCTGGTCGGCCGCGTATCCCGGCCCGCCGGGACGGCGAGCCGCCGCCCGCCAGCCGTACCAGCGATGACTCGTGCCACCCCTCTAGTGTGCCCGTCTCCTCAAGTGAGCCTGTCTTCAGTGGTACCCGCCTTCAGCGGGCCGCCTCCCCCGCTAGCCTCAACCCCCCGCCGCCCCAGCCGCCGCGCCCCAGCCGCCGCGCCGCGGCCACCGCGCCGCGCTGCCGGTCCAGCGGGCCAGCCCCACGCCCGTGCGCCCGAGCACTGTGCTCCCGACATTTCAGTATTGGGTGCAATTTGCTCGACTCGCACCCCCGCACGACGCCGTTCTGCCGGGCCCGGTCCTTGGCTGCCGCCCTGCGTGAGCGGGGGTGGTGGGCCCACCGCCCCTGTTCTTTCGAGGGCGGTGGGCCACAGCCCCCGGTGCGTCCGCGACGCCGTCAGCACCTGGCCCGTGCGGGGACGGGACCAAACGTGACGTTCCCGGCGAAACAGCACGCGGACGGCTCGGCTCCTCGCTGCAGAGGCGAATTCAGTCATGCCCTGGGACCCCGGGATCGGGCCGGGGTCGAGCAGGCTGACCTGAGTGGCTGGTGTTACGCATCTCTCTGGTGGGACGGGCGCCTAACGCTCCGTGAGCGTGTCGATTGCGCGATCTACACGCTCTGGCGGGATCGATTGCGTAATTGACACGCTGGCCCTGGGCGAGGCGGGGCGGGGGCGGGCACACCGGGA
>Ga0126381_100005471_pt1 | contig 13978 bp, 22 predicted proteins | sample PanSoiMetPlot_28_FD_96465 | JGI IMG/M metagenome (GOLD analysis project Ga0126381, IMG submission 96465) | Tropical forest soil microbial communities from Panama - MetaG Plot_28 | ecosystem: Environmental > Terrestrial > Soil > Tropical forest > Bulk soil | place: Panama | collected 2016-02-17
ATGAATCTCCTCGATGCCATCAGGCTTGCAGGCGCGCCAGCGGCGCGCGGCATGGGCGCGCTCGTCGCCTTCAACGGTGAGATCAACGCGGCGCGCGAGGTGACCAAAACCAACACTTACCACCTGCAGACATTCCGCACCCACGACCTCGGGCTTCTGGGATATATCGACGCCGATAAGATCGAGTTCTACCGCACTCCGCATCGGCGCCACACGACCAGGAGCGAATTCAGCCTCGCCGGCGTGCCCAGCATGCCTTATGTCGAGATCGCCTATGTTCACACCGGGACTCGGGCGGGCGTCGCCAAAGCCATGGTCGCCCTCGGAGCCAAGGGCATTGTGATCGCCGGCGTCGGCGCCGGTGCTCCAAATTCGCTCGACAAGGAGATCGAGGACATCATCAAGACGCAAAGCGCGGTCGTGGTGCAGGGCTCGCGCGTCGGTTCGGGACGCATCGTGCGTGACAACAATTGGTACGAACCCGGCATAGTTGTCGCTGACAACCTGAGCCCACAAAAGGCAGCGCTGCTGCTGACTTTGGCACTGACCCGCACTTCTGATCCGGACGATATTCAACGGATCTTCGACGAATATTAGGACACAAAGCCGCCTTCCGCCACATACAGAACCGTCCAATTTTCTTGAATGGCTGCCAAATGCGATGTGTGCTTTACTCGCGCGGGTAACAGGGCAGCAGGCGTGCCCGTCCGCAGGCGTGCACAGTTTATGAAATTCACCTTTTTACTCACAGGAACGGCAGGGGGGACGGACGTATGGCCCACAGCGTTAGGCAATCAATTTGTAGTGCGTTTCTTTTCACGGCCGCATTGGGTCCAGCAGCGACTGCACGCGCCGAGCCGCCCAAGCTGCCGGTACCGGCGATCGATCAGTCGGCGGTTGCCCAGCGCGGCTATTTCTATGTCGGGGGCAAGTATGTGGGCCAGACCGGCAACGAGATCATGGAAGGGCAGGTCTATGTGGAGGTGCTGGCGCCGAAGGACGTGAAGCGGCCCTACCCGCTGGTGCTGATCCATGGCGCCGCACAGACCGCGACCAACTGGATGGGAACGCCGGATGGCCGCAAGGGTTGGGCGGAGTATTTTGTCGAGCAGGGCTACATCGTCTACATGATCGACCAGCCGATGCGCGGGCGCTCAGCGATCCATCCGGCCGATGGTCAGACCCGGATGTTCACTGCGTCGAATGAGGAATGGCAGTTCACCGCGGTCGAGAAGGAGATCCGCTGGCCGCAGGCGAAGCTGCACACGCAGTGGCCGGGCGATGGCCCCGACAAAGGCCGCAAGGGCGATCCGATCTTCGATGCGTTCTACGCCACGCAAGTCGAGACCGTGATCTCCAACGAGGAGACCCAACAGCGCAACAAGGATGCCGGCGCTGCGCTGCTCGACCGCATCGGGCCCGCGATCGTGCTAACGCACTCGCAGTCGGGCTCGTTCGGCTGGCTGATCGCCGATGCGCGGCCCCGCCTCGTCAAGGCCGTCATCGCCATCGAACCGGCTGGACCGCCGTTCGAGGCGACCATCAACGGCACCGGCAAGGCACGCGCGTGGGGACCGACCGACATCCCGATCACCTATGATCCGCCCGTGACGGATCCAAGCGAGATCGCAGTCGAGCGCGAGGCCAAGGCCGACGGCCCGGATCTTTTCGTGTGCTGGATGCAGAAGGCGCCGGCACGCCAGCTCATCAACCTGAAGAGTATTCCGGTCATGGTGATGGCGGCGGAAGCTTCCTATCATCAGGTCTACGACCACTGCACCGCGAAGTTTCTCAACCAGGCCGGCGTCAAGGCCGAGTTCATCCGCCTGCAGGACAAGGGCATCCACGGCAATGGCCACATGGTGATGATCGAGAAGAACAATCTCGACATCGCCCATGTGATCGACGAATGGGTGGTCAAGAACGTGAAGTGAGCGCCGGGAGGTGTCGCTCACATCGGCCGCTCACCTGGAGGTCGCGCGACAGCGTGCTTGCTGAAGATCAACCGTACCTCTCAAGCCTCAGAGCCGCCGCCTGTCTGGTCCGAGTCGGTGCCGAACTACGGCCTTTCAGCTAACCAGATTTTCGAGACTGAAGAAGTGTTGCCCGAGATGGTATCCGAAGCCGCATTAGCACGTGGCGACATTGAGCATGTAGACTTTCACATCGAGCACATTTTAGAAGCCTTTCATATTCTCGAGGGGCAGTTCTACGAACCGAGGTCGCTATGCGCAGTATGATTTTCGAGAAGGATGCCGAGCCATGTCATTCGATTTCTCTTCACTCTTCTGGGTCTTCATCGCCATCATGGTGCTGCAACCCTTATTCACGCAACGATGGTACGCTGTGCGACGCGCACAGGCGATCCGCGCAATCGAGAAGTCGCACGGAACGCGGGTTATCACCATGATCCATCGTCAGGAGAAACGCAGCCTGTTCGGCTTCGCTGTCTCCCGGCACATCGATCTAGAGGATGCGCAGACGATTATCGCGGCGATCAAAGATACGCCCGACGACATGGCAATCGATCTCGTGATCCACACGCCGGGCGGGATTGTGCTGGCAGCGATGCAGATCGCTCGTGCCGTGGAAGCACATAAGGCCAAGGTGACCGTCTATGTTCCGGTGTACGCCATGTCCGGCGGAACGCTGATTGCACTCGCCGCTGACGAAATCGTGATGGGTGAGTTCTCGGTCCTCGGTCCAATCGATCCGCAGATTGCTGGACTTCCGGCGGCGAGCATCGTCAAAGCGCGCGACTCGAAACCCATCGAAAGCGTCTTCGACCTCACGCTGGTTCTCGCTGATGTGGCGGAGAAGGGACTTGCCCAGGTCAAGCGAGGCGCAGTGGAGCTGTTGACGCCACGGATGGAGCAGGCGGCAGCGGAGGCCCTCGCGTCAAAGCTTGCGGGCGGACATTGGACGCATGATTACGCGCTCACCGCCAGTGAGGCCTGCACCCTGGGCCTCCCGGTCAAAGTGGGTATGCCGCAAGAGGTCATGGAGCTAATGACGCTCTATCCGCAGCCAATCCAACAATCGGGTGTCGAGTATCTGCCGATCGACATGCCGCGTCAGCGGCGGGTCTGACACAGGGTCTTGACCTAGCAATTAGCCTGTCGCGCTCGTTTGGGATGGCTGGACCGGCCAGTCCCGCGCGAGAAAGTCAAGTCCGCCAGAGAGCCGCGGGCATCCTAGACCCCGATTAAGCGCGTCACCGTGGGCCTTACAAGGCGGGGCCTTGACCACAAGATTATCGCAGACTATGTAAATGTTAACAACATTTACATTCAGAAGAGGTGGTTTATGCGAACGTCCGTTGGAGCCCATGAAGCTTGCCAGCCGAAGCTTTGGTGGGGCGTTCTGCTACTCTTGACCGCCTGGATCAGCTGGCCGGTTGCGGTTGCGCTCTTCATCCTGCTTTTGTGGACCGGGAGATTCGAAGACTGGAGGCGTGCAGGGCTCAGCCTATGGCAGGATGCTATTGGTTGGTCGCAACCGGGAGCGCGATCGTCGCTCGGGGCAGGAGGCAATCAAGCATTTTCTCAATATCGCTCGGACACTCTGCGGCGCCTCGAGGAGGAAGAGAGGGAGTTCCGAACTTTTCTAACTCGGTTGCGGGCTGCAAAAGACAAGGCTGAGTTCGATCAATTCATGGCGGAGCGCGGCAGTCAATCAAACAGTCCCAACCCTACGACGCTTACGACGGAGCCCTGAGGTCATCCGCAAAAAAAATGGTTCACGCCTATTCCCCTCTGTGGCTCGGCGCCGGTAGCGCCTGGTCGCGGCGCGCGGCCGTCGAACGGATCGACCGGCTTTCGCGCCTGCTCGACATCGCGTTCGCGATTCCGGGTACTCGAATCCGATTCGGCGTGGAAGCGCTGCTGCGGGTGATTCCGGGGATCGGCGACGCCGCCGCCTCGGCACTGTCGTGCTGGGTTCTTTTTGAGGCAGCACGGCTCGGTGTGCCTCGATCGCTGTTGGTGCGAATGATCGCAAATGTGCTAGTTGAGGGGATTGCAGGGACGGTGCCAGTGGCTGGTGACCTGTTCGACGTCGCATGGCGGGCTAACCGACGCAATGTAAGGCTGCTGCGCGATCATTTCGATCGGGAAGAGCTGCTTTGATTTCCGCAGTCCGATCACGAATGTTGCCATCGAGGTCCGAACCGGAAGTCTTCCATTGCCCTCGCTCCGGCGTGCTAACTGTAGGCGAGACACCACCCCGATCCGCGAAGCCAGCAACGCTCCCCAGGAAGCTCCTGATTGCGATAGAGGCGCGTGACCCTGTCCCAGTCTCCTTTCAACGCGGGCCACAGAGAAGAAAGCCGCTGGGGGCTGTCCGCCCGGAGGCGGCTCATTTTCCGACTGGGCGCGATCTGCTGCCGCCGAGCGAGGCCGTGTCGCTGACATCCCGCAGGCAACAACATGGACAAACTTAGGCCGGACGGCTGGCATACTGTAACCCCGAGAATCTTCGTCGGCGATGTCGGTGGCTTGGCGGGATTCTTGCGAACGGTGTTTGACGCCGAGGGCGAACTGCGGGTTGGAGCGCCAACGGAAATTCGCATTGGCGACTCGGTCGTAATGATCAGCGATGGCGGCGGAGTGCGCGAGGCGATGCCGGCCTTCCTTTATATCTATGTCGAGAATGCAGACGAGACCTACCGACGGGCGATTGCCGCGGGGGCCGAATCAATCGAGAGACCGGCAGACATGCCTTATGGCGACAGGCGAGCGACGATTCGTGATCCTTGGGCAAACATGTGGCAGATCGCGACATACCGCGGCTCCTGAGTGGCCCGAACCGGACCAACCGATCGAGCCTTCTAATGTCAGGTCACCAGAGCCAAGCGGACCTACTGTTTGTCTCAGCCCCATCTCACCAACCACCCCAACCATCGTTGTCCCAACCTGGGCCACCCCAGCCACCGTAGCGGACGCTCCTCCAACCACCGCCGCCCCAACTGCCGCCGCAACAACAGCCGCAGCCATCCCAACCGCCGACGCTCCAGCCGACGCTTCTCCAACCGCCGCCCCAGCCCCAACCGGGGCTGCCCCAGCCGCCACCGCTCCACCGGGCGCCCCTCCAACCGCCGCCACCCCAACCGGGGCCGCCCCATCCGCCGGCGGTCCAGCGGACGCCTACGCCGCCCCAACCAGGGCCGCCCCAGCCGCCGCTCCAACCGGGGCCGCGCCAGCCGCCAGCCTTGGCGTTTGTGGGAATAGATGCGACACCGAGTGCGACGGTAGCTGCGATCAAGACGGCAATCCTGCGCCACTTAAGCAACATAAACACGCCTCCCTGAGCTGTTTTACCGGACGCCGCACTTTGAGAGGCCGATCGCAAAGCGGCAGACGCGGGACACCGCACCCGATCGGTCTTCCTGAGAGGTGGGGTGGGCCTCTCAAGGGAGCCACATAGTCGTTGAAGGGCTGCTCGATAAGTTCGCTCTCGCACACAGCGCGGGTGATTTCGCCGTCAACGTTACCGGTTATGCTTACCCGCGCGTGAGTTTCGCGATGGCGAAGCGACTGATCAAACAGGAAAACCCACTCCTGGATTGTCTACCGCCTCAAGTCCACGCCCGCGAAGCTCGTCGGCATCATCGACGATGCGCCGGATGCGGACTCGGCGATCCAGCAGGCGATCGAGCTGTACGCCGGACCGGTCAACGAGCGCTGGCCGCTGATGGCGCGGGCGCGGCCTTAGCCATGTTTTAGCGCGATTAAAGCAAGGCTAATCAGCGTCCCAAGAATTCCAACGACACCCCGCACCCACATCAGGAAAGCTCCACGCGAGCTTCGCGGCGCGTATGCTGACCTCATGTGATTGATACCCTTCTCGATCAAGTTTATGTAGTTCGGCGGCGGCTTCTGGTAATGCGTCTCGAGCTGGGCGTCCTGTCGGTACGGTCACGACGATGCGATATTCCGTGACGGCGTCCAGCAATGTGCGGCGCGCCACCGCCTGGTCGTAGGGTCGTGCGCCGTTTGCTCATGTGTCCCCCCTCTGGCCCGGCTGCAGTCAGCGTAGTCGTCAGTGCTGCTGCATCGCACAAGCTTGTAGCCGTGCTGGCCCATGCAGGCTCGCAGGTTCAGATTGAAAGCCTGTCCTTGTTGAAGTTGCGCCCCAAGGGTTTCAGCCAGCGCCTTACAAGTCGCGAGATCGACTTCCTGTTGTTCGGCCACTTCGCGGCCGCGGCGACCATCGATACGATCCCAAGCCATTTTCGGCGTAGGCGGAGAACGCGGCGTTGCCGCTGGAGGAGTCGGTGCCTCCGTTGGAGGAGGCGCGACCGCGGCAACAGGGGACGGCGGCGGGTCCGTGACGCATCCCGCCAGCACAAGACAGATTGAGGCGAAGAGTCCCCTCATCATTTCAGCCTCCCCCTTGGCACCTCTGATAATAGCAGCGCACCTGCCGATGGAAAGGGTTGACTAGCGCGGCCGGCTGATGGCGCGTCGGCGGGACTGATCTTGCTGTAAGCGAGCCGAAAACTACCGGTAAGGTTGGCGCATCACCATCATGAGGCTACGGCGTCATAGCGAACGGGCACCAAGCATGAGCAACACACGTGGATTTCTCCGGCGCACCGCTGATGATCTTGTCGCGTTCCGATCATCTCATCTTGATCGTCAGGGTTGAGGCCCCCGCGCTCACCAAGGTAAGCCGGGTCAGCCAGCCCATCTCACGCCGCTGGCGCCGGACTTCACGCCGCTGTCGAACTGCAAGCTAAGCGAAGGCAAGGTAAAGCGTATCGGCGACGCCGTCGATCGGAAGACCCGGCAGGTGCTGGTGGTCATCGAGGTCCCGGACGGCACAGCGGGCGCGGGGAGACCTTCAAGGCAGGCATCGAGGTCGGCAACTACCGGGTTGATGATGGCGATGCGGTCCCGCCCGAGGAGGCGCCGCGGAAGTAGGAATAAGAGGATGACTGAAGGCTTTCGTCGGCACCGGCACATCATCGCCGAAGCGATCCACGTTCACTACGGCCTCCTGGTGACACCTCGCACCTGACGGCCAACGACCTCACCCCGTTGTGGCGCATGTTGACGAGGGTCATCGGCGGGCCGCGGTAGCGAGTGGTCGGCATGGTCAGCGCTCCAGCGCTGCTCGTCCGGCCTCGGTGATCTTGATCGACACCAGGTAGGCCGGGCTGGCGCCACCCTTCCTCCTCTCGGCCGTCTTTGTGGCGAGCCCAGCATCAACCAGTCCAGCTATCAGCTTGGGCTTAAAGCCGTGGGTCAGCTATAGCGGCTCCTCCATGGCACCTTCCGGCGACTCCGCGAGCGCGTCGAGCGCTCGGCTTGCGGCAGTGCCAAGCTCGCGGCGTGGGTCGGAGGTTGCCAAGTGACGTCTACCGTTTTGGCGACACGCGAGTGGCCACGCTGGCCTTGCTCACCCTGACGGCGCCTCCTGGATGCCGTTCTTGAGGGGTCGTTATCACCAAGTTCTCGGGCCACACTGACGCTTTGCGAAGTTCACCAACCGTTTTTGCAGATACTCCGAGCTTTGGTTCCACCTCGACACGCATCCTACTCGGCAAGCCACCGAGGGCGATGTGGAGCGCGTCAATGCTTTTGGGCTTAAATTGCATGAGCCTTCCTCCCCGTGCCTCTTGTTTCTTCCGCGGCGTAGGATAGCGGACCGGCTGTAGGCGTGAGAGGTATCGTCGCAAAACTGGGGCCGAGACCTCACTGCCGGCGCAACCCAGCCCGCCAGCATCAGCGATACGGGCTGGATTCCGGCAGCGGCTGCCTTGATCCAAATCAACCCTTCCGCCGTTGCACCCCCAGCCTCACGTCGTTGTGGCGCATGTTGGCGAGGGCCATCGGAGCAGTCGGCATCTCAAAGAAGAGCTGGCGGGCGACCGGTGGCGAGCCCGTTACCGGCGGGCGTCACCCGGTCGCGATGCCGGTGCGCGTTTCGGCCGGTAGGATGGCAGCGGCCTCATCGGTTGGCGCGATGGGCGGCGACGATGGTCCACACCATGGTGGCGTAAATCCTGGCTGTGATGCCAACCGTCGAGCGCAAGACATCGGTGTCGGAGCCCGCGTGCCTGCATGGTCATCTTGGGTGATGGATCGACCCCGCTCGCCCGCAGCGCACGGGCGGCATCGCAGAAGGGCTGCCGGCTGCTTGCGATCAGGAGCTTGTCGCTGCGCGCGACGCGCGCCGAGAAGCGACCAGCCCGCGGCAGCGTAATGACCTCGATGCCGATATCGAACATATGAACCGATATACCTCCTGTACCTGCTCGGCTGCGGTCGCGGCGGCGCGCTTGATCTACATCAATGTTGCGCGCGGCAAGGACCCTAGTGTTCCGTTGGGGTTGTTCCTGGGCAACTCTAGGAGGTTAGCATGAAAGTAATCGCCGCCACTTTGGCCGCTCTCTTCGTTACAGTGTCGCCGCTCGCCCACGCGCAGCAGACCTCTGCGGCTGGGGAACCGGGCCGCTTGAGCCAAACCGACATGAACGCCTTGACGGATGCTCGGGTCATGGTCGTCAAGGCCGCGCTGCAGCTCACGCCCGACCAGGAAAAATACTGGCCGGCGATCGAGCTGGCCATCCGCCAACGCGCGAAGGGCCGGCAAGAGCGGATCGAGGGCTTCATGGCACGGATCGAGCCACGGATCGAGGCACGGACCGAGGGACGGGCCCAAAGCGGTCCCATCGAAACGCTGCAGAACCTCAATTTTGTCGAGCTAATGGAACGACGCGCCGAGAATCTGCAGCAGCGGGCAACCGACCTGAAGAAGCTCGCCGAAGCATGGCAGCCGCTCTATCAGACGCTAACCCCGGACCAGAAGCGGCGGTTGGCGGCGCTAACGATAGTTGCGCTTCGCGACGTGGCGAGCGGGATCGAACAGCGCCGCATGACGGACTACTGAACCGCCGACTTCGAACGGAGCTGCAAGCAAAAACGGCGGATGGCAGACCAGGGCGATCAGGCCGGGCGTACCCCGCTCAGAACATCCGGGCCGGGTGCTGCTAGCACGGGACCGCACGCCGTTTCTCACGCATATTGCAGGAGCGTCATCGGCGCATGCGATATCACGCGCCGGCATGGTCATCGCTCCAGCGCCACGCGGTGGCGGTCAGTGTTGCGCACTAACGCTGGACTACCTGGAACGCTGGACTACCTGGCCAGTTCGAGCGCCCAATGGTCTCATGGCGACCCGACCAAGCAGGGGAGCTGCACTCGTCGGCGATCTACCATATCGCGGCCAAGCAGAAGTTCGTCGGCAGCCGCGGTTATTAAGGCCGCGGTCGAGGAGTACAAAGGTTCCAACAAATGAGCGTAAGCGGTTGATGGCCCGCCGACGCGATTAAAATTGAAACTGCGACGGCCGTGCCGGCTTATCCATTTGATGAGAACCCGTGGTGGCCATATCGACTTCGACAAGCTGGTGCGCCGCATCCTACTCGACATCGCCTTGTTGCAGTGGGTTTGCAACGCACGGCGGCAGGTGTGACGCGCTGCTGGGCCCAATTGTGTTCATCCAGGCGGCAGAGGACCATCCGGCCTTAACGTTGTTGGCGCGGCACATCGGAGGTACCGATGACCATCATTGAGACCGCCTTGTTAGTTCATCGAGCCAGTGCTCATACTCCGCCTTGAACGCTGCCATCGCCTGCTCGCGCGTGGGCGCGTCGCCATAGCTATTACGACCGGTCAGTACGAACGACACGCCCCACCACCAGATCTCGGTCGCGGCATTGAACGAGTAGATGCGGCCGACCTTGCGCCCATCATCGAGCACATCGAAATCGTCCGGGTTCCAGTCGCTGGGGCGGTTGCTATCGAAGCGGCTTGCGTCGATCGATCAGGGCCTGGAGTGTCTTGCTTGCGTTATGCTCAGCCGTAACTTGGCTATACATCTCGTCCCACTCCTCCACCGTCCCGCCTCCCTGATGAACTCCTCAACCGCCTCCTCCACGGACGGAATCGTGCCGCCCTGTGGCTTGAATTCCGCGACGGCGTCCAGCAACGTGCCGCGCGCCACCGCCTGGTCGTAGGTCGTGCGCCATTTGGTCATGTGTCCCCAGCCTCCCCTTGGTGCAGCGCACCTGCCGATGGAAAGAGTTGACGAGCGCGGCCGGCTGGTTGCGCTGCGGCGGGATTGAGCGCAGGCGCAGCCCCAACGCGATGACTGTCGGGTCCTGGTCGAGCATCGGGCTTGCGCCCGAGTGTGACCGTTTGGCAAACGCCATGTTCAGTTGGGGTTCATGGCAAGCGCGGTACGTCGCTCGCAAGGGAAGTCCTCTGCGGCCAAAGGATGGGGAGGGTCGTTATGCTGAAATGGCTAATGACGGCGATCACCGTTGCGGCTTGCTTCGCCGCAGCGCACGCACGCGCCGAGACGCCGAGCACGACGCAGACCACCGATCGGACAATCGTGGACGTGGACGAAGGCGGACTGGGCGCCTACGCCATGCGGTATCACCATAGTCACTGGCGCTACTATCGACATCACAGGTACGATCGGCATCACTGGCGCTGGTACTGGCATCATCATCGGCATCACTTGTGGTGGCACCATCATCGCCACCATGGACACCATTGGGGCTGGTACCGCGGACGCCACCTAGGTTGGTATCGCGGCCGCCATCGGGGATGGTACTAACTGTGCTGATATCCTGTCTGCAAACGAGGATGAAGTATGGCCGACCACACGAGAGTGCCTCTGAAAGTCGTAGATCCTCCACGCAAAGTACTTGAAGCGCCTCCAACGCTGGTCGCCAGTAGTGGAACGGTTAGTTACACCTGCGGGCAATGTGGGACTGTTCTGCTACAGGCCGAGCACCAGCAGGTGCATAATTTGGTGATCCACTGCAAGCAGTGTGGAACGCACAACACAACTGACTGAGATATACAGGCTCCGTCGTCTCAGTCCGCGCCTATCAAGATACAGGCGGTAAATCATCGCGGCCGGCTGATGGCGCGGCGGCGAGGTTGACCTCGCGGTAAGCAGACCGAAAAATCACCGGTAAGGTTGGTGGAGCACGCTCTCAGCCGTCAGGTAGTCAAACCAAAGGGAGGAGGCCATGAGGGAGTTCTTTCTTGTCGCAGCGGCAGCAGCGGGTGTGTTCATTGCGCCCCATACGGCGTCTGCGAGCGAGTTCAGTGGCTCGGGAGGATATCACGGCGGTTTCGACATCGGCCCATTGGGGCAGTGCTTTAATCCGCACGGTTGCGCGCACAAAGACATTTATGGCTACTACGGACGCGGCTCGTACGTGCAGGGATGCCCAGTCGCCCGCGAGCGCATCGTAACTTCAAGCGGCCACGTCATCTATCGGCGGCATCGCGCCTGTTACTGAAACGACACAGAGCCCGTCCGCGTCTTATTGCCACCGTCAGGCTCTCTTGCGCTGGCAGCTCCCTTCCAGTTCGGCTGGAGTTCTGCGCCGATGACGCCGCGGAGGGGGTGTGACAGTGTGGACCGGGGAAGCTGTATGCTCGCCGGGCTACGAGATCGCCTGACAAAGCAATCTACAACTATACCAGAATCTCACAATAGGGCTGTGTACCATACCAAGAGCACCCCCGCGAAGCTGGTGGGGTTCATCGAGGATTCGCCAGATGAGCGAACGGCCATCGCGCGCGCCATCATGGAGTATCGAGTTCCGAAAAGCGAGCACGGCCGGCTGGCAGCGCGGCGGCGGGATTGATAGAGCCTCACTTGTTTATCTGAGGTCGCCGCGCGCCCTTGCAACGCCTCAATATCGGTCGCGAGTTGCAGCCACTCCAGGCCGAGCAGCGGCTCGCAGATACCGACCTCCTGCGCCTTGGCGCCGCATACTGCGGCGGGCATGTGCAGCAGGTTGCGTGAGCCAATCGTATCCACCACGCGCCTGAGGTCGCGCATCGGAGGAGTGTCGGGCTCGAAGAGCTCAGGGTTGATTTCGGGTTTCGCGGTCATCAGCGACCCCGCTCATACTCGGCCACAAGTCGAACGCATAACCTTTGAAGCACACCTTCTCCAGACAGAATATACACGGGCTGCAGCACTACGACGTGATAACAGTTGACGAGCAATCTCTCGGTAATGTCCATTACCCGGCTTGTTTACACTCTTGTAATAACGGTCGAGGAGAACGTGAACGATACGAACACTGCCTCGTGATGGCAGACCGCCTGACGGGGTAACCCTCTTCGTACAAGCGGGATGGTCGCCGCTGCCGGTGACGTAGAGCAGCAACTCGTGGAGCACTGGTTCGCCGCCCGACTGGGAACAGCCCTCCTGTACCATCGCTGCGGTTTACAGACTTTAAATGTCGGGTGCTCGACATAACCAGAGGCGCCGAGCTTAAAATCCAGATGTGGTGTTTCTTCAACAGTGGTAGCGTCTCATCTTGAAGTATAAAACTAATTGTTGTTGGTTGGGCATGACAGGGATGCGAGCTAGGGCTATCATCGAACAAATTTTAATTTTGCGTTTGACAACAAGTTGATTAACGTATCGCACGCCGCGGAGGACGTGTTCTCAGCAAATAAATGGACGTGTCATGGGTCGTCGTGGATGCCCTGTGCTCATTGAAATGAACCCGGAGCGGCTTCCTGCGGGGATCGATGCGCCTTCAAGAGCCGAACCTGCGGAAGTGTCTCTTGCGCTTCGAGACAAGGGCTGGTCGCCGTATCGCATCTGGTTTGATGCGAGGGCGGATGCGTGGGTTGCCGCTGTGATCTACAGGCCCGATCGGCCTGATGGTTCTTGTGATCGTCTAGGTATCTTCCGGCCGCAGGCTTTGCGGCCTTGAGCGCCTTCTTGGTGCGATCCGAGAGATGAAGCCCGCCTCAAGTTCGGCAACCGAAGCCATCTGCTGGAGGGCAACTGGTCGCTGGTGGCTGAGTTCACTGAGGTTGAGAGCGTAAGCGCAGCGACCGACCCGCTCCAGACGCCGCGTTGACGAAGGCGCGCCTGCACCGTGTGCCGCTGGTCGTTGACAAGGTTGACCGCCTCGCGCCCTCGTTGAGCTTCCTGACGCGGCTCTCGACAGCGGCGTAGACGTTCGGTTCTGCGACCTGCCTAAGATCGAAAGCCCAACTGGCCGCTTCATTACGTTCCATGAGAAGTGGGTACTGGCTCGGATTGACCCAAATCAAGGCGCGAGGCGGGCGGATTTGTCATCAATAGAATTGTGTCTGATGGGGAGCATCCCTAGGCATGGCTGTCCACACCCTAGCCGATCTGGAATTGGCGGCCCGGCACGTTGTCGAAGGGGAGGCCCGTGTTGCCCGTATGGAAGCCTCGCTTGCGAAACGTCGCGAGCTTGGCTTAGGAGGCACAATCTTGGCGGAAAGCGTCCTCAAAACGATGCTGGAATGCCTATCGATCATGCGAGAGCACAAGGCTCAGATCGAAGCAGGCTGCATCGCCGATGCGTTAGTGTTGAAGGAACGCGACGCGCCCCGGCGTCGCCCAACATAGCCCACACGTGCCACAGGACTCCGTCCGGCCAACTTGCACGAGCAGACGATGGCGTCCGCCGGTTTCCGTAAGGGTGGCGCACGGCCTCTTTCTGGCAGGGAGCCCAAGGCCGGATTAGCTCGGTGCTGATCGTTGTCGCAGTGGACCAGCGGGAAGACCGTTCTCGATGGACAAACGACCCTCTGAGTCGATTGCAGTCTCGCGAACGGTTTTAACCGCTTTTCTTGCAGCCGTTTCCGCCTCTCCTGGATACGAACCATCGATCCCCGCCGGAGGTCATCCATTTGACGCGGGCGGAGGTAAGATCATTGCAATGGGGGGCTTCGGCTCCCACGCGTGTAGCTATCACCGAGTGAGAGAACCTTGAACAGGGGAGGCATTCTACAAGTCAAAGGCCTGGAACGACCTAGCGCCACAGCGTGACAAGGCTGCTAAGATTATACGGCGATACACCGTTACGCCCTTCTGGGGGCGGTTGCAGCGCAGGGGCCCGAAACCTGAACAAACAATTGCACTTACCGAGGCCGCCGACTGGCGG
>Ga0126381_100005472_pt1 | contig 13976 bp, 10 predicted proteins | sample PanSoiMetPlot_28_FD_96465 | JGI IMG/M metagenome (GOLD analysis project Ga0126381, IMG submission 96465) | Tropical forest soil microbial communities from Panama - MetaG Plot_28 | ecosystem: Environmental > Terrestrial > Soil > Tropical forest > Bulk soil | place: Panama | collected 2016-02-17
CTGAAGGCGGGGATTCGGAAGTTTCGCAGGGATATCTATCCGGCGCAGGCGGAGACCTATCGCAAGGCGGCAAGCGAACCGCAACGTCCCCATGCCATGATTGTGACTTGCGCTGATTCGCGGATTGATCCGGAGTTGATTACGCAGAGCGGGCCGGGCGAACTGTTTGTGACGCGCAACATCGGCAACCTTGTTCCAGCCTACGGCGAGATGATGGGCGGCGTGAGCGCAGTGGTGGAGTATGCAGTAAGCGCTCTGAGGGTAAAACATATTGTTGTGTGCGGGCACAGCGACTGCGGTGCGATGAAGGCACTGCTGCATCCTGAGAGCCTGGAGTCGATGGCCACCGTGAAGCGGTGGATGAGGAACGCGGAGGCCGCGCTGAGTGTAGCTGACTCGCTCGCCAATCATGATGAGAAACCGAGCGAGCGACTGCGTCGACTGACGGAGGAGAACGTTCTATTGCAGATTCAGCACCTGCGAACGCATCCCTCTGTGGCTGGAGCCATGGCGCGGGGGGAGCTTTCGCTCTCCGGATGGATATATGACATTGCAACGGGTGAGGTGCGGATCTCGGAGAACGGCGACCGCGCCTTTCATCCAGTCGAGGACAAGCCGGCATGATTGTCCCGAATCGGCGCCAGATCGTCTATCGCTCGCTGATGTATGGAGGGTGGTCGCTGGTGGCCATGGTGGCATACGACATTGCCATTGTGATTCTCTACCAATCGGGTCACCTGAAATGGAAGGCGCTGTTCCAGATTCCGGTGTCGTTGTTCGGCTCGGCGATCGGCGTCATTCTTGCCTTCAGGAACTCTTCGTCGTATGCGCGATGGTGGGAGGCGCGAACCCTGTGGGGCGCGATTGTGAACAACTGCCGCAGTGTCGCCCGCGAAGTAACGACTCTCCTGCTCCCGACGAGCCCTCAGGAAGAGGGCGAAGTCAAAGAGACGCAACGGCGGCTGGTATATCTCCAGATTGCATGGGTTCACGCTCTTCGACAGCACCTGCGAAAGCAGCCGCCATGGGATGAGATCGGGCGGCTCCTGACCGAAGAGGATCTGAAGGAGCTTCGGGGACAACAGAACGTCCCTGTGGCGTTGCAGCAGAAGATGAGCTTCCTTCTTCGCGATGCGCTGAACCGGGGATGGATCAACATGACCCAGTGGTTGGCGATTGACCAGAACATCGATGATCTGCTTGATGCCCAGGGAGGATCCGAGAGAATCAAGAACACTCCGATGCCGGTGCAGTATGACTACTTCCCGCAGATCTGCGTTTACATTTTCGAGCTTCTTTTGCCGCTGGCGATGGTCTCCATCCTTGGATGGTTTACTCCTCTTGGTTCGACCCTAGTGAGTTTTGTCTTTATCGCGCTGAATCGAATCGGACGTGATCTTGAAGACCCCTTCAACAACGAGATTTATGACATTCCGTTGACTTCGATGTGTGTGATGATCGAGATCAATCTGCGCCAGCAGCTTGGCGAAACGGATGTGCCGAAGCCGCTGCAACCCGTCAAGGGCGTGCTCTGGTAGGCTCAGAGCCACCCCATTCGGCGAAAGAGAATGAGCAGTCCGGTGGTGCAGAACACGGTGAGAAGGACGACGAATATAGCTCCATGAGGAGAGTCCTCCCATGGCAGACCCTTCAAGTTCATGCCGTAGATTCCCGATATTGCGAGCGCCGGAAGTGCGATGGTGCCGATGACGGTCAGGACTTTCATGACTTCGTTGGTGCGATTGGCGACAGAGGAAAGATAGATATCAAGGGTGTTGTTGAGCAGGTCGCGCTGCGTCTCGACCGAATCGAGGAGACGTGCCAGATGGTCGTAGGTGTCGCGAATGTAAAGTTGGTGCTCGGCGTCGATGATCGTGTTTGGATCGCGCTGCAGGTGAAGGCAGGCATCGCGCGTGTTGACGAGGACGCGTCGCAGTTCGATGAGGTCGCGCTTAATGGCGAAAACCCTCTGGAGGAAGTCGGGGGAAGGGCGGTCGACTACGGCGTCCTCGAGGTCGTCGATGCGGTTGTCGAAGTGATCGATGGCGGGGAAGTACCGGTCCACGATCGTATCGAGGATGAGGCGGAGGAGGCGGGAGGGGTGCTCGTCGTCACCGTCGCGGCGCGCGCGCTCCAGGGCTTCGTTGGTCGCAGGGCAGGCAGGATCGGTGACGGTGATGAAGAAGTCCTTGCCGGCGAAGACGTCGATGGTGGCAAAGCTGGGCATCTCCTCGGAAGGGGCGTCAGGATCGGGCCTGAGGGAGACGGGCTTGAAGACCGCGAAGGTGTACTGATTGCCGGAGTCAACCTTGACGCTCTCGTCCTTGTTACGCGCGTCTTCGACGTGGAGCGGATGCAGATTGTACTGATGAGCGAGTTCGTCGAGTTTGGGGTCGTGGGCGTCTTCGAGCTGATACCAGGGCATGAGAGCATCTTAGTCGTTCCACACAAACCCCCGGGTAAATGTAACTCTGATTGGCGACGCGAACGGAGTCCCTTCAAAGGGTGTTGCTTTTTTATTTTGGTGGCGGGAGTCTTTTTCGGCTTTCCTCGTCCCATTTGAATCCGCAATGATTGCAGTGCCATGACTCGGAGCCACGAGGCATTGGCAGAAGAAAAAGAGAGAGCGAGAGGAGAGCTACCTTCCTGCCTCGGCGTTGCCATGAGATGTCAGCCGATTTTGCAGCGAGGGCAACGGGGTTGCTCAAGTCGGGCTGATCGGGCAGGAGGTACTGTCAGGAATTGGCTGGCCAAGGATTGCTTCGACGTCGACGGCTTCGGAGGGGTCGCAATCGTGGCGGATGGTTACAAGATTGCGTTATTCGAGATCAGTTTCGTTCGATGCGTTCGCGGTCATCAGCCTTCGTGAAGGACGCGTCCTTGTCCCTTTTCGATGTGTGTGATCTCGCCGTCGCGCATGTGGAGGATACGATCGGCGATCTGTGCGGCCTCAGTGTTATGGGTGATCATCAGGACAGTCTGATTGAGTTCGCGGCTGGACTGGCGGAGCATATCGAGGACGGCATCGGAGTTCTGGGTGTCCAGGTTTCCGGTGGGCTCGTCGGCGAGCACGATGGCCGGACGGCTGATGAGTGCCCGAGCGATGGCGACTCGCTGCTGCTCACCGCCGGAGAGTTCGTTAGGGCGGTGGTGCAGTCTGCCTTTGATGCCGAGCAGGTCGGTGAGGTGATCAAGCAGGGAGCGGTCGATTGGCCGCTTCGTCTGCGCCCCGAGGTTGGCGATGTCGTGAGCGATCTCGATGTTGTCTAGAGCGGAGAGGGTCGGCAGCAAATTGAAGCGCTGAAAGACAAAGCCGATCTTGGCGCGACGCATACGGGTGCGCTCCAGGTCGGAGAGACGGGCGAAGTCGATACCATCGATTAAGACTGAACCGCTGGTTGCCTGCGTGAGACCCCCGAGAAGGTAGAAAAGTGTCGATTTGCCCGACCCGGAGGGACCGACGATGGCGACGAATTCTCCAGAATCGGCGGAGAAACTGACGTTGCGAAGCGCCGGGACATCGAGCTTTCCGGAGTGGTAAGTCTTGCCCAGCTTACTGGCGAGGATGATGGGTTGCGCGGCGGAGGCTGCAGTGAGGGTCGCAGAGCGAGGAGAGGTTTCGGGTGTCATTCGTTCTCTTGAAGTTTATCGCGAAACAAGGAGTAAGGTTTGCGGCTCACGCCCTTCGTAGGTCGCCGCTTCGCCTGGGATTGTCAAAGCCAACGCCCAAGACCTTCTAGTTCTCTTGGTTGCAACGATGTGAAATGACAATCATTTGACAAGGCCCTGACACACATCTGTGCCGCCCTCGGTACTGTTGTCTCGGTGTTGAGATTGGGAGCGCAGTCCGGCCACGCTTTCTCCAGTTGAGCAAAGGACGATGTCTCGACTACGGACAAGTTCAAGGGGTTGCTGGACGGACTGACGGGAATCCGGTCCCCATCGTCGGGGTGTGGGTGCTGGTGTCCGGGGACGACCAGCGCGCCGAGCCCGGGACAGCAGATCAGGATCGCAGGTTGAAAACAGACGGGCTTTTTCGAGCAGCATCACCGCTGCCGAAAATTGCAGGGGACGAAAAACCAGGAAAATTGCTATTTCGTCTCCGAGATCAACCCCCAAGCACTTGAAAGGCGATGGAGCCTCTAGGGCGAGTTCCGTCGCCTCTTTTGCTTAAGGCGCTTCTAGTCAGGCAAGCGCACTCCCTGTCATTAGTACGGATTGGAGAGTCAAATCTTCGAGAAAGCTAATCTCCAGGCGGATGCGGACAACGTTCCCTGCCGCGTCTCGATCCGGAGAATTTCTTTGGCAGGTCCAGAGTGCTGTCAGAGCGAGATGGGCTGGACGCGTAAGCTTGAGGCCCGAGGCGATAAGCGCAGCGTAAAGCTCAAGGATTGACCGAGGGGGTATCTCGAGATCGCACTCGAACACCCAGGAAGACACTCTCTCTTTTTCCTGCACCCGTCCGCCACACTCGCTGATCGCAGTCGCGAGATGGGACACGAGGGCACTTCGATCGGCTTAGCTCAAGCGCTGGATACTACCCATTGCATCGATTGGTGCGGTCGCCCGGTCTCTGTCATTAAGCTATTCATCGGAGACAAGAACTTGTCGCATGATGGCGAGCGCGGTACGGTGGTCATGTGACGGTCGGTCGCGGCATGGAGGCACAACACGAGATGGTGCTAGGTATGGGGTCTCACGTCATCGAGATCAGCCGGATTTAAGAGAGCATCGAGCGCTACGGCGAGCGGTTTCTGCATCGCGTGTTTACGTCGGGCGAGATCGCTTTCTGCCAGCGGAAGCTCAAGCATGCGGCTGAGAGCTTCGCGGCCCGCTTTGCCGCCAAAGAGGCGGCTGCCAAGGCCCTCGGGACCGGAATCAGCCGCGGTATAACCTGGCGGGAGATCGAGGTACGCCGGGAGCCCGGTGAGAGGCCCACGCTCTTCCTCAGCGGTCAGGCGGCCGAGCGGGCTGAAGCAATGGGTGTGCAACGGTTGCACCTCACACTTACGCATAGCCGCGACTTCGCGATGGCGGTCGTTCTGGCGGAGGACTGACCGACGGAGGTCGACAACCTGGCAGCTCACAACCGGGGCGGGAAATTACCCCGATCCGGCAGATGGGCATCTATCGAATACGAATAGAGTTACGTAACCGGCAAAGAGCAGCTTCGTGCTCGAAAGCAGGGCAGCGTGATGTATTCTCTCATTGAACGGACACCTGCTGCCTGTGTCACGAGAGGCTCCAGCCGGGACGATATCGTTTTTTCCGGATCAAGAGCCTGAAAACGGAATCAAGTTCGAAGGAGAGCTATGCCCAGCCAGCAGGAGGTCAGATGGTCGCAGTTGAAGGTGGGACTGATCGTACTGGCGGCGACCATCATCCTGGTCACATTTCTCTTCCTCATGACCAGTTCATCTGGAATCGGCCTCTTCTCGCACAGGCTGACAATCATAAGTTACTTTGAGAACTCTGCCGGCCTGAAGGAAGGCGCGCCGGTAAACCTGCAGGGCGTCACGATCGGAACGGTGAAGAGCGTCAATGTAGTCACCTCACCGGAGCGAAAACTCACCCCTGTCCGGGTGGTCATGAGGATCAACGAGAGGAACGCCGGTGATCTCAAGAGAGACTCGAAGGCTGGTCTCACGACGATCGGCGTGCTCGGCGACACTGTGGTAGATATCAACAGCCAGTTCGCTGTGGGGCCTCCAATTCAGGACGGCGATGAGTTGAAGACGCTTGAGACACCCAGCCTGACTGATGTTGTAAAGGCCAGCCAGGGAACGATCGAAAGCCTGAACGTCATCCTGGCCAAGATGAACTCCATCGTTGACAACCTGCAGTCCGGCAAAGGGTCGATCGGCCAGCTCATCAACAATCCGGATCTCTACTACAAGCTCAACAGTACGGTCGATGAGTTGCATAAGCTCACGGTCAATCTCAATCAAGGCAAGGGATCGGTCGGCAAACTGATTAACGATGACGAACTCTACAATCGTCTGAACGGGACCGCCGGCAAGCTGGAGACGATCGCGGACCAGTTGAACAGTGGTAAGGGCACTGCAGGCAAGCTGTTGAAAGACGAGAGCCTCTATAACAATCTGAACTCAACGCTGGCCCATGCGAATTCCCTGCTTGCGGAGGTGGACGCAGGAAAGGGTGGCCTGGGATTGTTGGTCAAGGATCCGAAATTTCGTGAACAGTTGAGGGATACGCTGAACCAGGTCGACACTTTGGTTACGGGGATCAATGAAGGCAAAGGAACCATTGGCAAGCTCGCAACCGATGACGCTGCCTATACCAACCTTAATCGCCTGCTTACTGAGAGCACCAATTTGGTGACCGCCATCCGGCAGAACCCCAAGAAGTATCTGGTCATTCACCTGAAGGTCTTCTAGCCGTCTGACCAACGAAGAGGCGGATGGAGTGTCGAAGCGCGCGGATGCTCTTCCGGTTCTGCTCAGAAAAATCTGGCATCTTCGAATCGGCGAGAGTATCGTGCGGCCATTAGGGTTTTCAACCCTTGATATTCCACCCTCCCGCCCTCTTTAAGGAGTGCCATGAATCTTAAGATCGCCACGTCGCTTCTGGCGCTTTCCAGCGCCATGTGTTGGGGCCAGTCGTTCGTCTCACAGGAGATGGCACCCGGCCCCACATCGGAACCGAAGAAACCTATCAGCTTCGACCTCTCCGCCATCGATAAGACCGCAGACCCCTGCGTGAATTTTTACCAGTACGCGTGCGGCAACTGGATGAAGAACAACCCGATCCCCTCCGACCAGGTCCGCTGGTCACGTTTCGCCGAGTTAACGCAACGGAACACCTGGCTTCTCTACCAAGAACTCAAGGCGGCCGCCGACGCGCCCAAGTCCCCGCTCCAGAAGAAATACGGCGACTACTTTGCGGCGTGTATGAACGTTGGACTGGCGAACAAACTCGGCGCCAAACCCATCGAGCCCATGCTCCAGACGATCGCATCCTGGGATGATAAGAAGAAGCTGGCAAGCCTGCTCAATGATACTCAGCGCAACTATGCGCTCTCATTCTTCTTTCTGTTTGAATCCGCTCAGGACCAGAAGGACTCAGCCCGGGAGATTGGGCAGCTCGACCAGGCCGGTCTTGCCCTTCCTGATCGCTCCTACTACCTCGATCAGGACGAGCGATCGAAGACGCTGCGTGCTCAATACGTGGACCACGTCACGAAGATGTTTGTCCTGCTGGGAGATACTCCAGAGCAGGCGGCAACCGAGGCAAAGAACGTTCTCGATATCGAGACCGCGCTTGCCCAAGGCTCCATGTCGCGCGTTGACCGACGCACTCCTGCCAATCGCTACCACATCCTGACGATCGACGAGTTGCAGGCACTCACTCCGGACTTCGATTGGAAGGTCTACATGGCAGGAAGGAAAGAGAGCGACCTTAAGACGGTCAACGTTGTCCCGCCAAACTTCTTCAAGACAATCAACCAGCAGCTTGAGTCTGCCGATCTCAGCACGCTCAAGAGCTATCTGCGCTGGCAAACTGTCCATCGGTATGCCGCAGGCGAGTCTGCCGGTCGAGACGGTTTGCCGCTGCCAGGGCGAGGCGGAGGACTGGGCGACGCCTTCGACGCGGAGAACTTTCGCTTCTTCAGCGCCACTCTCAACGGACAGAAGGAGCCAACACCGCGCTGGCGGCGCTGCACACAACAGACCGACCGCGCCCTTGGTGAAGCTGTTGGACAGGACTGGGTCGCACAGAACTTTCCTCCGGGCGCTAAAGACAACATGGAGAAACTGGTCGCTGCGCTCGAAAAGGCGCTTGCCCGAGATATTCAAAACCTCGATTGGATGAGTGACACCACGAAGGCTGAGGCCGAAAAGAAGCTGGCCGCCTTCCGCCAGAAGATCGGCTACCCCGACCAATGGCGCGATTACTCCTCGCTTGAGATCAAGCGGGACGACCCAATCGGCAACTCCAACCGCGTCGCGGCCTTTGACGATCATCGCCGCCTGTCGAAGATCGGCAAGCCCGTCGATGAGAAGGAGTGGACCATGACTCCGCCAACCGTCAACGCCTACTACCAGTCTTCTATGAACGACATCAACTTCCCTGCCGGCATCCTGCAGCCGCCGTTCTATGATTTCAAGGCTGATCCCGCAGTGAACTTTGGCGGCATCGGCGTCGTCATCGGCCATGAGATGACCCACGGCTTCGACGACCAGGGCAGCCAGTTCGACCCACAAGGCAACGTGCGCAGCTGGTGGACACCGGAAGACCGCAAGAAGTTCGATGAGAGGACAGACTGCGAGGTCAAGGAGTATGGGGGCTTCGAAGTGGCACCGGATCAGAAGCTGAACGGCAAACTGACGCTCGGCGAGAACACGGCCGACAACGGAGGCCTGCGCATCGCGTACCAGGCACTCATGGAGGTCCTTGCCAAGGACGGCACCCCGCAGGACAGCAAGATCGACGGCTATACGCCGGCGCAGCGGTTCTTCATCAGCTTCGGTCAGGTCTGGTGCCAGAACCAGACCGAACAGATTGCGCGGGTAAATGCCAAGACCGATCCGCACTCGAGCGGCCATTGGCGCGCCAATGGCAGCGTGCAGAACTTCGACGAGTTCGGCCAGGCCTTTGGCTGCAAAGTTGGCCAACCGATGATGCCGGTCAATGCGTGCCGCGTCTGGTAATGACTCGTTTTTGAGAAGGCCTGGGACAAAGTTTGTGCTTGTTCCAGGCCTTCTTATTCTGCCAGCCTCTGCAAATTTGCGCCTGCGCCGGGGATTCTCTCTCGCGAAAGTGGCACAAAGTCGCGTCTGCTTCTACAATGAACCGAGGAATTTATCCCTAAAGAAATACTCGCATCACCGCGGCCTTGAGCGGTCGCCTGCGAGAATAAGGAAACGCATGAAGTTGAGCAGGATCGGCCGGGTTTCAATGGCCTTGGTAGTGTCTGCGGCTATGGCTCTGGGAATGACGGCGTGCGGGGGTGGCACGGTCGCTTATTTGTGGGTCCTTGGAATCCAGTACAACCAGATAGTGGGCTTTAAGGTCGACGATTTCACCGGCAACCTTACTCAATCACTCCACTCACCCTACTCGTCCAATGGAACGAACCCAGTATCCGTTGTGGTCAAAGCTGGCGGACGATACGTTTACGTCGTGAACAAGGGTGTACCAGCTTCGGGTAACAGCGCCGGCTCGCCGGGCAATATCTCCGTGTTCAGCGTAGGCTCGGGCGGCGTCCTCACCTACCAGACGCAGTACACGAGCCGCGGCTCCAGTCCTGTATGGGCCGCGATCGACGGCTCGGGCAACTTCCTCTACGTTCTCGACACGCTCTATCCGGATACCCCGGCATATCCCAATCCCAACGGCTACGGCGACATCACGGTCTTCGCAATCGATAGCAATACCGGTCGTCTGCAGCTCGTGCCGAACCAGCAGATCAAGGACGCAAACCAGACGCAGCTGACCTTCTTCCCCGTCGGGCCGAAGCCGATCATGACCAAGCTCTCCGGTAGCAGCTGCCTCTTCACGGTCAACAGCGGCGATCAGACGATCTTCCCGTATCAGATCGGAACCAATGGCCAGCTTACCCTGACGGCCAACTCGACGATTCAGACCGGAGCGGGAAACATCACGTCGATCAACACAAACGGCAACTATGTGTACCTGACCGATGCGGCTCCTACGCCGGACAGCAGCGGCGGACGCATCCTGCCTTACACGGTGGGCGGAAGTGGCTCATGCTCGCTTAACACCTTGACGGGCGGCCCTGTGAACAACCTCGCCCTCACGTCCAATCCGACCTACTCGATGGTGGATGCTCAGGGTCGGTTCCTATATGTATTGAACCGGTCGTCGACGAACAGCCAAAATCCGAACACCAGTTCGATTTCAGCTTTCACGATCGACCAGTCGACGGGCAAACTTCAGCCTATCGGCAGTGCCAACAATCCGTACGCGGTTGGCTCCGGACCGGTCTGCATGGTGGAAGACCCAACGAAACAATACATCTATACCTCCAACAACATTGACGGGAACGTTACCGGCAAGCGCATCAATCAGAACAATGGTGAGCTGTCGGATCTGCAGCGCAACTCAACTTTCCCGGCAACGGGACAGTTGACGTGCCTGACCATCAGCGGCAACGTCGATTAAAAATACCGCCACTTGTAGCGGTCCGAATTTTATGAACCGGATGGCTACAGGTGGCGAGGTGGAAAAGATTGGCATCGGAGCAAGAAAAGCGCATGACGTTCAATTCGATGGGCCGTAGTGCAATAGCCTCAATCCTGTCTTTGGCGATGGGGCTTGGCCTGACGGCATGCAGCGGAACCTACACAATCGGCTATGTCTACGCCACGGCGGCAAGGAACACGGCCGGACTGGTCAATGGGTACAAAGTCGACTTCCAATCGGGTAACCTGACGGTGCTTGAGGATTCACCGAGTCCCTCAGGCGGTAAGAACCCGGTTGCGATTGTGGCCACACCGAACAATAAGTTCCTCTACGTTGTCCACCGCGACGACTCCAACGTGGTGCTGTTTGCAATCGGAACGGATGGCAAGATCTACCCGCAGACCACGTACAACGTAACCGGAAGCTTTCCGACCGCGGCTGCCGTTGATCCTGCAGGCAAGTTCCTCTACGTTACTTTTACGTATCAGAACTGCCCGCTGACGGGTAATCCAACCTGCCAGCCGGGGGGCCAGCTTTTCACGCCGGCCAATCCTGGCCCAGGCGGCATTTCGATCTTTCCGATCAACTCGTCGGACAATACGCTGGGAGCCCCGTCGACCTTCAATCTCGGCCGCGCGCCGATGGGAATCACGGTGACCAAGAACAATTTTGTCTACGTCATCGCCCAAGACTTGGCGACGGTAGATAATCTGTTTGGCTTCTCTGCCAACCCTTCAAACGGCCAGCTGACTCCCCTGCCCGGCGTCACCATCAATCCCGGCGACGTTGTTTCCACTGGCTATCCCGTCAGCACGCAGCCCGGCGGTATTATTGCCGATTCGTCTGGGAGCCACCTCTACGTGACGGATCAGGCCGGGAGCCAGGTGATCGGCTATTCGCTCGCATCAAACGGAGTTCCCAGCCAGATTGGCTCGGCGAAGTCCGATGCATCCCCTGCCGGAATGTCGTTCGATACGTCCGGGAAGTTTCTCTACGCAGCGAGCTTTAGCGGCGGCTCGGTCAATGGATTCACCCTGGGACCGAACGGACAGCCTGTCGTCTCGACGGTTGCTAAGAGCGTTCAGGCCGGCACAGGAGCAACCTGCATCACGGTCATTGGGTCGCCGACCAGCGCTTCACCGACGCACGCGGTTTACATGTACACCGCGAATCAGCTGGGCAACACCGTCTCCGGCATGCAGCTGAATCAGAACGACGGAAGCCTGATTCAGATTCAGAACACACCCTGGGGCGCGAGTTCTCTGCCCACCTGTATTGTCTCCGTGCGGTCATTCCCGCAATGATTTAGAGCCGGTTGCCCAGATGGCGCCGGCGTAGTTTTGGATACACTTTTAGCGGGCGGCCAAGACCTCCCGGGATGAAGGAAGCACATGAGTTGGAGCAAGAGAATCCGCAGGGCCATCGACCGGACGCCGGTCCGCCACATCACCCCTCGCAGGGCCGCCGCCTCGGCGCTGCTGCTGCCCCTGGCCTTTGGCCTGACGGCCTGCAGCCGTAACTTTACGGTGGCCTATCTTTATGCTGCAGCCTCCAACAAAAGCTCGCCGGGCAGCCTCAACGAGTATCTCGTGGACTATCAGTCGGGCGCCCTCGTCGCGGTCAGCGGATCCCCGGTGGCGACCGGCGTCAATCCGGTCGCGCTGGTAACATCCCCCGGTGGGCTGTTCGTCTACTCGATCAACCAAGGCGATTCCAGCGTGCAGCAGTTCGCGATCAATATGGGCAACGGTTCCCTTTCCTTGAAGAACACCTATAAGACAGGCAGCCTTCCGACATCAGCCGCCATCGACGTTGCCGGTAAGTTTCTCTATGTGACGTTCACCTACCAGGCGGGCTACTCCGCTACGAATCCCGGCCCGGGCGGCGTTAATATTTTTCCGATCAACGCAGACAACAGCTTAGGATCACCGGCGACGGTGAATGTCGGCACCAATCCTGTTGGTGTGGTCGCGAGCGGCTTCAACAACTTCGTCTATGTGCTCGACCAGGAACCTGCAACGAACACAACCTCTCCGCGTGGCGTAATTCTCGGCTTCACGCAGAACACCTCAAACGGCGCTCTGACCCCGGCCCCGGGCACGACGATTACAACAGATAACACCGGCAGGACGGTGGCGACTGGCTACGGAGCAGGCACTGTTCCCAGCGCGATTGCAATCGATCCCACGGCACGTTTCGTCTATGTCACCGACCGCTCCACCAACCAGCTCTATGGCAACCTGGTGCAGGCAGGCGGGCGACTCGTCCCGATGACGAACTCGCCCTTCGCTACGGGTCTGTTGCCGGTCGCAATCACCATCGATCCGCGCGGCAAATATCTGTATGTGGCGAACTACAACTCCAACACCGTTGGCGCTTATGTCATCGACCAGGCCACGGGTGCGGCGGTCGGCGCCGTGGGCTCAGGCGCAATCTCCGTGGGCACTGGCCCGTCGTGCGTCGCGATCGAGCCTGCACTTGGCATCTACCTGTACACGTCAAACAACCTCGACAATACAGTCACTGGCCAGCAGCTTGACCCGCACAACGGCACGCTGAAGGCGATCCAGAATACGCCGTTCCCGGCGGCGGGACAGCCGACCTGTGTTACCGCGGTCGCGAACGGCACGCACGCGACGCAGATCGTCGTTCCCTAGTCCGACCGAGCTGATCCGAAGACCCCGCCGCGTGCGGGGTCTTTTTTGTCTTGAGGGCACAGCCCTCCCCGCATCTTTTCATGCAATGTATATCGCATTTATTCTCTGACGGTTAGCTGAATCAGAGGCTTGACGTGATCCCTTTAATTTGCGTTCTGGAGACGAGTGCGGTCTGCTGTCTAGCGAGACGGACATCGCCTCTTTATTTGGCTAACTTCTGTCGTTGACTCGTTGTCGGGAGTCCGCTATTCTAAAAACTCGCGCAGTCTCGCGTCTGCGTGTCCGCGTTGGTGTTCGCCATCACGGGTGCGGCAGAGAGACGAGACATCGTGGTGGATCCATCCGGGGCAGGCAAGAGCGCCCCCAAAGCACCCACACCTCAGGCCCCTTTTCCAGGTTCTGTGCGCAAAATTCCAGGCGGGAAGCAGTTTCGCGTTCGAGAGAGTTTTTCTCGTCTGCTCCTCTTTCGCTTGTTCAACAGTTTTTCGTTGCAAAAGGCAGCACAAATTCAGCTTCACCTTCTTCCGCAACACGCCGACCAAGGAAGACGGCAGAACCAAGGAGTAATGATAACGATGTCCACGAAGATTCCGAGCGCAAAAGAGATCCAGCGCAAATGGTTTGTTCTCGACGCCACCGGCAAGACGCTGGGACGTCTTGCTACGTACGCCGCCAGTATTCTCTCGGGCAAGCTCAACCCGCAGTACACGCCTTACCTCGACACCGGTGATCACGTTGTGATCATCAACGCCGAGAAGATCGTGCTGACGGGCCTCAAGGCTGACCAGAAGCTGTATCGCCGCTACACCGGCTTCCCCGGAGGACTTCGCGAGGAGTCATTCGTGAAGTTGCTCGAGCGCCGTCCTGAAGCCATTGTTGAGCAGGCCGTGCGGGGCATGCTTCCCAAGTCAAAGCTCGGCCGCCAGATGGCCACCAAGCTGAAGGTTTACAAGGGCAGCCACCACCCGCATCAGGCTCAGAGGCCTGCCGTGCTGGAAGTCGTCGCCTAATTTTGGGACTCGCCGCGGAAAGAGTTCCGCGGCAACAACGCGAGGCAGAGTGAGGGCATGGCCCCTGGCCTCCTGAAAGGTTTTCAAGGAGTATCATGGCAGATCTCGTTCAGTATTACGGAACCGGCCGCCGCAAATCTTC
>Ga0126381_100005473_pt1 | contig 13972 bp, 10 predicted proteins | sample PanSoiMetPlot_28_FD_96465 | JGI IMG/M metagenome (GOLD analysis project Ga0126381, IMG submission 96465) | Tropical forest soil microbial communities from Panama - MetaG Plot_28 | ecosystem: Environmental > Terrestrial > Soil > Tropical forest > Bulk soil | place: Panama | collected 2016-02-17
CGGGTTTCGCCGGAACGGGCGGTGGTGACCGCCGGCTGATCATGTGGCTGAGCCGCGTCGCTGGCCTCGACGGAGACCGCTTCCACGACGATCGTCTTGTCCGGCATCAGGAAGGAGAAGCGGCGCCGGTACGCCGCCTCGAACGCCGCGGACATCTGCGCGGCGGCGCCGAACGGGACGGGGAGCGCCGTATCGGTGCCGTCGTAGCGCAGGTGCGCGCGGCGGACCACGCTGACGGCCTCCCGCGGGACGCCCTGGGCGGCTAGCTCCGCGCGGGCCGCCTCTTCCAGGGGACGCAGCACGCTGTCCGCGAGGCGGTCCGGCAGCGTGTCCTCAAGCGGCGCCTCGACGGCCCGCTCCCGCATCGCGATCACGTCCGCCAGGCCGATGCCGTACGCGGCGAGCACACCCGCGAGCGGGTGGATGAGCACGCTGGCCATGCCGAGGGCGTCCGCGACCGCGCACGCGTGCTGGCCGCCCGCGCCGCCGAAGGTGGACAGCACGTACCTGGTGACGTCGTAGCCGCGCTGCACGGAGATCTTCTTGATCGCGTTGGCCATGTTCTGGACGGCGATCTGCAGGAACCCTTCGGCGACGTCCTCGGGGCCGCGGCTGTCTCCCGTCTGGTTCCCGATCGCCGCGGCGAGGTCCGTGAACTGCCGCCTGGTCACGTCCGGGTCAAGCGGTTCGGTTCCCGTCTGTCCGAACACCGCGGGGAAGTAGCCCGGCTGGATCCGGCCGAGCAGCACGTTGGCGTCGGTCACCGTCAGCGGCCCGCCGCGGCCGTAGCAGGCCGGGCCGGGGTCCGCGCCCGCCGAGTCGGGCCCGACCCGGTACCGGCCGGCGTCGAAGTGCAGCACAGACCCGCCGCCCGCCGCGACCGTGTGGATGGACAGCATCGGCGCCCGCATCCTGACCCCGGCAACTTCGGTCTCGTACTGCCGCTCGAACTCCCCCGCGAAGTGCGACACGTCGGTGGACGTGCCGCCCATGTCGAACCCGATCACCTTGTCGTAGCCGGCCGCGGCGGCGGTGCGCGCCATGCCGACGATGCCGCCGGCCGGGCCGGACAGCACCGAGTCCTTGCCGCGGAAGCTCGCCGCGTCGGTGAGCCCGCCGTTGGACTGCATGAACAGCACGCGCACGCCGTCGAGTTGCGCGGTCACCTCGTCCACGTATCGGCGCAGCACCGGCGACAGGTAGGCGTCGGCCACGGTCGTGTCGCCCCTGGACACGAGCCGCATCAGCGGGCTGGTCCGGTGCGACTCGCTGACCTGGGTGAAACCTGCACGCCTCGCGATCTCGCCGATCCGCGCCTCATGGGCCGGGTAGCGGTAGCCATGCACGCACAGCACGGCGGCGGCGCGGAAGCCGTCGTCGTATGCGTTGCTCAGCTCGCGTGTGACGTGTGCCTCGTCCAGCGGGCGGATCAGCTCGCCGCGGGCGCCGACCCGCTCGCGAACCTCGATCACCCGCTCGTAGAGCAGCTCGGGCAGCACGATGCGCCGGTCGAAGATGCGCGGCCTGTTTTGATAGGCGATCCGCAGGGCGTCGCCGAATCCCTCGGTGACCACCAGGACGCACCGCTCGCCTTTGCGTTCCAGCAGCGCGTTGGTGGCTACCGTCGTGCCAAGCCTGACGGTGTCGATCATGTCCGCCGGGACGGGCGCGCCGGGCGGCACGCCGAGCAGTTCGCGGATGCCCGCCACCGCGGCGTCCCGGTAGGAGGGGCTCGCCGAGAGCAGCTTGTGCGCCACGAGAGTCCCGTCGGGGCGTCTGGCGACCACGTCGGTGAACGTGCCGCCCCGGTCGATCCAGAAGTTCCAGCGGTCCGTCACCGTGTTTTTCAGCGCGCGAGCTCGACGTACGCGCCGCGCACGTCCGCGGCGGTCAGCGTGGTCAAGTCCTCGGCGGTGGCCGCCTCGCCGAGCCTGACGACCCGCACGTCCCGGCACGCGCAGGCCCGCTCGAACAGCGACCGGGCGAACCTGCCGTTGCCAAGCTCGTCGATCGCTTCGGCCGCTTCGGCGGCGGCGAAGATCTCGTCGAGCACCCGCAGCGCGGCCGGCTCGAACACGTCGCCCGCCTGCTCGGCGAGCAGCACCGCGATCTGCGACAGGTCATGGGCCGTGTAGCTGGGGAACGTCACCCGGGTGCTGAACCTCGAGGCCAGGCCCGGGTTGCTGCGCAGGAACCTGTCCATGTCCGCGGGATACCCGGCGAGCACGATCACAAGCCGGTCCCTGTCGTCCTCGGCCCGCTTGAGCAGCGTCTGCACCGCCTCTGAGCCGAACGCGTCGCCGCCGGAGTAGCCGTCGTTGTGCAGCGAGTACGCCTCGTCGATGAACAGCACCCCGCCGAGCGCGGAGTCGATCAGCTTGTTCGTCTTGATGGCTGTCGAGCCGAGGTGCTCGCCGACCAGGTCCGCGCGGTGCGCCTCGATCACCTCCGGGCGCACGAGCAGGCCGAGCGCGGCGAAGATCCGGCCCAGGATCCTGGCCACCGTGGTCTTCCCTGTGACCGGCGGCCCGGTGAACACGAAGTGCATGGCCGGCGGCTGGCTTGTCAGCCCCTGGCGGTCACGCAGCTTCGCCACCCGAAGCTGTGCCGCGATCGCGCGCACCTGCTGCTTGACCGGGTCGAGGCCGACAAGCTCGTCGAGCTCGGCGATCGCGCTTTCCAGCGTCGGCGTGTCCTCGTAGCCGCGCAGCCGCGAGGTGAGCTCGGCGAACGCCTTCTCCAGGTCGGCGCCGCCGATCGTGATCAGGTCTTCGGCAGCGGGGTCGCCGCCCGCGCCCATCACGCGCACGTCCCTGGCCTGCCCCGCCTTCTCGAGCAGGGTGCGGACGAAGCGGCCGTTGCCGAGCTCGTCGGTGATCCTGCGGCGGCCCACCTCGTCGAGCATCCGCCAGAGCACCGGGCGCGCGTCCGCCGCCAGCGATTCGTGCCTGGCGCTCAGCTGCGCCTCGCCGAGGGAGAGCAGTTCTTCCGGCGAGTACGTGGGGAACCGGATCCTGGTCGCGAACCGGGAGGCGAGTCCCGGGTTGGACGCGAGGAACGACTCGGTCTGCTTCTCGTACCCGGCCAGGACGATGATCAGGTTCTCCCTGTCGTCCTCGGCCCGCTTGAGCAGCGACTGCACCGCCTCGACGCCGAACCGGTCGCTCTGTCCGTCGCCCTCGTTCACCAGGCTGTACGCCTCGTCGATGAACAGCACGCGGCCGAGCGCGGAGTCCATGAGCTCGTTGGTCTTGATCGCGGTCGCGCCCAGGTACTCGCCGACCAGGTCGCTGCGCTGCGCCTCCACCACGTCGGGCATGTCGAGCAGGCCGAAGGCGTAGAAGATCTTGCCGATCACCCGCGCCACCGTGGTCTTGCCCGTGCCGGGCGGGCCGAGGAACACGAAATGCCGCATCGGCTTGTCGGCACTGAACCCGGCCACCGCCCGGCGGCGCGCCGCCTCGACTGACGCGGCGATCGAGCGGACCTGCTCCTTGACGGGCGCCAGGCCGATCATCGCGTCGAGTTCGGCCATCGCGTCCTCGATGGTGATCTGCGGCCGCCTCGCCGGCGCCGCCGCCTGCTGGTCGCGGGCCGCGCGATCGGCGTACACCTGGGCCACGCCCTGCGCCCGCGTCCCGTACTGCGCCGGTGAATGCCCGCCTGGGTAGCCGGCGCGCGGCGCGGCCGCGGGCGGCACGCCGCCTGGCCTTGACGCCGGCCCCGGCCCGGCCGGGCGGCCCGCGGGTCCTCCCGCCGGGGGCTCGTAGAGCCGCGCGTCCTGCATGCCCTTCGCCGCCCGCCAGCCGAGCGCGACGGCGGCGAGCACCCACGCGGCGATCACGCCGACGGCGACGTTGATGTGCATGCCGGGAAGCTGCTTGAGCAGTGCCGCGACAAACAGCACCGGCCACAGCAGCGTCATCGCGACCGTGCGGCACGGCACATACCAGCGGCGCATCGGACCGAGGTGGGCGACGACCGCCATCACGACCGGCAGCGCCAGCAGCGACCAGCGCACCGGCGCCGTCGGCGCCGATGCCGGGTCCGAGCTGTACAGCGCCGTCACGTAGATGATCCAGATCGCGAGCATCGCCACGTAAGCCGAGGCCATCTTGGTGCGCGCCTTGCTGACGACCGCCACGGGCGCGAGGACGGGGCAAAGGAACAACACGGCCCCGGCAATCGGGAAAATCCTCTGCGGCAGGGGAATCCGGTCCGTCGCTCGCTGGACGCGCTCGACGAGGTTGAGCTTTTCCCGACCCGTGGACTGGACCCTATCGTTTGGCAGCATCGCGCTCCCTCGGACAGTCGTAAGTCCCTGTATAGCGCATTGGGCGAGATCGCGACAGCACACGGCCCGGCACGCTCAGTGAAATAGTTGACGCTCTATGTGAAATGCCTGGTCTAGACCATGCAGGTGAGGTCGATCTCGTCGCGCAGGGGGATGCCGTAGTCGCCCGTGCGCGGGATTTCGGGCTTGCGCTGCCGCGACCGGTCCACCGCCCCTGGCCGCAGGGCCGCCAGCCGGAATCCCCGCCGCTGGTAAAACCGGAGCGCGCCGATATTGTCATTCGTGGTCGTCAGCACGATCTCGCGGCAGCCGAGGCGCTTAGCCTCGCCGCGAATCACCTCGATAAGCATCGTCCCGATGCCGGTGTGCTGTTCCAGGGCATTGATCGTGACGATCTCAAGTACGTCCTGCCGGACATCGTAGGTGACAAGGCCGGCGATCCGGCCCGCTCGTATGGCGATGAATCCGGGAAGGGCGGCCGGATAGAAGACTCCGTCGTGGACGGCGACCTCAGGGGCGCCCCACAGCTGAGTCGTCAGCCACTCGACGGTCGGCCGGTCAGTCTCCTGGACGGGCCTGACCAGCACCTCCCGATCTTCCATCGGTATCAGTCTATTCTCGATTTCTTCATCGCGGTTTTCGATCAAGGCCGGGGACCGCGCAACCAGGGACGCAGCGGTCTTCATGTCTTCGTCACGGTCGCGGCGGCCTCGCGGGCGCGCAGCCACTGGCCCGCGACCACCGGCTCGAACTCCTTGTCCCCCGCGACCGGGCGGATCACGGTGTCCACCTCGGCTTCCAGGAAGACGATCAGCGAGATCAGTTCCTCGTCGGGGGCCGCCACCGACGGCGGCAGGACGCGGTGCCTGGTCGACCGCCAGCGTCCCCCCGTCCACCGCGACAGCAGGTCCGCGACGTTCACCGTGAACGCGTCAGGCACGTACGGCGCGTCCAGCCAGGCCCCGTCGAGCGCCTGGATCTGCAGCCCGCCGTAGCCCGGCTGCCGGTCCAGGATCGTCAGGATTCCCCAGTCGGTGTGCGGGGCGACACGGAACTGGCCCTCCTTCGGCGCGCCGGTAGCGGTCAGCGGCGGGTACCTGTTGATGTTGAACGTGTGCGGCGCGCGCAACGCCCTGGACACGAACCAGTCTTCCGGCAGCGCCAGCGCGACGGCGCACATGCCAAGCAGGTCGTAGTAGAGCTCGCGCGCGAGCGCGGCGAACCGCTCGCAGAGCCCTTCGAGTTCGGGGCATTCGGCGGGCCACACGTTCGGCGCGAACCACGCGTTGTCGGTCTCCTCGTCACCGGTGCGGAAGTCACGACCGATCGTGAGGCTCTCCTTCATGTCGGCGCGCGCCGGGTCGGCCAGCTCGCCGTAAAACGCGTTCGCCTCACCGCCCTGCGGGATCCAGCCCCGGCCGCCAACGGGTGTCGCGTACCGTGCCTTGCGCTCCCCCGGCAAGGCGAAAAACACCCGTGCCTGATCGCGGATCCGCTCGCGCAGCCCGGCGGCGACGCCATGATTCTCGATCATCAAGAACCCGGAGTTACGCAGCGCGTCGTCAAGCCTGGCGGCGAGGCGTTCCCGCTGGTCGGCGGTCCCGTCACGCCATACGGAGATGTCAAGCAGCGGGATGTCAGGCGTGCTCATGACAGCAGTCAATAGGAACCGCGCGGGCTACGCCAGCATCCGCGGCGCGGGCACTAAGGTGCCTGACACCGCGTATGGCGGCCCGCCGGACTCGGCGCGCCGTTACTGGGCGGTGTAGCCGCCGTCCACCAGGTGATAGCTGCCAGTGATGAACGAGGCGGCGTCAGAGACGAGGAAGACCGTGAGCGCGGCGACCTCCTCCGGGGTGCCGAGCCGTCCGATGGCGTGCTTGCCCGCAAGGAAAGCCTGAGTCTCCGCGTCGAGGTTCGCGTCGATGAGCGGCGTGACGATGAAGCCTGGACCGACCGCGTTGACCCGCACGCCCGCGGCGGCGTACTCGAGCGCGGCGTTCTTAGTCAGGCCGATGATCGCGTGCTTGGCGGTCACATAGGCGGCGGAGGTGGCGAAGCCGACCGAGCCGAGAATCGAGGCGACGTTGACGATCGCGCCCCCGCCTTCCGCGGCGGCGATGGCTGGCAACTGCGCACGCATGCCGTAGAACACGGCGTTCTGGTTGATCTCGATGACCTGCCGCCATGAGTCAAGCGGGTACTCCCCCACCGGTGCGGACGCGCCGCCGATGCCCGCGTTGTTGACGGCGATACGCAGCGGTCCAAGCTCGCTGGCCGCGGCGACGCACCGCTCCGCGAACTCATGGTCGGCGACGTTGCCGGCGAGCATCGCGGCCGTGCCTCCGTCAGCGTGAATCTCCTCTACCACACCCTTCGCGCCGACGTCGTTGATGTCGGTGACGAGTACCGCCGCGCCGTTGGCGGCAAGCAGGCGGGCGACCGCCCGCCCGATCCCCGAGCCAGCACCGGTGACGATCGCGGAACGTCCCCCAACGTCGTATGTCGCCATCTTCCATGCCCCCTTCTGTTCCCCCGATTGGTTCGATTCCTGCTCTGCACCAGCCGAACCACTGACGACGATACGCCCGCCCCGCAGGGCTGCCGTGACCTGAGCCGCTCACTTGCGGCCGGTCCGTCCGCCATCCTTCGTACTGACCCGGAATTCGGCACCGCGATAGCGCGCACGCACCCGTTACTCAAGTAATCGCTTGACTATTGTCGGCCGGACGCACATACTCAAGCATGTGCTTAACAATGTGCTGGACCCGGAGCTGGACCTGGACCGGGTCTTCCACGCACTCGCCGACCCGGGCCGACGGCGCATGCTGGAGCGGCTCGGTCACGGTCCGGCGTCGGTCAGTGAACTCGGGAAGCCGCTGGCCATGTCGCTCGCCGCCGTGCTGCAGCACGTGCAGATCCTTGAGGCGAGCGGCCTGGTGCAGACGCGGAAGCTGGGCCGCACCCGAACCTGCAGCCTCAACGCGGAAACCCTGCGGTCCGCCGAACGCTGGATCTCCGAGCGTCGCACCTTCGTCGAGCGGCGGCTCGACCGGCTGGGCGAGTACCTGGCCGAAACCGCCGACCAGCCGGGAAGCCGGCTCGAAGGCCCGGCGGCACCGAATCCCCCGGCATCCCCGGCCTGAAATCAGGAGAAGACCCATGACAGAGCGTTCCGTCCTCCACGACACGTTCGTGATCGAGCGGACCTACCCGGCCAGCCTCGCGCGCGTCTTCGCGGCGTTCGCGTCCAAGGAAGCCAAGGACGCCTGGGGCGACACCGGCGACATAGCCGAGGCCGAGGCCGAACCGGCCACCGGCCCGGCCGAGTTCGACTTCCGGGTCGGCGGGCACGAGCGGTTCGCCATGGGCTATCAGGGGATCAGCTACACGTACGACGCCTGCTACTACGACATCGTCCCCGGCCGGCGGCTCGTCTACAGCTACGAGATGTACGCCGACGGCGCGCGCATATCGGTCTCCGTCGCTACGGTCGAGTTCGCCGAGACGGCTGAGGGCACGGCGCTGACCTGGACCGAGCAGGGCGCGTTCCTCGACGGCTTTGACGGGGAGGACGCGTCGCGGCTGCGCCAGGAGGGCACCAGCGCGATGCTCGACGGCCTGGCCAAGTACCTGGCTTAGGAGGAGCACTCGCATGCGCGCCGTGATCGCACGAATCTTCGACTACTCCATCGACGGGGTAATCGCGGCAGAGGAGACCCCCTTCTTCGACTTCTGCCGCGAACTGCCCGACGACCCGGCGCAGGAGGACCGCACTCGCGCGCTGTACGCGGCAGCCGAGCTGCACGTCATGGGCCGCGTCGCCTACCTGGGCGGTGCCGGGTACTTCCCCACCGCCACCGACCATCCCTACGCCGACCTCATGAACACGGCGCGCAAGGTCGTCTTCAGCCGCACGCTGACCCGCGCCGACTGGGCCAACTCGACCGTCGCGAGCGGCGACCTGGACACGGAGCTTGACGCCCTGAGGCGAGAAGGCGACGGCACCATCGTCGCCCACGGCGGTCTCGGCTTCTGGAAGTCTCTCATCGAGCGCGACCTCATCGACGAGTACCGCATCACGGTCTTTCCTTACCTGGCCGGCACAGGCACCCGCTTGTTCGGCGACCTCACCGAGCCGCCACGGCTCGAGCTCGTGTCCGCTGTCCCGTTCAAGAACGGGACAGTGGAGGTCGCCTACCGACGGACTCGCTGAGCCGGATCCCCGCCGGCCGGCCCTGGCGCCCTCCCAGGACTAGCGAGTTTGCATGACGACGCCGCGCGCGGCTGGGGTGAGCACTCGGCCGACGCGCTCTACCAGCAGGGTCATCTCGTAGGCCACAAGGCCCAGGTCGGTCGAGGTCGCGAGCACGGCGAGGCTGGCGCCATTACTGATCGCCATCACGACCAGCACGCCACGGTCCATCTCCACCACGGTCTGCGCGACCGCGCCGCCATCAAAAACCCGGGAAGCGCCCTGCGTGAGGCTGGCAAGGCCTGACGTGATCGCGGCGAGCTGGTCCGCGTACTCCTGCGGGAACCCGGCGGAAGTCGCCAGGGGCAGCCCGTCTGAGGACACCACGATCGCATGGGCCACGTCAGGGACCCGCTCTGCCAGGTTCGTCATCAGCCAGCTGAGGTCCTGAACCGGGCGTTCTTGCGTCCTCACGAGCTCACTCCCATCGTCTCAAGCAGATCAGGCCGGTCCTTCATCGCTGGCTCCTTTTGGCAGGCGGCCCGGCAGCCGCGCACAGGGCGCCTTGGACGGCCGCGCCAGGGAAAGCCCAGGCTAGCGAAGTGCAGGTGGCAGTTGCACAACAAATGCTGATGCAAGTTGCAGCGCAAGACATCGGTCAGCTGACGTATATCGACGCCCCTGCGGTGCGCGGGCCATCTTGCGGGGTACCAACCGGCGAATGCGGCGTCTTACCGTGGATGCATGACCGCCTGGAGCGACCTGCCACCCGCGCCGCCCCCGCACGGCACAGTGCAGGCCTGGGTCCGAGGCTGCCGGTGCGAGAACTGCGAACGTGAGTACCGGCGTTTCCTGTCAGAGCTGGCATGGCGAGGCCCGCTGAGACTTCCCGCTCAGCCCGAGCCGCGCAAGCTAGACGCCGACACCCTCGCCCGGCTAGAACCGGCGGTGAGCCAGTCTGAGTGCCCCGTATGCGGCGCGCTGCGCCATCAGCGGTGCCGCAACCTGGCCTTTCCTCAGCATTTCGCGCCGACTCATGCAGAACGCGGCGGCGATCCATGACAGGTCAAAGTTGGCGCCGTCCCGGTCCCAGTTGTCGTCTGCGGCTGAGCTAGGGCAGCGCGGTCACCGCGGTCAGCGTCAGCGAAGCGGTGTAGTCGCCTGCCCTGGCCACAGCCGGGATCGCCAGCGTGAGGTTCGCGCCCAGCGCGCTGGTCCCGAAGCCGCTGCCCGCATGCGCCAGCGCCAGGACAGCACCAGCGGTTCCCAGGCCTGGGGCGGCCGGGTCGACCGCGCCACCGAGAATGACGCCCGTGCCGAGTGACGTCGCGGTCGGCAGCCAGCCGAGCTGGTTGCCCGAGATGGCGGACCCGGCCGCGGTGCCGCTGCCGGTGAAGTCGGTCACCTGGCCCGACACCGACCAGCCCGGGAAGGTGTTACGGGAGTCGGACACGACGATGGGGGTCGTCGCGGCGGTGGCGCTGTTCCCGCTCACCGTTAGCGTGACCGTGTCCGTGGTGTCCACGGTGAGAGTGAACGCACCGTTCGCGGTGGCTGTCACCGCCATCGGAATCGCGCCGGATTGCCCTACGGCGGCAGGGCCGCACTGAGTAGCGCCCTGCTGGTCGCACGCGGGGGGCATCGGATCGGTGTTGGCCAGGATATTAGTGCCGTCGGCGGAGAAGGTTGGATTGTTGCAGCTCGCGAGGATCGCGGATGTCGTCGTGGGCACGCTAGCCCCGGGGATCTTCTGCAACTGCGCGAAGCCCGCCTCGACCAGGTTGATCGGCAGCGCCGAGTAGCCCATCTCGTCCACCTGCGATTGGCCCTGGCACAGCATGTACTCGCCGAAGGCACCCAGAGTGTTGCCCTTGTCCGTGCTGAGCCCGAATGACGTGTCGGTCGGCACGATCATGTACGAGTAGTAAGACAGCTCGTAGGTGCGCGGGTCCGTGTCGGTGTAGACCTGCGACAGGTCCTCGGTCAGGTAGAGCACGCTGCTCGTGTCCATGTTGATCTGCGCGTTAAGGAGCGACACCCCGACATTGCCCGCGGTCGGCGCGGTGTAGTAGCCCGCCGTGTTGAGCACCTTCGCGACCGGGAAGCCGCTTTCCAGCGCGGCGGAGTAAGTGGTGTAGCCGATCGCCCCGTCCGCCTGGGGTTGCGACACGTAGCCGACGACCCCCTGGTCGCCAGGCTGGGCGACCATCGCGGTGCCCAGCACTGGGTAGACGGAGGTCGCCGTGCACGGGCTGCGGCCGACCGCCGCGCAGTAGGCGGTCCAGGAGGCGCCCTGAGCCGCGCTCATCCACTGGGTGAACTGCCAGGTGTCCCCCGAGCCGTCACTGCGGACGACCGGCACGATCGGGATCGCGGGCATTGACAGGCCGGGGTTGTCCGCGGCGATCTTCGGGTCGTTCCACATCGTGATCTGATTGGTGAAGATGCCCGCGATGACCGCGCCGGACAGCCGCAGGTTCGTCACCTGCTGGCCGCCGATAGTCAGGTTGTACATGAATGCCGTGGCGCCGCCCACGTCGGGGATGTACGCGTAGCCGCGGGTCGGGGGCGGGTCAAAGCTGGCGCCGTCCTGCACCCCGTAGGGGATCTCCGACGCGGCCCAGTCCACGGTGCCGTTCTTGAATTCTGACCGGCCCGTGGTTGATCCGACGGGTGCGTAGTTGACTGTCATCCCGGTTTGCGAGACGGCAGCGGCCCAGGCATTGATCGCGTTGGCCGCCCATGTCGAGCCCGCGCCGGAGATCGGCACGAATGTGGCCGCGAACGCTCGCTGCGCGGGCGCCAGAATCCCGGCGCACAGGGCGGCTAGCGCCACGGTGAGTGCTATCCGTCGCACGCGCGTCCTGCGCTCCGTATTCATGAACGCCGCCCCTTCGGTTCACTCCGAGGAACGTTACGTGCGCGCTTGGGCGCTGCGTTGAAGCCTGGGTGACGAAGACATGAAGGTTAGGGACGACGGCAGCGCCGCTCAACATGAATCAAGAAGCTACTTTCCGCGACCAGATGCTTCGGAACTCGTTAAGTTTCGCCAAAAGGGCCGTCCTCGCCGACCGGCGGCGCGGCCGGAGACTGGCGAGAATGGATGGGGAACGTGGATGCTCAGAACGGGTCTGAACTGACCGCACTGGCCGCCAAGGTAGAGGAGCTAAGCCGGGTCTGCGCCCGGCTAAGCGAGGAGAACGCGCACCTGCACGCCCTGGTCGCCCGGACGGCGGCCGCCCCGGCACCGGCCGAGGCCGGGGACGTCAAGCAGGCGACTCCCGCGCCCGCGCGGCGTGGTCGCCCTGTGAGCGGGCCGATGAGCCGTCGCTCGATCGGCAAGGCCCTAGGCGTGGCCGCGGCCGGCGTGGTCGGCGCGGCGGTGCTGACCGACGCCAGCGCGGGGCCGGCGGCCGCGGCTACCGGCGACACGATGACGGCAGGGCATTCGGTGACCGCCGAGGGCGGCACCGGGGTCGAGTACGACGGGACCGGAAACCCCGGAGCGATCTTCGGTGCCGACGACTCCGGCTCGTTCGGCGGCGCGCTGCTCGGCGCCGCGCTCACCCACCCGGCCGCGATCCTCGGCAACGCCACGACTGGCGTGAACAACGGCGTCTACGGCAACACCGCACACGCTGACGGCGGTGACGGCGTGGTCGGGGTCAACAACTCTTCGGGCGGCGGTACCGGGGTACACGGCATTGTCGGCAAAGGCGTCAACGCCGTCGGCGTGCTCGGAGAAAACAGCGGCGGGATCGCCGTGGAGGGCAAGGGCGGCACGATCGGCGTCCTCGGCTCCGGCGCGACTGGCGTGCAAGGGTTCGGCGGCGCGTCAGGCACCGGCGTCGCGGGATCCGGGAGGACCGGCGTGCACGGCGTCGGCGGCACGACGGGCACCGGCGTGGCGGGATCCGGAAGCACCGGCGTGCACGGCGCCGGCAGCGGCAGTAACTCCGTTGGCGTGTCTGGCTCCGCGACCCGGGGCGGCGTCTTCGCCGGCAATGCCGCGCAAGTCAGGCTTGCCCCCGGATCCAAGCCGACCCACCCGGCCAGTGGGCTGCGCGGCGACCTGTATGCCGACTCCAAAGGCCGCCTCTGGTTCTGCAAGGGCGGCACTTCCTGGCACCAGCTGGCCTAGCCGAACCTGACCATGGCGCGGGAGTCCGCAAGTGGTCGCCGACGATGAGTGCTCGCAGGGGCGCAGCCGGCCGGCTGCGCCCCTCCGATCTTCGCCAGATTATTTCTTCGCGTGCAGGAACCACCTGCCCGCGAGCTCGGGCACGAACAGCGCCGCGTTGATGGTGCCAACGCCGGTCGCCAGGTCGTAGCCCTTGCCAGCGGAGTAGCCCTGCACCGTGACGAGGTTGTTGTTCGCGTCGGTGAACGCGGTCGTGTTGTTGCCCGAGGTGACGTCCACCAGGCCCGGGGCGTGGAAGGCCGACAGCGCATACAGCCTCGGGTTGATCAGGCCCAGCCGGTGGCCCGCCATCTGGTCAGCCAGCGCCACGATGCCGGCGAACTCGGGCGAAGCCTCGCTGGTTCCGCAGACGAGGTGCCAGCCGGGGCTACTGCCCGGGAAGCTGGTGTAGTAGGTGACCGCGCCGTCGCAGGCGGCACTCATCGAGATGTCCGGGATGGCGCGCGGCAGCTTACTGCGCGGTGCCGCGCCGATGGCGCTGGCGATCGTGTGAGCCACGCCAACCTGGTAGAGCGGCAGGCGGAAGAATTCGGAGACGCCGCCACCGGTGGAGAAGGGGTTGGGCCCGTCGGTGCCAGTGAAGGCCTGCTGCAGCGGCACGTCGTAGGTGTCGTTCCAGGTGACCTGCGAGAAGCTGCCGGCGGCGCTCTCTTGGATCTGGGTGCCGCCGACCGCGGTGACCAGCGGGTCGGTGGCCGGCCAGCCGGTGACCGGGGTGGAGTAGAACGATGAGCCGTCCAGCGTGGCATTGGTCGCGCCGTCATCACCGGTGGATGCGAGCACGGTGATGCCGTGGGCGAACGCGTCGAGGTACGCGGCGCGCAGCGGGGCGAGCTGCGCGTAGTTGGTGAAGGTCTCCTCGGTCGCGCCGAAAGACTGGGTAATCACGTCACCGAGGTGGTGGTTGATCACGTACTGCTCGGACTTGACGATGTTCGGGAAGCCGGTGACGCCCTCGGTCTCGGCGTCCGGCGTCTCGACGAGGAGGATGTTGGCTCCCGGTGCGAGCGTGTGCGCGTACTCGACGTCAAGCGTGGTCTCGCCGGCCCAGCCCGGGTCCTCGGTCGTGACCGGGCCGGCCGGGGTGATGATCTTGAAGGACGGCGGGTCCGGGTAGCCGAACTGCTGGTCGAATACGGACAAGTCGTTCTGGATCGTCGGGGACCCGAACGAGTCGACGATCACGATCGTCTTGCCTTTGCCCGTGATGCCATGCGCGTACAGAGGTGCCACGTTGTAGGCGGCCCGGAGCTGGTCCGGCCCGTAGCAGGCGATCGACAGC
>Ga0126381_100005474_pt1 | contig 13971 bp, 13 predicted proteins | sample PanSoiMetPlot_28_FD_96465 | JGI IMG/M metagenome (GOLD analysis project Ga0126381, IMG submission 96465) | Tropical forest soil microbial communities from Panama - MetaG Plot_28 | ecosystem: Environmental > Terrestrial > Soil > Tropical forest > Bulk soil | place: Panama | collected 2016-02-17
CGTCTTCTGGCTGGGCGCGATCACGGCGGGACGCCTGCTCGCGTACGTCGGGAATCCGGGCGGACTGTGAGTTGGGATCGATCTTGTTTGAAATCCTTTCGAATACCTCTCACGTCCATCTCCTGCTGAACCACGTGCCGACGACGGCGTTCGTCGTCGCGCTGGCGCTGTACGTCGTGTCGCTGTTCAACGGCAGCGAGACCTTGAAGAAAGCCGGCCTCGCGATGTTCTTTCTGATCGCGGCCGTCTCGATCGCCACCTATACGTCGGGTTCGGCGGCGGAGGCGTGGCTGCGAGGTACGAATCCGAAGTCGGAGCTGCCCCCCGACGTCCTCTCGGGGGCCATTCACGAACACGAGGATGCGGCGCTGTGGGCGACGGCGTTGATGATCGCGACCGGCTTCTTTTCGTGGCTCGCGTTGTGGCAGCTGAAGACGGTGAGGCGGCTGCCTTCGTGGAACACGCCTGTGGTGCTGGTGCTGGCGCTCGTGTCATTTGTCGCGATGTCGCGGACCGCGTACCTCGGCGGTCACATCCACCACGTCGAAATCCGCTCGGACGTCGTCGAACGTCATAAAGCGTGTCTCGACCTCGTCGATCAGGAAACGAAGCATCCGGGCAGTGTGCCCAACGCGCCCGAGAACTGTCCGTGGCAGGCGGCGGTCGATCAGGCAAACGCGGCGTCGGCGGCGGCCGACAAGGCCGCGGCGACCGCGCCGAACCAGGCGCGGCGACTCGGTGACTTCGTCATCGGCCACACGTGGATGTGGCCGACGCTCGAGACCTTGCACTTCGTCGGACTGTGTCTGCTGTTCACCGTCGTGCTGATCGTCAACCTCCGGCTGCTCGGTGCGATTCCCATGGTGCCCCTGTCGGCCGTGTATCAGATGCTGCCGATCGGCTTGCTCGGATTCGGCGTCAACCTCGTCACCGGCATGCTGTTCTTCGTCGGCATTCCCTCGCAGTACAACGGCAATCCGGTGTTCTATTGGAAGATCGTCTTCGTGCTGCTCGGCGGCGTGAACGTCATGTACTTCATGCTCGTCGACGACGCGTGGCGCACGGCGGCCGGGCGCAGTGTCGGCACGGGACCGAAGATTGCCGCCGCCTCGGCCATCTTCATCTGGGCGGCCGTGCTCTATTGCGGTCACATGCTGCCGTTCATCGGAAACGCCTTTTGATGCGATCACATCAGGGCTTAGGGCTGAGGGCTGACGCAGGACTTAGGGCTGAGGGCTTAGCGCTCAGGGCTACCGACCCCTACGCGACGGCAGCCCTTAGCCCTATGCTCTTAGCCCTGTAGTTATGCCGCTCTGGTTGTCGGTCTGCCTCTTGGTCGTGTTCGGCGTCGCCGTCACAGGGGTCGCCATTTATCTCCTCGACCGATCGAATCACGCCTGACGGCCGTGCACCTGATCGACGTCCTGCAGCAGTGGAGCGAGAACAGCGCGTTCTTCATTTGGCTGCGGGAGTCGCCGTCGGTGTGGGCCTACCCGGCGGTGTTTTTTCTTCACACGCTCGGTTTGATTTTCACGGCCGGCGCGTGCGTCGTCGTCGACGCCCGGCTGCTCGGCGCCGCGCGGCAACTGCCCGTCGCGGCGTTCGCGCGATATTTCCGTGTGATCTGGATCGGCGTCGGCGTGACGCTGCTCACCGGCATCGTGATGCTCGGTTCCGATCCGGCGACGAGGCTCATGAATCGTCTGTTCCCGATCAAGATGCTGTTCGTGGTGGCCGCGATCGGGCTGACCGTGGTGTTGCGGCGGCGTGTGGCGTCAGCCGGCGTGGAATCGCACGTGTCTCCGTGGACTCGGGTGCTCGCGGTGGCCTCGCTGGTGAGCTGGCTCGGCGCGGTGGCGTCGGGAAAATTCGCGGCGTATTTCTGACGCGCCTGTGGCTCGCATCGACTCGTCCCGACCCGTGCCGACTCGTCCCGACTCGTGGTTGACTCGTCTCGACTCGTAGCTGACTACGTGATGACGTACTGGTGGCTAGTCCCGTTGTGCAAGACCCTCCACTATTTCAGCATAGCCGTACTCGTTGGTGTCGTGAGCCTCGTCGATCTGCGAATATTTGGCGTCGCGAAGGCACTGCCGCTTCGTCCGCTGCAGCGTCTGATGCCGTGGGCCGTTGCGGCGTTTCTCGTGTCGGCGGCGACGGGATACGTACTGGTGCGGATCAGTCCGGCCAGTTCGCTCGGGCCGCCGGTGAACATCGCGTTCGCCGCGAAGATTCTGTTTCTCGTGCTGATTGGCCTGAACGACGTGCTCTACTTCGCGACGGGATTGAAGCGGCAGGTCGATATGGTGGGCGCCGGCGAAAGCACGTCGGCGAGCGCGAAGATCGTCGCCGGTGTATCGATCGCGTTATGGATTGGCGTCGTCTATTGGAGTCGGGTGCTGACGTTTCTGGCCGGTGCGATCTGATATAGCATTTTGCGCGGAGGCGCCGATGAAGAAAGTGCTTTCATTCGTCGTTGCTGTCGGAGTTGTCGTGCTCACGGGTGTGCCGCCGCTTCGCGCACAGCAAGGAGCTCGCGGCCCGATGGATCTCTCTGGCGAATATGCGCCGCTCTTCCACGAAGACCAGCCGGAGCGGATTCCCGGTCCTGATATCGGCGATTATCTCGGTCTCCCCATCAACGAAGCGGCGCGGCTGCACGGCGATTCATGGGACGCGTCGATCCTCACGCTGCCCGAGCATCAGTGCAAGCCGCATCCAGCGGACTACTCGCCTCGAGGTCCGGCGAACCTTCGCATCTGGCGCGAAATCGATCACGACACGCAGAATCTCCTCGCCATCCACACGCACATCTCGTGGCAACAGCCCGAGCGGACCATTTGGATGGACGGCCGTCCGCATCCACCGGAGTACGCCGCGCACACATGGCAAGGATTCTCGACCGGCAAGTTTGACGGTGACATGCTCACCGTGACGACGACACATTTGAAGATGGGCTGGATTCGCCGCAACGGCATTCCGCGGAGCGACAAGGCGACGCTCACCGAGCATTTCGTCCGCCACGGCGATTACCTCACGCTCATCTCGGTGATTCAGGATCCGGTGTATCTCACCGAGCCGTTCGTTCGCACTACGAACTGGGTGGCCGATCCGCATCAGCTGATCGCGCCGTATCCGTGTCAGGCCGTCGTCGAGATCGATCGCCCACAGGGCATCGTGCCGAATCACTTGCCGGGATCGAATCAGTTCCTGCGCGAGTTCGCGGCGAAGTTCAATCTGCCGTTCGCGCCGACGCGCGGCGGCGCGGAGACGATGTACCCCGAGTACGTGATGAAGATGCAAGCGATGACCCCGGTCGCGAAGGCGGGGAAGTAGGTGTAAGATGCGTCGCCATATGCGCAGACATTTCATCGTGACGTCGATTGTCGGGCTCGCTGCGAGCACGCTGGCGAGCGCCGGTCTGATCGCCACGCTGTCTGCGCAGGCGCCTGCGTCGAGCGACGCCGGCGTCCACACGCTTCACGTGCAAGGCAACGTCTACATGATGGTCGGCGCGGGCGGCAACATCGGGCTCCAGATCGCCGACGACGGCGTGCTGCTGGTCGATACCGGCACGACTCAGGCGGCGAATCAGGTCATCGCGGCGGTTCGCGCGCTGACCGACAAGCCAATTCGCTACATCATCAATACCAGCGCCGATCCGGATCACGTCGGCGGCAACGACGCGATCGGCAAGCTGGGCAGTACCATCGCCGGCGGTAACGTCGGTGCGGGCGCGGGCGTCGGCGCCGGCATCATCGCGCACGAGAACGTGCTGAACCGGATGAGCGCGCCTACCGGCAAGGCCTCGCCCTTTCCGACGACCGCGTGGCCGACCGACACCTTCGTCAGCAAGCAGAAGGAGCTCTACTTCAACGGCGAGGCCATCCAGACGATCTACAAGCCGGGACACACCGACGGCGATTCGATCGTGTACTTCCGTCGCTCGGACGTGATCTGCGCCGGCGAGCTGTTCAACACGCTGACGTTTCCGGTGATCGATCTGTCGCGCGGCGGCAGCATCAAGGGCGTGCTCGCCGGGCTCAACGACATGCTCGACATCGCGATTCCGAAGGCGATGCAGGAAGGCGGCACGTACATCATCCCGGGCCGAGGACGGCTGACCGACGAAGCCGATCTGCTCGAGTATCGCGACATGGTGACGATCATCAGGGACCGCGTGGCCGACGCTATCAAGCGCGGGCAGACGCTGGATCAGGTGAAGGCCGCGAAGTTCACGCTCGACTACGACGCGCGCTGGGGCGCGACGTCGGGGCCGTGGACGACAGACATGTTCATCGAAGCGGTGTACAAGGACCTCGCCAAGGCGAGCGAACCGGCGAAGCCGGCCGCGGTGGCGAAGGCACCCGCGAAGAAGAAGTAGCCCTCATGAAGCAGACGAATCGTTTCCTTCTGATCGCGCTTGCGGCAGGCGCACTAGGCATCACATTGACCGCGCAAGCGCCGGCGCCACCATCGGCGCGCGCCCTCTCTCCGATCGATCTCACCGGCAACTGGGTATCGATCGTCACCGAAGACTGGCGCTTCCGGATGGTTACGCCGCCCGCGAAGGACTACGCGAGCGTCCCGCTGAACGCCGCCGCGCGCGCGATTGCCGACAAGTGGGATCCGGCAAAGGACGAAGCCGAGGGCAACGCGTGCAAGGCGTACGGCGCGGCGAACATCATGCGCGTTCCCGGGCGTCTGCACATTTCGTGGCAGGACGATCAGACGCTGAAAATTGAAACCGACGCCGGACAGCAGACGCGGCTGCTGCACTTCGCGCCTGCGTCAGGCGCCGTGCAGCCGGCTGCGAATGTCGAGCCGAGCCGGCAGGGCTACTCGGCAGCCGAATGGGAGTTCGCGGGCGGCCGGGGCGGCGCTGCCTTCGGTGCTGGCGGTGGCGGACGCGGTGGTGCTGGGGGAGCCGGACGTGGCGGTCCCGGCGCGGGCGGACCTCCGCCTCCGCGCGGCGGATCGCTCAAAGTCGTCACCACGCGGCTGAAGGAAGGCTACCTGCGCAAGAACGGCGTGCCGTACAGCGAGAACACCGTTGTCACCGAGTACTTCGATCGGCACGACGAAGCAGACGGCAGCAGCTGGTTCACAGTCACAACGATCGTCGACGACCCGAAGTACCTCGCACAGAACTTCATCACGAGCACGCACTTCAAGAAGGAACCCGACGCGTCGAAGTGGTTCCCGACGCCGTGTAAAGCGAAGTAGAGATCACGGCGGCAGGATGGGCTGGACAGGCAGGAGAGGCAGGACCGTCCTGCCGATCCGGCCGACTTTATCTCGCGGGCGCACCTTACAATAGGCCGCCACGATGCCGTCCGTGAAAGACTTCCGCCGGCTCGCGCTCGCGCTCGAAGGCGTCGTCGAGAGCGCGCACATGGGCCATCCCGACTTCCGTGCGCACGGCCGGATCTTCTGTACGATTCAGCACGATCCCGAGTGGGGCGGGCTCATGCTGACGCCCGAACAGCAGCAGCGCTTTCTTCGTGAGTATCCCTCTGCGTTCAAACCTGCGGCCGGCGCGTGGGGCACAGCCGGCGCGACGCTCGTGCAGTTTGCAAGTATTGACGAAGAGATCATGGGTGAGGTGTTGACGCTCTGTTGGCAGAATGCCGCCGCGAAGACCGAGGCGAAAAAGGGCAGGAAGGGCGGGATGGGCAGGACAGGCGGGATGGGCAGGACGGTTAAGAAAGGGAAGAAGCGATGAATGCGATTCTGCTCGCGGCCGCGCTCGCGGCGACGACGCCGATGCCGACGGTGTTAGGGCCCGTGATGTCGCCGGGCGCGATGTATCCGAATCCAGCGGTCAGCATCGTCCCCACGGCCGTGAAGGTGGAGGACTTTCCGTACGTCACCGAAGAGTACTTCCTCTCCGGCACGGCAGCGGGCGCGCCGTACAAGACGCGGATCATCATCCGTCGTCCGGAGAATTCGACGGCGTTCAGCGGCACGGTGGTCGCCGAAGCACAGCACGCCGGCGGACGGTCGCTGATCTTCGAGTGGTCGCGCGTGTCGATCCTGACGCGCAACCACGTGTTTGCGGAGATCGTGCACAGCCCGAACAACATCCAGCAGCTGAAGACATTCAACGCGGAGCGCTACGCGTCGCTCAGCATCGCGATGGGCCAGACAAACGAGATCATCGCGCAGTTCGGACGATGGCTGAAAAGCGCCAGCGGCCCGCTCGCTGGCTACAACGTCAAGCGCGTGACGCTGATGGGAACGTCCGCGTCGAGCCAGACGGTTCGCAACTATCTCGGCGTCCACGCCGATCAGCGAATGCCTGATGGCGGTCCGATCTTCGACGGCTATCTGCTCACCAGCACGCTCGGCAACACGCCGCTGCCGATCGTCGACGTGCCAATCATTCAGATGCCGACGCAGACGGAAGTCGCGATGTATGCGGCGCAAGGCAACGGGTATCGCCGTCCGGACAGCGACGCGCCGGGCAATCGGTTCCGTCTGTGGGAAGTCGCCGGCATGCCGCACAACAACTCGCGCGAGAACCCTGGCTTCCTCAACGATCCCTGCACGCTGCCTGTCACCGATTTTCCGGCTGGTGCGTTCACCGCGCTCGGCTTGAACTATCTCATCGCGTGGATTGCCGAAGGCAAGCTGCCGCCGCACGCGCCGCCGATTACGGTCGAGAACGGCGCTATCGCCGTCGATGAATACGGCAACGCAAAGGGCGGGGTCAGGAACGTCTTCGTCGACGTGCCGATCGCGACCAACGGCGTGCTAGCGAAGGGAAAAACTCCGGCACAGGATCGTCTCTGCCAGCTCGGCGGGACGAAAGTGATCCTGCCGGACGCCACGCTGAGAAACCTCTACAGGAACGCCGCAGGTTATCAGGACCGCGTAAACAAACGGTTGGATGCACTAGTAAAAGAAGGGTGGTTCCTGCCGGAATACGTGGACGACACCCGGAAGGACGCGGCGGCCGTCAGAATTCCGTAGTCCGAACGCAGCGCCCGATGTCAGTCATGTCGTGGCTGCGTTCTCCTATCGCTGTGGCACTCTCTCGACAGCGCGCGTCGGCAGGAACGTGGCTCGCTCGGAGAACTTCGCCTCCAGGAAACGCCCGTTGGTGATCAGGGCCTCGGCGTCGCCGGCGAACGCGCTCCTGGCGACGTCCTTGAGTGAGCCGTCCAGCACCTTCAACTGATCCAGAAGTACTTGCGAAGCGGTACGCCCGTCGGCGAGCGACTGCGTCTGTGCATAGAGCTTCGGCAGTCGAAGGTACGCGGCGAGCGTGTCCGGGAGGTAGCGGCGGACCGTTTCGACGACGGTGAAAGAGTCTTTGCCGCTGATCACACCTCGGTCGCGCAACTCTTTCAGCCGGGGAAGCAGTTCGACGAGCGTGGATTGGATACTTCGGAGCGCTGCCAGCGCGTCCGCTGGGAGGCCCTTGGCCACTGTGTCGACGAGCCTGCGCACTTCGTCGGCGAGCCGGTCGGCGGACAGCTCCGTGTGCTCGGCTGTGCTGGCGAGGTCGTTGCGAGGCCAGCCGAGAACGCCGACTCCGTAGAGTCCCGCGGCAATTGCCCACCAGTACGCGTTTATCACGCCGCCGAAGAACAGACCGAGGCCCCCGAGCGCAAGCACACAACCGACGATGTTGTTCGTGCTGTAGAGAAAGAGGGTCACGCGCCGTGAGAAGGGAAGGGGCTCCATGGACGCGCTACTGATACCCGCGAATCTCCTTGAAGACCGATGCGAGCGATCGCGTGTTGGAATCGAACAGCCGTCCGCCGGTCAGTTCGGCGATCGCATTCAGCTCTTTCTGGTTGCCTTCGCCGAACAGAATCGGGAATACACGAATAGTGCGGACCGAGTCGTCCGCTGACCGGTACCACTGCTTAAACTCCGAGAGCGTCAGCCCCTCGTTGTTGTCGCCGTCCGTCATCAACACGACGGTGTAGTAGCGTTTCTCGCGGCTCTTGCGCTGTTCGTCCGTCAGCTCGAGCAGGGCTTTCCTGAGCGTGCTGTAAATAGCAGTGCGTCCGTTCGGCTTGAGCGTCCCGACAAAGTCGGTGATGCCCTGTCGTGCGCTGGCGTTCTCTTCCGCGGTGGATCCCATTGGAAACAAACGCGTGGGCTCCGGCTCTCCATCGAACGGGATAATCCCGACACTTTCTCGGTTCTGAAATCTCGCGAAACGCTGGGACGAGATCGCTGATCCGGACGCAAGCATGCGGATCGCTTCTTTCAAACCGTCGATCCGGGCGCCCTTCATCGAGCCTGAAATATCCAGAAGATAACGGGATGAACCTGGAATCCGGATATCTCCCAGGAAGTTGTCGAGGAGCGCCCCGATGAGCGCAGGCTGTCCAGGAAAGGGCAACTCGATCAGCGTCCGCTGTGGAATCGCGGCGGCCATGCGAGCATCAGGGTTCACGGGGCGCCGCAGGGTGACGGCGGACATCTTGGTTTGAAAGTCCTTGTCGCGCAGAAACGCGATCAGCTTGTCGTAGTCCGCGCGCCTGGCCCCATTGAGGAGCATCAAGGGATAGTCGGCGGTGATGATGCCCTCTTTTGGATAAACGAGCGCGAGGGGCTCGGCGAGCTTTCCCGAAGCGTTCAGCGACAGCAGCACCGACTCGTAGTTGATGATGCCGTCCACTTTCGATGGGTCGCGTTCATAGGCTTCGGCCAGCCATCCTGACGAGCCCGAAGTGAGCGCCTGAGCCTTGAAGAAATCCGCCAGCGAAGGGTTCTTGAGGTCGGCCTCGGTGAGGGCGTCTGAATTCTTCGCGAGCGCCGCCGCAAGTCCGATGGTGGCGGTCAGCCCGGTGTTGCTCGAGGTCGGATTCGTCATGCCGAAGGTGAACTTGCCGGCTTTCGACGCTTCCGCGATGTCTTTCCACGTGGGGTCCTGCGCGTCCCACCCCAGCGCATGTGCCTTCGACACCCTGAGGCCCAAGAGCACAGGCGACAACATCGTCTTCTCCTGCGCGACGATGTGCGGCTTCAGGGTGTCGTCCATCGACAGATACTTGCCGTGCGAGACCCAGAGCGCGTCGAATCGTTCGCCCGCAGCGATGCGGTCGATCGCGTCGAGCGTTCCGGAGTACGTGAAGGCGAGGTCGAGCCCGGTTCCGGCGCGGATGTCCGACTTGAGCTGCGTTTCAACATCCCGCAGCTCGGAGCCTGCGAGCAGCGTGAAGGTCGTGGCTGCGGGTGCCGGCGGTCGCTCGGCGCACGCGGCAGACCAAAGCACCGCGATCCCGATGAGGAGCGCCGCTACACGTGACCGTCGTGCTGCGGGTTTCACAGAGTCACTGGACCGGCGGGGCCGCCCGCCGACGCCTGGGAAATCGCCTGCACCGCGGTTTCCTGGCGGCGCATTCGGCTCTCGCCCTCGGCCAGGAGGCCTTTCAGCATCTCGATGTTTGCACCCATCGTCTCGATGCTCTTCGAACGGAATTCGTCCATCTTGTCGAGACTCGCGAAGACCGTATCGAACGAAGCCTTCAACGCCTGGACACCTATGAGGGGATTAGATTCGAACTCCGTCACGCGGTCGACGTGTTCGCCGAACATCTTGGCGGTCGAGGCCATCAGGCCCTCGATCGCCTTCGAGCTCTGTTTGAGCGCGTCCATCACCTTCATCTGGTAGCCCTGCGCGCGCGCGAGCGTGACCGCGATCGACAGGCTCGACATGCCGATCGTCGCCATTCGATCGCAGCCGTTCTGGAGCTCGCGGCCCGTTTTGCGCAGGCCTTCCAGCATCTTGTAGCCGTTGATGCAGACGACGATCTGCGTCTTCACGTCCATGCTCGCCTGCCGAGCATAGAACAGCACTTCCTGCTCGATTGCTTTCGCGCGGGCGGGGTCGGTCGCGCGTACTTTCGCGACTGCCTCGGTGAGCATCTGATCGAGGCGGTCGATGAAGACATCCACGGCCTTCAGCTTGTTCATCGCGTCCAGCAGCTTGTTCATCGTGCTGAACAACTCCTGGTCATCGCGGGCGAGTTGATCCTCGACGCCGTAGATGTTGTCGATCAGTTTTCGCAGCGAGTCGCTCGCGCTGTCGAACCGGTGCAGGTACGCGTGCAGGCGGGTGCCGAACGGAATCACCCCGAGAATCTTGTGAGGAGACAGCAGGTCGCCCTCCTTGCCGGGATCCAGGTCTTCGAAAAGGAGGCGCATCTCGTTCATGACGACGAACGCGGGGTTGTCCGCGTCTCTCACGAAGTTCTTGTCGAGAAACTTTCCAGTCAGAAGAGCGCTGTCTCCGATCTCCTTGCGCCCGAGTCGAAAGGCACTATCGATCCGCGACCGGAACTCGGTCGAGGTGACGTCCATGTGCAGGAGATCCGCGATGAACTTGTCCGCCTGGGCGACGGCGGCGTTCTTCGTTTCTTCCTTGAGCGGCACCATTGCGAGCGCCGCGTCCGGCTCCTTCACGCCGACGACCGGTTCGGGCATCGCGAGTGTCAGCGGCGGATCTGGCTGCGCCAGCGGCTGGGAAGAGGTCGAATCTGTGGCCACGATCTGACTCCTTACTTCGAGAGCGCCGCGTCTACGCGGCCAATGAGTCTCTCGAGCATGTCGAAGCTTGGCGGATCGATGACGTCCACGACGGTGTGGGGAACCACGAGGTTGCGCGCTTGCGCCAGTGAGAAGAGCTGGGTGTTGTCTTGCGAACGGAAGCCGTAATGCTGTGCGATCGAGCTGACTTTTTCACTCGTGGTCATCAGCTGCGCAAAGCGCGCGCCGTTGTCGGTGAGGGCCACGAGCGTGTGCTTCGAGAGAATGGTCGGTGCCGGATACAACAGCACCATGTCGGGATTCACGGTCTGGCGGGCCAGCGCATACTCGAGGAACTGCTGTTCGTAGACCAGGACGAGGGGGGCTTTGCCGATCCCCATTGCCACGTAGTCTTCGAACGGCCCTGCCGAACTGGATTCCTGGAAGCCCTGACGGGAGAACAATCCGGCCATCCTTTCGCCGATCGTGTCCGCCGCCGCGTCGTTGTCGACGACGTTGTTTCCGTTGGCGATGTAAGAAACGAGCGCCAGGTACATTCCGCCCGAATTGGATCGTCGAACGTCAGTGGATGTCACCAGCACTGATTTGCCTACCGAGTACGCCGTGTTCCCCGGCAGGTCTTTCCATCGCGTCCCTTTTTCCATCAGCTGGACGAGCTTGTCCATGTCGATGGCGTACGACCCATCCTTGGCTTGGACCAAGCCCGACTGCTCGAGTACTGGGAGCAGCGGCTTCCAGCTCGCGACGGCAATCGGCGTGTAAAAGGAGGTGAAGATTCGTTTCGCGCCGGTCGTCTGCGCGATCTTGACGGCGGCGGGCGCGCCAGCCGGATACGCGACGTCGAAGGTCTTCAGGTCCGGACGGGTTGCGATTTCTCGTGATCCAGCTTTCTCGACCGAGAGGCTCATCCCCTCCTCGTCGAGGATCTTCGCCAGGCCGGGATCGGCGAGGAACTTCTCTTTCTCCGATCCCGACAGGACCCTGACTGTGATGCGCGTTGCTGAGCGGCGGGCGGTCACGTCCGCGGCGCGCTTCTCACGGACCGAAAAGTAGAGCGCAATGACGACGCCGATCAGCAGGACAACTGCCAGCGCGGGGCCGACGGCGTTGCGAGGGGTCACGCTCGATGAAATGGTAGCGCAACCCCATCCGAATGGTCATTCGGCGTGACGAAGATGGGGGCGCGGCCGCCTATCAAGACCATGTAAACAAACGTCTCGACCCGCTAGTAAGGACGGTAGCAATCGAGAGGTGGTTCCTTGCCGCCATTAGAATCCCCTGAGAGGTGCGCATGTCGATTTTCAACATCGGCCCCGACGGACTCCTTCTGATTGAGGCATTGCTGGTTTCCGTGTTTGTCGCTGTGCTGGCATGGCGCCGCGCTGGTGTGACTGCCGGAATCTCGGCAATGGCCGTCGTCGCGGTTGCGCTGGTACTGTTCAACGCGACGAGCCCGCACGCGACACCGGGTCTCAACTATCGGATCGTGACGGCGCTCTTCATCGTCGTCCCCAGCGCATTGCTGCTTGGGGCGTCGCGCCTGCAGTGGATCGCAAGGCATGCGTGGGTGCTCGTACTCGCGGGGCCGATTCTGTTCGTCGGATGCTACGTCGGTATATGCGAGCTCTGCGTGAAGACGGGACTGATCTGATATCGTGTTGGACCTGCGAATCGCACTTTTACGGAGGTAGATGAAGATGAAGGTTTCCTGGAAGGTCAGCCTGGCGGCTGGCGCGCTGGCGGGCCTCTGGATTGTCGGCGTCGTGCTCGCGGCGCGTCCGGCGGCGCAGGAACAGCCGCGGATGCGCGAGTCGATCGTCGGCAAGAAGGCGGGCGTTTATTTCAAGAACGTGTCGACCAGCACGCTCAAGGAACTGAGCGTCGATGACTTCATCGGCGCGATGGGCGTGATGACGGACGCGCTCGGTCTCGACTGCGCCGACTGCCATCCAAACGCGGGCAGCGACCAGGTCGATTGGGTGTTCGACACCGCGCGCAAGAAGACCGCGCGACGCATGGTCGAAATGGTGGCCAATCTGAACAAGGAATTCTTCGGCGGCGCGCAGCGCGTCACCTGCTGGACCTGCCATCACGGCCGCGTCACACCGGCGACGTCGATTCAGCTCACCAGGCTCTACGAGGCGCCGAACGACGAGGTCGACGATTTCGTCGCCCGCGATGCAGACCAGCCCGCTGGGACGGAGATCCTCGACAAGTTCATCGCGGCGACAGGTGGGGCGCAGAAGTGGGCGAGCATCCGCAACTACGTCGCGACCGGCAGCAGCATCGGCTTCGGCGGCTTCGGCGGCGACGGCCAGTTCGAGATCTTCGCGAACGCACCGAACCAGCGCACCGTTCGCATCCAGTTCCCGCAGCACCCTGATCGCGGTATCAGCACGTGGGTCTACAACGGCACCAACGGCTGGGTCAACACGCCGCGCGCGTTGCTCGAGAACTACGACCTGATCGGCGGCGAGCTCGACGGCGCGCGCCTCGAAGCGCTCGTTGCGTTCCCGGCGAACATCAAGGGAGCGATGACGAACTGGCGCACGGGCTTCAAGCGCGTGATCGGCGACTCCGAGTACTACACGGTGCAGGGCAACGGCCCGCGCGGTTCGCTCGGCACCTTCTACATCGATATGAAGACGTACCTCGTCAAGCGCCTGGTCCGGTACGCACCGTCGCCGGCGGGCAACGTGCTGGTGGAAATCGACTACGACGATTGGCGCGATGTCAACGGCGTGAAGCTGCCGTTCGAATACAACTTCTACTGGCTCGACGGCCGCTACACGGCGAAGATCAAGGACTACAAGTTCAACACGACGATGCCGGCAGGCATCTTCGACCGACCGAAAAATCAGTAACGAGGTTCACGGGGTTCGGGAGGTTCCAAGGGTTCCAGGGGTTCACGCTCCTGGAGCCCTTTTTTTGTACGAACCTCGCGAACCCCGTGAACCTCCGGAACCTCGTGAACCCCTTGAACCTCGTTAGTGCCGATGTTCCGCCGGCATTCCCAGCCGGTTCACCGTATCGCCTTCGAAGTCGAACTCGATCATCACAACCGGCTCTTTCCCGACAACCCATCCGTCGTGCCCCGGCTCGATGGCGACGATCTGCGGCGCTTTGTGTTCGACGACGCAGCCGTCGGCGTACTCGATGTGAATCTCGCCGCGCGCGAGGAAACCGACGTGCGCGTGCATACAGAGGTCGGTGCCGGTGACGGGCTTCATGTCCTTGGCCCAGTGGAAACCCGGCGGATAGATCATGCGCTTCACTCTTGCAGCGCCGGCACGCCCGACGTCGAGCCGCACGTGTCCCACGTAGCGATGCGTCGCGCCACGAACGGTCGAGAGCAGCGCGTCCGCTTGCCCTGAGCCGCGTCGAAGGGATTTTGCCGCTGCGGGACGCGGCTTGCGAACGTGTCGTTTGTTTGACTTCTTGCGGAGCGTTTTTTTCGGC
>Ga0126381_100005475_pt1 | contig 13970 bp, 16 predicted proteins | sample PanSoiMetPlot_28_FD_96465 | JGI IMG/M metagenome (GOLD analysis project Ga0126381, IMG submission 96465) | Tropical forest soil microbial communities from Panama - MetaG Plot_28 | ecosystem: Environmental > Terrestrial > Soil > Tropical forest > Bulk soil | place: Panama | collected 2016-02-17
AAAGATCTCCCGCAAGACGAGCTGGAAAAGCAGGCAACCTCGTCAGCCAAGATTCAGCAGGCGATTGCCGGTAAGACGGTTCGGAAAGTAGTGGTAGTACCCAACAAGCTGATAAATCTAGTGATCGGCTGATGCTGGATAGGACCTATACGACCAATAGATGGACTGGCGTTGCGAGGTAAGGCCTGCCAACATGCGCTAGTACGATGCGCCTTCGGCGCGCCTTTTTTGTCAGTGAACGCTAGTCAGCGCAAAACTTTTGACGCACTCAATCAATTGAGGCGATGTCTTATCCCATTGGTCTGCGGTTGTTGTGGCAGTGATCAGAAAAACCTTCTTGTCTGTACGCACCGCGCGCGCAAAGAAGTGACAGGGCCGTCCCTGGGTGCTGCCTTGGTATTCAACATCCCATTCGTTCGGAGGAACCACCGCGTCTTTAATGACTTTGAACCCGAACATATCGAACTGTTGTTTCGATATTTTTGCGAACTCTTCAATCGGAAGGGGCGGTTGAATCAAAATGTTTATGTTAGGCGCGAACCCGCCTGACACAGGTAGAAAGAACGCGCAAACCGCTCGCTGCGCGCTCGCGCTAGAGTCTCCGCTAGGTAGCGCTTTGATGCTGAAACCTTCCGCACTGAATCGCAAAGGTTCAACTTCGGACTGTGCATAACACACGGCGGCGATCAACAAAAGGATGGCGATAGTGCGTAGAAATCTCATGCGCCGAGCCTATTGAATTTGCGGTCAGACGAAATGACCCGATCGGGTGAAACGAGTGTTAGTGCTGTAGGGCGGCAGGCCCTGCCGCCCTACAGCACTATCACTCTCTTGGATCCGTGACGCGCCCAATGAAAATGCAGGCGCCGCTGGGACGATGCTGAATCGCGAACAGGAATGGACGATCAACTTTGACTTCGACCGGCTGCTCAGGTTGCACAATCGCCAGCGTTTCCATACCGACGGCCGTAGCAGCCGCGGCCTCCGTCCCTTTTTCATCCACCGATATAAAAGTTTTATGAAAGACCTCGGAGATCGCGAGATAATCACTCGGCCGGCGCAGAGCCATTCGATCGAAATTGGCGCTCCCTGGCGGTTCATCGAACGCTGATCTCATTCCAAGTTGTCTCAATATGCGTCCAAGAGACGCCGTTGGCGGCTCGAGCTTGAATTTCGGCAGGTGCAAGATGACTTCCTTTTCAGACGCCTTTGCGCAGTTTGCAAGCAGGTCACCCGTAAGCTTTGCCTCAACCCCTTGTAAACCATTAGTCTCATCCGGAACGATTACCAGAAATTGTAGATCGCCGGTGCTGTAAGGAATTGTAACAGCCGTGAAGCCATCATCTTTTAAATAGCCAAGCTTCGCCCGCCGGCTCATCATTGGAACATCCGTAACCGTATCGGCACCGCGCACGTGAAACCCATCGGGCTTTGTTCCCCCGGCCGGAAACGGATCGGCCCAAGGAGCCTTCATATAAATTGCATTGACGAGTACAAGACGAGTCGTTGCATTAAGAGCCCCTGGCGGAATGAGATTTTTAATCCGCTTGTGGGTCTGGTCTTCGACCCAACCATTAATGGTCGCCATTGCCTGATCTGCGTTTGTCTTGAAATCAACCTGTTCCAGCGGAGCGCCGTAAAGATTTTTTGTCAGTTCCAAAAACGATGATAAGAAGTCTACTCCTTTTTGTCCAAAGAGCCGGTTCGCGACGTTAAACGTTATCGGATCACACTTCAGCTCTTTTGAACGCTCGACGGATTTTGCGATCGCGGCATCCAAGAAGTATTTGAGTGCTGCAAACGAATCGTGAATTGCAGCACCCTCTTCTGGGTAGTGCAAGGCCTTGGCCATTTCGGTACGTGTTTGCCCATCGGCTCCGGCAAACGTCATCGCCAGGGCGACCTGAATAGAATAAGGCGACAAACAGAGGTTGGCGTCACCGCCCGCCAGCTTTCGATACAGATCGACGCCAAGGTTATTGATAGCGGTGGCGGCGGGCTTTGTGTCGGCAACGAGCATGGATGAGGAAGCGAGAAGGGCTAACGCAGTCAATTTACATGATTTCATAATAAATGCGTCTGAGAGGAACCTTAGCCACAAAGAGTACAAAGAACACAAATGGAATCGAGCGGTGGCGCGTGACCGAGGTTAAGCCCTAGTGTCGACCTGGAAGGTCAATCCGGAGGATTGGGCGGAAGCTTCCAATCCCGTGGCCGCGGGATGGGTTAAGCTTCTAGCTCGACATTGCCGCGTGCTTCGCTTGCTAATCTGGATTCTAACCCCAGGATCCGGCAGAATAGGGTCTCGTGGCAGATGGCTCAGACAATATTGAAAGCCGATCCCAGAAGCCTACTTACGAGCTCACTCGCTTCATCCTGCTCCGGCTTCTGGGCTTGGTTTATGCCGTGGCTTTCCTAATTGCGGCCCAGCAGTTGATTCCACTCATTGGATCGCACGGATTGCTTCCACTCGATCTTTTCCTCCAGCGGGTCCGCGAGGCTGTGGGATCGGATTGGGAGGGGTTTCTTCGGATTCCGTCAATCTTCTGGCTGAACCACTCCGACACAGCTTTGCTGACCGTTTCATGGATCGGGTTCGGGTTAGCATGCGTCGCGATTGCAGGGTTCGGTAACTCGATTCTCTTCTTTGTCCTTTGGGCATTATACTTGTCGATCATCCATGTCGGACAAGATTGGTATAGCTACGGGTGGGAAACTCAGCTTTGTGAAACTGGGTTCCTCGCTGTTTTTCTAGCGGCACCCATCGATCCACGTCCTTTTCCAAAGAGCCCCGCCCCAGTGCCGGTTATCTGGCTTTTTCGCTGGTTATTGTTCAGGATTATGATCGGGTCCGCACTAATCAAGCTGCGTGGCGACCCATGTTGGCACGACCTGACTGCCCTCTACTTTTATTTCGAAACTCAGCCTTGCCCAGGCCCGCTGAGCCGCTGGTTTCATTTTCTGCCACGGCCAGTCTTGCAGTTTGGCGTTCTGTTCAATTTTCTGGCGGAGCTTGTCGCACCCTGGTTCATTTTCTGGCCAAGAATTGCAAGGCATATCGCTGGGATCATAATCACACTGTTCTTCGGATCGTTGATTCTCAGCGGTAACCTGTCGTTCCTGGATTGGTTAACGCTGGTTCCCGTCGTTGCTTGTTTTGACGATTCGTTTTGGATCAGGTTTTTGCCTGCTCGTGCGAAGGAGTTTCTTTCATCGAAACCAGCTCGCCCGACAAAAGTGTGGATAGGCGTTTCATGGGCTCTGGTTTGCGTGATCGGGTTTCTGAGCGTTCCTGTCGTGCAGAATCTCCTCTCGAGGCGTCAAATCATGAACACATCCTTCGAGGATCGCCTTCAGTTGGTTAACACCTACGGCGCGTTCGGCAGCATCGGGCGAGAGCAATATGTTGTTGTTTTTCAGGGAAGCGACTCAGAGTTTCCCGTGCTCAATAGTGACTGGAAGGAATACCCGTATCGCGGGATCCCGGTGGATCTGCGGCAGATGCCGCCGTTGGTCGCTCCATATCAACTCCACTTCGATTGGCAGATGTGGTTCGCTTCAATGGCAGGACTAAATGAGTACCCTTGGACGATTCATCTCGTTTGGAAGCTCTTGCACGGCGATCCTTTAGCAACGCAGTTGTTCGCGCGGAACCCGTTCCCTGATCATCCGCCCCGTTTCGTGCGAGCTATGTTGTATCGATATCGCTTCGCCCCTCCCGGAAATCCAGAGGGGCACTGGTGGGAACGACAAGAGCTGCAGGAATGGTTCCCGACGGTTGCCAAGGATGACCAGCGCTTGATCCAGGCGATGGAGTTGGAGGGATGGATGCAGTACGAAACGAAGTAATGCGGCGGAGCCGCAACCAAATCATGTGCGGCTAAGACGATACATCGTTCCCCCGATTGCCAATTATCGATTTAGCTTCGACCGATGAATTCTCTGACCCCAGAGACGTCCCGGGAAGCAGGCTCGCTTGCGACGATCGGCTGCCTGGAGTGAATCCGAAGCTGATAGAGACAAGTGTCGTAGCGCTCAAGATGATCAGACCGAAATCGCTCCAGATCGAAGTTCTGTGAAGTTCTCTGGTCCGTCCAAAAGTGTGATTGTAATGTCTCGTCGCCATATTGTGTTCCTTGTCTCGTTTTAATAGCAACGAACGGGAACGGAGAATCAGGACATATGGTGTCAGAATTTTCGGTCCTTCGCTTGTGCGCACCTTCGGTGCGTGTCATTTGAAAGAGTCCCTCAAACGCCCATCGCGTATTTCTTCGCGAGAGCCTCGCGTTCTTCGATCACGCAGCGCATTTGTTGTCGCACTTTAACCATGATCTCGTCCGGCATCGTTTGTGACTGGTTCATCCAAGCGAGGGGTTCGGGTGCATACTCGAGTGCGACCTGAATCGATTGGGCGACTTCGGTACCTGCAATCAGTTCGGCGGTTCTCAGTGCGCCCTCCAACCCAGCGGTTACGCCGGCCGTAGTAATCAAGCGCTCATCTACAACAACGCGGCTCTGCTCAGGAATCGCTCCGTAGGCCTCCAGCAAATGATGAGAAGCCCAATGGGTAGTCGCTTTCCTGTTTTTCAGAAAACCAGCTGCACCGAGGATCAATGCGCCAGTACAAACCGACATCACCCAGGGGGTGCGCTCGACTAGTTCACGCAAGGTGGTTAAAAGATTTGGATTTTTCAAGACCTCGTTGACCCCAGCGCCACCGGGAATAAAAAACAAATCGAGTGGCGGTTTATCGCTCAGACGCTGTGTCGGAGTAAGAATCAAACCAGCTGCGTCATGAAGCGGTTCGATAGATTCAGCCAGGATATGGACCCTAGCGCCTGGAATCCGGGCGAATACTTCGAATGGTCCGGTGAGATCCATTTGGTCGAGGCCTGGAAAGATGAAGGTACCTATCTGCATATCTGATATCGGTTTTCAGTTTTCGGTTTTCGCCTCTGCCGTCGGTATTCCTTTTTTGGTGTTCAGTTCGCGTCTACGCACTTTTTCCCAGCCGGCTTTTCTCACGGTTTGCAAGATGCAACCACCGCTCGAACGGGCCTATTGCCTTTCCGCCAAAAGCAGCCTTAGGTTCAGCAACTATGAAGCTATTTTTGACCCTTCTTTTTTCTGTCGTGTTGCCCGCGACACAACTGCTTGCTCTCTCCGATCAGACAACGAACGGCAAATTAAAGCTCGGCGACCCAATTCCGACCGTCAGTGCGACCGATCAAGACGGTAAACCTGTAAATCTATCGAGCGCCTCTTCCGGCTACGTGCTTGTCTATTTTTATCCAAAAGCTATGACTCCGGGGTGCACCGCACAAGCATGCAGCATTCGTGACGCATATACCGACCTGCAAAAGAAAGGTGTTAAAGTGTTCGGGGTCAGCGTTGATACCGTGAGTGCGCAAAAAGAGTTCCAACAGAAGGACCACTTACAGTTCGAACTTTTGTCGGATACAGATCACAAGGTGTTGGCGGCCTTTGGCGTACCTCTGATGAAAGAAACCTACGCGGCACGCCAAGCGTATCTGTTCAAAGACGGCAAATTGATCTGGATCGACACCAAAGCGTCAACAGACCAGCAGGCACAAGACGTTTTGGCTGTGCTAGCCAAAAAGGCGTAATAGCGCGATTGAAGGTAGCGCGAAGGAGGCGAGCTTTGCGAGCAGCGCTCGCATCCTAAGCCCGATGACCGGTCTATCCGGGGGCCTGCTGTTGTTTTTGAAACGCTTGGGCGCGTCTTTCGAGTTCGTCCATTGGCACATCCTCTACGTGAGTCGCGATTCCCCAGTGGTTCCCAAACGCATCTTCTACACCCGCGCTGCGATCTCCGTAGAACTGATTTGTCGGTTCCATAACTGATTTGCCACCGGCGGCAACTGCTTTTTTGTATACCGCGTCGACATCCTCGACGTAGAGGTAAAGCATGGTTTTAGTGGGTTTCCATCGCGGATTGGCGTCCGCAAGCATGACCATCGAATTACCGATTTTCACTTCTGCGTGTCCGATCTTTCCATCCGGACCAGGCATCGAGAAGCTTTCTTTCGCGCCGAATCCTTGCTTAAGGAAATCGATCAGCTTTTGGGCACCCTCAACGATGAGGTAGGGTGTAACAGTGTGATAACCATTCGGGATTGCTTTAACAGCCATATTAGATCTCCGAGCAATTGAGTTAGTTGCCAGCTGCACTACCGGCGAATTGTTTGAGGAACTCCTGCGCACGTTTCCCGATTTCTTCCGACGACAAATCTTCAACGCGAGTAGCGATTGCCCAATGATTTCCTTTTGAGTCTACAACGGCAGCGTTTCGATCGCCCCAGAACTGGTTCTCAGGTTCTTCGACTCCCTTTGCACCGGCCGCCAGCGCCCGTTTGTAAGTGGCATCGACGTCAGCGACGTAAGCGTAGACTCTGCAACGGGTGGCTGGATACTGATCCGTAGCGTCTGAAATCATGACAACGGAGTCGCCGATCTCAAGCTCGGCGTGGGCGATTTTTCCGGGTTGGCCGGGCATCATGAAACGCTCTTTAGCGTCGAATGTTTTTTTCAGGAAATCTATTACTTCCTGCGCTCCATCCGCGATTACCGAAGTATTGATGGTGTGATACCCGTCCGGGATAACTTTAGGCATTGTGATTCTCCTGGGGTTTGGGGTGTTGGATTCGAGGGTGTAGGATGGCAGGCTCTACCGACATCAGCCTATCGCTAGCATCGGGTACTGGCGGCAGAGCCTGCCACCCTACAGCGTGTGCCAATATGTTCATTAGAACACTAGCGCACGGGTGTCAACTTAATTTCATTCTTTAGTTCAGCATGCTGAAACCTCCCGATTTCACAAGCGGAAGAACTTGTGAAATATTCGTCACCTATGATTTCGCCTGACCTCTCATCGCGCCGCGCCCGCGTTGCCGAAGAACTTAAACTCAGTGATGAGCAACTGCTCCTGGTCGGCGCGGGAGAGCCGATCCCGCTGCCGGAGGGAACCGACCAGGTTTATCCGTTTCGGGCGCATGTCGAATATTTTTATCTCACCGGACTGGAGTGCGCGGGAGGCGTTGTTGCATTCGATCCGAAGCAGGGACCGCGCGACGGGTGGGTCTCTTTCGTTCCAGAGGTCACGGAAAAAGAACGGATCTGGGAGGGAAAGGTCGATTGGCCTGGCGAACCGATTACCCTGCTCGGACCGTGGTTGGGCACACGCCGCGGACGAACAATCGTTTGTCTGGGAGTGCCTCCTCGTGGGGTCTTGCCGGATCAATCGCTCACCACAAAGTTCCGCGAACTTTTCTCGCAGGCGCGTCGACCAAAAGACGCGGTCGAGATCGAAATGTTGAAAAGAGCCGCAATTGCTACTGCAGCCGGCTTTAGCGCGGTTCAGCCAATGATCAAGCCAGGCGTCTCAGAACGCGACTTGCAGATTGAGCTCGAGACTGGATTCCTGCGAGAAGGAGCACGCCGGACCGGTTACGATTCGATTGTCGGCACTGGTTCTAATGCGGCCGTTTTTCATTTTTCGCCTTCAGATCGAAAAACAAGCGAAGGCGATTTTCTGCTCATTGACGCCGGCGCAGAAGTCGATCGGTACGTGATCGACGTGACCCGGACCTACGTCGTCGGCGGAAAACCAAGCTCGTTTCAGCGGGACTTGCATCAGATTGTTTCAGCGGCTGAACGGAGTGCGATTGAACGCTGCCTTCCTAGAACAGAATGGAAAGAGATCCATTTCAAAGCCGCTATTGAGCTGACTGCTGGACTAGTCGAACTAGGTGTGATGCGTGGGTCGGCTGAATCATTGGTGGATCAAGGAGCGCACCGGCTTTTCTTTCCTCACGGGATAGGCCATCTGGTCGGGTTGGGAGTCCGAGACGCGAGCGGCATGCTGCCCGGTCGCCTAAAAGATACGCATCCTTCGGTCGAAAACCTGCGGATGGATCTTCCATTGCAACCCGGATATGTGACGACCGTAGAGCCGGGAATCTATTTTATTTCGCCGCTTTTGAACAAAGCCGAAAACCGGGAAATGTTTCGTGACTGCGTCAATTGGGAGGTGGCCGAAAAGTATCTCGATATTGGCGGGGTGCGTATCGAAGATAACGTTTTAGTAACGGAGAATGGCCCGGAAGTTCTGACGAACGAGATTCCGAAAGGTCTGTGAACTGGCAACATCCCTGGAACGCAGAAAAACGGTCATCGACGAGTCAATCACTTTTCTTCGTCCCCCTTACCACTCTTTTCGGGGCTTTTCGTGCTGGCTCCGAATGACTTGATTGATCGACAGTCTCTGCTGCTTTTCTGGCGCGCGATGGCATACGAACTGGTTCGGCCTTTTTAGGCGGCGCGGCGTAGACCATACGAAACGCTTCTATTGTTGCGGCGTTCGCCGCATCGATTAGTGCGCGCTGGATTCCATCATCATTGGTCAATACCCGGCATCCGGTGATTATTTCGCTATGATGCTGCGAAATCGCCGCAAGCACTGAGGTCCGGGGCGCGTTCGGAGTTATCATCTGGGCATGAGACTGTACAATCAGATCTTGAACCGTTGAAGTTAGCAAAGCCGTGTTGGCTGCCAGGAAGAGGTCCTTGAATGCTCTTTCGCCCAAACCGATAATGTCCTGTTGCCGAGACTTGAAGGCCTCGAGAGCCATCCGGATTTTCGGAAGAACGTCCGACATGAAAACCATATGTACGACGCACTCATCAACTTGTCAGTTTGAAATGCTAAGTCTTCACCTTCACGCAAGCTGCCTCGCGAGATCAACGATATCGGTGGCCACGATGTCCCAGGACCCTTCCGGTTTCAGATCTGTCGACTGGTTCGGGCCGTATTCAGCAGGCCTCGGAATGAATGCGGTGCGAAGACCGAGCTGGGAAGCCGCATGCAGATCGTAATTGTGCGCAGCGACCATCATGACCTCTGGCGGATTCAGCCCAAGCAGCCGGCATGCTCCCAAGTAGGTCTCGGAATCCGGTTTGTAATGTTGCCATAGATCGGTGCCGAACACGACGTCCCAAGGAAGGCCAGCGAATTTGGCCAGGTTTACCAGAAGTGCAACATTGCCGTTTGAGAGTGGGCCAACAATGAATTTTGAACGCAGGCGACTCAATCCGGGAACAGCATCCGGCCACGGTCTGAGTCGATGCCATCCGGTGACTAAGTAGTCTAAATCTCCACTTGTCAGGCCCTGGATATTACGATTGGTCACCAGCTGTTCCAAGCTGGCGCGGTGGAGCTGGTCCAGCGTGCGCCAGGGCTCTTTCCCGGTGCGCACCCGATCCATCGATGGCTTGTATTCTGCCCGCCAGTCGTCGACCAATCCAACCCAATCAACGTGCAACCCACGCTGATTCCCAAAGCGCGTGCAGTCTTCTATCAAACTGGTACGCCAGTCCACGACCGTGCCGAAAGTGTCAAATATGAGGGCTTTCATGAGTTGGAGGGGCGTTGCTTGCAACGCCCTTGCAATTGAGATCGGTGGGCGCTGCCAGCAGCGCCCCTCCAGAAATTCATTCATCGATAAGCGCCATCATCTCGGGGCGGTAACGTTCACCGACAATGGCGATGTCGCGGCAACGCTCGTCGATTTCGCGGCGATCAGCGTCAGTCAATACCACGTTGATTGCGCCCATGTTTTCGTCCAAGTATTTGACTCGTTTCGTTCCAGGTATCGGAACGATATCTTGTCCTTGGGCAAGCACCCAGGCTAGGGCCAGCTGTGCAGGAGTGCATCCCTTCTTGCCGGCAATCTGCTTCACAGTGTCGACCAGTTTCAGATTTGCTTTGAGTGCTTCCTCTTTGAAACGCGGGTGTGTACGGCGCCAGTCGGTCTCGTCGAGGTCTTCAACCTTTTGAATTGCGCCCGTTAAAAAACCACGCCCCAGCGGGCTATATGGGATGAAGGTGATTCCCAGCTCGCGACAGGTCGCCAGCACTCCATTTGTCTCTACCTGACGCGACCAGAGCGAGTATTCGCTTTGCAACGCCGCGATCGGATGAACTTTCATGGCGCGGCGAAGCGTTTCCGAGCCCGCCTCGGAAAGCCCAAGCGCGCGGACCTTTCCGGCTGTAACCAGCTCTGCCATTGCGCCGACGGTCTCTTCGATCGGAACGTTGGGATCAACGCGGTGCTGATAGAACAGGTCGATCACATCGATTCCCAGCCGTTTCAGGCTCGCGTCGCAGGCTCGCCGAACGTTTGCCGGAGAACTGTCGACACCTCTGCTAGCAGACACAGCTTTTTCGTTAAACTTGAATCCGAACTTTGTTGCGACTAGGACCTGATCGCGCCGGACGCCTTTCAGGAACTTTCCTAGCAGTTCTTCGTTCGTGAACGGTCCGTAAATCTCGGCCGTATCCAGGAAATTTCCGCCGAGTTCGAGGAAACGTTTCAGGACCCGAAGGTTTTCGGCTTCATCGGCAGGCCCATAGGCGAATGACATTCCCATGCAACCCAAACCGATTGGATAAACTCTAAGGTCACTGTTCCCCAGACGACGCAAGGAGATTGATGTATAAGCCATGGGAATCAACATAGCTGCGGTTTGCGGCAACGCATACACCAAGCGCGCCATTCTACTGGCCAAGCGCGCCAAAGCGGGAAACGCCGAAATCGCCGAGATCGAGCAGGAACGCCGGGAACTGAAATCGAACAGAAGGCCGCAGAGATTAATTCTACGTTTCGCTTCGCCTGGCGAAGGCGAGGAGCCCGGCCGCGCCAATAAATATCGTGCCGAATACGCGATTCAATCGGACTTGATTCTTCGCCTTTCGAAAGGCTCTGAGTAACCGCGATCCGAGCGCCGAATAGCCACCCATAACAACGAGGTCGACCACGACCAAGGTGGCACCAATTTGCGCGTATTGAGGAAATAGCGGAGCCTTCTGATTGATGAACTGAGGCGTCACTGCCAGGAAAAAAACAACAGCTTTCGGATTCAAGCCGTTTACCAACAAACCGCGAACCAACAACGCCGCACCATGGTCTTCCTTCACTGGAGCCGCCTCGATATCTGTCTGCTCAGGTCGTTTTCCCCAGAGCCGAATCCCGAGATAGGCCAAATAAAGCACTCCGCACCATTTGACTGTCGAAAACGCGACCTCCGAGGCCGCGAGCAACGCGCCGAGTCCAATCGCTACTAGCGTCAGCTGCAACATCAGCGCGATCTCCAGCCCGATGATTGTAAGGTAACTTCGTCGAACCCCATAGCTTGCGCCACTGGACATCGACGCCACTGCAGCAGCGCCCGGTGACAGGCTGATCGTGATTGCCGCCGGTACAAACAAGAGCCAAGTCTGTAAGTCCATGGGCCAAGGGTTTAATTGATGTCGAGGGCGAGCAACAAATTTCGGACTTCGATCCCTTTAAAAGTTAGACAGAAGATCGCAGCGCGGCGAAGCCGCAACCACAAACAGGGGGACCAGAGCCAACCAAACGGTATCAGTTGCACGCAGAGGATGCGGAGGAACGCTGAGAAAAGAATCCAAATCCGAAGCTCTGCGTTACTCAGCGACCTCCGCGCGAAAAATCCGCGCGGAATTGTACGAAGGTTGATGTCAGCAGTGCAAAGATCACGAAGAAGAAATTTCACAGATCGGAAGGCTCCACCCTTCAATCCGCTGGACAGCAAAAGGGGATTTTGGATTTTTGCTTCCTCTGTGTTCCTCCACGTCCTCAGCGCGAAACCGAGGGAAAGTCTAGATGGTTTTCAAAACGCTGGCCAGACGTTGTGCACCGGCGAGCAGTTCTCGAGGCGCAACCGCTCCGAAACCGAGTAGCAATCCATGACGTCGTTTTTTGCCGGCATAAAGAGTCGATATTGGCAAGACTTCGAGGCGCTCCCGGTCAGCAGCCTTAGAAACCTCGAGATCGCTGATTCCCGGCGACAGCCAGGCGGCCGTTTGCAGCCCACACTCTGTCGGCTGGATGTCAAGCCAGTCACTTAGATAGGCGCCGGCTGCTTCGGAAAAGACAGACCAACGTTCAGCGTAAAGCTCGCGCATCCGACGAAGGTGATGCCCAAACTCTCCAGTCCGCATGAACTCGGCTAGAGTCTTTTGTTCGCTAATCGGAAGATAACGGTCCACTGCTTTTCGAAGGGCAAGGACTGGTTCAACCAAGTGGCTAGGCACAACCAGAAATCCAAGCCTCAAAGATGGAAAAAGTAACTTGCTGAATGAACCAAAATACGCCACGCAGCTACCATTACGATAACATCCGGCCTCTATTCCCTGCGTGGATCCTAATGGTTTGGTCGTGAATCGGTAGTCACCGTCGTAGTCGTCCTCAAAAAGAATTACTCTGTTTTCGCGCGCCCAGCAGAGCAGTTTGAACCGGCGATCGAGCGAGAGCGGCACGCCAGTGGGGTATTGGTGCGCCGGTGTGAGGTAGACGATTTTTGGGATCGGCAGTGTCTTGATTGCGCGATCGACATCCAGGCCCCGCTGATCTACCGGCGCAGGTATAATCGCAGCACCAGCTGTTTCGAAGATGATACGGGCGCCTTCGTAGCCCGGTTCTTCCAGCCAAACTGTGTCCCCGGGGCGCACCAGTACGCGACAAAGCAGATCGAGTGCTTGTTGTACACCCTGAACCACTATGACTTGATTCACATCGGCCCGCACTTGGCGAGCGGGACCGAAATGGTTCAAAATCTGGTCGCGCAGCTCCAGGTCACCGCGCGGATCGCCAAATGCCAGCTGTTGAGCAGTAAGCGTTCGAAGAACGCGACCATTCAAGCGAGTCCAGATATCGATCGGAAATTCGTCCACAGCCGGAAAGGAGGTTTGAAAGGCTACCCCGAACTTTCTGCCCGGGTGCGCCGGCTGCGCTCTGTTTTGCATCAGTGGCACCGGTTTAAAGGGGGCCCAGTTTGATCGCGCAGCGCGACTTGCAGCTCCCCGAAAGAATTCGTCCGGTAAATTCTCAGCGACATAACTCCCGGAGCCGATCGATCCCGTAATATAGCCTTCCAGCGACAGCCGTCGGAATACCTCGGTGACAGTACTGCGCGAGAGCTGATTACTAACAGCAAGGTTTCGAGATGACGGCAAACGCGCGCCTCGCCGTAAACGGCCTTCGAGAATTGCGGATCGAATCTCGCGAAACAGCCATTCTTGCCGGGTCTGATTCGGGGCCCACGGGGTTAACGCGATTTCCTGGAAGATCGGTCTTTTAGGCATTGAAAGTGGTTTGCCAAATTTGACATAAATGGCTCTATTAACCAGTCCTTTTTTGGGCCTAATTGCTCCATGGCAAATTCGCTAAGCACTGATTCCGGATGTTATTGCCCAAGTAAAGGCCCCTGGGCTAAGCCCGAGCCGTTCGATGATTGGATTGCTTCAATCGTTGCCATCTGTGCGGTGGCGGCCCTGGCAATTGGTATTCAGAACCTGTTGGTCTCCGTCGCACCGTCCGATCGAGGAGCGACCGTTCACAATAGCATTGTGGTAGAACGCCCGTTGCCGCTGCAGGCTAGGGATGGGAAGTTCTGAGGTTACGAGATAGGAGACAGGAGATAGAATACAGGAGACAGAAGAGAAGGCTCTTTTGATTCAGACTATGACAACCGAAGCAAGAATTGATTCTCAGACGATCACTAAACTAGGACCTAAAGAATATGCCGCGATGTACGCGCTTGACAAAGCGATCAAAGAAAGCGGTTTCGATCAGAAACTAATTGAGTTGATCAAGGTGCGCGTCTCGCAAATCAATGGGTGCGCGTTCTGCCTGAACATGCATACGACAGAAGCGCGAGCAGCAGGATGGACCGATCGCCAGCTCCATCTTTTGCCGGCGTGGCGCGAGACACCATCGTTTACGCCGGGCGAGCGAGCCGTACTCGATTTTACTGAGCATGTTACCCGAATCGCCGAACATCACGTCCCTGCGCCGGTGTTCAATACGCTGCGCGAGTCGTTCACAGATGAACAGATTCTCCATCTCACCTGGGCAGTGATTGCAATCAAT
>Ga0126381_100005476_pt1 | contig 13970 bp, 10 predicted proteins | sample PanSoiMetPlot_28_FD_96465 | JGI IMG/M metagenome (GOLD analysis project Ga0126381, IMG submission 96465) | Tropical forest soil microbial communities from Panama - MetaG Plot_28 | ecosystem: Environmental > Terrestrial > Soil > Tropical forest > Bulk soil | place: Panama | collected 2016-02-17
GCCAGGCACTTGGCACGCGGATCGCGCTGCGCGCTCCTTCGGGTTATGAGGCCGGGGTTGCTGCCGTTGCAGGGCAGACACCGTTTGGCTTCTTCACAGCGCCCGATGCGCGCGGGGACTTGGCGCTGGCCACGCGGCTGGTGCTGCACGCCGCGGCGGCCGCGGCAGGACGGCTGCATGACGCGGCGCGCCGGGCTCGCGAGCTTCCCGTGCGGTCCCGCAGCGAGTTGCTTGCGGAGCTGCTGATGTCGGAGGCGGCGTTGGACGAGGACCTGCTCGACAGGGCAAGGCAGCTGGGCATCCCGCTCGGCGGCTGGCATGTCGTGGTGCGGCTCGAGGTCGACAACCTGGAGGATGCCGAGCGCGATGAGGTGCACCGGTTCGAGCTGCTAGAAGCGGTGGGGCAGGTCGCCCTGCAGGAGGTAGCGGTAACCGGAACCTGGTATCTGTCCCGGGTTTCGCGTGCGATCGTGCTCATCTGGATGACGAGTTCGGATCCGGGCCGGCAGGTCAGCATGCGGGCGACCCGCCATGCCGAGCGAGCGCTGCACGCCGTGCGGAGCAGGCGGCCAGGGCTGCGGCTGCGCGCCGGAATCGGTACCCCGCATGAGGGCCCAGTGGGGCTGCGCGCATCGGCCGCCGAGGCTAGGGTTGCCCTGCTCGCCGCCCGAGCAGCGGGCAAGCCAGACGGCGTCTCCGCGCACGACGCGGCGGGTGTCCAGCGAATGCTGATGGAGTGGTACGCGTCGGACAGCGCGCGGGCTTCGGTGCGCGAGCAGCTGGCGCCGCTGGAACGGCTCGGGCCCGCGCGGTCTGAGACCGCGATACACACCCTTGCCGTCTACCTAGACGAGCAGTGTTCCGTGGTGCGGACCGCCAGGCGCCTGCACCTGCACCGCAACGCGGTGACCTACCGGCTGCGCCGCATCACCGAACTGCTCGGCGTCGACATGGCCGATCCCGATCAGCGGCTCGCGCTGCAACTCGCGTGCCGCGCCCGCGTCCTTGAGTAGCGCCAAGAAAGCCGCCGGCGTGGTGTCGATATCAACGGGCAGGGGCCGTTGTATGGCTGTGGTAGTTAGCGGGCAGGCTTGCCCGCGAGCCATCGGAGGAGCGCATGAAGTACGCACTGCTGATTTACGCCACGCCAGGTGCCGCCGATGGCGTGCGCCCGGCCGACGACGGCGTGATCGATAGCTGGCTCGACTACACGGCCGCGCTGAAGGAGTGTGGGTCGCTCATGGCCGCCGAGCAGCTTGCTCACGTGGAGACGGCCACCAGCGTGACGATGCAGCGCGGCGAGCGACTGCTCACCGATGGCCCGTTCATCGAGACGAAGGAGCACCTGCTCGGGTTCTACCTGATAGAGGTGCCCGACCTGGACACCGCTCTGGACTGGGCGGGCAAGATGCCGATCGTGCGGTACGGCGCGGTTGAGGTGCGGCCAGTCCTGGAAGGCCAGGCGTGGCGGGCCCCGATGGAATAGCCACAGCGGCGCTTGAGCGCGCGTACCGCGAGGAGTGGACGGCTATCGTGGCCACGCTCGCCCGGCGGCTCGGCGACCTTCAGGCGGCCGAGGACGCGGTGTCTGAGGCGTTCGCGGCGGCCGCAAGGACCTGGCCTGGCGACGGCGTGCCGCCGAAACCAGGCGCTTGGCTGACGGTCACGGCATGGCGCAAGGCCGTCGATCAGCTACGCGCTCAGCAGCATGTCTCGAAGGTCGGCCTGGATCCGCTGCTCAGCACGGTCGGCGAGGAGAACAAGGCCGATGATCCCGAGGTGATCACCATGGAAGACGACCGGCTTGGCCTGATCTTCGCCTGCTGTCATCCGGCGCTGGCTCTCGAGGTCAGGGTCGCTCTGACGCTTCGTTATGTCGCCGGGCTGACCACGAGGGAGATAGCGGCCGCGTTCCTCACCCCAGAGCCGACTCTGGCTCAGCGGCTGGTCCGCGCCAAGCGCAAGATCCGTGAGGCAGGAATCCGGTTCGATGTGCCGCAGCCAGGCGCGCTCGGCGCCAGGCTCACGGGCGTGCAGGCGGTCATCTATCTGGTATTCAACGAGGGATACGCCGCTACGGGGGGCAACGAACTCGTCCGGGTTGATCTATGCGCAGAGGCGATCTGGCTCGGCCGCGTCCTGCACAGGTTGTTGCCGGACGACGCTGAGTGCGCCGGGCTGCTCGCGCTCATGCTGCTTGTCCACTCCCACGCCGGGGCGAGGGTAGACGAGGTCGGCAGGCCGGTGCTGCTGGCCGATCAAAACCGGACGTTGTGGAACACGGAGCTCATCGCCGAGGGCACGGCCGTGCTTGACGCGGCCATAGCCAGGCGCTCCCCCGGTCCTTATCAGCTGCAGGCGGCGATCTCGGCACTGCACGCGCAGGCACCGTCTTTCGACGAGACCGACTGGGCCCAGATCGCGGCCCTGTACGGCGAGCTTGCCAGACGCTCGCCGTCGCCGGTCATCGAGGTGAACCGGGCCGTGGCTGTCGGCCTCGCCGACGGCCCGATGGCGGGCCTTGCCGTTCTTGGGCCGGTGCTTGCCTCGGGTGAGCTCGACGCCTACGGGCCCATGCACACCGCCCATGCTGACCTGCTCGACCGGGCCGGGCGCGCCGACGAGGCGAGCGCCGCGTGGGCGCGGGCGATCGAGACCACCGACAACAGCGTGTTGCGAGACGAACTGCGGCGACGGGCAGCGAGCCGACGAGATTCCTGAATTCCCGCGTTGGCTGTCGATTTCATGACCCCCTCGTCCGTAGGACGGGTGACCAGGGCGGTATCCAGGCGCAGGACGTCGCCACTGCCCTGTCCCCGGAGGTGGGACATGCGGCTCACAAAGTCCGCCGCCTGGGCGCTCGCGCTCACGTCGGTGGCATTCTTCATGACATCTCTTGATGCGCTCGTGGTGATCACGGCCCTGCCGGCTATCCACGCGGGACTGGGCGGCAGCTTCTCGACGCTGGAATGGACGGTCAACGCCTACACGCTGACGCTCGCGGCGGGAATCATCACCGCAGCGGCGCTCGGTGACCGGCTCGGCAGGCGGCGGATCTACGTCGTTGGGTTGCTGCTCTTCACCGCGGCGTCCGCCGCCTGTGCGCTTGCGCCAAGCACCGGGCTGCTCATCGGCGCGCGTGCGGTCCAGGGGTTGGGCGCGGCGCTGATCACGCCGCTGAGCCTGACCATACTGGCGTCGTCGTTCCCGGCGGAGCGGCGCGCGACCACGGTCGGAATCTGGGGCGCGATAGGCGGCCTCGCCATAGCCGGCGGCCCGCTCATCGGCGGCGCGGTCGTGCAGGGCCTGGACTGGCACTGGATCTTCTGGCTCAACGTGCCGATCGGACTGGTTGCCGCCGTGGCAAGCATGTTCCGGTTGCCTGAAAGCTACGGGCCCGCGGCGAGACTTGACCTACCGGGCGTGGGCATGGCCGCCGGCGCCGCCGTCGCGCTCGCCTGGGGCCTGGTAAGGACCGGCGCTGTGGGCTGGGGCAGCCCGCAGGTGATCGGTGCGCTCATCGGCGCCGCGGCGCTGATCGGGGCGTTCACGGCCTGGGAGCGGCGCGCCAGCGAGCCGATGCTGCCGCTCCGCCTCTTGCGTGTCCCCGCGTTCGGGGCCGCCAGCGCCACCGGCTTCATGATGATGGCCAGCCTCACCTCGGCAGCGTTCCTGATGTCGCAGTACTTCCAGCTTGGGCTCGGCCATTCGCCGTTCAGCACAGGCCTGCGGTTCCTGCCGTGGACGCTCACGCCCTTGCTGATCGCACCGGCGGCCGGCTCGCTTGCCGACAAGATTGGGCCTAGGCCGCTCATTATCACCGGCGTCGCGTTGCAGGGTGCCGGGCTGATGTGGATCGCGTTGACGGCGACAGCGACCGCGGGCTACGGCCAGTTCATAGTGCCGCTCATCATGGCGGGAGTCGGCATCTCGATGGCCATACCCAGCGTGCCTTCCAGCGCGCTCAACGCGCTCCCGCCGGCCGACATGGGCAAGGCCTCAGGCGTGCAGAGCACTTTGCAGCGGTTCGGCGCAGTGTTCGGGGTCGCCGTTGTCGCGGCGGTGTTCAGCGCGAACGGGCACCTGAGCACGCCGCAGGCGCTAATAGCCGGGTTCCGCCCCGCGCTGGCCACAGCGGCCTGCCTGTCGGTGGTCGGCTCTCTGGCAGCGCTTGGCATCGGCGGGCGCCGCAGGCCAGCGCCGATGGGCAAGGAGTCGGCGCCCGTGCTCGTCAACGCTGGAAGCTGAGACTGATGTCTGGTGGCTCAAGCAGGCAAATCGGCACGCCGTACTGCCGGCAGCGAGGATCCCTGGTGACGAGAGTGAGACCTTCGCACCGGGCTTGCGCCACCAGCATCCGGTCAAATGGATCCCGATGAATCATCGGCAGGGGTCATGCGACCCGCAGGGTCAGTCGCGGTCCTGCCAGGTAGCCAGGCAGACCTCGTTGCCCTCGGCGTCGGCGAGCACCCACCAAGACGGCGCGAACTCGTCGCTCACCAGGTGGCCTCCGGCGGCAATCGCTGCCGCTATCCGCTGCCCGGCATGGTCGTGCGGCACCCAGACATCGAGATGTATCCGGTTGCGTTGCTGACGCGGCGCGTCCATCTGCTGGAACCAGATCGAAGGCCCTGCCGATCGCGGATCGAGCAAGTCTTCGTCGCCCACTTGGCGGTATCCGAGCGCCGCGCGCCAGAACGGCATCACCTTGGCGGGGACAAGCGCGTCGATCGTGACCTGGACGGTCTGCACGGCCGACGGGTCGGCGCTGACGCCGAGTTCGCGCGCCGCCTGCGATATCTGCCTGGCCAGATCGACGTCGCGCTCGCTCAGCCAGAAGAAATGGTCGGGCGTGGTAGTCGTCAGCCGCACGGTCACGCCCTCGCTGCGCAGGTCGACGTCGGGGTAGTGGCCCGCGGCATCGGCCAGCTTGCCGATCGCGTCGGCCAGCGCCACACCAGCGGCGAACGATCCGGTACGGAATTGCGCGTATCCGACGTTAGTCAGCACTCGCCAGTCTTCGACGCCTTCGGCCTGGTGAAACTGCTGCGGCGTGATCCGCTCGGTCATGCCTTCAACGTAACGCAGCGTCCGCGAGCGGGCGTTACCCGGCGGCCTGCTGCAAGTCGGTGACGGGGTGGATCTCCCAGACCGTCTTCGGCTGATGCCCCGTCGGCCCAACTTCGCCGGGCCGGTGATCGCCGTCGAAGAACAGCGACCCGGTCACGAGAACGCTAAGTGGCGGCGTCACCGGGTGGTACTGACCCGGGTCGGGCGGATGGCCGCCGAGTAGAGCTGCAAGCTGCGTCCTGGCCTGGCCGAGCGTGTCGAGGTCCACGCCGTCGGCGGGCAATCCGGACACCTCCGCATTCATATAGGTCGCCGTTTCGTCCGCTGCGCTGCCGAGAATGAGGTGATAGTCGTTGTCTGCCTCTTTGCCGACGTACCGCAGATATGCGTGCACTGTCACATTGCGCTGTTCCTCGGGAAATCGCGCGGAAGGTGCCGCGCCCTTCTGGGCATCGGTTGCGTTCGCCGGCATGTCAAGTGCCGGGTATTGCTGCCTCATGGTGACATCGGTCGGCACGGATGCGAGCAGCGAAGGGATATCACTGACCGCCTCGGCGGGCAGAACGCTGCCATTCACCCGCCAGATTGCGGTCTTGACGTCCTTGCGGTAAATGCCGCCGAAGGCATCGCTCGGAGCAACGGTCGTCATCGCGTTCGCTCAGCTTCGCGAGCGTGTTGCGGCGTAACGCATGCGCGCGGCCAGACTCGACGTGACCGCGGCCGCGACGAGCACGACGACGATCAGGACTTCTAGCAGCCCGCTACCGTGGTCGGGATGTGAGCCGAATACCGACTCGATCCACATTGGCCAGGCGATCGTGATAATTGCCATCACCCATGAAACGCACGTCGCGGTCACGGCTAGTCTGCGCCGCATTGCGGCCGCCCTCCTGCCCGACCGGGCGGATTGATCAATGGGAATGCACCCCAAATGGTAACAAACATTGGCGAACACGACAAGTAACGGCTCGTGTTATCTTGTTTCGCAACAACCTCTGCCCGCCAACTCAGAAGGGCTGGCCAGTCGGCGTTCTGGCTGACAGGCGGGTGCGAGTCAGCGCCCGGCGAGGCCGGCCTCGTAGGCGAGCACGACCAGTTGGACGCGATCGCGCACGCCGAGCTTGGTCAGCATGTGGTGCACGTGGGATTTCACGGTGGTCTCGGTCACGACCAGTTCGGCGGCGATCTCCGCGTTGGACAGCCCGCGTGCGAGCAGGGTCAGCACCTCGGACTCCCTCGCGGACAGCCCGTCAAGCGCGCGGCGGGCGGCTGGCCGGCGGCCCGCCTGATCACCGTCCACACTCTGAGCTGACAGCTGGCGAGCAAATCGGTCGAGGAGTCGGCGGGTGACCGCCGGGGCCACGATCGCCTCGCCGGCCTGCACGATCCTGATCGCTTCGACCAGCTTCGCCGCGTCCGCATCCTTCAGCAGGAAACCGCTCGCGCCTGCCTGCAGCGCGCCGAACACGTTCTCGTCCAAGTGGAAGGTGGTGAGTATCAGCACCCGGGCGGTGCCAGCCGCGGTGATCAGCGCCGTAGCCGCGATGCCGTCCTGCACGGGCATCCGGATGTCCATGACCACCACATCCGGGCGCAGCGTCGCGGCCTGGCGGACGGCGTCCGCCCCGTCCCCAGCCTCGCCGACCACTGTGATGTCGTCTTCGACCTCGAGGATCATGCGGAAGCCGGTGCGCACCAGCGGTTGGTCGTCGGCGAGCAGGACCCGGATCATAGGTCCGCCGGCGGCATGACGGCGTGCACCTCGAACCCTCCGCCGAGGCGCGGACCAGCGGTCAGGCTGCCGCCCGCCGCGGCCGCGCGCTCGGTCATGCCAGCGATCCCGCCGCCCGATCCGAGCTGACTCGCTACCGATCGGCCGGCCTGAGCAAGACTAGGGCCGTCCAGGTGCGCTGCCGCACCGCGGCCGTCGTCGGTTACCGAGATCTCGACCCCGGCGGTGAAGTCGAGGCAGACCGAGGCCCTGGCATTGCCCGCGTGCTTGAGCACGTTGGTGAGTGCCTCCTGCACGATGCGATAGGTGGCCAGCCCGATATCGTCGGGTACCCCGCCAGCCTGGCCGGTGACTCGGACGGTTACGTCCACGCCTGCAGCCCGCACCCGTTCGGCGAGCGACCCGATATCGGCGATACCGGGCAATGCCGTGCGCGGAGGCTCGCGCAGCGGATCCCCGGGGGCAGGTTCGACGCCCGTGTCCCGCGGCTGTCCGGCCTCGCAGGCGCCGGCTTCGTCGGATTCGCCGGACCGAAGCAGGCTCAGCAGCCTGCGCATCTCCTCGAGCGCCGACCGGGCTGTCGATTCCGTCTCCGCCATGGCCTGCCGCGCGCGAGCCGGATCGCGCTCGGCGATCCGCTGAGCGCCCTGCGCCTGGATCACCGCGACCGTGATGTGATGGGCGACGATGTCGTGGAGTTCGCGCGCGATGCGCAATCGCTCGGTCAGGCGCACCCGCGTGGCTTCCTCCTGCTGGCGTTCTGCGGTGAGTGCTGCACGCTCGGCCATGAGGTCGAGCTGAGCCGCCCTGGCCGCGAACTGGCCGCGGATGACCCAGCCAACGACCCACGCGCCGGCGGCAGCCAGCAGCATGTGCAGCGGCACGCTGGTGCGATACCAACTTCCCACGCCGACGGCGGTCGCTACTCCGGACGCCGCAAGCAGCACGACTGCCGCCGTCGCGAGGCCGAGTGCGAGCCGGCGCGTGCCGTACACAGCCGCGCTGTAAGACGAGATGAGAACCGGGACGAACCCGGCCTCCGATGCCGGTCGCAACGCGACGAGGCACCCGGTCAGAGCGACAACCGCTACTAGGACGACGCCTGGGAACCTGCGCCTGGCGACCAGAACCAGCCCCATCGCCACGACTGTCACGAGCACCGGGACCTGAACCTGCTTGTGCATCGTTGCGAGCTGGCCGAGGCCGCCGAGAGCGGCAACGCCCACTGCAAGCAAGGAATCGGCGACGCGCGGTGGCAGTCGCAGCGGCCAGCCGTAACGGCGGGTCAGGCCGCCATGGTCGCTGATTGGCTCGCGGCTGTCCGCCGTTACTGAAGCGCGTGCCTGCTTGAGGCGCTGTCCCGGCTGACCGCGTCCCACGCCAGGTAGAAACCGTTGTCTCTGACCGATGATCGGCGGGTCCCGCTCTAGGCCGACCCGGTCTTCTTGGTGCCCGAGTTGTTTCACTATTTCGTATTCTGACTAATTCATCGCCTGCCCGCAAACCCGGGTTCGATTACTCGGACGTAATTGCGGCGAGCATATTCATTCTGGCGGCCCGGCGAGCCGGAGCCAGTGCGGCGAGCAGCCCGGCCAGGACGGCTGCCGCCAAGTAGATGACGATGTTGCCGCCTGGAATAACGACGGTGAGCTGCTGCGACCTGGTGAACGCGGCCGCCAGCGCGGCTCCCAGGCCGACGCCGAGAGCGGTTCCAAGCACAGCCCCGATGATCGCGATGATCACTGACTCGGCGGCGATCATCTGGCCGAGCTGGCCGCGGCGCATGCCGATCGCGCGGAGCAGGCCGAGTTCCCTGGTGCGCTCGACGACCGAAAGCACGAGGGTGTTGACGATCCCGAGCAGCGCGATCAGCACTGCGAGCACGAGCAGCGCCGTAATCAGGTTGAGGATCGTGCCGAGAGTCGCCCCCCGACTGCGCGCGTACCCGGCCTGGTCGAGTAGCTGCGCGCCGGGATAGGGCGCAAGCGCCTGCTGCAGCGCCGCGCGCGCCGACGCCGGCGCCCGCACCAGATCAACGTTGTCGGTACGGATCCCGGTGTCGGCCGTGAACGTGGCTGTGGAGACCAGGTACGACGACAGCGGGCCTGGGTTGCTGAAAATCCCGCCGATGCGCAGGCGAGAGACGCCGTACGAGCCGAACCCGATCGTCACCTGGTCGCCGATCCGCCAGTGGTGGCCTGCCGCCGCCGACTTGCTGACCAGCAGCGCGCCTGAGTTGAGCGACGAGATTGAGCCCGCGCGCACGGCGAGGCTCGTGAACGCGGCGATGGCCGACGGGTCGACGCCGTCGACGTTCTGGTGCGCGCTCCCAGCTACTGTGGCATCGGTCCTGCGCACCTCGGTGACCTGGCGGACGCCGGGCACCCGTGCGATCGCCGCTGCGGCGGCGGGGGTGATGCCCGCATCGGTGCTGGTGGCCTGGACGTAGAAGCTGGTCTTGGCGTCCGCGGTGATCTGGCCAGAAATGACCGACCGGACCGAGCTGACCAGCACGGACACGGCCACGATGAGCGCGAGGCCGATCATCAGCGCTGCGGCGGTCGCACTGGTCCGCTTTGGGTTGCGCATCGCGTTGTCTCGTGCGAGCGCGCCGGTCCTGCCGGGGAGCCGGATCAGCGGCTGGCCGACCGCGAAGGCCAGGGGCCTGGCGAACAGCGGCCCGAGCACGGTGACCCCCAGGAAGGACGCCACGGCGCCCGCCGCGGTGACCACCGCGGGCGCGTGACCGAACAGACCGGCGATCAGCAACCCAATCCCGGCCGCCGTCATGACCATTCCCCCGATCAGGCGCGCTACCGAGAATCCGGAAGGATCGGGAACCGCGGACCGCAGGGCCTGGACCGGGGCGACCCGAGTGGCGCGCCAGGCGGGCGGGATCGCCGCGATGACCGTCATCGCCACTCCCGCCGCGAACGACCCGGCGAGGCCTGCTGGCGGGACCGAGAGCCCGGAAATCGGCAGCGAAACGCCGAACCCGGCTAGCAGGGCCGCAAGGCCGCGGGCCAGCCCGATGCCGAGCAGCAACCCCGCAGCTGCGGCGAGGGCGCCGAGCACGGCCGCCTCGCCGAGCACGCTGCGGAACACCTGGTCGCGCCGGGCTCCGAGGGTGCGCAGCAGAGCAAGCTCCCTGATTCGCTGCCCGATCATGATCGAGAAGGTATTCCAGATCACGAATGCCCCGACGAACAGTGAGACGCCGGCGAACGCCGCGAAGAAGTACGTGAGAAAGCGGAGCTGGTGGTTGAGCTGCCTGGCCTGGCTCGCCTCGGCGTTGACCGCGGTGACGGCCTCGGCGCCAGGCGGCAGGACCTTCGCCACTCGGGCGCGAAGTTGCTGCGGGGAGACTGCCTGCGACGCGGCGACGTCGATCTGGCTGTACCGGCCGGCTAGCCCGAACAGCCGCTGTGCTGTCCGCGCGTCGAAGATCGCCATGGAGCCGCCGCCGATGCTAGACGCCGAGCCGTATCCCGTGATTCCGGTCACCGTGAAGCGCATCGCACGGCCGCCGACGGTGATCTCGATCCGGTCGCCAACCACGTAGTGACCTTCTTGCGCCGAGTGGCGGTCGATCATTACCTGGCCGGGTCCGGTCGGCGGGCGGCCGGACCTGCGCGTGAAGATGGCCTGGAAAGGGGCTCCGTGCGGCCAGCTCAGTGCGACGGCGAACTGGTTGGGCAGCGGCTTGCCGTTGCTGCCGAACAGGACGGCGCGGCCGGTGACGACGCCCGAGGCCGCTTTGACGCCGGGCAGGGCGTGGATCCTGGCCAGGATCGCGACCGGGATCGGCTTGCTGCCGCCGCTCCCGGCGCCGACACTCGCCCCCTGCGGCGCGGTGTGCTGCACGATGACGTCGGTGCCGGTCGCAGCCTGGGCGAACAGCGAGTCGAGGCTGTGGGTGAGGGTTGAGGTGAACACGAACGTGCCCGCCATGAATCCGGTGCCGAGCGCGATAGCGAGCGCGGTCAGCACCAGCCGAATGCGGTGCGCCAACAAGCCGCGCAGGGTAGCGGTGAACATCAGGCCAACTCTCCGTCCCTGTCGTGCCGGTGAACGTGGGCCGGCGTCGGCTCGGCCCGCAAGTCGGGCCTGCCGAGGGCTCGCATCCGGTCGAGTATCCCCTCGGGTGTTGGCTGGTCAAGGTCGCCTACTACGCGACCGTCGGCGAGGAACACAACCCGGCGGGAGTACGAGGCGGCGACCGGGTCGTGCGTGACCATGACCACGGTCTGGCCGAACTCGGAAACGCAGTACCGCAGCAGGTCGAGCACCTCAGTGCTGGCGCGGGAGTCAAGGTTGCCAGTCGGCTCGTCGGCGAACACGACCGCGGGCCGACTGACCAGCGCCCGCGCGATCGCTACCCGCTGCTGCTGGCCTCCTGACAGTTCGCTTGGCCGGTGCGCCAGGCGATCGGCCAGTCCGACCGCGTCGACCACCGTGGCGAGCCAGTCCCGGTCGGCGGCGCGCCCAGCGATGTCGAGCGGGAGCGTGATGTTGGCCGCTGCCGACAGTACGGGAAGCAGGTTGAAGGCCTGGAACACGAAGCCGACGCGGTCTCGCCGCAGCCGGGTCAGCCGCCTGTCGGCCATCGACGTGATCTCCTCGCCGCCGATCCACACCCGGCCTTCGTCGGCGCTGTCGAGCCCGGCCATGCAGTGCAGCAGCGTGGACTTGCCTGAACCCGACGGTCCCATCACCGCCGTGAACGAGCCCTCCGGGATTTCGATGTCGACCCCGTCGAGCGCGCGCACTTGCGATTGGCCGCTGCCGTAGCACTTCACGAGTTGTTCGGTGCGGGCAGCGCTTGCGGTTGGCACGGAAAATCACCGCCGTTCCTCGCTCTGTTAGTCACGAGGAACCTAAGTCGGGCCGACCGGCCGCGGCATCCACCTGAAGATCGGATCCGCAGTTCCATCTTGGGATGCATACGCCCTTTGCGATGCATACGCCCTTGCGATGCATACGCCCCCGCGATGCATACGCAACGCCCCCGCGATGCATACGCCGTTGCGATGCATACGCCCCCGCGATGCATACGCCCCCGCGATGCATACGCCCTCGCGATGCATACGCGGCGGCGCGCCGGACCAAGCCTGGCGCCTAACTTAGACCGAAAAGAGAGCTTGTGTCACTAATTTTCTAGTAGTAAAGTGCGCCGCGTGCACACCGTGACTTCGGCCGGTGCGCTCTTCGGCCGCGAAAGCGAGCTGACGACGCTTGTCAGGCTCATCGCGGCTGCGGCTGATGGCCGCGGTAGCGCCGTACTGATCGAGGGCGAGCAGGGTATCGGCAAGTCGGCGCTAGTTCGGGCCGCTGCCGCCGAGGGGGCCAAGGCGGGCTGTCAGGTCTTCTGGGGCGCAGGCGACGAGCTCGGGCAGGCATTACCGCTCTTGCCGATGCTCGAAGGGCTGCGGGTGCGCGAGCCGTCGGCGAACCCTCGGCGCGAAACCATCGTCCGGCTTCTGCGCGGCGAGGCTAGCGCCGATCGCGGAGCGGACGCGTCCGCGGTGCTTTCAGAGCAGCTGCTGGCCCTCGTCGCCGAGCAATACGCCGACCATCCGATCATCTTGGTCATCGACGATCTTCAGTGGGCGGATCAGGCCACGGTGACTTTGTGGGGGCGGCTGGCGAGGTCCACACGGCATGTGCCGCTGCTTCTGGTCGGGATGATGCGGCCGGTGCCGCAGCGTGAAGACCTGCTTTCATTGCGGCGGATCGTCGGCCGCGGCGCACGGCTCCAGCTCGCGGGTCTCACCGAGCAGTTCGTTTGCGACCTGGTAGCAGACCTGACCGGAGCCAAGCCAGACGGCAAGCTGCTCATGCTCGCGGGCGGCGCGGCTGGCAATCCGCTCTACGTCACCGAGCTCATTGCCTCGCTTACTCGAAATGGCGGGCTGCGGATCAACGGCGCGGGGGTCGTTGAACTCGTGGACGGTGACGCACCGGCATCGCTGTCGGCGGCCATCGCCGATCGACTTGGCTTCGTGTCCAGGTCGGTGCGCGAGACGCTGAGGGCGGCGGCGCTGCTCGGCGTGAATTTCGTCGTGCAGGACTTGGCGACCGTCCTTGGGCGGAGGTTGCCTGACATGATCCCGGCTGTCGACGAGGCACGGGCGGCAGGCGTGCTGATCCAGTCGGCCGAAGGGCTCGGATTCAGGCACGCGCTCATCCGCGCCGCGTTGTACGACGAGATGCCCACGGCCGTGCGCGCCGCCTGGCACCTCGACGCGGGCCGGGCCCTGGCCGAGGCTGGTGCGCCGGCTGAGCGCGTCGCCAGGCAGCTGCTTTGGGCGGTCGGCGACGAATCCGCAGATGCCGTCGCGGCGGTTGACGAGTGGATCCTGAGCTGGCTGGCAGGCACAGGGGAGCTGCTCGTCGATCGGGCGCCCCAATTCGCGGCCCAGTTGCTTCGTCGCGCGATCGCCGGGGAGCCGCTGGGCTCGGCCAGGCACAACCGCATGGCTGCTCGGCTCGCAGAGGCTCTCTACCGCGTTGGGGATGCGGCGGAGGCCGAGCGGGTGGCGAACCGCGCGCTGCTCCATGCGGTGGAGCCCGATTCGCTCGTCGACCTGCAGTCGACGCTCGCGCAGTGCCGGATGCGAATGGGCCGGTTCGCGGAATCCCTTGCCACGCTCGACGAGGCCCTTGCGGCACCGAGAATCACGGCGCGGCACCGGGCGCGCCTTCTCGTGCTCGCCGCGCGGACGCACGTCACCCTCGGGGAGGTCGAGAAGGCCGGCCGAGTCGCGGAATTGGCACTGGCGGTGGCGTCGGAAGCGGCCGACAGATGGGCGATGGGGTGGGCACTGCACGTCTTGACGCTCGTGACTGCGGTGCAGGGGCAGCTGACTAGTGCGCTCCCGTTGTTCGAACGCGCGCTCCACGTCACGCAGGCAGATCCGATGTTGACCGACTTGCGGCTGCTGCTCCAGATCAACAAGGCCGTCACCTTGGGCAACCTTGATCGGCACAGGGAGGCGTTCGCCGCGGCCAGGCAGGCGAAGCACCTGGCGGATCAGGTCGGCACGATCAACCGGCTTACCCAGGCGCACAGCGCACTCAGCCAGCTGCTTTTTGACACCGGGCGGTGGGATGATGCGATGGCCGAAGGCCAGCTACTGCAAGCGGACCTCAAGGAACCCACGGCAGC
>Ga0126381_100005477_pt1 | contig 13969 bp, 9 predicted proteins | sample PanSoiMetPlot_28_FD_96465 | JGI IMG/M metagenome (GOLD analysis project Ga0126381, IMG submission 96465) | Tropical forest soil microbial communities from Panama - MetaG Plot_28 | ecosystem: Environmental > Terrestrial > Soil > Tropical forest > Bulk soil | place: Panama | collected 2016-02-17
TCATGCAGCGGAGCCCAGGCATCGCGCAGCGTCATTACGTATTCGTCCTCGTCGAGCAGGGATCCATGCACACAGCTAACCTGGGGACCGTCGGGCATGATCGGACCGGCAGGAATGTGCCTTAGCCAGTCAGTGTGTTCTGCGGAGAGGACATTCCGCGTCCACTTGGCGGCACGGCCGGCCACCGGATTGAAGTCATCAAGCCCGGAGAGTCCGCTGCAGGCGCGATCGTGGTTGCCACGGACAAAAATCCGGCCGAGTTCGCGAACCCGGTCGATCACCTCGTTAGGATTGGCTCCATAGCCGACAACATCCCCGAGATTCCAGACCACATCGTGCTCCGGCGCCGCGGACAGTACAGAATTGAGCGCCTGCAGGTTGGAGTGGATATCGGAAAGGATGAGAGCTCGCATGATAGCTGCGGCCGACCAAACGGCCAAGTAACAATCTAGTCCTACTCTCTATGGATGCAAAGGGGCAGATTGTGCGTCAATTCAGGACATCGACACGCGCCCAGTGCCCCGGCGAGCATTCCCGCAAGGGCAAGGCAAAGGTCCCCGGTGTGCGCTCCAGCACGGCCAACGGCTTATTGATATCGGTAGACATGGTGGGCACTGCGCCGAGCAGAGCCCTGGTGTAGGCATGGGCTGGATTGCGAAAGATGGCTTCGCGTGGAGCTTCCTCAAGCAGCAACCCGTGCCGCATAACTGCCACGCGGTCAGCTACCTGCGATATCACAGCCAGATCGTGTGAGATAAACAGCATGGTCAGCCCGAACCGCTCGCGCAGGCTGGCGAGCAGTTCCAGAATCTGCTGCTGGACCGTAACATCGAGGGCCGTCGTGGGCTCGTCGGCGATGAGCAGCCGAGGGCGATTGGCAATGGCCATCGCGATCAGGATTCGTTGACGCTGGCCGCCTGAGAACTGGTGTGGATAATCCTTGAATCTGCGCCTGGGATCGGCCAGGGCCACAGCTTCCACTGCCTCCAGCACGGCGTCACGCACCTGGCGCCGAGAAATCTCGGGATGGTGTACGCGAATCGCCTCGGCGATTTGTTCGCCGACAGGCATGACTGGATTCAGCGCGGTCATCGGCTCCTGAAAAACCATGGCGATATCGCGGCCGCGCAACTTGCGCATCGCTTCCGGGCCAAGCCCAAAAAGGTTGAGGCCATCAAAGCGGATCTCGCCCTCCACACGGGCCGCCGCATCCAGCAGCCGCAACACGGCAAGTGCAGTCACTGATTTGCCTGAACCGGACTCTCCTACCAGGCCCAGTACCTGGCCCTGTTGGACGTGCACGCTGAGATCGCGAACGGCGTGAATTGCGCCGAAGCGAATGGTCAGATGGTCGATCTCAAGAAGTGGTGCCACGTGCCCATGCTACCGGAGAGCGTCGGCGAATTCACTCTGATCGTTGAGCGCAACAAATAGTTGAAAGAGAAATTCGATTGCCACACGAGAGGAACAAGGACGCCGCGCCCTCGACATCACTCAGATCTTGCCCAGATGTCAGAGCTGTAATTTGTCACTATGTTGTAATTTTTTTGCTATTTGTCAGTGCGCAAAGACTGCATGAGAGGGGGCCCATCACAGTTGCATCCTCCGCCCGCAAGAGGGAGATACCACTGAAAGAGGAGATAGGGAATGAGGCCGATACGAAGGATCTTCCTGAGATGGTTGTTGCTTTTGCTGGCTACTGCGTCGCTTTCGCAGATTGCACTCGCTCAAAAGACGTGGCAGCTCACCGTTGGAAGTCAGCGCCCGGACTGCACCTGGGTCGAGGGATCCCTTAGCACCGCACTATGCTCTGCCTTCCAAGGGATGGCATTTGAACCAAACGAAATCTGGATACACGCTGGCGACAGCATCACATGGACACACCGCACGGATGAAGGTCACACCGTGACGCTTCTCCAGCCCGGACAGGTTCGTCCGTCGAACGCAGTCGGCTGCACTTCAGTAACAGGGAGTGCCACTTCCCCCAGCAACTCTGCTTACGACCCTTCGGGACCAGCAGCCGAACAATGCGTCAATAGCGGAACAATCGGCGGCAACGGTGACACCTACACCGTCCAGTTCCCCACAGCCGGGAATTACAAATTCACCTGCCTGATCCACGCCGGCATGTACGGAGCGGTTCACGTTCTCGATGCTGCCGCCGCTCTTCCGCATGATCAGACCTTCTACAACAACCAGCAAAAGATCGAGTCGAATTCGATCTACTACAATGCCGAACCCCTCAAATCTGCGCTCCTACTCGGGCCGAACGAAGTCGCTGCCTCCGGAGTGCTTGTCAGCAGCGGCGGCGGCTGGGGATACGAGTCCGTCTTCCGCTTCCTGGCTCCGATCATTACTGTTCACGTTGGTGACACCGTCCAGTGGATCAATTTCGATCCGGTGGAACCGCACACCATTACTTTCGGCTGCCCCACGGATGACGCCGGATGCCCAGCCGGTGGCGGTCCTGGTGCGCACGTCAACACTACTGGTTCGATTGCCGTGGCCGCAGATGGTGTGTGGGCCGCCTCGATGGACAAGGCACTGGACCCGAACACGGATGGAATCAATTCAGGTCTCATCGGCGCCTCTCGCCAGGATGCCGGAGGCCAGGTGCAAGCCGGTCCAGCAAGCAACAAGTTCCGCTTGAAATTCAATTTTCCGGGCACGTACAGATACATCTGCGAACTTCACGATGAGCTGGGCATGGTCGGCTACGTGATTGTCACGCCGAAGGGAGGAAAGTAATGGGCTTCCGCGGCCGTCTCGCTGTCGTCTCGTTCTTTCTCTTAGCCGCGGGCATACCTGCCTTCGCCCAGGAACCGAATGCAGGAGTCAATGGCAAAGACGGCGGCACCAACGAGGCCCAGTATCACGGAGGGGTGGTAACGCCACCCCTTCCGAAACCGCAATTCACTTTGACCGATACTTCCGGAGCTCGCTTCAATTTCCGTTCGAAGACAGACGGATATGTCACTCTCCTGTTTTTTGGTTACACGCATTGTCCGGATGTGTGTCCGATGCAGATGTATTACCTGTCGAAGGCGCTGAAGAAGATGCCGAAGGAAGTCGCCGACCGGTTCAGGGTCGTCTTTGTAACGACGGATCCCGACCGAGATGATCCCGCCAGACTGCGCGAGTGGCTGGATCAGTTCCACAACAACTTTGTTGGGCTGAGGGGCAGCGACACGGAAATACGAACGGCGGAAGAGGCCGCCAACGTGCCTGCGGGCAAGGGAAAGCCGAGCTACGATCACTCGGCGTTTGTCATCGCCTATACCCCGGACAACCTTGCACACGTCATCTATCCGTACGGAATCGGAGAGGAGGACTGGCTGCACGATCTGCCGCAACTCGCCAAGGAGACCTGGACAACAGCACGATAGCCGCAAGCGCGAGAGCCCTGGTGGACCCGGAGGGATTTGAACCTCTCTACCGAACGAAATTGAAGATACCGGCCGGGCCCATGCTACCCGAGAGCGTCGGCGAATTCACGCGGAGAGGGGAGGCAACAACTCGTTGTGCTAAGGGGATTCAAGTCTCAAGCCGAAGCGCTCTTGAGTCATCCTTTCTTTCGGCTCTGCAATCCAAATCTCCCCAAACTAATAAGTCCACCGCGGATTATTAGAAATCTGTTGAAGGTCTTCCGAGACAGGCGGCGCCTCTCCAAATAACGGGAATGAGATTACCGGCTGGGTGTTTCTGGAGTAGGAGGGTGGAAGTCGCGGCCGGTCAGATAATGAAGAGCCCAAGAGAACGAAGCACATTTATTCCCGCAGTGCTTCTCGTCGTCGTTGTTGGATTCCTGTTGTTTCTATGGATAGCAATCGCCCAGGTATTGCGTGTATCCGTGAACGAATACCTTAAGGTGGAAGTTGGGCAATTTCAACACAACGATGTCGGCGTCGTACGGTTGAAACAGGCTGGCCGATTCCTAAGCGGATTTGATGAACTCTTGAATCGATTCCCGTTTGCTGCGCATGAAATCCAGGAAGGCCTTCTGAATCCCACCTTCACGCTCAGGCGACCAGGCCATCACCAGTTCTACGGTCCCGGCTGGCTCGATCAGCGGGCAGTAAGAGAGATCGCTGAAACGGTAATGTTGCAGGCTTGAGGGAATCAGTGTGACTCCTTCGCCCGCTTGCACCAGTATCAATACGCTGGAAAGAACGTTGGATGTCTGCGTGATTTTCGGGGAGAATCCCGCCTGCGCGCAGAGTGCTGTGATCTTGTCGAAAAGCGTGGGTGACAGGGTGCGATCGCACACAACAAAGGGTTCGTTGGCCAATTCCTGGAGGCGCAGGGGATGGTTGGCAAGCGGATGATCAACCGGTAGCACCGCGATCAGCGGATCCACATAGAGCGTTTCTGACCGGAGTAAGCGGTCGTACGGTGACTGCAGAGGTCGGGTAAAGCCGATGTCAATCGAACCGCTCAGCAGCGCTTCAGATTGTTGCGCCGGTGCCATTTCCATGAGCGAGAGCCGCACATCAGGATAGAGGCGCCGAAACTCGCGGATGATCGGTGCGAAGAAGCGCCCCGTAGCCCAGACCAGAAACCCTACAGTCAACGGACCTGTTTCTCCACGAGCGGAACGCTGCGTAGCCTCTACGGCGCGATCGGCAGCAACAAGTACCTTGCGCCCTTCTTCAAGAAATATTTCGCCCGCGGGAGTGAGACTTACCTGCCGCTGATTTCGATTGAGGAGCGGTACGCCCATTTCATGTTCGAGGGCGAGAATCTGTTCGCTGATCGCGGATTGCGAAACGTGTAGGGCTTGGGCCGCTCGGTTGAAGCCGCGCCAGTCGGCAACGGCACAAAAATACCGAAGATGCCGCAGTTCCATGTAGATATCTTATCGGCTTCACCGATTATTACGTTCGGAACAAACTGTGAAACCTATCGAGGGCGTGACTTCTCAATATGAGAGTTGGTATCTGAAGATGCCAGCGAATCTGCGTTTCCCGACGGAGACAACGACCTCATGTGGATTGTCAGAGTAGCGCTAACGCGTCCTTACACCTTCATCATTCTGGCGCTGCTCATTCTCATCCTGAGCCCGGTTGTTATCCTTCGCACGCCGACAGATATCTTTCCGAACATCAATATCCCGGTAGTTTCGGTTGCGTGGGTCTATACCGGGCTCAATCCGGAAGAACTCGAAGGCCGGATTACGGCGCCTTATGAAAAAGTGCTCACCACGCTCGTGGATAACATCGAGCACATCGAATCCACGACCTACAACGGCACTGCCGTTGTAAAAATCTTCCTTCAACCTGGCGCAAGCCTTGACACTGCAAACGCGCAGGTCACCGCCGCATCGCAGACTATACTTCGCCAGCTTCCTCCGGGCGCGCTGCCGCCGCTGATCATCAACTTCAGCGCATCGAGCGTTCCCATTCTGCAGATCGGCCTTTCCGGACAAAATCTCTCGGAACAGCAACTGAACGATCTCGGACTGAACTTTGTCAGAACGCAGATGGTGACGGTGCCCGGCGCCGTGGTGCCGTACCCATACGGGGGAAAACAGCGTCAGGTAATGGTCAACATGGATCAGAACTTGATGCAGGCGCGCGGAGTCTCTCCCGCAGATATTCTCAATGCCCTGAATGCGCAGAACGTGATCCTGCCCTCCGGCACGGCGAAGATCGCCGAAAGCGAATATGACATTCGCACGAATGCGGCTCCGCACACCGTCCCTGAGTTAAACGATCTTCCGATCAAGCAGGTTGGGAGCACCACCATTTACCTGCGTGATGTAGCAACGGTAAGCGACGGATTTGCGGTTCAGACCAATGTTGTTCGCCAGGATGGAAAGCGCAGTGTACTGATCAGCGTTCTCAAAGCCGGTAACGCTTCGACGCTTGACGTGGTGAAGGGGATTCGCAACATGCTGCCGCGTCTTGCGACCACTTTGCCGCCTGAACTGCGTATGGTCCCGTTGGCCGATCAGTCGGTCTTTGTACGCGGCGCCGTCAACGGCGTGATTCGCGAAGCCATAATTGCCGCCGCACTGACGGCGGTGATGATCCTGCTCTTTCTGGGAAGCTGGCGGAGCACGCTGATTATCGCGATCTCGATTCCGCTGTCGATCCTGACGTCGGTGATCGTGCTGAGCTTTCTGGGGCAGACGATCAACATCATGACTCTTGGCGGCCTCGCGCTGGCGGTGGGCATTCTGGTGGATGACGCGACAGTCACGATCGAGAACATTGAGCGCTATCTCGAAGAAGGCCTGCCTTTGGAGCAGGCGATTCTTGAGGGCGCCGCGCAGATTGCCGTTCCAGCACTGGTGTCAACGCTCTGCATCTGCATTGTGTTTCTGCCTATGTTCTTGCTGGGCGGCGTGGCCAAGTACCTTTTTGTGCCGCTGGCGGAGGCCGTCATGTTCGCGATGCTGGCTTCGTATGTTCTTTCGAGAACGCTGGTGCCGACGTTGGCGATGTACCTGCTCAAAGAGCATGAGGAAGATGGCCATGCTCCGCGCAATATCTTTGCGCGCTTCCAGCGTGGGTTTGAGCACCTATTTGAAAACCTGCGCCTGGGATATCGTGGGCTACTTTCGCGGCTCGTGCTGAATCGCAAGGTTTTTGTGCCCGCGTTCCTGGGAGTATGTCTCTGCGGTTTTCTTCTGGTGCCCTGGCTTGGCCAGGACTTCTTTCCCAACACTGACAGCGGCGAGTTCATTCTCCACGTTCGCGGCAAGACCGGGCTTCGCATTGAGGAGACGGCCCGCTTATGCGATCTGGTGGAGAAGAGCATTCGGCAGGAAATCCCGGCCAGCGAAGTCGACACCATTATCGACAACATCGGCTTGCCTTACAGCCAGATCAACACAATGCACATGACCTCAGGAACGATTGGCGCAAACGATGCCGACGTCCTGCTCACTCTGAGAGAGAATCATCACCCCACAGCGAACTACGTGCGCGATCTGCGGAAGCAGCTTCCGAAGGAGTTTCCGGGGACTACGTTCTACTTTCTTCCAGCGGACATCGTGACCCAGATTCTGAATTTTGGTCTGCCGGCGCCGATGGATGTACAGATCGAAAGCAACGACATCGCGGCAAACCACAAAATCGCAGACAAGTTGCTGACCCAAATGCGCCAGGTGCCCGGCCTGACGGACCTGCGCATCCAGCAGCCGTCCGACTATCCGACGCTGAATGTGGATGTGGACCGCACCAAAGCATCGCAGGGCGGATATAGCGAACGTGATGTGGCGTCGAGCGTACTGAACACCCTAAGCGGCAGCTTCCAGATCACGCCGATGTTTTTCCTTAACTGGAAAAATGGCGTGAACTACAACCTTGTAGCGCAAACACCGCAGTACCGCGTGCAGTCCCTCGAAGATTTGCAGAATATTCCGATCACTGCGGCCAGCAGGCAGCAGCCGGAGATCCTGGGCGATGTGGCTTCGATTGGCAGATCGGAAGAAGCGGCGGTCGTCAACCATTACAACATCCGCCGCGTGGTTGATATCTACGGTTCGGTGCAAGACCGTGATCTGGGCGCAGTGAGCCGCGATGTGCAACACATCGTTGATGCCAATAAGAAGAACCTGCCGCGTGGCATGTTTGTTTCGGTACGCGGACAGGCTCAAACCATGCGCACGTCCTATATCGGACTCCTTACCGGATTGGTCTTCGCGATCGTGCTGGTCTACATGCTGATCGTCGTCAATTTTCAATCGTGGCTCGATCCGTTCATCATCATCACCGCTCTGCCTGCCGCTCTTGCCGGTATTGTGCTCTTCCTGTTCTTCACACACACCACCCTCAGCGTTCCTGCTTTGATGGGCGCGATCATGTGCATGGGCGTCGCGACGGCGAACAGCATTCTGGTGGTTTCTTTCGCAAAGGAACGGCTGCAGCTTCACAGCAATGCTGTGCGGGCTGCGATTGAAGCGGGCGCGACGCGTTTCCGTCCCGTGCTGATGACAGCTCTGGCGATGATTATCGGAATGATTCCGATGGCGCTGGGCCTGGGTGACGGTGGCGAGCAGAATGCTCCGCTGGGGCGAGCCGTGATCGGCGGGTTGCTGTGCGCGACCGTTGCGACGCTGGTTTTTGTTCCTTCCGTATTTGCTCTGTTGCATGAAAGCGGTTCGGCAGACGACGCGGAGGCATTTCTCGAAAAAGAGGGGCAACCGACATACGCATGAATAGCCAAGAGACGAACATGACGATTGAAAATCCAGAAATCGCCCCAGTAGAAACGCAGTCCGAAACTGTTCATGCTCAGGAACCGACAAAAAAGCGGCGCGTGACTCCGTGGGTTGTGGCCGCATTGTTGTGCCTTGCTGTCGGCGTTCTGATCCGTGCCGGGATTCACTCGCGTGTCGAAGCCGCGGCAGTGCTTGCCCGTTCCACACAAGAGTCTGCGACTCCTTCGGTTGCTGTGGCGTATCCGAAGCCCGGTTCTGCAGCTGAGGAGATCGCGCTGCCGGGCAATACACAGGCATTTACTGACACGCCGGTCTACGCCCGCACAAGCGGCTACTTGAAGACGTGGTACGTCGATATCGGCTCTCGCGTACATAAAGGGGAGCTACTGGCTGAAATCGAGACGCCGGAGCTCGATCAGCAACTCGAACAGGCACAGGCGGATTTGAAGAGCGCACAGGCAAATCTGCAGCTTGCGCAGATCACGGCTGCGCGCTGGAAGCACCTGCTCGAAACCGACTCCGTCTCAAAGCAGGAAACCGATCAGGCCATTAGCGATCAGAATTCTAAGCAGGCTTTGGTGGCTTCGAGTGAAGCCAATGTAAGGCGGCTCGAACAGCTCGTGTCGTTTGAACATATTTATGCTCCGTTTGATGGCGTGATTACGGCGCGCAATACCGATATTGGCGCGCTTATCCAGGCCGGAGAGAACTCTGTTCCGAAAGAGCTTTTCCACATCGCCGCAATCCATCAGCTGCGTGTGTACATCCCTGTTCCCGAGGTTTACGCCGCATCGGTAAAGACAGGCGAGAAGGTCACACTCACGCTGGATGAATATCCAGGTCAAACCTTTACCGGCACCCTGGTGCGGAACTCTGACGCCATCGATCCGGCATCACGCACTTTGAATGTCGAAGTGGATGTCGATAATCCGAAGGGCCAGCTTCTGCCTGGTGCCTATGCCTTTGTCCATCTCAAGGTTCCTCCGACGGCGGGTGCGGTGACGATTCCCTCCAACGCTCTGTTGTTCCGCAAAGAAGGCCTGCGCGTTGCGGTGGTGAACAATGGCAAGGCGCACCTGGCGCCGATCACCATCGGTCACGACTACGGCGCTCAAGTTGAAGTGATTGCCGGAGTTTCTCCGCGCGATGCTGTGATTGTCGATCCTTCGGATTCGCTTGAAGACGGCGCGGCAGTGCAGATTGCGGCGGCGAAAGGGGCTGCAAAGTGAAGCGCATTGTCTGTGCAGGAGCAGGGATTTTCCTGCTTCTCATTTCGGGCTGCATGGTTGGCCCTAACTATGTGAAGCCGGCTGCGCCGATGGCGCCATCATTCAAGGAAGCTTCTCCTGATGCAACGCAAACGAACGACGCCTGGAAGATAGCTCAACCCGGCGATCAGCAACCGCGCGGCAACTGGTGGGAGGTATTCGGAGATCCGCAGCTCGACGCTCTCGAGGCGCAGGTAGATGGATCGAACTATACGCTGAAGATCGCCGAGGCCAATTATCGTCAAGCGCGTGCAGCCATACGATTCAACCGCGCATCGGAGGCGCCAACGATCGGTGTATCGCCGAGTATTTCCACGGTCCGCAATTCTGCCAATGCGCCATACTTCCCGCAATCCCTGGCCAACAATGGCGGAGGCAATTTCGTTCTGCCCTTCGACCTTTCATGGGAGATCGATCTCTGGGGTCGAATCCGGCGCAGCGTAACCGCGGCGCGCGAACAGGCTCAGGCCAGTGCTGGCGATATGGCCTCCGTGCAGCTAAGCCTGCATTCCGAACTGGCCGTCGACTATTTTGAGCTTCGCAGCGCTGACGCGCAGAAGAAACTGCTCGACGACACGGTGAAGGCATACACCAGGGCTTTGGAGCTTACGCAGAATCGTTTTGAAGGCGGTGCCGCGCCAAAATCCGACCTGGAACAGGCGCGCACGCAGCTCGAGCAGACGCGGGTCGCTGATTCAGACATCGAAGCGCAGCGCGCGGAATTTGAGCACGCCATCGCCATCCTCATTGGCAAGCCTCCGGCATCTTTCAGCCTTCCGGCGACGCCGCTCGATGCGAGGGGACCTGCGTTGCCATCGATCCCAGTTGGTCTGCCGTCAGAGTTGCTGGAGCGACGTCCGGATATAGCGGCGGCTGAGCGGCGCATGGCTGCAGCCAACGAACAGATTGGCATTGCCCAGGCTGCCTACTATCCGACGCTGAGCCTGAGCGCAATAGCGGGCTTTCAGGGAACCTCAGCTGCCAACTGGCTGAACTGGCCCAGCCGTTTCTGGGCGGTTGGCCCGAGCCTTTCGGAAACGCTCTTTGACGCGGGCCGGCGGCGGGCAACGAAGGAATCTGCTGTCGCCGGGTACGACGGCACCGTTGCCAATTACCGGCAGACGACGCTCGGTGCCTTTCAGGAGATCGAGGACAACCTGGCGGTGTTGCGCGTTCTCTCCACAGAATCGCAGCAGCAGCATACCGCGACCGATGCGGCCGAACAGACGTTGCGGCTCTTCACAAATCGCTATGAGGGTGGAGTCGATACCTACCTGCAAGTCATCACCGCGCAAACGACTGCACTCAATAACGAGCGCAACGACATTGATATCCGCCGCAGACAGCTCGATGCCAGCGTTTTGCTGATCAAGGCTTCAGGTGGAGACTGGAACGTTTCCATGCTCCCGCACTCTTAGTAGCTGCTCTTTGGGCTGGGCGAATGTTTTCCATCGATGCGAGAACTCTGCCTATAAGTGTCGTTAAGTGTGGCGCCGTCCTTAGACAGGCAGGCGGGTTGTCCTCGTAATTTGGGACGTTGCATTTGAGGCGCGAAGAAAAACCCTCTCCCCGGTCAGTGGGGAGAGGGCTGTTTCAGTGGGAACGTGTTTTACTCGCCATCCTGATCTGCAATGGCCGGTGCCGGTTTCTTGAAGTCGCTCGGGGGGCGAACCGTTTTCTCGCCGGGATAGGGCCGCGTAAACCCGGTCGACATGTACCAGTTCAGGTGGTTGACGGTGTCAGGGTCTTCGGCGTCAGGCTTGGTCAGTTTGCCGGCGAAGATCTGCTGCTTTTTCTTGAGCCAAGCAACTCTCAGTGCCTTGACCGTGGCGCTGTTCGTTGGGTTGGCTGCATCTGGTTTGTTAGCTGCGCTCGCGGTAACGCCCTGATCGAGCGGGACCTGATTCTTCACGTGCGTCCACGGCTTGAAGTTGGCTGCGGGCGCTTCGCCCTCGACAAACGCCGTCCTCATCGGCGACGCCACGAGGTCGAACTGGTTCATCGGCGGCAGACCGAGGATTTGCTCGATCGTTCGAGTCATGTTGACCTGCGTGTAATAGGTGTGGTCGGTGGGTCCGTTCTGCACGGTATATGGGCTGATGACATAGCCGGGGCTGCGATGACCATCGATGTGGTCGACGCCGTTCTGCGCGTCGTCTTCCTCGATAAAGATCGCCGATGAGGACCACACATTGCTGTGGCTGATGTAGTCAACCATGCGGCCAATTGCCAAGTCATTGTCGGCTTGTTCGGCGTCCGCGGTCGGCGGGCCGCCAGTGTGGTCGCACATTACCCACAGGACGCTCAACGCGGGTACGGTGCCGGCCGCGACGTCATTCTTGAAGTCCTGAACCCACAGATCGACGCGGAATTGGTCAGGAATGCCCAGGTCGAACAGCGGGAAGTTCGTGACGAGGTGATCAGCTATGGCCGGGATAGAGGAATATGCGTGGATCGTGTTCTGGTAATAGAGCGTTTTCTCGAGGCCAGCCTCGAATTTCTTTGAGTCGGCGTAGAACTGGCTCCAGCTAGGTTCACTGGTCGACCCGTTCGGTTGCGTGTATGTATCGTTCTCGACGTATTCGCCGTAGATCTTCACTGGCAGACCTTTGGCCGCCGCTTCCGAGAACAGGAAGCCCTTGTTCTGATAGGCTAGCGCGTCGCCGGCGCTGCCGCCTGGGTAGCTACGGACCCAGTCGGGCGACTGAATGTCGTCGGAGTAGGGGGCCATGCCCTCGCTGATCCACTGGTGACCGTCGGCGGACTGGCGGCTTGGATCGTAGAAATTGTCGAGGAGCGGGAAGCGCTTCACCAGCTGGTGGACGTTCGGAGTGTCCTTGGCGCCGAATACCGCCAGCGAGTTGTCGCCATCGCCAGCGGCTATGTCGCCCAAGACCTGATCATAAGTGCGGTTTTCACGGATGATCAGGAACACGTGCTTGATCAGCGAAGGATCGCCGATCTTTTCCGGGATTGCGACCGGCTTGGCATCCGGGCCGCCACCGGAGGCGGACTTGATATTTTCCTTCAGATCCCAGTGATTGTTCTCGAAGACCTGCTTCGTCATCTCCTCGAGCTTCTTGTTCTTGGGCACCCGGATGATGCTGACGGTGCCATTATCCTGGTGGGTGTTGTAGTCGGTAACGCCGAAGTCGGTTTCGAACGAATTGCGCGCGCCGATGCCTTTGTCGTTGGCAACGATGAGCACGTCATCGGTCTCGTCTAGCACAACCGAACTCGGTGCATAGGCTACCGGGATCATGCCCATGACGGGATTCACTCCGGGGCTGAGGTCAATCACTCCGATCGCATTGGCGTTATAAAGCGCGACGTAGGCAATACCTTTCTTGGCATCGACCGCGATCGAGTTTGGCGCGGCGCCGTAGGCCGATTTGCGTCTGCCGGGCAGTTTAATTGGCAGTCCAAGGTCGATTGTCCGGATCACTTCATTGGTGTCCGTGTCGATGACTGAGATGGTGTCGCTATAGGCATTGGCGACCAACAGGTGCTTTCCATAAAACGCCATGCCGGTCGGATGCAAACCGGTCGAGATGGTAGCGGTGACCTTCATCTTGGCTAGATTCACCACAGAAACGGTACCGGTAATCGCGGCGCCAATATTCTGGTCAGCGACGATCTCCGTGCCGGCGGAGTAGATCTGGAAGTCTCCTTCCGTCGCGGCCCGGCCACCCTCGTTGCTAACGTAGGCGATCTTGCCGTTGCTGGAGATTACGATGCTGTGCGGCGCGTTGCCGACGCGGATCTGCTCACCTTGTGTTGGAGCTGCGGATGTCAGATCAATCCTGGTAAGCGTATTGTTCTGATTTAGCAAAGCATAGGCGGTCTTGCCATCCTTTGAGACCGCGACCCCGCCGGGATTAGAAGTGCTCGGAGTAAAGAATGTACCGCAGGGTGCGCCGTCGCCCGCAGGGCTGTTCGAAAAGCAGGAGATGAAGGAGTTGTTCGGCGGCACGCTCACTTGGGCGTTGTCTTCCAGCAGGCCTTCCGAATCAACCTTGGCGATGGTGACGTTGCTGCTGTCCTGGCTGAACACCAGGTACTTGCCGTCCGGCGAATAGGTTATGCCGCTATAGCTGCCGCTCGAATCCTTCCCAAACGTAATGTAGTTCTGCAGGACATCACCGGTGAGGGTATCGAACACTTCGACCGCCTGCGACGCGCCCAGAGTGAGGACGGCGGCGGTATGAGTTTTAACATTGGGGTTCAGCGCGATGGCCTTGGCGCGGACCCGGATGCCGAGGTCGACTTGCTTGCCAGCTGGGGTGATCACCTGGCCATTGCTGACGACCCACGAGCCGTCGGGCTGCGGACCGGTGACGTAGGTCGGGAATGGCTTGGATTGAGCAAAGAGTGCAGGCACGCTGAGCCCTGTGGCCAGCAGGCCAGCGAGCAGACGCGTAGTCCTCGAATTATTTCGAGACGTTTGGGGGGACATATACCGTTCTCCTCCTTGAGTTTTTCTTGAGCACGCAATCGGGACGTCGATCGCAGGAGATGGCGCAGAAGCAGGGCA
>Ga0126381_100005481_pt1 | contig 13966 bp, 9 predicted proteins | sample PanSoiMetPlot_28_FD_96465 | JGI IMG/M metagenome (GOLD analysis project Ga0126381, IMG submission 96465) | Tropical forest soil microbial communities from Panama - MetaG Plot_28 | ecosystem: Environmental > Terrestrial > Soil > Tropical forest > Bulk soil | place: Panama | collected 2016-02-17
CGGTTCGCATAGATGGTGATCAATCCTTCCGCGGCCAGATGACTAAGCGCCTCGCGAACCGGGATCCGGCTGATCTGAAATTCATTGGCGATCGCGTCTTGCCGGAGTTGTTGTCCCTCGCGCAATTCTCCGTTAAGAATCTTTTCGCGAAGCCGTTCAACCACCGCCGCCGATAGAGATTGCCTCGGGATGGGCGACGACTTGGTTGGGGCAGCCGTGGCCATGGTGGTCAGAAACTTATCCTCTTCCTTCCGAACAAGCCCGCACGAAAGCCACGGTACGCGGCGTTAGCGGGCCTTTGGATGCACGTGCGGTCATCACAAAGATTCGGCAATGTTCCCTTGTCTACAATATACATCACGGTCGGCCGCTTGCAAGAATCTGACGCGCCGCCGCGTCTCACCTTGGCTAGGGCGCCCCGGACCACTGCTGTGAGCGATTTCACCTGGACGCTTGAAAATATGCGGTTTTCCCGCAAATTGCAAAGAAATAAGGAGATGCAAGCGTTTGCAGAAATGACTTGACAAGCGGATTGGATATCTTATACAAAATCGCCATCGTTCCGTGCTCGGCGAGGCTGGGCCTCGTTCGCTTTTGGCACTCCCCGCCGCCTCGGGTGGGATTTTTTCCGTTGGATTTGGGGTGGGACCTACTGAATCTCAGTTCGTGAATCGCAGGAGCATCGCGAAGTTCGGGGTATTTCACTGGAGGTGAGTCATGTTGCAGAGATTCTTCTTCCTTTTGAGCCGCTCGGGCCTGGCTTCTACCGTCGTTCTGCTCGGTTGTTATGTTCCACTCGCCTCGGCGCAGATGGGTTCCACCGGTACGGTCAACGTGCTCGTTTTCGACTCGAGCGGCGCGGCAGTGCAAGGCGCCAACCTGCTGCTGCAAGATTTAGCGACCAACGATAGCCGAACAATGCAAACCCTGGAGACGGGAACTGGGACCTTTGCAACTGTGCCGCTCGGAACCTACAAGTTGACCGTGACGAAGACCGGCTTCGAAACGCACGTCGTAAACTCGGTCGTAGTTCAGGGCGGACGCGTGACCGACGTAAAGGTAACGCTCAAGGTTGGCGCGGCCACTGAAACGGTGGTGGTGCAAAGCGCGACGCCGCTTGTCGAAACCACTTCAAACGCCATCGCCACGACTATAGACATGAAGCAAATCACTGAACTGCCTTTGCAAGGGCGCAATATCGCCACGCTAGCGTTCCTGTCGGCAGGATACAGCGGCACTCCGGTCGCCGGAGGCGGTACATGGAACGGGCTTCCGGTCATTGCGCAAGGAAACAGTATTGACGGGGTTATCTCTTCGACTAGCCGCATGAAGTTCAGCGGAAACGTTCGGCCAGGTTTGGAAGCAAGGCTCGAAGACCTGGAGGAAATGACCGTTCAAACGAGCCAAGTGGATTTGAATCAGAGCCTAGGTACGTCCGCCATGCAGGTGAGTTTTGTGACAAAACGCGGCAGTAACGACTACCACGGGCAGGTATTCGAGGATTTTCGAAATTCGGCATTGAATGCCAACACCTGGCACAACGACGCCGTGGGCCTAAGGAAGAACGCTCTGATCCTCAATGAGTTTGGCGGAAATTTTGGTGGACACATCATTAAGGACAAACTGTTCTTCTTTGGCTCGTTCGCGATGGCCAAGCAGCCTGGCGGATATACAGCGGGTCTCAACCCGCTGCGGCTGGCCCTGACGCCCGCCGCTCAGCAGGGGATCTTTACTTACACAAGCGGGCCGCAGAAAGGCCAGACGGTGAATCTGTTCACCCAAGTGGCGCAACCTGCCGGCCTCCCGGCGACAGTAAATAGCCAGATTGCAGGCGAGCAAGACCGCATTAACAAAGCTACTTCGAGCGGCGGCGCACTCCTCGCGCCAGTGGCCAACGACCCGAACCTGCTCAATGTGAATTGGGCTGTTTCCTCTCCGATTACGCGGTATTTTCCCGCCCTGCGCTTGGACTACAACGCCACGAAGAAGGTCCGGATCGATTTCTCCTGGGAAGAGACGAAGTTCCACCAGCCGAACGGCGCGGCGCCGATTCTCCCGGGGCCAGATTTTGCGAATCAGGCAGCCGAAAACGCGACAAATAATTACACAACTTCCCTAGGGTTGAATTGGACCATCACGCCGACATTGGTGAATCAGTTTCGGGGAGGCTACTACTACAATGCCGCTTGGAACGCGTTTGGGGCTCAACCTCTTTGGGTTACTCAGACGCAAGTAAGCTGGGCAATTCCGAATCTGACTTCCGGCCAGTCGTTTAATCTCCCGGTATCAAATTATTATCCGCTCATCAATGCTCAAGACAACGCAACTTGGCTGCATGGAAGACATTCCGTGGCGTTTGGCTTCAATTTCTACCGGGAGCAGGATCATTACTGGAACGCGCCGGACGGTATTCCAAATCTCGCCATGGGCCTCGTGACGGGCGACCCAGCCCTTAATACCTTCGAGACTTATTTTGCCGGCGCTTCCGCGGCGGACCGAACCGAGGCTGAACAATTGTACGCAACGCTCATCGGCCGAATCTCGGGCGTGGGCCCAATCGGAAGCGGTTTTCCGTATAACGTAAAAACAGGCCAATACGCCACGACTCCAGGGTCGGCTTATAACCTGGACGAACTACAGAAGGGCTGGGGCCTTTATGCCCAGGACGCGTTCCGCCTCACGCCACACTTTACGGTCAACTACGGGCTTCGCTGGGATTTCACCGGCGACGATCACGACCTGACCAGCGCTTATCATGGCGCAACAGCAGCTGGGATGTACGGACCTTCCGGAATTGGAAACGTCTTCAAGCCCGGCACGCTTACGGGCGTCGCTGCTCCCACCTATGACGCCAGCAGCCACCAATACGCTCCGTGGAACGTGAGCCCTCAACCGACCATAGGTTTGGCTTGGAATCCGAATTATACCGAAGGACTTTTGGGCAGGCTCTTTAACGGAAACAACACCGTGATTCGCGCCGGGTTTGACATCAAGCGTTTCACCGAACCGTATCAGTATTTCTGGAACAACGCCTCGAATCATGGACTGGCCTTCTTCCAAACCTTTTCTCTCGTACCGGCAAGTGGGGGTGGCACGGGAACGTTCGCGCCCGGAAGTCTATCCCTGGGTGATGCCCTGCCTCCTTACTTGTTGTCGCCATCGGCTTACGCTGCCAACATACCGGAGTCTCAGTTTACATGGCACTACTTCTGGGGTGGCGCAGGCATCGATCCGCACATTCAGCAACCTTACGTCCAAGAGTGGAACCTCGGGATTCAGAGACAGATCACACGCAACAATGTCCTTGAGTTGCGGTATATAGGTCATCGAAGTGTTCATCAGTGGATTCAGACGGACCCCAACGAAGTGAATATTTTTGAAAGCGGCTTCCTCGACCAGTTCAAGATCGCCCAGCAGAATCTGGCAATCAACCTAGCCAACGGAGTCCGTTCCTTTGCAAACAACGGGTTCGCCGGACAACAACCTTTGCCGTTCTTCGACGCGGCCTTCCGCGGAGAAAAGGCAGGAGCGACGGGCGTGCCTCTCGCAGACTATGGGAACGGCACATTCATAAACTACCTTAACGAAGGCGCAGCCGGAAGATTCGCCGCTCAATTAGCTTCTCCGTTCGGGACCGTGCCCTACATTTGCAACTTGGTCGGATCGTCGCTGTCTACGTGCCCGGGCCAATTCCCGTCCCGTGGTTACACCACTCCAGGCCCCTATCCGCCCAACATTCTCCAGGCTAACCCTTATGCCGCCGGCTCATCCATTGGACAGCCACAAAGCTGGTTGTCAGCTGGAGCTTACGGAGATTATCACGCGCTGCAGGTAGACTTCCGACAGCGACAATGGCATGGCATGGAGTTTGATGTGAACTACACGTGGAGTCACACACTTGGCCTTCAACCGGACGGGCAATGGCTCGGGACATCGAACGTCTTTACCATCCGCAACATACGCCTCGGGTACGGGCCTACGACTTATGACCTACGGCATGTGATCCATGCCGCCGGGACCTACGACCTTCCATTAGGCCGCGGCAAGGCCCTGCTTAACCACTCGAGCGTTCTGGACAGGTTTGTGGGAGGCTGGACCCTCGGCACAATCTTCACCTACGAGACTGGATTCCCCTTCCTGCTGACAGGGGCATGGGGGACATTCAACGACTATGCAGGCACGAATAGCGGTCTATCGCTTAACGGCATCAGCGTAGCCCAGCTGCAAAGCGCTGTTGGCGTTTTTCACGCGAACGGCCCCTTTGTGAATGACATCAATCCGCAGCTACTAGCCACGACCACCGGTGTGTGCAGCAGCCATCTTGCAAATGTTTGCCAGAATACCGTTCCCGGGACACTTGGCTCTCAAATCTGGCTGTATGGCCCGCACCTATGGAACGACGACCTGTCCATCACCAAGATGGTTCCGATAGGAGAGAAAGTTCGGTTCAGCCTTCAGGGAGAATTCCTGAATGTATTCAACCACCCCAACTGGTCGAACCCCGGAGGTAACAACAATCCAACAGGGGGTGCGCTGAATATTCAAAATGCGAGCTTCGGCACGACTGGGACGGTGAGCAACATCAACGGACCACGTTTCCTGGAGCTGCGCGCAAACATTACCTTCTGACCCCGGAAGGGCAGCCCAAAAGCTGCCGGCGGGAGGCATTCACTCTAGCGAGCGACGGCCCCTACACCCCGGGGCAGCGAAGTGAATGCCTCCCTTTCTTTTTGAGAGCAAGCGGGTCTGCCAAGCGCAGGGTTCCGTCACCCAACTTTGTCGCTAGCGCGTTCTTGATTTGTGTTACGGGAAGACCTTTGCGCGCGAGCCCATGCGATATACTGCGATAGAGTCGCAGTAGACTGGGATGAACTCCGTGACCGAAAGACACCTACAATCCACGACACTTCTTAAAGCCAAAAACAGGCCCTTCGCGATGGGAACCCGCACGTCTCGTCGTGCGCTCGTCGCCGCTCTCGGAATGACCGTTCTCGGAGTCGCCTCAACCCTTGGGTATGCACAGCAAGAGCCAAAAAGACCGGAGACGACGCAACGCCCTGCGATCGAGCACTCGATTGATCTGGCGGCCAAGGGGCGCTGCCAGGAGGCCCTCCCCACGCTCAAATTCGCGATTTCGCGCCCGGCCGCGAAGCAAGCAGCGGATAAACAACTGGAATACCGAGCGGCGATGGCGACGGCCAAGTGCGCCATGAGCCTCGACCAACCGCAGACGGCGGTCAATGCACTCTTCCTCTTGAAGCGCGACTTCCCGCATGATCCGGAAGCGCTGTACATCACTACGCATTACCTTTCGGAACTGGCCATGCGTGCCTCGCAGGAGCTTGCGCGGACCGCACCGACTTCCTACCAAGCGCAGGAGCTCGAGGCCGAGTCGTTCGAGTCCCAAGGCCGCTGGGCGGAAGCCGCCGCCGAGTATCAGAAAATCCTTGCCGAGAACGCCAACGTCCCGGGGATTCATTTTCGCCTCGGGCGCGTGGTGCTGTCGAAAGGCGAGTCCGAAGCGAACGCCGAAGAAGCGAAGAAGGAGTTTGAGCAAGAATTGAAGATCGACCCGAGCAACGCCGCTGCGGAGTTTTCGCTCGGAGAAATCGCGCGCCGCGCGGGTCAGTGGGATGACGCGGTTACGCATTTTTCGACCGCCGCGCGCCTCGATCCGGGATTCGCCGAGGCCTATCTCGCGCTGGGCATGTCGCTCGCTTCGGCACAAAAATTTGCAGAAGCCGTCGGGCCTCTAGAAAGATACGTGAAGCTTGTGCCCGACGATCCCGCCGGCCACTATCAACTGGCGATTGCCTACGACCGAACGGGGCGCAAGGAGAGCGCCGCGAAGGAAATGCAACTCGAGCGCGAGGCTGCTGCAAAGGCACCTCCGAGCGCCACTTCCGCAACGCCACAATGATTTCGCGTCGCCGCTGGCTCGAACTGCTGGGCTTATGGGGATTCGGCTTGCATCCCGGGCTGAAATCCCTGAGGCGCCCGAGGGTCCCTCATCCACTCGAAGGCCCCGATTCCCTTCCCGCCTTCGAAGAAGTTCCAAGCTCCAAGAGCGGCATCTCCTGGACGCACGTCGCAGGTCTTTCACCCGAAATGTACATGCCAGAAACAGTGGGGCCGGGGTGCGCGTTTCTGGACTATGACAATGACGGCTGGATGGACATTTATCTGGTGAACAGCGGCCCGTGCGACTTCTACACGCCGCCCGATCCACTCAGAAACGCTCTGTATCGCAACAATCACGACGGCACGTTCACGGACGTTACGGAGAAGGCGGGGTTGGCAGGGAACGCGTACGGAATGGGCGTGGCCGTGGGCGATTACGATAGAGATGGTCTGCCGGACATTTACCTGACCCAGTATCCTCACAGCATTCTCTTTCACAACAACGGGGATGGCACGTTCACGGATGTCACGGCCAAAGCGGGCGTGGCGGCGCCCGGATGGGCGACCAGCGCAGTATGGTTCGATTATGACAACAACGGGTTGCTGGATTTGTTTGTCTGCCGCTTCGTGGATTTCAGCAAGGCGAAAAATATCTATTGCGGCTACGGCGCGGAAAAGAAACGCTGGTACTGCAAACCAACTGCGTACACTCCAATGGCCTGCTGGTTGTTTCGCAACAACGGAAACGGAACGTTTACGGACGTGAGCAAGGAAACAGGGATCTCCAAGTCACTCGCCAAGGCCTGGGGCGTAGTTGCAGCAGATATTAATAATGACGGCTGGATGGACTTGTTTGTGGGCAACGATACGGTGCCTAATTTTCTTTTCGCCAACCGCAAGGGGCGGTTCGAAGAAATTGCATTGCTTGCGGGCGTTGGGCTGAGCCCGTTTGGTTTGGCACGCTCAGGGATGGGCGTGGATGCCGTCGATTACGATCAGGATGGCTGGATCGATCTTTTTGTCACGAATGTGGATCACGAACAGTACTCGCTCTATCGCAACAATAAAGATGAGACGTTCAGCGATGCTGCGCCCGGGTCGGGGATTGCGGCGGCGACGAAAATGCTGAGCGGCTGGGGTGTAAAGTTTCTTGACTATGACAACGACGGTAACCTGGATTTGCTGCTGTCGAACGGGCACCCGGACTTGATGGTGGAGCAGCGGCTCCAGAACGTGGGTTACCGCGAGAAGCTGCTGCTGTTTCAAAACACAGCGAAAGGATGGAGAAACGTGAGCGCGGAATGCGGGCCGATTTTCGCGCGCGAGTTGGCGGGACGCGGCATGGCCCTGGGCGATTTCGACAACGACGGTTCGGTCGATGTGCTCCTGGCGCAAAATGACGATGTGCCCGTGCTTTTGCGGAATAACGCCGGCCGAAACAATCACTGGCTCGGTGTGAAGCTGATCGGGCGGAAAGCTAACATCGACGCGATTGGGGCAAAGCTCAGTTATCAAGCGGGAGATCTACTGCGACACCGATCGGAGGTAGGCGGAGGAAGCTACCTCTCTGCACATGATCCCCGCATGGTGCTCGGCCTGGGCCAGCGAAAAAAGATTGATTGGCTCGAGGTAAAGTGGCCGGATCCCGGGGGGAAAAACGAACGATTTACGGAGCTGCCCGTCGATCGCTACATTACCATCGTGGAAGGAGAGGGCAGCTGGAAGTAACGAATTTGTGAAGGGCAAAGTGATTTTCCCACAGAGATGGCGACGGGCGCGGATCATTTCCGTGCTGTTGGCTGGCGGCGCGTGCCGTGTCGCGGTAGCCGAGAGCCCGCCGACGCCGAACCCTTTCTCCGCAGAGCTACAAACCCCAGAGAGTTCGTCGCAAGCCGAAAATGAATTGCAAGCGGGTATTGCATTGAGTCGCAGCGGGCGTTTTGCCGACGCGATTCCGCATTTTCTCGCGGCGCGCGGGCATGTCTCCGAGGAATATGCGGCCGAATTCAACCTGGCGCTCTGTTTCGTTGGCATCGGTGAATTTCGGAAGGCGATTCCGATTCTCATCGCATTGCGAAACGGGGGCCATGAAAACGCGGGCATCGAGAATCTGCTTTCTCAAGCCTATGTGGGCAACGATCAAGCCAAACAAGCTTTCGAGGCGTTCGAGAAGGCCGCGGCATTTACACCCAAAGATGAAAAACTCTACCTCCTTGTTGCCGCCGCCTTCCTCGAAAGGCAAGACTACGGTCACGGTCTCAGAGTCGTGGAGTCCGGGCTAAGGGAGCTTCCGGACTCGGCGAAGCTACACTACGAACTCGGCTACCTGCTCTGGCAACTCGAGGAGCCGGTCTCGGCCAAGCCGGAATTTGAACGAGCGACTTCCCTGGCACCCAATTCCGCCCTCGGCTATCTGGCGGCCGCTCAGGAAAGTTTCATGCTCGGGAACCTCCCTCAAGCCACTCAAATTGCGCGCACCGCAATTCGTGAGGGGGCCGCGGATTATCAGTTGCTTGCCCTCCTGGGAGATGCACTGATCCAAGCCGGGGCAAGCCCCGGCAAGCCCGAATTCTCTGAGGCAAAAGAGGCGCTTCAGAAATCCATCGGCGAACACCCGCGATATGCCAGCTCGCACATTGCGCTCGGACGCTTGTTGCTCGAGGAAGGGCGAGTTGACCAAGCGGTTGAGCACCTGGAATTAGGGCGGCAGCTTGCTCCCCAAGATCCTGCGCCCTACAGGCTGCTGGCAACGGCTTACCGGAAGCGGGGCCAACTCGAGCAGGAGCGGGCGATGCTGGCCATGGTCGCGAAGTTAAATGAGCAGCGGGCCGAGCGGCGCCGATCGGACTTCTCTAAGGAGCGCTAACCGGCTTCAGGACCCGTTCCTCAATTCAGAAGCACGACCTTGGGGGGCTCGAGCGATCTGCTAGTGCGCGGCGCCAGCTTTTTTCGATTCGGACAAATGGATTAGAGCCGGAAGCACCTTTCCATACTCCGCGTTCTGGGGCTGGCCGAAAGCAAAGTAAATCCTGCTGTAGAGTGAGTATAGTTCGTCGTAAACACTCTTCGACGAGGCCTCCGGTTGAAATACTCTGTACTGCGGGCAGACGGCGTCTTGCGCTTCCTCGACCGTCTTAAACGCTCCCGCGGCAAGAAACGCGAAGATCGCAGAACCCAAACTGACGACACTTCCCGCGGGAACGAGAACGGGCCGACCCAGCACGTTGGCGTACACCTGATTGAGGACGTCGTTCTTCTGCGGAATGCCTCCGGCGTTGATGACGCGGCGCACGGTGACACCATGTTGCTCCATGCGATCGAGAATAACGCGAGTGTGCAGTGCCGTGCCCTCGATGGCGGCGAAAAATTCGTCCTGTGCGGTGGTTTGAAGGTTCCAGCCGAAGGTGATGCCGCGCAGGTTCGGATTGACAAGGACCGTGCGGTCGCCGTTGTCCCAGGTCATGCGCAGCAGACCGGTTTGGCCGGGGTGATACTTTTCCAGGCCCTGGCTGAGAGCCCTCACATCCGTTCCGGCGCGGGTGGCGATGGCCTGGAAAATATCGCCGACCGCGGAAAGGCCAGCTTCGATGCCGGTGCGTCTGGGGTGCACGCTTCCCTCGACCACCCCGCAAACACCGGGAACCAGGCGGACGGAAGGGGTGATGCCGATAATGCAAGTGGAGGTGCCGACCACGTTGACGATGTCTTCGCTTCGGCAGCCCGCGCCGATCGCGTCCCAATGCGCGTCAAAAGCGCCCACCGGAATGGGGATCCCGGCCTTCAAGCCAAGCTGCGCCGCCCAGCTTGCCGACAAATGACCGGCAAGACGATCCGAAGTCGCGTATTCGCCGTCCAGCTTCCCGCGCACACCGTCGAGCAACGGGTCGACCTTGGTTAGAAATTTCTCCGCGGGCAGACCGCCGAGCGAGGCGTTCCACATCCATTTATGCCCCGCGGCGCAAATACTGCGTTTGACCTTCTTCGCGTCCGAGATGCCTCCGAGCGTTGCCGCCACCATGTCGCAATGTTCAAACGCCGAGACGAATTCGCCACGCGTGCCGGGATTATGCCGCAGCCAATGGAGCAGCTTTGAGAAGCCCCATTCCGAGGAATAGATGCCGCCACACCACTCGATGGCTTCGAGCTTTTCGCGATGCGCGGCCTCGGTGATTTCCGCGGCTTCGGCTTTCGCACGATGGTCGCACCAGAGGTAGTAATCGTCGAGGGGCTCGAGATTTTTCCCCACCGGGACCACCGAGGAACCGGTGGTGTCGAGCGCAATGGAGAGGACTTGATCGCCCGACACGCCTGCCTTCTGCAACGCTTCGCGCGTAGCGGCGGCCAAGGCCTGCATGTGATCCGCATGCGATTGCGTGGCGAATTCCGGATCTTCGCGTTTGCGGTGGAGCGGGTATTCGGCAACGGCGGAAGCCAGCAAGCCGCCGTCGCTATCCACCAGCGAAACGCGCACGCTCAAAGTCCCAAAGTCAACGCCGGCAACGACGGCCATTGCGATTCTCCCATGATGGACTCAGCAATCACTCATTAAGAGGAAAAAACTACATCTCGCCCCGCGGGTAATACTTCGCGCAATAAATCACTCCCAGGACAATCAGCAGCGCGCCCCACCACACCGGCGCGTGTAAGTTCGACAATTCCACGCCCTCGGGCGGATGCGACCAGTCTACCAACCCGCTCCCAAGAATCAGGACTCCATAAGTCAGCAAAAGCAACCCCACAAAAAACCAGACCGGAATGATATGTTTTTCGCTCATGGCCTCTCACCAGAAAATGATTTGCAGAACCACCAGGATCGCCAGTGCCGTCACTCCCCAAATCACCGGCCGATGCAACCAACTTGTATTCTCTTCGCGGGGTACTTGCGTAAGCGCGTAGACCAGCCCTCTCAGTTCCTCATCTGGCTTGGGCTTGGTTAGCAACGTGACCAGAACGGTGACCACCACGCAGGTGACGCACGCCCAGAGCGCCTGCCACATTGCCTGAGCAAGCGGTTGGGCCAGCGGCGAAAACGCAAACACCTTGACCCAGCTCGGATCGAACTTCATCAAGAGGAATGCGGTGACGGAGGTGACCACCCCTGCCAGCAGCCCCCAAAAGCCGCCCATGCGGCTTACGCGTTTCCAGAGCATCCCCAGCACAACCGTGCCAAATAGCGGAGCGATAAAGAAACCGAACAGCGCCTGCACGTAATCCATCATGCTTTTGTTGTACTGAACCAGATACGCGGTCCCGATGCTAACGAACAGGCCGATCATCGTGCACCAACGCCCCATCGAAACGTAATGCGCATCCGGCGCATCTTTGCGCAGGTACGGACGGTACAGGTCATACGTCCACACCGTGGCGAAGGCGCTCACGTTACCTGCCATGCCCGCCATGAAGCCGGCCACCAGCGCGGTGATCCCCAAGCCCATCAATCCTGGCCCGCAATAGCGCGCCAGCATGAGCGGCAACACATCGTCATATTTGAACTGTCCCGGCTGGGCCACGTTTCCCGGAACCAGATGAAAAGGCAGCACCGCCCGCCCCAGAAGGCCGGGAAGAATCACAATCAGAGGCACGGCCATTTTGAAAAACGAGCCAATAATTGGCGCCAATTTCGCCGAGCGCACGTCTTTTGCCGAAAGCACGCGCTGCACGACAAGAAAGTCGGTCGTCCAATACCCCATCGACTGCACCGCTCCCAAGCCAAACACGATCGCGATCCAATGAACTCCCATGGGGTTGTTGCTGGCAGAGCTCATCGGTCCCCACATGTGCGTAAAGTTCTGGCCTGGAAAATTCTGGTGAATGCGCGCCACCATGCCGCTCCATCCGCCAGTCTCCACCAATCCCAGGATTGGAATCAGCAGGGCCCCAAACCAAATGAGGAAGAACTGCAGCACCTCGTTGAAGATCGCGGAGAAGAGCCCGCCGGCGGCGACATATACGCCCACCGTCAGCGAAGAAACAATGATGCTGAAATGCAAATTCCACCCAAGCACCACTTCCATGACGACGGCCATGGCATACATGTTGACGCCCGACATAAGGATGGTCATGAACGCAAACGTGACTGCGCTCAACGCGCTCGCCTCTGTCCCATAGCGGAGTTTCAGGTATCCTGGCACCGAATGGGTCTTCGAAATGTAGTAGAACGGCATCATCACGAGGCCGAGAAAGACCATTGCCGGAATCGCGCCGATCCAGTACCAATGCGCGGCCATGATGCCGTATTGATAGGCGTTGCCCGCCCAACCCAAAAGCTCCAGCGAGCCAAGGTTCGCCGAAACAAACGCCAGCCCCGCCACCCACGCCGTCATTTCTCGGCCCGCCAAAAAGAAGTCCTCGCCCGTCTTCGCAAATTTTTTCAGGTAAAAGCCGATCGCCAGCACCAGCAAGAAATAAATCGCGATAATCGCTAAATCTACGCCCGAAAGATGCACCAGTGTGCTGGGAGCGCTCAGCGCCATCATGGCGATCATTTTTTCTCCTTAGGCTGCCCGTAGTAGGCGTCCTTGCCGTGCTTTCGCAGAAAATGTTTGTCGTGCAGCGAGCGACCGATGGCGCCCGCCTGGGAATTGATGCCCAGAGTAAAGTAAGCCAGGCGGGCGACGAATTCCAGGATCACGGCGTTGTGCGCGGATGCCGGCGGATCCGGCCCCCAGGCAAACGGGGCGTGATTGGCCACCAAAACCCCCGGAATCGCGGAATAGTCGATGTCGCGAAACGTGCGGACAATGGCGTGTCCGGTGTTCTCTTCGTAATTCTCCGAAATCTCCATATCTTCGAGTTCTACCGTGACGGGAACTGGTCCATGGAAAGAATCCGCGTGCGTGGTGCCAAAGCAAGGAATCGCGCGGCGCGCCTGGGCCCACGCGGTTGCGTATTCCGAATGCGTGTGGCTGACACCACCAATACCGGGGAAGGCTTTATAGAGGATTAAATGCGTCGGCAAATCGGAAGAGGGCCGCAGCTCGCCTTCAACGATTTTCCCGTCCAGGTCCGTGACTACCAGGTCCGCAGGCTTCATCCTTTCATAGGGAACGCCGCTCGGCTTGATGACCACCAGCCCCTTTTTCCGGGAAATGCCGCTCGCGTTCCCAAATGTGAAAAGCACAAGCCCCTTGCGGACGAGCTCAAGGTTGGCTTCCAGGACTTCGCGGCGAAGGTCAGGCAGCAGCATCGCGTCGGAGGCGCGGCTGCGGATGGCGCAGCCGTTTTGGTTGAAAGCTTGTGGAGAACGGGCTTATGAGGCACCGGTTGAAGTGGGCCAGAGTTCGAACGGCGCGTGGAATTTGCCAAAAGTCCATAGTTGCCGGCAACGCTCCTGAAAGGATCGAACCATTCTGGCCGTGACGATATCATGGCGAGGGCTCCCCTGCCAACTGCAAACGCTTGCAGAAAACAACGATGGTGTCGCGCTCCGCGCCCGTCGCGTCGATCGGCACCACGTCGTGGTCATGAAGGTTGGCGCCCCACGCCGCGACTTCCGCGAGCGTGTGAGCAATCTCGAGGGGCGAAATGACGGGCCGTACGAAATCGCCGAAGGATCAGGGGCGCGGTTCCAACCGTCCACAATCCAAAGGAGAATTTGTGTTCGGACCTGGGCTGATAGAGGTGGTTTTTCGGCAGCATCGGTCCTTGTTCTCCACCGTTAGAGACCTCGTGAAGCCTGGGGATCACAACACCGTTAACGCACACGGGAGCGATCTCCTCCCGGATTTTTTGCAACTCTTTAACGCGGCGTGGCGCTACTCACAGCACATAAATTTCATCAGCACTACCCTTTCAGCCGGAGCCAGCTAAGTAACTCCAATAGGGCGGGGTTAGCCGAGAGTTGACGCGGCTAACATCGAGCTTCGCTGCAGTCAGGACTATTCCTACCTGGTGGCAATCTTGAAGGGGATCTATGTAGCAGCTTCAAAAAATCGAAAAAATCACTTGACATTGTAGTGACGGTATTAGAGATTCCGTGTACGTTCACGTCGGCCGGTGCTCAAACTTCAGTCGAGGGTGTGGAGGCTAATGATGAATTCATTCTTAGCTGTCGCTGCTCGCGGCC